>Ga0209458_1000111_pt1 | contig 44345 bp, 42 predicted proteins | sample WorMetLIZAISLAND_FD_187411 | JGI IMG/M metagenome (GOLD analysis project Ga0209458, IMG submission 187411) | Marine gutless worms symbiont microbial communities from Max Planck institute for Marine Microbiology, Germany - Inanidrilus manae... ...
CTCTCTTTCCACGGCATCAACACCTCCTGCCTGCAAAAACAGGCCGAAAGTGTTACCCATGTGTCCGGTACGAAATGTCACCTATGTCTCGGGCCGCTCATCACGCTCCTTCCCTCTCCCCCGGCACGTCATAGCCGGCCATCAGTTCGTCGACGATGGCGTCGAACTCGGCCCACGGCGTCTCGCGGTAGCTGTGGCCGCGGACGATGAAGGAGGCGCCTGCGTAGAACTTCTCGTACTGCTGGTGACGGCCGGCGAACTCCGAACCGACCAGGTCCCAGGCCAGGCGGAACAGCTTCATCCGCTCCAGCGCCGGCAGCTGCGGGGTCTGCCAGAAGGTCTCGAATCGCTCACGCAAGGCGTGATCGTCCATCACCGTGACGTCGGCCGGCATCTGGAACACCCCGCCGCCGCAGAACTCGCGCAGGGTGTCGATGAGCGCCGAATGGCTCTCGGTACAGAAGTTGAGCGCCGCGTACATCATCCGCCGGTTGAAGGTGAGATAGCCCTCGGGCCAGGCCTCGGCGGCCTCGATCTGGCCGTGGATCATGCCGGCCAGGCTGGCCTCGAGCGCCGACAGCCGCCCCATCTTCTCCGCCACCGCCGGGATGCGGTCGACGCCGGCCGCCTTGGTCACCTTGTCGGCAAGGCCGACGATCAGCCGCAGCTTGGACCAGAAGCGCACGTTGGACTGATGGTTGCCGTAACAGTGTGACGGCGTGCGGTGATAGATCTGCGAGGACTGCACCGCATCATCGAGGCAGAACACCCGCTCCCACGGCACCTTGACCTCGTCGCACATGACCATGGAGTCGGTCTCGTCGAAGCGCCAAGTCAGCGGGCTGTCGAACTCGTTGCGGGCGTTCGGTTCCATCGGCTTGCGCGACCACAAGGTCAGCCCCGGCGCATTGCAAGGGATGGCGCAGGTCACCGCCTGGCTCGCCTGGTCGGGGGCCAGCGGGATCACGTTGCCGATCCAGATCTCGTCGCACAGCACGGCGGCGGTGGCGAGCATCTTCATGCCCGAGATCACCACGCCGTCGTCGTCGTCACGCACCACCTGCAGGGTCGGTATGGGCAGGTTCTGCTTGTGATAGAAGTCGGGATCGCGCGCCGCCTGCGGCGGCAGCACGGCATAGGTGGCGAAGATGTCGTTCGCCCGCATGTACCGGTAGTAGCCCTGCAGATTGGCGCCGAAGTCGCCGCGCGGGTTGTCCAGCGCGGCCGGGTTCGTCGACATGCCGGTGACGAAGCTGGAGACGTGGTCGACCGAGCGGCCGAACAGGCCATAGGTCATGTCGGCGATCATCTTGTGCGCGGCCGAGCGCTGGCGCAGGTCGTCGCGGCTGCGGGCGCGCAGGTAGTAGCTGGAGAACCACTCACCGTCTTCCTCGAATGCCATCACCGCCCGGTTGGCCGGATCGGCCTTCATGTCATAGACGGCCGCCGCCGTCGCCGCGGCGTGGCGGAAGGCGGGATGCGCCGTCACGTCGTCGACCCGTTCGCCGCCAATGTAGACGATGCGGCCGTCGCGCAGCCGTTCCAGATGCTCGGCGCCGGTTTTCAGCATGGCGGGACCTCCCTGGCGTTCCTGCAAGCACTCGATCGTAGCCGATGCGGCCGCGCATCGGCATCCGGACCTGACGCGTCGTCCGGTTTTGCAGCCTTCCGTAGAGGCCCGCCTTCCGGCGCCGCGCCGACGTGGTGGTGGCGCCGATCCGCCCGGCGGCCGCCACCGTTGCTCCAGGCAGGCGGCTTGCGTCATGCTGCGCCCGGCGGCGCACGGTGCAGCAGCAGGCGAAGGGGAACGGCGGGTGACTTTCCGGTTGAGACGGATCGCGGGCGGCGCCGCGGCAGTGCTGAACGCGGCGATCCTGGCCGGCTGCGTCTCGACCACCACCGGACGGGGCGACATCGCCACTTGGTACGACCGGTCCTTCATGGTCACCGCGACCCGGGACGGCACCCTGCCGGTCGTCGTGCATGGCCGTCCGGCGACGGACCTGGATGCAGCTGCGACGGCGCAACTGATCGCTGCGAACGCCCGCCTGCCCGGCTAGCTGCCGCGGGCCCGGCTGGTGCCCGGCACGCCCGACCGGCGCTACCGCATGGTGCTCATCTTCAACCCCGCGCGCCTCGGTGTCGCGAAGCTCAACGCCTGCGGACCGCTCGACGAGCTCGCCACCAACCCACCCCAGGCGCGGATCCAGCTGGTCGGCGCCGTCTGCGACGGCCGTGACGCCGGCACCACCAGCCAGGGCACGGTCGACGCCGGCGACAATACCGCCGACGCCGTGGTCCGGCTGACCCGGCAGATGATCACCGAGCTGGTGCCGCGCGAGAATCCGGTCCATCGGGCCAACGTCATGACGGGCGGACCATGACGACAGCGTCGGCCCGGCCAGAGATTCGCCTTCCTTATGAATAACGGTGAATAAATATCTGAATTACCTGGATTTTCCTATTACGTGCTCGCGCAGACACAGACGATGCAGTCGCGGCATCGTGAGACGCTGCGCCGGAACATGGTTCATGACAGGTTGACGACACCGAATCAGGGGCACACTGTTCCAGGGCCGACAATTTCCGGTCACCGCGGAGGCTTGTGAGTCCGGTCCAGATGGAAGCGCGCATCGAAGCAGACCCCCCCCATCCTCGAGGTCGACGACCTCAAGACCGTGTTCGGCACCCGCGAAGGCACGGTGCACGCCGTCAACGGCGTCAGCTTTCACCTGCGCGAGGGCGAACTGCTCGGCATCGTCGGCGAAAGCGGCTCGGGCAAGAGCGTGACCATGATGTCGCTGATGAAGCTGGTGCCGATGCCGCCGGCCGAGATCGTCTCCGGGACGGTGATGTTCGACGGCCGCGACCTGGTGCAGCTGGACCCGGCCGACCTGCGCGAGGTCCGCGGCGGGCAGATCGGCTTCGTCTTCCAGGACCCGATGACCTCGCTCAACCCCGTGTTCACCGTCGGCTTCCAGCTGGTCGAGCCGTTGCGCAAACATCTCGGCATGTCGAAGGCGGAGGCCTGGGAGCGGGCGACGGAGCTGCTGGCGCTGGTCGGCATCCCCTCGCCGCGCGAGCGCCTGAACGACTACCCGCACCAGTTCTCCGGCGGCATGCGGCAGCGGGTGATGATCGCGATCGCCCTGGCCTGCGAGCCGAAAGTGCTAATCGCCGACGAGCCGACCACGGCCCTGGACGTGACGATCCAGGCGCAGATTCTGCAGCTGATCAAGGACCTGCGGCACGAACTGGGCATGGGCATCGTCTGGATCACCCATGATCTGGGCGTCGTCGCCGGCATCGCCGACCGGGTGATCGTGATGTACGGCGGGCTGATCGTCGAACATGCGCCGGTGCGCGAGCTCTACGAGCAGCCCAAGCATCCCTACACCCGCGCCCTGCTGGAGACCCTGCCAAGCCTGGACGTCCACCGGGCCGGTCGGCTGAACAGCATCAGCGGACAGCCGCCGAACCTGCTGGCGCCGCCGGAGGCCTGTCCGTTCGCGGCCCGCTGCGAACTCGCCTTCGAGCGCTGCTGGCAGGAGAACCCGCCGATCCGCGCTATCGACGACGGCCACGACGTCGCCTGCTGGTGGGACGTCGACACCGGGGCGCCATACCAGGAAACGACCTCATGACAGTCGACGCCGCCGCACCGGAACCCGCCGCTGCGGCCGACGCCGACGCCCTGCTGCAGGTCGAGGACCTGAAGATGCACTTCCCGGTGCACAAAGGGATCTTCCGTCGCCAGGTCGGCACCATAAAGGCGGTCGATGGCGTCAGCTTCGACATCAAGCGCGGCGAGACCCTGGGCCTGGTCGGCGAAAGCGGTTGCGGCAAGTCGACCACGGGGCGCTCGATCCTGCGGCTCTACGACGTCACCGACGGGCGCATCCTGTTCCGCGGCGAAGACGTCGCCACACTGCAGGGCGAGGACCTGCGCAAGGTGCGGCCACATATGCAGATGGTGTTCCAGGACCCGCGGCCTGCCTCAATCCGCGAATGACGATCGGCTCGATCGTCGCCGAACCGCTGGACGAGCACGGCGTGCTGAAGCGGCGCGAGCGGCAGGAGCGGGTCGAGGAACTGCTGAACGCGGTCGGGCTCAACCCGCAGTACGCCAACCGCTATCCGCACGAGTTCTCCGGCGGCCAGCGCCAGCGCATCGGCATCGCCCGCGCCCTGGCGCTGAACCCCGAGTTCATCGTCTGCGACGAGCCGATCGCCGCGCTCGACGTGTCGATCCAGGCCCAGGTGGTGAACCTGCTGGAAGACCTGCAGGACCAGCTGGGACTGACCTACCTGTTCATCAGCCACGATTTGAGCATGATCCGGCACATCGCCGACCGGGTCGCGGTGATGTATCTGGGCAAGGTCGTCGAACTGGCGCCGCGGCACGAGCTCTATAGCACGCCCCGCCATCCCTACACCCAGGCACTGCTGTCGGCAGTGCCGGTGCCGAACCCGGTGGTCGAAGCCGAACGCGAGCACATCATCCTGACGGGCGACGTGCCCAGTCCCGAGAACCCGCCGCAGGGCTGCAACTTCAGCGGCCGCTGCCCGATGGCGACAGAACGTTGCCGGCAGGAGGATCCTGCCTGGCGGGAACTGGAGACGGGCCACTATGTCGCCTGTCACTACGCCGAGTAACCAGCAGCGGAGGGGCAACGAACGAATACTTGAGAACCGCGACAATCAAGACCAACACAACTGCCTTAGCAATCAGGGAGGCACACAATGAAACGTGCACGAACTTTCATCATGGCCACGGCCGCGACGGCGCTGCTCGCCTCGACGGCCCTGGCCGCACGCGGCACCGACGGCCAGTTGAACATCCTCTACTGGCAGGCGCCGTCGATCCTCAATCCATACCTGTCGGGCGGCACCAAGGACCGCGACGCCTCGTCGCTGATCATCGAGCCGCTGGCCTACTATGACGAGAAGGGCAACATCGTCCCGGCCCTGGCGGCGGAGATTCCGACCCTCGAGAACGGCGGCGTCGCCAAAGACCTGAAGTCGGTGACCTGGAAGCTGAAGCCCGGCGTGGTCTGGGCCGACGGCACGCCGTTCACCTCCGCCGACGTGGTGTTCTCGGCCGAGTACTGCATGAACCCGGAAGGCGGCTGTAACGCCTCGTCGAACTTCGCCGACGTGACCAAGGTCGAAGCGATCGACAGCCTGACCGTGAAGATCAGCTTCGGCGTTGCCAAGCCGTTCCCCTACGGTCCGTTCGTCGGTTCCGAAGTGCCGGTGATCCAGAAGGCGCAGTTCGAGAACTGCACCGGCGCCAAGGCACCGGAATGCACGGCGGAGAACTTCAACCCGATCGGCACCGGTCCGTTCAAGGTCAAGGAGTTCCGGGCCAACGACGTGGTCATCTATGACGCCAACGACCGCTATCGCGAAGCCGACAAGCCCGCCTTCTCGACAGTCCTGCTGAAGGGCGGCGGTGATGCGGTGTCGGCGGCCCGCGCCGTGCTGGAAACGGGCGAGATGGACTATGCCTGGAACCTGCAGGTCGAGCCCGAGATCCTCAACAAGATGGCGGCCGGCGGCAAAGGCAAGGTCATTGCCGCCTTCGGCACCGCGGTCGAGCGGCTGATGGTGCAGCTGACCAACCCCGACCCGGCGCTGGGCGACAAGCGGGCGACCTATGACGGCGGCAACAACCCGCATCCGTTCCTGTCCGATCCGGCGGTGCGCAAGGCGCTGTCGCTGGCGATCGACCGGCAGATCCTGGTCGACACCGGCTATGGCGCGGCGGGTCAGGTGACCTGCAACGTGCTGGCTGCCCCAGCGGCCTACGTCTCCACCGCCAACGACTGGTGCAAGACGCAGGACGTGGACGCCGCCAACAAGTTGCTCGATGACGCCGGCTGGGTCCGTGGCTCCGACGGCGTGCGGGCCAAGAACGGCGTGCGGCTGTCGATCCTGTACCAGACCTCGACCAACTCCGTGCGTCAGGGCACCCAGGCCCTGATCAAGCAGATGTGGGAGGCGATCGGCGTCGAGACCGAGTTGCGCAACATCTCGGCCTCGGTGTTCTTCGGTGGTGACCAGTCGACCCCGGACACCTTCCAGAAGTTCTTCGCCGACATCGAGATGTACACCAACCTGTTCAGCGGCACCGACCCCGAGACCTACATGGGCAGCTGGACCTGCAAGGAGATCCCGGGGCCGGATACGCAGTGGATCGGCAACAACATGCCGCGCTACTGCAACGCCGAGTACGATGCCCTGGTCGCCAAGCTGGCTAAGACAGCGGCCTTCGAGGAGCGGGTGATCATCGCCCGCCAGCTGAACGACATGCTGATCGACTACGGCGCGATGATCCCGTTGATCCATCGCGGCGCCGTGGCGGCGCATGCCACCAGCCTGGGCGGCGTCAAGCAGAACGTCTGGGACGCCACCCCCTGGAACATCCAGGACTGGTATCGCATCAAGTAGCGTGAACGATCGCCGCGCGCGGTCCGTGGGGCACCCCCCACGGGCCGCGCCGGCGGCCTGCAATTCCGGCGTCCGCGCCGGCAGCGAGGCCGTGCCATGTTGAACTACACGTTCAGGCGCCTGATGTTCGCCGTGCCGACGTTACTGGCGATCAGCTTCATCATCTTCGCGCTGCTCGATCTGGCGCCGAACGATCCGACCGGCGACCTGCCGCTGACCATCCGGCCGGAAGTGCGGGAGAAGATCCGCCTCGCCCTCGGCCTCGGTGAACCTTTCCACATCCGCTACATCAAGTGGCTCGAGCAGTTCTTCGTCAACGAGCCGCTCAATCTTGTCGAACAGTGGTGGGGGATCCAGATCGGCGATGCCGAGAACCGGCTGCGGGTGTCCTCCTGGGCCACGCGCAGCCCGGTGGTCGACCTGATCGCTGAGCACCTGCCGCAGACCCTGTGGGTCGTCGGCATCTCCTACGTGGTCGCGGTGATGATCGCCATCCCGATCGGCGTGATCTCCGCCTACAAGCAGTATTCGATCTTCGATCAGCTCGGCACGTTCATCTCGATGCTGGGCTTCTCGGTGCCGACCTTCTTCACCGGCACCCTGCTGATCGTCATCTTCTCGGCCCAGTTAGGCTGGCTGCCGTCGATCTACGACACCACGCACCAGGTCACGGACTTCTCCAGCTTCATCGAGCAGATCAAGCAGATCATCATGCCGGTCACGGTGCTGGGCCTGTTCAGCGCGGCTCAGCTCAGCCGCTTCATGCGCTCGTCGATGCTGGACAACCTGAACCAGGAATACGTCCGCACGGCGCGCGCCAAGGGCATGAGCGAGCCGATCGTGGTGCTGGTCCACGTCCTGCGCAACAGCCTGATCCCGGTGGTGACGATGATCGCCCTGAGCCTGCCGCAGGTGTTCGCCGGGGCCATCATCACCGAGCAGATCTTCCGCGTGAACGGGATCGGCCAGCTGCTGATCATCGCCATCCAGGGCGCCGACATCCCGCTGGTGCAGACCCTGACCTTCATCTTCGCGGTGCTGATCGTGTTCTTCAATCTCATCGCCGACCTGATCTACGGCATCCTCGATCCGAGAATTCGCTATGACTGAAATCGCCCAACAGGAAGCGATCGCGGAAAAACGTGCGATCGAGGAGAACCGGGGCAAGGGCGCCGAACAGCGCCTGGAGCCGGCCAAGCCGCACCGTTCGCTCTGGCGCGACGTGTGGGATCAGTTCAGCACCCATATCGGCGCCCTGTTCGGCACCGGCGTGTTCGCCTTCATCATCCTGGCGGTGACCGTCGGCCCCTACATCTACAACGTCGATCCGACCTATCTCGACATCCGCGCGCGCAACCAGGGGCCGAGCCTGACGCACCCCTTCGGCACCGACAACCTGGGCCGCGACATGCCGGCCCAGGTCCTGGCCGGCGGGCGGATCTCGCTGGCGGTGGGGGTGACGGCGATGATGCTGTCGCTCAGCCTCGGCGCCACCGTCGGCGTCATGGCCGGCTACTTCAAGCGCCTGAACGGGCCGCTGATGCGATTGACCGACCTGTTCCTGGCGCTGCCGGTGCTGCCGCTGCTGCTGGTCATCATCATGCTGTTCCGCGACACGCTGCGATCGGCGTTCGGACCGGAGGCCGGCATCTTCATGCTGATCGTCTTCGTCATCGGCATCACCAGCTGGATGCAGTCGGCCCGCATCGTCCGTGGCGAGGTGCTGGCGATCAAGGAGCGCGAGTTCGTCATCGCCGCGCGCAGCATCGGCACCCGGCGACACAGGATCATCACCCGGCACATCCTGCCCAACGTGCTGAGCCCGATCATGGTCTCTGCCACCCTCGGCGTGGCCGCCGCGATCATCACCGAATCGGCGCTCAGCTTCCTTGGCCTCGGCTTCCCGTCCGACTTCCCGACCTGGGGCCGGCTGCTGCTCGACGGCGTGCCGTTCATCCAGAACACGCCGGCGCGCGTGCTCTGGCCCGGGCTGGCGATCTCGCTGACGGTGCTGTCGATCAACTACATGGGCGACGGCCTGCGCGATGCCCTCGACCCGCGCATCCGTGGGCGCTAGATCCCTTAGACCATCAGTAGGACCTTCAGTACACGCAAAGGCGCACCATGTCTGACGCAGCAAGCCTGATCCACAGCGAGATCGACTTCGGTGGCGCCGGCAAACAGACGGGATATCTGCGCCTGCCGCATTCGGTGCACCGGTCGGCCTACGGCTGGCTGCCCTTCCCCATCGTCATGCTGAGCAACGGCGAGGGGCCGACGACGCTGATGATCTCGGGCACCCACGGCGACGAGTACGAAGGCCAGGTGGCGTTGAGCAAGCTGTGCCAGACGCTCGAACCTGAGGACATCCGCGGCCGCCTGATCCTTATGCCGATGGCGAATTACCCCGCGGCGCATGCGGGGCTGCGCACCTCGCCGATCGACGAGGGCAACCTGAACCGGGTCTTTCCCGGCAACCCGCTGGGGACGCCGACGGAGATGATCGCCCACTACATCGAAGAGGTCCTGTTGCCGATGTGCGACTACTTCTTCGACTTCCACTCCGGCGGCTCGTCGCTGCTGTACCCGGCAACGGCGCTACGCCGGTGCGGCGAAACCAAGGAGATCGACGCCCAGCTCGAAGCCCTGCAGAAGGCCTTCGACGTGCCCTATGGCTTCATCTTCGCCGGCTCGGGCGAAAGCCGGGTATCCAGCAAGGCGGCCGAGCGCAAGGGCGTGCTGAACATGATGTCGGAACTGGGCGGCGGCGGCACCGTCACGCCCGAGATCATGGCCCTGACCGAGCGCGGCATCAATCGCCTGCTGCACCACATCGGCATGCTGCCGGGCTACGAGCCCGACGCGCCCCGCGGGTGCCGGCTGATGGAGATGAAAAGCGAGGCCTACTTCGTCTACGCCTATGCCGACGGCCTGTTCGAGCCCTATGTCGATCTGTTGACAGAGGTGAAGGCGGGCCAGGAAGCCGGCGCCATCCACCATCCCGAGACTCCCTGGGTGCCGCCGACGATCTGTCATTTCCGCCACGACGGCATGGCCATTTGCAAGCGGATCCCGGGCCGGGTCGAGCGCGGCGACTGCCTGTTCCATCTCGCCACCGACATCGACCGCTGAATCTGCTCGGACAGGCGGATCACGCATACTTAACCGGAATTGATCGCAGGCGGCCGTGACCGCACGGCAAACTGACCGGATGTGAGGTTTCCTCTGCCGTCGACCGCGCCAGATTGGCTTTATGGGCCGGCGGCCGCCGGATACCTGGACGTCGACCGGAGGGCACGCGTATGCGAAAGAACGGACCGTGGATTGTGACGGGGCTGCTGGCGCTCGGCCTCACTGCCGCCGGCTGCGGCAGCACGGTGTTGAACTACACCAATTTCGATCCGGCCTACTCCCGCTCGCTGGTGACTTCGGCCATCGACGACGGCACGTTGGCATTCGTCGCACACGGCGCCGCCGCACCTTCGCTGGACCAAGCACAGACGACGCAGGCCATCACCGACGGTGTACGCCCGCCGGCCTGGCTGGCCGGGACCCGCCTGGCGCCTCGGCAGGACAACCGGGGCCGGCGACTGGTGTTCATCTTCAACGCCCAATCGGTTGCCGCGGCCGCCAACCGCGGCTGCGGACCGCTGCAGGACATCGCGACCGGGCCCGGCAGCGGCGGCCGGATCGTCGTCGCTGGCGCTTTCTGCGACGGTGGCGATGCGATCAGCAGCACCAGCGGCTCGATCGCCGCCGACACCGGCGCCGAACAGGCGACGGTGCAACTGGTACAGCAGATGACGCTGGCCCTGCTGCCGTTGCAACATCCAGACCGGCGGCGAGACAGGCTGCGCTTCGACGCCGGTCCGTGAGGCAACCGTCGCGGCGGCGACGATTCCATCGCTGGCAACAGCGTCGTTTCGGGGTATGAAAGGGCGGCGCTGCTGCACGCCGTTGCGAAACTCAACGATCCGGACTGAGCCGCCATGAGCAAACGACCCGCGATACTGCCGCACCTGCTGGCGCTGGCGACGCTTACCTTGACCGCAACGATCTCTTTCCACGGCCCGGCTCTCGGCAGCGACAACGATCTGGAACCACCCTACCTCCGCGACAAGGTGAACAGCGGCGCCTTGCCGCCGATGGCCGAACGGCTGCCGACCGCGCCGTATGTGGTGCGGTTCTCCCGGCCCGACACCGGTCCCGGCCAGTACGGCGGCGACCTCAGCACGCCGATCCGCAATGCCAAGGACGTCAAGCTGCTGGTGGTCTACGGCTATGCCCGGCTGGTCCGCTATGCCGAGGACCTCAGCCTGCAACCCGACATCCTCGAGCGGGTCGAGGTCGAAGACGACCGCCGCTTCACCCTCCATTTGCGGCCGGGCCACAAGTGGTCGGACGGCCACCCCTTCACGGCCGAGGATTTCCGCTACTGGTGGGAAGACGTGGCCAACAACCCGGAGATCGCCCCCGCCGGGCCACCGTCGGTGATGCGGACGGCCGGCCCGGCCCGCTTCGAAATGATCGACGAGACGACCGTGCGCTACAGCTGGGACCGGCCTAATCCACTGTTCCTGCCGGCGCTGGCGGCCTCCTCGCCGCTCTTCATCTATCGCCCGGCACATTACCTCAAGCAGTTTCACGGCAAGTACGCCGACCCGGACGAGCTGGCCGAGCTGATGAAGCGCATGCGGCTGCGCAACTGGGCCGGCGTGCACGAGCGCCGTGACAACATGTACCTGTACAACAATCCGCAGCAGCCGACGCTTCAGCCCTGGGTGATCAAGAACCGGCCGCCGGCGATCCGCTTCATCGGCGAACGCAATCCCTACTTCCACCGGGTCGACAGTGAAGGCCGACAGCTGCCCTATATCGACCGGATCCTGATGCCTGTGGTGGCAGCCGGCCTGATCCCGGCCAAGGCCGGTACCGGCGAGTTTGACCTGACAGCGCGCGGTCTGACCATGGCCGACTACGTCTTCCTGAAGGAGAACGTGAACGTCGAAACGCACGAAGTGCTGACCTGGCAGCGGGCCAACGGCTCGCACATCGTGCTGTACCCGAACATGAACCAGAACGACGCGGCCTGGCGCGCGCTGTTCCGCGACCGCCGTTTCCGCCGGGCGCTCAGCCTGTCGATCGACCGCGAGCAGGTCAACGAGTTCCTGTTCTTCGGCCAGGCCAGGCCCAGCAACAACACGGTGCTGGCGGAAAGCCCGCTCTATCGCGACAAGTACCGCTTCGCCTGGACCGAGCATGACCCGGAGACGGCGGAAGACCTGCTCGACGACCTCGGCCTGGACCAGCGCGACGGCGATGACATCCGTCTGCTGCCGGATGGCCGCCAGGCGATCCTGATCGCCGAGACCTCGGGCGAACGGCAAGAGGAGGTCGACGCGCTCGAGATCATCAGCAGCCACCTGCAGGACGTCGGCCTGAAGCTGCTGGTCAAGCCGACCCATCGCGCCACCCTGCGCTCGCGCGCCACCGCCGGTGAGACCATGATCGCGGTCTGGAGCGGCATCGAGAATGGCCTGCCGACCGCCGACTTGAGCCCGGAAGAGTTGATTCCCCGCACCCAGATCGACTTCCAGTGGCCCAAATGGGGCCTCTACATCGAAAGCGGCGGCCAGGGTGGCGAGCCAATCGACATGCCGGAGGCGCAGCGGCTCATCGAGCTGAACGGGCAGTGGCTCGAGGCAACCGACCGGGCAGCACGCGAGCGGATCTGGCACGAGATGCTGGACCTGCACGCCGACGAGACCTTCTCCATCGGCCTGCTGTCGGCGGTGGCACAGCCGGTGGTCGCCACGCGGCGCCTGCGCAACATCCCGCGCAGCGCCATCTACAACTGGAACCCCGGCGCCTTTTTCGGTCTGTACCGGCCCGACACGTTCTGGCTCGCGAGCGAGTAGCGGCGCACACCCGATTTGCGCCGAAACGGGGGCCGTGGCTCGGACAGGCTGCGACCATCGTCAGGGATGCCCCTGGGTCCCCGCTTTCGCGGGGACGACGACTGTCAAACACCATCGTAATCTCAGCGCACGCTGGAATGCTGGCTCGGCATTCTTCGGTTGTGGCGCCCGTCAGTGGATCTCCGGCTCCGACGGGGCCGGACCGTCGCGCAGGACAGCGAAGTCGCAGCCCTGGTCGGCCTGGGTGACCAGGGCCGAATAAAGGGCGCCATAGCCGCGTTCGTAACGTGGCTGCGGCGCCGTCCAGGCGGCCGTGCGCCGGGCCATCTCGTCGGCATCGACAAGCAGATCGAGCCGCCGCGCCGGCACGTCGAGAGAGATCGGATCGCCGCTGCGGACCAGGGCGAGCGGGCCGCCGATATGCGATTCCGGCGCGACGTGGAGCACGCAGGTGCCATAGCTGGTGCCGCTCATGCGCCCGTCGGAAACCCGCACCATGTCGCGCACACCGGCCCGCAACAGCTTCTGCGGGATCGGCAGCATGCCCCATTCGGGCATGCCCGGACCGCCCAGGGGGCCGGCGCAGCGCAGCACCAGGACGGAATCCGGCGTCACTTCGAGGTCGTCGCGGTCGATCCGCGCGGCCAGGTCGTTGTAGTCGTCGAACACCACCGCCGGCCCGGTGTGCTGCATGAGCGCCAGGGTGGCCGCGATCGGTTTGATCACCGCACCGTCCGGGGCCAGGCTGCCGCGCAGCACGGCCAGCGTCTGTTCGGCCGAGACCGGCCGGTCCAGCGGCCGGATGACGTCGTCGTCGTAGACCTCGGCGCCGGCGACGTTCTCGGCCAGGCTGCGGCCGCTGACCGTGGGCGCATCGCCTTCCAGCAGGTGCATCAGCCGCGCCAGCAGGGCGCGGATGCCGCCGGCATAGTAGAAGTCCTCCATCAGGTAGCTGCCGGAGGGGCGCACATTGGCCAGCAGCGGCACCTCGCGCGCCGCGGCGTCGAGGTCATCGAGGCTCAGGCTGACGCCGGCCCGGCCGGCCATGGCCAGCAGGTGCACGGCGGCGTTGGTGGAGCCGCCATAGGCCATGGCGACGCGCACGGCATTGCGGAAGGATGCAGGACCGAGCAGGTCCGACGGCTTGAGATCGTCCCAGACCATGTCGACGATGCGCCGGCCGCTCGCCGAGGCCAGTCGGGCGTGGCTGGAATCCGACGCCGGGATGGCGCTGCCACCCAGCAGCACCAGGCCCAGCGCCTCGGCCACCGCGGTCATGGTCGACGCCGTGCCCATGGTCATGCAGGTCCCGGGCGAGCGCGAGATCCCGTTCTCGATCGCCTCCCAGGTCTCGGCATCGATGGTACCGGCGCGCCGCTCGGCCCAGTACTTCCAGGCATCGCTGCCGCTGCCGAGGGTCTGTCCGGCCCAGTTGCCGCGCAGGGCCGGCCCCGCCGGCAGGAAGATCGCCGGCAGATCCATGCTGGTCGCCGCCATCAGCAGCGCCGGCGTGGTCTTGTCGCAGCCGCCCATCAGCACCGCGCCGTCGATCGGGTGACTGCGCAGCAGTTCCTCCACCTCCATCGCCAGGAAGTTGCGATAGAGCATGGTCGTCGGTTTGACGATCGGCTCGGCCAGCGACATCGCCGGCAGCTCGACCGGGAAGCCGCCGGCCTGCCAGACCCCGCGCTTGACCTCCTCGGCGCGCTGGCGGAAGTGCATGTGACAGGCATTGAGATCGGACCAGGTGTTGATGATGGCGATCACCGGCTTGCCGGCGAAATCCGCCGTGGCATAGCCCATCTGCTTGGCCCGCGAGCGGTGGCCGAAGCCGCGCAGGTCGTCGACCCCGAACCAGCGGTGGCTGCGCAGTTGTTCCGGCTTCTTGCGTGCCATCAGCGCCCCTTCCCTTCCCGTTCCGCCGGCCCCTGTGCGTACCGCCCCGACCCCTGTCGTCGCCTATGCTGCCACAGCCGATGCCAGCCGGCCCAGGTATTGGCGCACGTCCGCCGCCTGCAGCAGCGTCGGCAGGTCCTGTGCCAGCTGCAGCCGACCGTGCTGGACGAACACGAACTGCTCGCACACCTCCTGCAGGATCTGCAGGTGGAACGGCTCGTTGGGATGCAGGCAGACGAACACCAGCCGGCCTTCGTCGCGCAGCCGGCAGAAGAAGTCGAGCATGAAGCCGATGTAGCCGTCCTGGGTGTTGAACTGCGGTTCATCGAACAGGTGCACCATCGGATAGTCGCTGCCCGCGTGCTGCAGCATGAAGTCGGGCCGCCGCCGGCGAAAGCGCCGGACCTGGTAGGATTGGTGGTAGTGGATCGCCAGACGGTCGCGCTCGTCGGCGCGGACATGGTGGATGTCCTGCCCGCAACACAGCACCCGGCCCGAATCCGGCAGGTTGGAGCCGGTGATCAGCTCGAACAGTGTCGTCTTGCCCGAACCGTTGGGGCCCATGACGCCGACGATGCGCGGCCCCGGCACGGTGAAATCGGCTTCCAGCCGGAAGGTCTCGACCGGCCGCAACAGGCCGCGACGGTAGCGCTTGACCACGTGATCAACGACCAGGAGCGGCGGACGGGTCATCGCTCACATCCCCAGCAGTTGCTGTCGCAGCGCCACATCGTCGTGCAGGACCGCGGCCGGTCCTTGGTAGGCGATCTGGCCCTGATCCATGACATAGGCGCGGTCGGCGACAGCGAGTGCCGTGCCGGCGTTCTGCTCGACAATCAGCACCGAGATGCCTTCCGCCTTCAGGCGCCGCACCGTCGCCATCACGTCCTGCACGATCTTCGGCGCCAGGCCCTGCGACGGCTCGTCCATCAGCACCAGGCCGGGCGCGCCGAGCAAGGCACGGGAGATCGCCACCATCTGCATCTCACCGCCGGACAGGTTCTCGCATTCCCGCGGTAACAGGTGCTCGAGCGCGGAGAAGGTCTCCAGCATCTCCTGCATCGACCAGGCCCGGAACCGGGTCCGCTTCACCGCGATCGACAGGTTCCGCCGGGCGCTCAGGGTCGGAAAGATGCGGCGGTCGTCGGGCACCCAGGCAATACCGGCGTTGGCGATGCGATGGGTCGGCAGCCGGGTGATGTCGCGGCCGTCGAAGACAATGGTGCCGCGGCGCGCCGGCGTCAGGCCGAGGATCGTACGCAGCGTCGTCGTCTTGCCAGCACCGTTCGGGCCAAGCAGGGCGACAACCTCGCCGTCGCCGACATTGAGCGAGACGTCGAACAGCACCTGGGTCTCGCCGTGATAGGTGTCGATCGAGGTGACGTCCAGCATCACGCTAGCCTGCCCAGGTTGGACGCCTGCACCCAAGGGTTGCGGCGCAGCTCGGCCGGCGCCCCACGGGCGATCACCTGGCCCCAGTGGACGACATAGATCTGCTCGGCGAGAGCGAACAGGAACGCCATGTCGTGCTCGATCAGCACGATGGTGACGGTGCGGCGGATCTCGGCGATCAGCTCGGTCAGCGCCGCCTTGGCATCGCTGCCGAGGCCCGAGGTCGGCTCGTCCAGGAACAAGAGCCGCGGCTCGGCGGCGCGGTCGAGGCTTTCCCCATCGCGCGACAGGTCATGGGTCATGTTGATCCCCAGGGCGCGGATCTCCGGCAGGGCCAGAACCACGTTCTCGAGCGCCGTGAAGTCGTCGAACAGGTTCATGGTCTGGAACGAGCGGGCGATGCCCTTGGCCGCGATGCGGCGCGGCGGCAAACCGGTGATGTCCGCACCGTCGAACAGCACCCGGCCGCGATCGGGCCGGTAGCGGCTGGTGAGCACATTGAAGCAGGTGGTCTTGCCGGCGCCGTTCGGCCCCATGATGCCGGACAGGCAGTTGGCCTCGAAGCTGAGCGAGATGTCCTCCAGGACCACCTGCTAGCCGAACCGCTTGTGCAGGTTGTGCGCTTCGAACAGGGCCATGGCCGGTCCCCTAGCGCCAGAACACGGCCAGCAGGCCGGTCCGACCGGTGGCGGTGGCAGCACGGCCGTCGAGCCGGCGCATGAGGTCCTGCCAGATCCCGGCCAGGCCGTCGGGCTTGAACATGACCAGGATGACGAACATCAGCCCGAACCAGAGCAGCCACGTCTCGGTATACGCGCCCAGCACGTCACGGGCGACGAAGTACAGCAGCACCCCAACGACGGGGCCCCAGAAGCTGACGAAGCCGCCGCCGATCAGCACCATGAGGATGGCGATGCCGGACCACTGCAGGCTCATGATCTGGATGTAGGCGCCTTCCTGAGCCATCGCGAACAGCCCGCCGGCCAAGCCGGAGATGGCGCAGGACAGGGTGAACACGACCCACTTGTAGAGGAACACGTTGTAGCCGAGGAAGGCGACGCGCTGATCGTTCTGCTTGATCGCCTGGATCACCCGGCCGAACGGCGTGTGCACCAGCCGCCACAGGAACAGCACCAGCAGGACATAGGCGGCAAAGCAGAAGTAGTAGAGCGCCTCGTTCGACTGCAGGCTGAAGCTGACCACGGCGAAATCGGCCGGCAGGCGGGCGATGTTCAGCAGACCGTCCTCGCCGCCCGTCACGTCGGTCCACTTGCTGGCGACGAAGAAGAAGATCTGGGCGATGGCAATGGTCATCAGGGCGAAGTAGATGCCCCGGCGGTGCGAGATGACGGCGGCGACCAGGCCGCCCAGCACGGCGGTGACGACGACGGCGCCCGCGAGTGCGAGCCACAGGTTGGCGGCGAGCTCGAACTGGGTGATGCCGAAAGCATAGGCGCCGATGCCGAGAAAGGCGCCATGGCCGAACGACGGCAGTCCGGTGTAGCCGAGCAGCAGGTTCACGGCCAGGGCGAAGATCACCCAGACCATCATCTCGACGCCCAGATACTGGTAGAGGCCGACGGCCTCGATCCACAACGGCATGGTGCCAAAGGCGACGAACGAGACCAGCATGGCCGGCGTCAGCCATCGGCGCATCAGCCCCCTCGCCCCGTTCATGCCGGCCGTCATCTCATTGCTCCAACACGCTGGCCTTGCCGGCCAGACCGCGCGATCGGACCGAGACCACCAACAGCAACAGCAGGTACATGGAGATCAGCGACCAGTCGGTGAGGAACGCCGCCGTCAGCGCCACCACCAGGCCGACCAGCAGGCCGGCACTGACCGCCCCCCAGAAGCTGCCGACACCGCCGAGGACGATGACCACGAAAGCCGGCACCACGGCGTCGACGCCGACGTGCGGGCGCACGCCCCAGATCGGTGCCATGATGATGCCGGCGACGGCGGCCAGCGCCGCCCCGAAAGCGAAGACGTACAGGCGCAGGCGGCTCAGGTTGTAGCCCAGTGCCCGGACCATCTCGCTGTCGTAGGCGCCGGCCTTGATCACCGCGCCATAGGGCGTGCGGTTCAGGAACAGCCACAACAGGCCGATCATCGCCACCGAGAACAGGGCGGCGTAGATCCGATAGGTCGAGTAGATCAGGTCGCCGAAGATGAAGCCGCCGCTGATCATGCGCGGCAGCGGCATGAAGTACTCGGCCGGGCCCCAGAGCTCGCGGATCAGTTCCTCGAGCACCAGCGCCGCGCCGAAGGTGAGCAGCAGGCCGTACAGCGGATCGCTGCCGTAGGTCCGGCGCAGGCACAGCTCCAGCAGCATCCCGACGATGGCGACGAGGATCGGCCCGACCACCAGGGCGATGACGTAGCGCAGGCCGACCGGCAGCGCGTAGTAGGGCTCGAGAAAGGCGAACGGCAGGCCGCCGTCGGGCGTCAGCAGCATCAGGGCGAAATAGGCACCCAGCGCGAACAGCGAACCGTGCGCCAGGTTGATCACCTCCATGACGCCGATGATCAGCATGAAGCCGAGCGCCAGCAGGGCGAACAGCAGGCCCAGGGCGATGCCGTTCAACAGATGTGGCAGCAGACCGTAGATGACGTCGAACATGGCACGCCCATCCGCACGCGATGGTCAGCGGCAGCGTGGCGACGGCCGGCCCTGCGGCCGGCCGTCGCCAGCGCCCGTGCTCAACCCTGATCGTAACTGGGCGTATCGGCGTAGGCTTCGAGCCGGCAACGCGAGTCCGCGTCGGCCCGGACCGATTCCGGATCCGCCCAGCTGAGCACCTCGAAGTAATCGCTGTCGTCGCGCGGCTTGCCGTTGCCGCGGGCGAGGTAGACCGTCTGCTGCACATGGTGCGAGCTGGCGTCGATGACCGCATCATGGTGCTGCATGCGATCGGCGGCCGACATCCGGCGTCCCTCGAGCGCCTTGATGATCTTCATGTTGTCGGTGCCGCCGGTTTCCTCGACCACGCGCAGCAGTTCACGCATGGCGACGTAGCCGTTGTAGAACACGTTGCCGGGCACATCGATCCGCGTGGTCGGATAGCGCGCCTGGTACTTCTGCACGAACTCGGGCACGCCCGGCAGGTCGAGGTAGTGGTACCAGGTGGTACCAAAGACACCGAACGCGGCCTCGGCGCCGAGACCGTAGACGTCAGGCCAGTCCTGCTGGTTGTTCAGCCAGGCCGGCTTGCGGTCCAGACCCATGTCGCTGACCTGCTTGCGCATCACCTTGAAGTCGTCACCGCCGACGGCGGCAGCGACCACGTCCGGCTTGGCCTGCTGGATCTTCAACAGGATGCCGGAGAAGTCGCGGGTGCCGACCGGGACCGCCACTTCGTCGACCACCTGGGCGCCGCACTTCAGGGCCACGGACTTGGTCGCGGCGTTGGTGTTCTGGCCCCAGACGTAGTCGTTGTAGACAAAGAACCAGTTCTTGCCGAAGGCGTTGATGGCATTGGCGGCCGCGGCGCGGGAGAAGTTCTCGCCACTGCCGTCCCAGACGAACTTCACGCGATGGCAGTTCTTGCCCGACTCGGTGGGTGAGCTGGAGTTGGTGTTGAAGTAGATGCAGCCGTACTTCTGCGCCACCTGCGAGATCGCATTGGCCGTGCCCGACTGGATGGCACCGACCAGGAAATGCACGTTCTCGCGGGTGATCAGCCGTTCGGCCACCCGGGTGCCGGTCTGCGGCGTGGTCTCGGTGTCCATCCAGACATATTCGAGCTTGCGGCCGAGCACGCCGCCGCGCGCGTTGGCCTCCTCGATGGCGAGAATGGTACCCCGCTTCTCCGCCTGACCCGAGTTGGCGAACTGACCGCTGGCGTCATGGGTCAGGCCGATACGGATCGGCTTGTCGGATGCGGCGGCATAGACCCGCGTGTGCTTCCACGGGCCGAAGAACGCGGCACCGGCGCCGGCCAGCGCCGTACCCTTCAACAGCCCGCGGCGGGTGATCGTGTTGGACATCGTTGCTACCTCCCTCGTGGCAACCGCCCGGCGTGGCCCCGATCCTCCCAAGGCCCCCGGGTTCAACGTGACTTATGTCCAATATAATATCATACTTTTAAAGAAAAGAAATAGGATTTTTAAGAGGCGGTGCCACTCATCTGTTCACACCGCGTTTGCGTGGGAAGATCCTTCAAGAAATGGCATTTCACATCAGAATCATCGCATAACCCTCTAATCAAAATAGTTTTTTACATACCGATAGTAGTCAGCCTAGATGCTCGGATGGATTAAAAAATACGACTTTTTCTCGAAAAATATCACTTTTATCTATGAAAAATATGACTATATCATAGTATCGACAAACCAGAGGACAACGCGGCACATGGCGGACCTCAGGCAGGCAAACCGATATCCCCGCACCGGCATTCACGGCGAGATCGTGCATTCGATCGGTGAGGACATCGTCTCCGGGCGGATCGCCACCGGCGAGCGCCTGCCCGGCGATCAGGAGTTGATGCAACGGTTCGCCGCCAGTCGCACGGCCCTGCGCGAAGCGATGAAGGTGCTCGCGTCGAAAGGACTGATCGAAGCGCGCCAGCGCACCGGCACCCGCGTGCGCGCCCGCGCGGACTGGGACCTGCTGGATGCGGACGTGCTGTCGTGGCATTCACCCGACAGCATCTCAGAGACCTTCACCGCCGACCTCGTCGAGCTGCGCGAGCTGTTGGAACCGGTCGCGGCCCGGCTGGCGGCGAGCCGGGCCACGGCGGAGGACCTGGAGCGGATCGAAGCCGCCTACAAGGACATGGAACGCACGGTCGACGACTACGAGGCGTTCTACGTCGCCGATCTCGACTTCCACCTGGCGGTGCTCAACGCCAGCCACAACCAGCTGCTGCAACGGCTGTCGAGCATCGTCGGCACGGTGCTGGGACTGGGCTTCTCCATGCAGAAGCAGGCGCGCATTCCGTTGCGCGAAAGCCTGCCGTCGCACTACCAGGTGTTCGAAGGGATCCGCGAGCGCAAGGGCCGGCAGGCGGAGCGAGCCATGCGCATCGTCATCGGTCGCGGCAAGAACACGCTGTCGCAGCGGCACAAGCTGATGCACGCGCCGCCGGCCGCCGATTGAGCGCCGGTGGCGCTAGCCGCGGCCGCTAGCCGGACACCAGCATGCCCGGCGTAATCGCCTTCAGGATGGTCGGCTCGCCGGGTGGCACGTAGGTCATGCCCGCCTCGTCGGCGAAGCGTTCCAGTTCGCCCGCGGCGATCAGTTCGGCAAGCGCGGCATCGACCTGCAGGCGCAATGGTTCGTGGCGGGCCAGGGTGACGAAGGCCATATTGATCCCGACCGGATGCAGCCAGCCGCTCCAGGTCAAGGTCGTCTCCGGGTGTTTGCGGCGGTAGCTGTCGAAGCGGTGCAGCTCGATGAGGGTGGCATCGAAGGTGCCGGCCTCGAGCTGGGCCAGCACGTCCTTGCTTGGCGCCACATGGGTGATGTCGGCAATCAACCGGCCGCCGTCGTAGCGGAACAGCATGGCGCTGGCCAGGGTCGAGACCTCGACGCCGAGGCGCAGGTCTTCGAGGTCCCGAAGTGCGCTGACGGTGCGGCCCTCGGCCGACGGCGCCAGGACCACGGCGAAGCCGGCGCGATGGTACGGGCGGGTGGGCACCAGCGTGCCGAGCTGGACGATGCGGCCGCGCTCGCTGCGCTTCATGCCGTCATACTCCGGGATCGCGCCCGTGGGCTGGGCCGGCACCCCGAGCGCGGCGGCGAACATCGGGTAGCCGGCGACCAGGTCACACAGGCCATCGGCGATCAGCGCGTTGCTTTCCCACTGCGGCACGTTCTCGTCGTCGTTCTCACTCTCGAACCACTGCACCTCGAGCGGGCGGCCAAGTTTGCGGGCCACTGCGCCGGCCACGGCGAGGTCGAAGCCGCCGCTGCGCTTGCGGAACTTGAACGAATAGGGCGGGCTGTCCTCTTCGAGGCAGACCCTGAGCGCTGCCGGATCCGCCGCGACCGGCGGCGCTGCCGGCAGCGCCGAAACGGCGATGCCAGCGATGATAGTCAGAACCAAGGCTCTCACAGCTTGCCCCGCGTCTTCATGTAAGCCCAGAGATGCTCGATCTGGTCGTCGTTCAGCACGTCACCCCAGGCTGGCATCTTCTTTTTGCCCTTCTTCACCGAGACGACGAAACGCTGGTGCTGGTCGAGCGGAAACTTGCGCAGGTCGTAGGCGCGCGCGCCCGTGTTCATCATCTTGGGCCCGTGGCAGATCAGGCAATAGGTGTTGTAGATCCCCTTGCCCTCTTCGGCCGATCCGGCCGCCACCGCCTGTGCCGTCAGACATCCTGCTGCCACCAACGCGGCCGCCAACATACGCTCCATGACCCTGCGCACCGATATCTGTTGTACGAATTCACCCAACGTGACGGCCGGGAGCCACCTCGCGCCGAGGTGGCTCCCGCCGCAGATCGACGGCTCAGTTGTCGTCCATCAGGGCAAAGGTCCAAATCGACCCGCCCGGCTCAACCGACGACAGCGCAGCCACGGCGGCCTGGTTGGCGCCGCCGAGCAGCGGCATGTAGTTGCGGTAGGCGCCGCCGATGCCGCTCAGAATGGTGATGTACTGACGGCCGTCCTGCTCCCAGGTCACCGGCTGGCCGATGATCCCCGAGCCGGTCCTGAACTCCCACAACTTCTTGCCATTGGTGGCATCGAAGGCCAGGAACTCGCCGGTCTGGGCGCCGGTGAACACCAGGTTGCCGCCGGTGCTCATGGTGCCGCCCCAGTTGGCGACATCGAAGCCGACCTCCCACTTGGCCTTACCAGTGAGCGGGTCGATGGCGCGCAGGTAGGCGTGCTTCTCGCCTTCCTTGAACGCAAACAGCGCCTCGCCCAGGTCGATGCCGAGGTAGAAGGTGGCCTTGGTGAACTTCGGCTCCACCGGCTTGTAGCCCATGCCCATCTCGAGGGTGTTGGCATAGACCAGCCCGGTCTTGGGATTGTACGACATCGGGAACCAGTTCTTGCCGCCGAACGCCGACGGCCAGACCACCACCTTCTCGCCGGTGGTGCGCATGTGCTTGGTCAGCGCCGACTCGATCGGCCGGCCGGTCTTCATGTCGATGCCGTCGGCCCAGTTCAAATACTTGATGAACTGGCTGGCCCGAAGCAGCTCGCCGTCGGTCCGGTCGATGACATAGAGGTAGCCGTTACGGTCGGCATGCATGATGACCTTGCGCATGCGGCCGTCGATCTCGATGTCGGCAATCACGTTCTCGTTGACGCCGTCATAGTCCCACGGATCGTTGGGCGAGAACTGGAAGTGCCAGACGATCTCGCCGGTCTTGGGGCGCAGGGCTAGCACCGAGCCGACATAGAGGTTGTCGCCCTTGCGGAACTCGGCATTCCACGGGCCGCCGTTGCCGGCGCCCCAATAGACCAGGTCGAGCTCGGGGTCGTAGGTGCCGGTGATCCAGGTCGGCGCGCCGCCATGCTTCCAAGTGTCGCCCGGCCAGGTGTCATTGCCCGGCTCGCCGGGGCCGGGCACGGTGTAGCGCCGCCACAGGCGCTCGCCGGTCTCCGGGTCCCAGCCGTCGATGAAGCCGCGGGTGCCGTACTCGCCGCCGGAGATTCCGGTCAGGACCACGCCGTTGGCGACCAACGGCGCGACGGTCATGGAATAGCCGTCGTTGAAGTCGATGGCGTTGGAGCGCCACAGCTCCTCACCCGTCTTCATGTCGATGGCGATGACGTTGGCATCCAGGGTGGTGCGAAAGAACTTACCCTCGTAGATCGCGCCGCCCCGGTTGACGATGCCGCAACAGACGATCCGCGGGGTCTCGGGCGGGTACTCGATGGAGTTCTTCCACAGCTTGCGCCCAGTCATGGCGTCGATCGCATGGGTCGCATCATGGGTGGTGACGTACATCACCCCCTTGTAGATCAGCGGCTGCGATTCCTGGCCCCGGTTGTCGCCCAGGCTGTAGTTCCAAACCGGTACCAGCCGCTTGACGGTGTCCGTGTTGATCTGGTCGAGCGGGCTGTAGCGCTGCTGACCATGGCCCATGCCGAGGGTGACGACGTCGCCGGTGGTGTAGGCATCGTTGCGCAAGTCGTCGGCGCTCTGCGCCAACGCAATTGCCGGAAGCGCCGCGATGACCGCGGCGCCCAACAGACGCTTCATCATACTGTATCCTCCCATCACTCGAACGCCGCCTCCCGCACAGATCTTGCGCCGGCATCCATCACGGGAATAATCGCCCAGGCGATAATGCGATTCAATAACCTGCACAACTTCTTGCCCCTGCCCCTTCTGCGGACCGCGGCCGCCGGTCTGCTGCTGCTGGCCGTCGGCGCCGCGGGACCGGCCCGGGCGGACGAACTGAAGAAGGTCGATCTGGAGCTGCTGCTCGCGGTCGACGTCTCCCACAGCATTTCCGATGCCGAGCATCGCCTGCAGGTTCGGGGCATAGCCCAGGCGTTCCGCAACCCGCGCATGGCGGCAGTGATCGGCGGCCTCGACCAGGGCCGCATCGCAGTGGCGGTGATGTTCTGGGCCGGCGAGGCGGAACAGGCCCTGGTCGTGCCCTGGCAGATTCTGGAAACGGCAGAAGACGCCGCCCGTTTCGCCGATGCGGTGGGGGTCGCGACAACCCGGCCCTGGGAAGGGGTGACGTTCACGGCGATCGGCTCGGCCCTGCTGCAGGGCGCCACGGAGATCCTCGGCAACGGCATCGACGGCACCCGCCGGGTGATCGACGTCTCGGGCGACGATCCCAGCAACCAGGGCACCGATACCGCGCAGGCGCGCGATCACGTGGTCGCCAAGGGCATCGTCATCAATGGCCTGCCGGTGCTGAGCGGGCGGCGGGAACAGGAAGACAAGGAACGGCTGGTGCGCCATTACGAGACATCGGTGGCCGGCGGCGATGGCGGCTTCGTCTCGCCGGCCCTGGGGTTCGAGGATTTCCCGCGCGCCATGCTGGCCAAGTTGCTGACCGAGATCACGGACGCCGAACCGGCAGTCGCGCCGGCCGGACCGCGCTTTTCGACTGCACCGACAGCGCCCGGATCGAGGCAGCGCGAGGGCTGACCCGCAAAGGGCCTGGCGCGGCCGGTGGCCGCAGCGGGCCGGCGTGATCCGACCAAGGTGCAGGTGCCCGGATGCGGCGACATCTCGTTCTGGTGCTAAAGCTGGCCGCGTCGACCGGCCTGATCGCGGTCATCGCGTTCCATGTGGATGCGTCAGAGGTGCTGGATTCCGCCGGGCGGCTCACGCTCTGGATCGTGATCGTCGCCGCCGTTCCGCTGGCACTGCAGATCCCCACTCAGGCGTTGCGCTGGCGCGCCGCGGCGTTGGCGATGGGGCTGGCCTTGCCGTCTGGCCAGGCCGTGTTGTTGAGCTGGATCGGCATGTTCTTCAACCAGGTCCTGCCGAGCTCGGTTGGCGGGGACGCGGTGCGTGCCTGGTATCTCGGTCGGCTTGGCGGCGGCTTCGCCACAGCGCTGAGCAGCGTGGTGCTCGACCGCCTTGCTGCGTTGCTCGCGCTGCTGGCAGTCATCCTCGCCGGGTTGCCCCTGTTGCGACCGCTGTTGGCAGGACAGATCGCGTTCTGGCCCTTGCCAGTGGTCGTCTTCGCCGTCGTCGCGGGGACGGCGGTCATCCTGCAGTTTGGCAGCAGCCTGTCCCGTGTGCTGTATCGGATTCGCTGGCTGCGTTTTGCCGGCGACCTGATCGGCCATCTGGCACGAGCGCTGCCGGCGTTGTGGCGGAACCCAAGGTTGCTGGCCTATGCCCTTTTCTCGCACGCGCTGACAGTCAGCGCGATGTTTGCGCTGGCGGTATCTGTTGATGCCGGCCTCAGCTATCGCGACGCCGTGCTGTGCGTACCCTTGATCATTCTCACCATGGCGCTGCCCTTTTCCTTCGCCGGCTGGGGCCTGCGTGAAGGCACGACCATCGTCGTCCTGGGGCTGGTCGGCGTGGCCGCCGCCGACGCACTGGTGATCTCGGTGACCTATGGCCTGGTGCAGCTCCTGATCAGCCTGCCGGGACTTCTGCTCTGGCTGGTCCGCAGAAGCCGCGCGTCGTCCCGGTCGAGCGACACGCTGGCGACGGACTAACGGACCAGGCTGAACCGACACGTTTGGCCCACGTCGCTCCGCCTCCGCATCTTTTCCTGTTCCGACATCCGGGCGACACGCGAAAGCGGACGGTCTTTCCCAGGCTGCGGTAAGGGCCCGGATGCAGTGGGCTCTAGAGTGAGCGCTGCCGGGCCTGCGTTCTTGTCAGAACAAGCAGACCGCAGCCGATCAGGAACCCGGCCGCATGGACGTAGTCGGAATTGTCCAGCACGGTCGGCGGCAGCAGCAGCGCCAACCCCGACAGGGCGAACGCCGTTCGTTGCAACGGGGCCAGCGCGGTGCCGGAGAATCCGACGATCGCAGTTGTGAACAGATAAACCCCTGCAGCCGTGCGGCCGGCGGCGAGCAGGATCTCGCCGACCCCGCCGCTCATCAACAGACCCGGCGAAACGGCAAAGAGAAACGGCACCACATAGGCGGGCCAGGCGATGCGAACGGCTTCGAAACCGGTCCGCATGGTGTCGGCGGCGGCCATATTGGCGGCGACGAAGGCGGCGATCGCCACCGGTGGCGTGATCATGGACATCATGCCGAAGTAGAGGACGAACAGATGCGCGGCCATCGGCGCCACCCCCAGTTCGACCAGGGGCGGTGCCGCCAGGGTGGACAACAGGAGATAGACGCCGACCGTCGGCATGCCCATGCCGAGAGCGACACAGACGAGCCCGGTGACGATGAGCAGCAGCCACAGGCTGGTCTTGCCGAGCTGGACCAGGAAGAAGGATAGGCCGAAGCTGAGCCCGGACAGTGAGAACAGGCCGATGATCATGCCGGCGACGGCGCAGATCAGGACGATGTCGACGGCCGCCCGGCCACTGCCGATCAAGGCCCCGGTGAAGTCCCGTAGGCGCAGTCGGCCGCCGTCGTAGGTGCGCCACAGCGAAAGCACGATCAGGGTCGCCGTCGCCGCCAGGGCGGCGGTTTCCGGCGGCAGGCCGAACTGGAACAGGCAGGCGACCAGCACGGCGAACGGCAGCAGCAGGAACCAGCCCCGGGCCAGCGTGCGCCCCAGCGCCGGAATCCTGTCTTCCGCCACCGGCGCGATGCCGGTGCGCGCCGCCTCCAGGTCGGCAAACAGAAACAGGCTCAGGTAGTAGAGCAAGGCTGGGATCAGCGCCGCCAGGATGACGTCCTGATATGGCACCTGCAGGTTCTCAGCCAGCAGGAAGGCAGCCGCTCCCATGATCGGCGGCATCAGCTGGCCACCCGTCGATGCCGTCGCCTCGATCGCCGCGGCGGTCCTGGGCCGATAGCCGCCATCTTTCATCAATGGGATGGTGATGCCGCCGGTGGAGGCGACGTTGGAGACGGCGCTGCCGGAGATGGAGCCGAACAGGCCCGAGGCGACGATCGCGATCTTGGCCGAGCCACCGCGCGAGCGACCCATCAGGGCGGCCGACAGGTCGGAGAAGAACGCCGATCCGCCGGCCGCCATCAGGAAGCGGGCGAACACCAGAAACGGCAAGACGACGCCGACGGCGATATAGAGCGCCGCACCGGCGAGCGCGGCGCTGTCGAGCACCAGGAAGGTCAGCAGCCGCGCGGGTTTCACCGCACGGCTCTGCAGCACGCCCTGCAGCTGGTCGGAGAACAGGGCGTAGAAGCAGACGAGACTCAGGACGACGATCAGGCTGTAGCCGACGCCGCGCCGCAGCGCTTCCAGCACCAGGGCCAGGCCGACCACCGCCACCACGAGCGCCTCGACGGGGCGGTAGAACACCTCCTCGGCCAGGACCGGAAACCGCCAGACCAGATAGGCGCCATAGGCCAGGGCCAGCACGGCCAGGGCGACGTCCCACCACGGCACCACCGTGCGCGTCGTGCCGCGCCGCGCCGGCCGTTCGAGCAGGCACAGCGTGATTGCCAGGCAAAGCACGGCGAGCAGGACCTGTTCGGCATAGACGCGGATGCCGATCCAAAGCGGCAGGCCGGAAGCCCAGAACAGCGCCAGGGCCGTCAGCAACGCGGCCATGCCCTGCCGCGTGCGTGGTCCGAACACCGGCACGGGCGGCGACGTCAGGCGGCGGCCGCGGCCTTGGCGGTCATCAGCCCGGTCGCGCTATTTGGCGATACCCGTTTCCTTGTAATAGCGGAGCGCACCGGGATGGAACGGCACCTTGAGATCGTTGGCCATGCGCTCGGGCGCAAAGCCGCGCCAGAACGGCCCCGTTCCGATCAGTTGATCCTTGTTGCCGGCCAGCGCCTTGACGGCTTCATAGACCTCGGCGTCAGAGACGTCCTTGTGGGCGAAGAAGGTGTGGTCGTACGTCATCACGTTGACCGGGCCCATCACGCCCGGCAGCTTGGGCGACGGCTGGACTTCGCTGAGGTACATCTGCGGCAGCCATTCCTGCATGGCACCCAGCGGCGGCGCGGCGCCGTCGAACGACAGAAAGCGCACGCCACCTAGAGCCTGATCAAGCTCCCGGTTCTTGCCGGAGCCAACGACCACGACGGTCACGTCCGTCGAGCCCTGCTTGAAGCTGTCCCACATCCGCGGGAAGTTCGGCACCGGCACGCCCTGGACGTCATCGACCATCAGGCCGGCATTGGCCAGGTAGGCGCGCACCACATGGTCGCCCAGCGAACCCTTCTTGAACACCGGCACCTTCATCCCGCGCAGGTCCGCCACGCTGTTGATCTTCGAGTCTTTGGGCACGATGAAGCCGGCCCGGAAGGGCATGAGCACGGCGGCAAGACGCAGGTCCTGCATCGGCCGGCCGGCGGACATACCGGTGCCGGTGTAGGCGTAGTAGAGCTGCACGATGTTTGAGATGCCGAACTCCAGCTCGCCGGCGTTGACCAACGGCATGTAGTCGGCCGTGTTGGCCATTTCCTGGGGTCGCATCTGCAGCTTCGAGTGTTCCGACACCACGGCGGCGATGGCCCGGCCGATCTGGCTGGTCCCGCCACGGGCGGTCGAGCCCAGTGCGACTGTCTGCGCCCAGACCTGTCCTGCCAGCAACGTGGCGAACACAAGGGCAATTGCGAAACCGAGCTTTCTCATCGTGCTACGTCCCCCCAAATTGGATGTTATTAATTCCGATGCGCAAACTACCATCTAGGTTGCACGGGCGATAGAACCACCAAACTCGCGCAGGGCTCGTCGAGCCATCCTGCATCTCCTGCCGCGCCCGGGTTTCACTGACTTGCCATCGAACGGGGTTCCCGCACATGAGTAACGCTTTGCGAGTGGTGATCGCCGGGGCCGGACCGGTTGGATGCGTTGCCGGCCTGATCCTTGCGCGCGCCGGCATCCCGGTCACGGTCCTGGAGGCCGAAGACACCCTGCCGCAGGATCTGAGGGCCTCGACGTTTCATCCGCCGACCCTCGACATGCTGGCACCACTGGGCCTGACGGACCGGCTGCTTGCCATGGGCCTCAAGGCGCCGACCTATCAGTTCCGCGACCGGCGCTCGGGCGCCTACGCGACCTTCGACATCGGCGCCCTCGGCGGCGAGACGGACCATCCCTACCGCCTGCAGTGCGAGCAGTACAAGCTCACCGGCACCGCCGTTGCGGACCTGGAAGCGATGCCGGAGGCCGAGGTGCGCTTCGGCCATGCGGTCAGCGCTGTCGAGCAGAGCGACGACGGGGTCCGCATCACCGCCGATACCAGGGACGGCCCGACGACCTTCGACGCCGCCTTCCTGATCGCGGCCGACGGTGCGTCCAGCGTGGTCCGCAGCCAGCTGGGGATCGACTTCGAGGGCTTCACCTATCCCGACCAGTGGCTGGTCGCGAGCACCGACCACGATATGGCGGCGGAGTTCGAAGGCCTGGCGTTCGTCAACTACGTCGCCGATCCGGACGAATGGTTTGTGCTGCTGCGGGTGCCCGAGCTTTGGCGCGTGCTGCTGCCCGTGGCGGTCGACGCCGATCCGGACGAAGCCATTTCCGATGAGACGATCGAACGCCGGCTGCAGGGCATCGCCAGCATCCCGGGTCGCTACACGATCGCGCACCGGACGCTGTACCGGGTCCATCAACGCGTCGTCCGGTCCTATTGCGCCGGCCGGGTGCTGCTGGCGGGCGATGCGGCCCATATCAACAACCCCCTGGGTGGGATGGGGATGAATGGCGGGATTCATGACGCCGTCAATCTGGCCGAGAAACTGAAGCGGATCATGCTGCAGGGCGCGGATCAGGTGCGCATGCTCGAACACTACTCGGCACAACGCCGGGCCATCGCCGTCGAGTACGTCCAGGCCCATACGCACGACAACAAGACCGCCATCGAAGAAGCAGACCCGGACAAACGGGCGCAGCATATGGCCCAGATGCAGCGCGTCGCCGAGACGCCAGAGCTGCTGGTCCCCTTCGTGCGCAAGGGCTGCATGTTCGATGCCGTTGCCCGCTCCATGGCCGTGGAGCCCGACTAAGGGCGTGGCAGCCCGATCGACACGGGAGGAGACGATGGGAACGCTGAGGGGCAAAACGGCGATTGTCACCGGTGGCGCCAAGAGCCTGGGCAAGGCCTTCGCACAAGCCCTGGCGGGCGAAGGGGCGGCGGTCGCAATCGGCGACGTCGCCGACGGCGCGCCGACGGCTGCGGAGATCGCCGACCGCCATGGCGTCGTCTGTACGGCCGCCACGCTGGACGTCGCCGACGAGGCGTCGGTCGCCGACTTTGTCAAGGCGGCCCTGACGGCGCACGGCCACGTCGACATTCTGGTCAACAATGCCGCCCTGTTCGCAAGCCTGGAACTCAAACCCTATGACCGGATCGAGGTCGGCGAGTGGGACCGGGTCATGGCGGTGAACGTCCGCGGCGCTTTCCTGATGGCCAAGCATGTTGCGCCACAGATGCAGGCGCGCGGTTCGGGCCGGATCATCAACGTCGGTTCGGGCACCGCCTACAAGGGCATGCCGAACCTGCTGGCCTACATCACCTCGAAGGCGGCTATCCTCGGCCTGACCTGATCGCTCGCCCGCGAACTGGGCGGCGACGGCATCACCGTCAACACCCTGGCGCCCGGGCTGATCGAAAGCGACAGCGTCCTGGAAAATCCGCAGCATCTGGCGTTCACCGAACAGGTGATCATGTCCCGGTCTCTGAAGCGGTCGGGTCGGCCCGACGACCTGCTCGGAGCGCTGGTCTTCCTGGCCTCGGATGCCTCGGCCTTCGTCACCGGCCAGACCATCGCCGTGGATGGTGGCTCGGTGGTGCTGTAGGCGGCCGTCTCAGCGAGCTTCCAGCTTTCGCGTCTAGTCGGACGCCACGGACAGCGACTCGTACTTGATGCTGCAGCCGCGAAAACCGATCAGGGAGACCCGGTTGTCGTGGTCCCGGTCGGTCCATACGGCGCCGTTATCGTCGAAGAAGTCCACCGTGCCGTAGCGCGCGGTCAGCTTGGCGCGGATGTCGATGCACCAGTACTCCCCCGTCGGCACGAGGCGGATGGCGTAGAGCCCGCCGGTATAGCGGTCAAAATAGAACCAGGCCTCGAAGGTATGCTGGCCGTCGCGGAATGGCGCCGTCAGGCCCGGGTACTCGCCCCAAGCGCGCCGGTTGGCGACCAGGTAGGCCTTGGCCTGCCCACCCGAGGCATCGATCACCTCGTCGCGGCTCATCTGCCATTCGGCATAGCGCCAGCCGGCCCCGGCGGCCGGCGGCAATTGCGGCAGCAGGACCACGGCAAGAGCGAGCACCCAGAGCAAACGAACGGTCGGCACGGTCATGCGCGGATCAAGCCCGGGGGAAAGCTCTGACGTCAAGACCCCGGCAAATCGCGGCTGGGGTGCGAGATCGCTTGATCTGTCCCGAGCATCGGCCTAGGTTTTGGTGTCTACTATATGACAAAGGCCTGGGAGGTTGCCATGCGCTGGACCGCACCGAAGATCGTCGAGATCGCCGTCGGCTGCGAAATCAACTGCTACGCCTGCGCCGAGTCCTGATCCACCGCTGATCCCGCAGCGCAGCGCTTAAGCGGGAGGCGGCTGCGGAGGCAGCTGCGTTGCACATCCTCGTTCTCGGCGCGGCCGCGGGCGGCGGGTTTCCGCAGTGGAACTGCAACTGCGAGAACTGCCGGCGGAGCCGCGCCGGCGATCCCCATGCGCCCGCGATGACCCAGTCCTCGCTCGCCATCAGTGGCGACGGTGAGCGTTGGTTTTTGCTCAACGCCTCGCCGGATCTGCGCCAGCAGATCATCGCCAACCGACAACTGCATCCCCGCAACGGCCTGCGCGACAGCCCGATTTCCGGTGTGGTACTGACCAACGGCGACGTCGATCATGTCGCCGGGCTGTTGAACCTGCGCGAGAGCCAGCCGCTGAGGCTCTACGCCACCCGGCGGATCCTGGACGTCCTGGCCGCCAACGCGGTGTTCAACGTGCTCAATCCCGATTTCGTCGAACGCAGCACCATCACCCTGGGCAGCGCCATCGCCCTGAACCACCCGGACGGGTCCGCGTCGGGCCTGGAGATCGAGGTGTTCCCGGTTCCCGGCAAGGTGGCGCTGTGGCTGGAGGACCCGGACGCCGGCGCCGACTTCGGCACCCAGGCCGAGGACACCGTCGGCCTGCAGGTGCGCGACGCGTCGAGCGGCACGCGCTTCTACTACATTCCCGGCTGCGCCCGGCTGTCGGACGAGCTGCGCGAGCGGCTGCAGGGTTGTCCCCTGGTGTTCTTCGACGGCACGTTGTGGCAGGACGACGAAATGGTCGATGCGGGTCTCGGCCGCAAGACCGGCCAGCGCATGGGACACATGAGCATGTCCGGCCCCGACGGCTCGATCGCCGCCTTCGAGGACCTCGCCGTCGACCGCCGCATCTTCATCCACATCAACAACTCCAACCCGGCGCTGCTGACCAATTCGCGGGCGCGCCAAGCGGTGGAAGCGGCCGGCTGGGAAGTCGCCCACGACGGCATGGAGATCGTGCTGTGAGCGCGCTGGACAGCCCAGAGGCACTGGAAGCCGCGCTGCTGGCGATCGGCGACGAGCGCTACCACGACAAGCATCCCTTCCATCTGGCGATGAACGAGGGCCGGCTGAACAAGGACCAGATCCGCGCCTGGGCGCTGAACCGCTACTACTATCAGAGCCAGATCCCGATCAAGGACGCGACCATGATGACGCGCCTGCAGGACCCGGCCCTGCGCCGCGAATGGCGCCAGCGGATCCTCGACCACGACGGCGACGAGGGCGACGAAGGCGGGTTGGAACGCTGGCTGGTGCTGACCGACAACCTCGGCTTCGACCGCGGCTACGTCACCTCGACGCAAGGCATCCTGGCCGGCACCCGGTTCGCGGTGAACGCCTACGTCGACTATGTGCGCACCCGCCCGGTGCTGCAGGCCATCGCCTCCTCGCTGACCGAGATGTTCTCGCCGGGCGCGATCGCCATCCGCGTGCCGGCGATGCTGCGCAACTATGACTTCATCGACGACAAGACCCTGGCCTACTTCGACAAGCGGCTGAGCCAGGCGCCGCGCGATGCCAACTTCGCTCTCGACTACGTCAAGGCCGAGGCGCGCACGCCTTCGGAGCGCGAAGCCGTCTGTGACGCCCTGCGCTACAAGTGCGCGATCCTGTGGTCGCAGCTCGACGCTCTCCACTATGCCTATGTCGAGCCCGGCAACATCCCGCCGGGCGCGTTCGATCCAGCCAGCCTGCCGGACCGCTGAGCGATGGCCGGGCCCAGCCGCATCACCGAGCAGTCGACACCGCGTTTCGCGCCGCAGGTGGTGTTCCGCTATGACGAGGCGCGCGAGCGCTGGGTGATCCTGGCGCCGGAACGTGTGCTGATGCCCGACGACATCGCGGTGGAGATCCTAAAGCGCTGCGACGGCAGCGACGTTGCCGCCATCGTCGCCGACCTGGCCCGCAGCTTCGAGGAAGACGCCGGCGTGATCCGCGGCGACGTGGTCGCCATGCTGCAGGACCTGGCCGACAAGGGTGTGCTTGAGGCATGAGCGCGATTGAACCGCCCCTGGCAATGCTGGCGGAGATCACCCACCGCTGCCCGCTGCAATGCCCTTACTGCTCCAATCCGCTGGCGCTGGAACGGGCGCAAGGTGAGCTCGACACCGAAGCCTGGGCCGACATCTTCCGCCAGGCGGCCGCGCTCGGCATCCTGCAGGTGCACCTGTCCGGCGGCGAACCGATGGCCCGGGCCGACCTGCCGGAGCTCGTCGCCACCGCTTCGGCAGCCGGGCTCTACGTCAACCTGATCACCTCTGCCGTGCTGTGCACGGAGGAAAAGCTGGCGGCGCTGAAAGATGCCGGGCTGCGGCATGTGCAGATCAGCCTGCAGGGCAGCGAGGCGGCGAATGCAGACACCATCGCCGGCTATCGCGACGCCCATGCCAAGAAGCTGGCGGCAGCCGGGATGCTTCGCCGCCTGGACCTGCCGCTGACGATCAACGCGGTGATGCACCGGCAGAACCTGGACCAGCTCGAGGCGTTGATCGAGCTGTCGGTCGAACTCGGCGCCCGCCGGCTCGAGGTCGCGCACGTCCAGTACTACGGCTGGGCGCTGAAGAACCGGGCTGCGCTGATCCCCACCCGGGCGCAGCTCGACGCCGCGACGGCCACCGTCGAGGCGGCACGGCAACGCCTGAAGGGCAGCCTGGTCATCGACTACGTGATCCCCGATTACTACGGCCGGCGGCCCAAGGCCTGCATGAACGGCTGGGGCCGCCGCTTCCTCAACGTCACGCCGTCCGGCACGGTGCTGCCCTGCCACGCCGCCGAGACCATCCCAGGCCTGGTGTTCGAGCGGGCGACGGAGAAGCCGCTGAAGGAGATCTGGACCTCGTCGGCGGCATTCGAGCACTTTCGCGGCACCGCCTGGATGCCCGAACCATGCGCCAGCTGCGATCAGCGCGAGATCGACTGGGGCGGCTGCCGGTGCCAGGCACTGGCGCTGACTGGCGATGCCGCCAATACCGATCCGGTGTGCGAGCTTTCGCCGCATCACGCGCGCATCGCCGCGCTGGCCAATGAAGAGGCGGCAGCCGGCGGCGACGACTTCGTCTATCGCAACTACCGGCATGCCGATGGATAACGTGCCACGAGATCACGTGGACACCGGCTTCCGCCGGTGTTTTCGGTCAATAAGGGATGAAACCCCGGCAAAAGCCGGGGTCCACGGGTTACTGATTGTCACCCTCTTCGCCGGTCTGCTGATGCTGGCGCTCCCGCTGGCGACAGGTGCAGCCCGCGCGGACGAGGCCACGGTGCGGATCTCGACCCTGAAGTTCGGCACCGTGACCTGGGCGCTGGAGACTATGGTCGCCAACGGTTTCGACCGGGAGGCCGGATTTCGGGCTGAGCTGCAGGGCCTGGCCAGCACGCAGGCAACCAAGGTGGCGCTGCAGGCCGGCGACACCGACGTCATCGCCGCCGACTGGATCTGGGTCTCGCGGCAGCGCGCCGCTGGAGAGAACCTGACCTTCCTGCCCTTCTCCACCGCCGTCGGCGCCTTGGTAGTGCCGGCAGAGTCGCCCATCCAGGCAATCACCGACCTGCCCGGCCGGCGCATCGGCATCGCCGGCGGCCCGCTGGACAAGAGCTGGGTGCTGTTGCGCGCAGTCGCCGAGCGTGCGCACGGCCTGGACCTGGAAGACAGCGTCGATGCCGTGTACGGCGCACCGCCGTTGCTCAACGAGTTGCTGCAGGACGGCCGCATCGATGCGGTGCTCACCTATTGGCACTACGCCGCCCGCCTCGAGGCCAAGGGCTACCGCCCGGTAATGCCGGTACGGGACCTGATGCGTGCGCTCGACGTCAGCGCCCCGTTGCCGGTGATCGGTTTCGTCTTCCACCAGACCTGGGCTGAAGCCCACCCGGCCGCGGCGGCCGGTTTCGCCGACGCGCTGAACCGGGCGTTGGACCTGCTGAAACGCGACGACGCTGCCTGGCAGTGGCTGAAGCCGCGGCTGCGCGCCGCCGACGCCGCGACCGCCGACCTGCTGCGCGACGGCTTCCGGCGCGGCATTCCCGACGGGAACCGGCAACGCTGGCCCGACGATGCCGCGCGGTTGTTCGCGGTGCTCTCCGAGCATGGCGGACCGCGCCTGGTCGGCCCGGCGCCGACACTGCAGCCAGGGACCTTCTGGGCCCCGGGCAACTGACGGTCCGCAGCGGTGCGCGGACGACTGCCCCTGACCCTGCTTTCGTTCGTCGCCCTGCTGGCGCTTTGGCAGGTGGCGGCGGTCACCATCGATCACCGCCTGCTGCCGCCACCGTGGGCCGTGTTTACCGCCGTCGGCAGCGAGCTGACGCAGGGGCCGTTGCTCTACCACACTGCCATCACGTTGGCCCGGGTCGCCGCCAGCTTCGTGCTGGCCATGGTCATCGGCACCGCGATCGGCCTCGTGATGGGGCGCTTGGCCGGTGTCGACCGGCTGTTCGATCCCTGGCTGGTGGTGTTCCTCAACCTGCCGGCCCTGGTGGTCATCGTTCTGGCCTATGTCTGGTTCGGCCTGATCGAGGCGGCAGCGGTCGGTGCCGTTGCCATCAACAAGATTCCTACCGTGGTGGTCACGGTGCGCGAAGGCGCCCGCGCGCTCGATCGCGACCTTCTGCAGATGGCCGAGAGCTTCCGGCTGTCGCGCTGGCGCACCCTGCGCTACGTGGTCATGCCGCAGCTCTATCCCTACCTGATGGCAGCGGCACGCTCGGGCCTGGCGCTGATCTGGAAAATCGTCCTGGTGGTCGAGCTCTTGGGCCGGCCCAACGGCATCGGCTTCCAGATCCACCTGTTCTTCCAGCTGTTCGACGTGCGGATGATCCTGGCCTACACGTTGAGCTTCATCGTCGTCGTGCAGTTGATCGAGCTCCTGGCCCTGCAGCCGCTGGAGCGGCGGCTGTCGCGGTGGCGGACATGACGGCGCTCAGCATCGATATCCGTGACAAGAGCTTCCCGCGCGACGAGGGCGGCGTGCGCGAGGTGCTGCGCCAGGTGCACATCGAGCTGCAGGCGCACGAGCTGGTCTGCCTGTTCGGCCCCTCGGGCTGCGGCAAGACCACCCTGCTCAACATCGTCGCCGGGCTCGACGACGACTTTGACGGTGAGGTCCGGCAAGACGGGAACGGCAGCGACCAGGCGCCGCGGGTCGGCTATGTGTTCCAACAGCCAAGGCTGCTGCCCTGGCTGACGGTGCGGCAGAACCTGGCCCTGGTGGCGACCGACGATGCCGCGCGCGGCCGCGTGCCGGCACTGATCGAGGCGACCGGCCTGGGCCAGCACGCCGCCGCCTTCCCGCGCCGGCTGTCGGGCGGGCAGTTGCGCCGGGTCGCCCTGGCCCGTGCCCTGGTGATCGACCCGGACCTGCTGCTGCTGGACGAACCGTTCATCTCGCTCGACCTGGAGGCAGCCGACCGCCTGCGCCGACACCTGCACGATCTGCTCGGCCAGCGCCCGACGACGGCCCTGTTCGTCACCCACGACCTGCGCGAGGCGGCGTTGCTTGCCGACCGCGTGGTCTATTTGTCGCCGGCACCGGCGACTGTGGTCGGTGAAGTTCGGATCGAACGGGCACGCGCGGATCGCTTCGACCCGGCCTGGCTGTCGGCAATGGCAATGCAACTCGCGGTCGGGCAGGACGCTGCCGCCCCGCGCTGATCACCCGGGCGGACCAGCGCGACGCTGGATCATGCCGCGCGTGGGGTCGTAGCCCCAGATCGCCCCGCCCAGAAACAGCACCGTCGCCAGCAGAACGACCGCCAGCGCTGCCGGCTCGAACTGCTGGTAGAGGGCGTGGCGGATCAGCTCCACGGCATGGCTGAACGGGTTGGCGACACAGATCTGATAGAGGATCAGGCTCGACTCCTTCATCTTCCACAACGGATAGAGCGCCGAGGACAGGAAGAACATCGGGAAGATGACGAAGTTCATGATTCCGGCGAAGTTCTCCAGTTGCCGGATGAACGACGACAGCAGCAGGCCGAGCGCACCCAGCATCAGTCCGGTGACGATCAGCGCCGGCAGCACCGTGAGGAAGCCGAGCCAGGGCAGATCGACGCCGAACAGTTTTGCGATCAGCAGGAAGGCATAGACCTGGAACAGCGACACCGCGACCCCAGCCATGAGCTTGCACAACAGCAGGTACCAGCGCGGCAGCGGGCTCACCAGCAGCGTGCGCATGCTGCCCATCTCGCGGTCGTAGACCATGGACAATGAGCTCTGCATACCGTTGAACAGCTGCACCATGCCGATCAGGCCCGGCACGATGTAGACCTCGTACAGCACGTAGGTCTCGTAGGGTGGGGTTATGGAGACGCCGAGCACGTTGCGGAAGCCGGCGGCGAACACCACCAGCCAGACCAGCGGACGGACCAGGGCGGCGATGAAGCGCTCGCGCTGGTGGGCAAAGCGCAGGCCCTCGCGGGCGATGATGCCGCCGGCGCAACGAAGGTAGTGAACGACGGTCATGCCGCCGCCTTTGCCGTCAGGCGGTCGAAGGCGCCCTCCACCGTCTCGGCGCCCGCCTGGGCCAGCACCTCGGCGAGCGGTCCGGCCGCACGCAGAGTGCCGCGGTGCAGCACCAGCAGACGGTCGTCGTCGCGCACTTCGTCGATCAGATGGGTCGCCCAGAGCACGGCCAGTCCGTCCTCCCGGGCGAGCGTGTGCACGTAGTCGACGATGGCGCGCCGGGTCGGCACGTCGAGTCCCACCGTCGGCTCGTCCAGCAGCAGCAGCCGCGGCCGGTGCAGCAGGGCACGGGCGATCTCGACCCGCCGGCGGTGACCGCCGTTCAGGCGGCGGACCTTCTCCCCGGCCCGCTCGACCATCTCCAGCCGGGCCAGCTCGCGCGCGGCCCGGCGCCGGCTCTCCGCCAGCGGCAGACCGTGCAGGGCGCCGTGGTAGAGCAGGTTCTGGGTCACCGTCAGGTCGAGATCGAGGGTGGGTTGCTGGAACACCACGCCGATCGCCGCCAGGGCCTGCCGCGACTGCCGGCGCACGTCGTGGCCGAAGATGCGGATCTCGCCCTGCCGCGCGTCGTAAAGCCGGGTAACAAGCGAGAACAACGTCGTCTTGCCGGCGCCGTTCGGGCCCAGCAGCACCGTAAAGTCGCCTTCGGCGATGTCGAAGCCGACGTCGTCGAGCGCGAAAGTGCCGCCGAAGCTGTAGGAGATCCCCGCCACCGAGAGCGCCGTCACCATCGTCCTCCCCTGTTCGGCGCAAAGCTTACCCTCGCTGAGGCAGGCGGTGTAAGAGGCAGACAACGGGCGGGTCTCAGACTCGCCACTACCAATCGGTTGTGCAAGTCGTAGGGGCGGGTCTCAGACCCGCCCGCCGTGCATCCAGAGTACCGGTCGTGGCAGTTGCCCAGGCTGTCAGCTAGACTATTCTTTGGTGCATGAACCCAGGGAGGAGGCCCCGTCATGTTACGCCAGCCACGCCTTATCGCGTTGATCCTGCTAGGGCTTTTGCCGGCACTTCCGGCCGCCGCCGGTAGCGGCAACATCTTCGTCAGCAGCGAGAAGGACGATGCCATCGCCGTGCTCGATGGCGCGACCTACGAGGTCATCAAGACCATCGCCACCTCGGAGCGGCCGCGGCACATGCAGTTCAGCCACGACCGCAAGCTGATCTATGCCGCGTGCGGCGAGGGCGAGAGCATCGACATCATCGACGTCGCGACCCTGGAGAAGATCGGCGCGTTTGGCGACATCGAGGATCCGGAGGTGTTCGACCTCAGCCCCGATGGGAAGCTCATGTTCATCTCGCTGGAGGACGACGCCGCCCTGGGCGTGCTAGACTTGGAGAGCGGCGAGATGGTGGCCGAGATCGAGGTCGGCGAGGAGCCCGAAGGCGTTCTCGCCTCGCCTGACGGCAGGACCGTCTACGTCACCTCGGAAGTGGCCAACATCGTCCATGTGGTCGACGTCGAGAGCCGTGAGATCCGCGCCAATATCGTTGCCGGCAACCGACCGCGCCGCTTCGCTATCACCCCCGATGGCAAGGAGCTGTGGGTCTCCAACGAGCTCAGCGGTTCGGTCTCCATCATCGATATCGCCGCCAACAAGGTGCTGGACGAGATCAGCTTCCTGCCGCGCGGCTTCCGCCCCGAGCAGGTCACGCCGGTGGGCCTGACCATGACCAGCGACGGCAACACCGTGTTCGTCGGCCTCGGCCGGGCCAACCACGTGGCCGTGGTCGACGCCAAGGAGCGCAAGGTGACCGACTACCTGCTGGTCGGCGAGCGGGCCTGGAACGTCACCCTCGACCGCCCTGAGAAGCGGCTGCTGGTGGCCAATGGCCTGAGCGACGATATTTCCATCATCGACGTCGAGGCGCTGCGGGTCATCAAGTCGGTGCCCGTCGGTCGCGTGCCGCACACCATCCTGGTCGACGACTAGGACGAACGCGATGACCAGACGGTTCGGCGGCCTGCTGCTGGCACTGGCCATGGCCATGACCTGCGCCGCAGTCGGCGCGCAGGCGGCCGATACCGAGCTGGTCATCGGCGTGCTGGAGCGATCGGACGACGCGCGCTACCGCCGCTCGCGCACGGCAGCGCAGTTCCTGATACAGCCACTGGGCCGGCCTTTCGACGGTGCAACCGTGGCCGTGCGCGAGTTGAAGTTCCAGGGCCAGGCCGCCGGCGTCAGCTTCAAGCTCGAGCGGCTAAAGGGGCGCAGTATCGACGAGTTGCGGGCGCAGATCGATGCGGCCGAGGCGAAGGGCGTGCGCCTCTTGCTCGCCGACCTGCCGGCGGCCGACCTGGGTGACATTGCGGCGGCAACGGCCGGACGCAAACTCTTGCTGTTCAACGTCAGCGCCCGCGACGACGCCCTGCGCCAGGAGGCCTGCCAGCCGCATCTGCTGCACCTGCTGCCGAGCTACGCCATGAGCACCGATGCCCTGGCCCAGTACCTGTCTTTCCGCAAGTGGCGCAAAGTCCTGTCGCTCGAAGGCCCCCTGCCCGCGGACCAGCAGTTTGCCACGGCGTTTGCCCGCGCCGCCAAGCGCTATGGCCTGACCTTGGTCGACCGACGACCGTTCAAGCTCAGCAACGATCCGCGCGAGCGCGAGTTGCACAACATCGACCTGCTGACGGTCGGCGCGGAATTTGACGTGCTGTTCATCGCCGACAGCGACGGCGAGTTCGCCCGCAACGTGCCCTACAACACGGTAGCGCCACGTCCCGTCGTCGGCAGCGAGGGGCTGGCGCCACTTGCCTGGCACTGGTCATGGGAACGCCATGGCGCACCGCAGCTGAACCGCCGCTTCCAGAAGCGCGCCAAGCGACAGATGCGTGGCGAGGACTGGGCCGCCTGGTTGGCGGTCAAAGCAATCGGCGAAGCGGCGCTGCGTACCGGCGGCGGCGACTTCGACAAGCTGCGCGCCTACCTGAAGAGCCCAGAGCTGGTACTCGACGGCTTCAAGGGCAACCGGGCGAACTTCAGGCCGTGGAACAACCAGCTGCGCCAGCCGATCCTCCTCGCCAGCCACAACTGGGTGGTCGCACGGGCGCCGATTGCCGGCTTCCTGCACCAGACGAACGACCTCGACACGCTGGGCTACGACCAGCGCGAGAGCCGCTGCCGCTTCTGACGTCGTATTCGAGGCGGCGCCACTCGCGGCCGGTCAACCTGCAGGGCTCGCCAACAACCGCGTCAGCTCCCGGGCGATGGTCCCGACGTTCTCTGAGTACATCATCTGCAGATGTGGACAGTCGATCGTCACCGTATTCACCGTCGATGACGTGTGCCGGTCCCAGTGGAACTCGCCTTCCACATCGTCTTCTTCCGGTTCCACGCCAGCGACGAACAAAATGAGTGGGGCCCGGCAGCGACCAAGCCGGTGACGTTGCACAAGGGTGGGCGCGCGGTGAAAGCTTGCCATCATGTTCTTCATGACGTCGAGCGAGACGCCCTCGGGCAGAAAGCCCTCGGCAACGGCGGCATTCATGATGGCTTCGAGGGCCTGATCACGCTCCACCGGCATCTCGCCCGGCGCGAAGCCCAGTTCCTCCGCCCCATGTTTCAGGACGTCGGCATCGATGTCCTGTTCCGTCGGCAGACCATCCGAATAGGACACCGCCGTGGGCGTATCGAGCAGGACAAGGTGCGAAACCGGCCGTCCCCGTGCCTCGAGCGCACAGGCCACGGCATGGGCAATGTGGCCGCCCAGCGACCAGCCCAACAGGCGATAAGGGCCGTGCGGCTCAACCGATAGAATTGCCTCAGCATAGGCTTCGGCCATGTGGTCGATCGACGCGTGCGGTTCTTCTCCTGATTCCAGGCCCCTGGCCTGGAGCCCCCAAACGGGGATGTCAGCATCAAGCTGGTCCGCAAGGGTCTGGTAGCAGATGGCGAGGCCATAGGCCGGATGGATGCAGAAGAGTGGCGGCTGCTTGCCGGTCCGGCGCAGCGGCAGCAGCGGCGTGTAGGACGGCACGAGACTGCCATCATCGATAAATGTGGCCAGTCGCCTCGGGCTCGGCCGTTCGAACAGCATTCTCAGTGGAATCTCTTTGCCGGTGCGCCGACGCAGGTTCGCGACCAGGCGCATGGCTGAGAGCGAATGGCCGCCGAGCTCAAAGAAGTCGTGGTCGACTCCCAGTTCGGCAACCCCCGTGACCTCCTGAAACAGCTCGCACAGCAGCGCCTGGGTCTCGGTCTCCGGCGGCACCAGCGCCGTGCCGGCGGCGAAGTCCGGGTCAGGCAGCGCCTTCCGGTCCAGCTTGCCGTTCGGTGTCAGCGGCAATGCCGCCACACTCACGATCGCCGCAGGGACCATGTAGTCAGGCAGACGCTCGCCGAGGGCCGCGCGCAGCGCCGCCGGCTCGGCCGCCGCCCCCCCCCGGACGGCACCACCCAGGCCACCAGCCCGACGGCGCCGCCGACCGGACGCGGCAGCACCACCGCCTGCGCCACACCATCGAGCGCGAGCAGCGCCGCCTCCACTTCCCCGGGCTCAATCCGGAAGCCGCGGACCTTCACCTGATCGTCCGAGCGGCCCAGAAAGTCCAGCGTCCCGTCGGCCCGCCAGCGCGCCAGGTCGCCGGTGCGGTACATCCGCCCGCCCGCAGGACCGAACGGACAGGCCAGGAACCGCTCCGCCGTCAGCTCGGGACGGCCCAGATAGCCCCGTGCCAGTCCCGCACCGGCAATGTAGAGCTCGCCCGCGACACCCACCGGCACTGGCGACAAGGTCGCGTCCAGCACGTACGCCTGCGTATTCCAGATCGGGCCACCAATCGTCACCGGCGCCTCGGCCCCGACAACCGAACCGGTGGAATAGGTTGTGGTTTCCGAGGGGCCATAAAGATTTCGCAGCCCGACGCGGGGCAGCCGATCATGTATTGCCTGTGCCAGGGCCGCGCTGAGGGCTTCACCGGCCAGGTTGATGCCGGTAACGGATCCCGGCAGCTTATCCTCCCGGATCAGCGCTGCCATGGCGGACGGCACCGTATTGACGAGCCGTACCCGGTCGCGCGCAAGCGCGGTCCCGAGAGCAAGTGCGTGGTCGACGAGAATGACGGTTCCTCCCCGCGACAGGGGGGTGAACAGCTCGTAGACCGACAGATCGAAGCATACGGAGGTTGAAAACAACACTCCGGCCAGCTCGTGATCGGAGATCGTCGTCGCAGCCCAGGCGACGAAGGACGCACTCGCGCTGTGCGTGATGCCAACGCCCTTTGGCCGGCCTGTGGAGCCAGAGGTGTAAATCAGGTAGGCCAAGTTGTCCGGCAACAGAGGTTGGGTGCGATCCCGGTCGGTGAGTGGCGTTGCTGCGCCGGCGGCAAGTGCGTCCTGTAATTCGGATCGGTCGAGAAGAATCACTGGCCGGCCAGCACATGCGTCTTCCGGACCTGCGAGCCGTCCGGCCACATCGGACGTCGAAAGCAGCAGCTTCGCACCGCTGTCTTCGAGCATGAAGCGAAGGCGGGCCGGCGGATGCTCCGGGTCGAGGGGCAGATAGGCGGCGCCGGTCTTCAGCACCGCCAGGATCGCCACCACCAGCTCCGGCGATCGCGCCATGGCCAAGGCCACGATGGCTTCCGGGCCGGCGCCATGCGCCCGCAGATACCATGCCAGTTGGTTGACCTGCCCCTCCAATGCAGCATAGCTGAGCTCGTTGTCCTCAAAGACCAGCGCCGTGGCCTCCGGCGTCCGCGCGGCCTGGGCCTCGAACAGCGCCGGCAGGGTGGAAGGCCCCGCCGGCAACGGACGGCCCGTCGCGTTCCACTCATCGAGCACCTGACGGCGCTCCGCCGCGTCCAGCAGATCGATACTGGCGACAGGCATCTCCGGCCGATCCGACATGGCCGCAAGCAGCCGCTCAAAGGCCGCCACCCAGCGCGTCATCGTGCCGGCCTCGAACAGCGAGGCGTCATACTCCAGCACGCCCTCAATGCGCCCGTCCGCCAGCGGCGCCAGCGACAGCGTCAGATCGAACTTGGCCGCCGCCGGCGTTACCGCAAGACTGTCGACGTCGAGTCCATCCAGGGTGAGCGAGAACGCCTCCTGGTCTTGCCAGGCGAACATCGCCTGGAACACCGGGCTCACCGCCAGCGACCGCGGCACGGCCATGTGCTCCACCAGGTACTCGAACGGCAGCTGCTGATGCTCCAGCGCCTGCCGCACCAGCCCGGCCGTGC
>Ga0209458_1000112_pt1 | contig 44117 bp, 41 predicted proteins | sample WorMetLIZAISLAND_FD_187411 | JGI IMG/M metagenome (GOLD analysis project Ga0209458, IMG submission 187411) | Marine gutless worms symbiont microbial communities from Max Planck institute for Marine Microbiology, Germany - Inanidrilus manae... ...
TTCATCCAAACCGCGAAGGAAAACACTGCTCACCGGGGTTAGCAAGGAGACACAGCTAGCCGTGGCTAGTCAGGTATATAGGTCCCCAAATTTGTGGCTCGCCATGGAGGGCGACCAACGGAGAAACCGCCAGAGTTATGCCTCAAATTAAGCCTATAACTTATCATTCCGATTTCTTAAATTCAGAACCAGCTGTCAACCCTGATATGGACAAGATGCCGACCGAGCGTGCCTTGAGGCTCCTGACCCTAGACCTCGACGATACCCTCTGGCCCTGCGAGTCGGCCATCGAGCGGGCGGAGGCGGTGCTCTATGCCTGGCTGGAGCGGACCGCGCCGCGGTTGACGGAGGTCTATGATCGGGAGGCCATGCGCCGCCATCGTCGAGCACTGATGATGAGCCGGCCCGAGCTCGCCTACGATCTTACGGCGGTGCGTCGGCACTCCCTGCGCGGCCTGCTCGCGGCCTACGGCTATGACGTGGCCCTGGCCGATGCTGCCGTGGCCCTGTTCCTGGAGCACCGAAGCCGGGTCGTGCCCTACGCGGACGTGCTCCCCGCCTTGCGGGCCCTGGGCGCCGAGTACCCGTTGGTGTCGGTCACCAACGGCAACGCCGACGTGGCCCGCACGCCCTTGCGCGGTCTGTTCGGGCGGTCCCTGACCGCTGCCGATGTGGGAGCCCAAAAACCGGCACCGAATCTCTTTCTCGGCGCCCTCCGATGGGCCTGCGTGCCCCCGGAACGGGCCCTGCACCTGGGGGACGATCCCTACCGGGACGTGGAGGCGGCCCGGCGTTTAGGCATGACGGCGGTTTGGATCAACCGGGGGGGTGCTCCCTGGCCCCATGCGCTGGAGCCGCCCGCCGCTGAGGTAACAAATCTCGGGCAGCTGCGACGCTGGCTGGAGGATCACCGGCGTGCGCTTTGAGGTCCTGGCGCGGGATGGGGGGGCAAGGCGCGGACGTCTGACCTGCGACCGCGGCAGCGTCGAGACCCCCGCCTTCATGCCCGTAGGCACCTATGGCACCGTCAAGGCTATGACGCCGGAGGAGCTGACTGGTCTGGGGGTCCAGCTCATCCTCGGCAACAGCTTCCATCTGATGCTGCGGCCCGGCGTAGAGATCATCCGCCGCCACGGTGGTCTGCACCGCTTCATGCACTGGGAGGGGCCGATCCTCACCGATTCCGGCGGATTTCAGGTCTTTAGCCTCGGGGACCTGCGGCGGATCACGGAGGAGGGCGTGCACTTCAGGAGTCCGGTAGACGGCAGCCCGGTCTTCCTGACGCCCGAGGATGCCATGGCGGTGCAGCGGGGGCTGGGCTCGGACATTGTGATGATCTTCGACGACTGCACCCCCTTTCCGGCGGACGAGGGCCGCGTGCGGGACTCCATGCTGCTCTCCCTGCGCTGGGCCGCGCGCAGTCGCGAGGCCCACGGGGACCATCCGGCGGCCTTGTTCGGCATCGTCCAAGGGGGGATGTACGAACGCCTGCGCGCGGCCTCTCTGGCGGGTCTGCTGGACCTGGGGTTCGACGGCTATGCGGTGGGCGGCCTGTCGGTGGGAGAGCCAAAGCAGGATCGGCTACGCATCCTGGATTTCCTGTCCGGGCGCCTGCCGGCGGACAGACCGCGGTACCTGATGGGCATTGGCACACCGGAGGACCTGGTCGCGGCGGTACGGCGGGGCATCGACATGTTCGACTGTGTCCTGCCGACCCGCAACGCCCGCAATGGCTTTCTGTTTACCAACAGCGGCATCGTCAAGATCCGCAACGCCTGCTACCGGACCGATGAAGGGCCCTTGGACCCGCTCTGCGACTGTGTTACCTGCAGGTATTACAGCCGCGCCTATCTGCATCACCTGGACAAATGTAAGGAGGTCCTGGGCACCCGGCTCAATACCATCCACAACCTGTACTATTATCAAGGGCTCATGCGCGCCCTGCGCGCTGCGATCTCAGCAAAGAGACTGGATGCCTTCATCCATGAGTTCCAGGCCTTGAGGACCATCGGCACAACCGCTCGATGATCCGAAAATCCGGTATCCGAATGACCCAATTTCAGTTCCTATGCAATCATCCGGGACCTGACAACTAACCCGTAAGGCGGGATGCGCTGCGCTTTCCCGCCCTACGGTCCTAGGAATCCGGCGGGTACAAGCGGGTTGGGCGTTCCCGGCTTTGCTAACCTACCCTGCTGGCGACTGACAACTGCCCCCTGACAACTGATAACTGATCAATGCGGTTCGCCGCTGGCCGGGCGTCCATTGATGCGGTTCGCGCCTCCTGGTAGTGCTCTCCTGAAGACCTGCCGCGCTCACCGCATCCTACAATCCCAACTCCCGCCAGCGTGTCTCGATCCGCTTGACGGAGACGGGGTAGGCAGTCCCGATCTGCTGGGCGAAGAGGGAGACCCGCAGCTCTTCCAGCATCCAGCGGATCTCCTCCAGGCGGGTGTCGAGCCGCCCTATTGCACGGGCGGCGGTCGAGCGTTCCTGCCATTTTCCATGGATGGCGGCCATCTCCCGGATGCGCTGTCGATCCTTGGTGGCGGCGTGTGAGAGCTTCTCGACCCGGGCCTCCAGGGCCTTCAGGTAGCGGGGATAATCCTTGAGGTGTCGGTAAGGGACCTGCTGTAAGAAGCCGCGAAAGACCAGCATATCCAGGTGTTGGCTCATGTCCATAGCCGAGGCCATCCAATGGGTCTGGGTGATATCCGCGAGCCGCCTGCGGATGGTCTGGTAGCGGGTGAGTATCCGCCCGATCAGCACCCGGACATCCCGTGCGACGGACGCCAGCCGCGGGCGGTTCTGCTCCAGACGTGAGGTGAAGGTGTGCCGGTTCCGGATCGGTGGCCGGTCCTCCAGGAAGGTGAGATCCAGGATCAGCGCAACCAGCTCATCGGCTAGGTCTGCCGCTTCGGGTGAACTCCGGCCCGCCGGTTGCGGCGCCTTGGCATACTGGAGGCGCATGCGGTCCAGCTCCGGCAGGTCCTTGCGCAGCGCACGCAGGTCCGGTCCCAGCTGGAGCATCAATAGCCGGCGTAGCCCTTGGCGCATAGCCAATGCGGCGCCGGCCTCCGAGTCCAGCACCCGGATGGCAACGCCGTCCCCCTGGTCCACCAGGGCGGGATAGCCGCGCACGCGAATGCCGCCGCGCTCCAGATCCAGGCTTTCCGGCAGGGCATCGAAGTCCCAACGCCTGATCCCCGTCCGTTCCAGCTCGCGGGACGGAATCTCGGCGAAGACCTGCCGCCCCTGGCCGCCGTAGCGGCGCTTGAGCCGGGAGAAATCCTCCTCCAACGCCACCTGACGCCCCTGATCGTCCACCAAACGGAACTTCATGCGGAGATAGCCGGGTATGGCGGACGTGTCCCAGGCGTCCTCGGGGACCGCAACCCCGGTCATCGCCTTGAGCGCCTCGGCAACCGCCCGGACCAGGGGCCGATCCGAGGGAGTTAAGCGCTCGACCAATCGCTTTGCCATTTCCGGAATGGGGACCAAGGCCCGGCGTAGCTGTTTGGATAGCCCCCGCAGCAAGGCGACCAGCAGCTCCTCCAGGAGGCCGGGGACCAGCCACTCACACCGCTCGGGCGAGACCTGATTGACCAGGGGCAAGGGGACGGTGAGGGTCACCCCGTCCGCGCTCGCCCCAGGATCGAACCTGTATTCGAGGGGCAGCCGGGTGGCCCCCACCTGGAGGCTATCGGGGAACGCCTGCGCGGTTACTTCCCCCGCGTCCCGTTGCATCAGATCGCCCAGGCGCATATGCAGGAGCTTAGGTTCCTTGCGGGCCACCGTGCGCAGCCATTGCTCCAGCTGGGGCTTGGAATAGATGCCGCTCGGGACCCGCTGGGCGTAGAAGGCATAGATGGCCTCCTCGTCCACCAGGATGTCCCGCCGGCGGGATTTGGTCTCCAGATACCGGACGTATTCGATGAGCTCCCGGTTGTGACGCCAGAAGGGGGCCCGAGTCTCGAAGTCCCCTTCTGCCAGAGCGAAACGCAGAAAGATTTCCCTGGCCTCGCTCGGGTTGATGGGTCCGTAGTTGACACGGCGCCTGGAGACGATGGTCACCCCATAGAGGCTAACCTTCTCGTAGGCCGCCACCTGACCGGGACCGGCCTGCCAGTGGGGTTCCGCGTAGCTGCGTTGCACCAGGTGGGCGCCAGCCCGCTCGATCCAGACTGGCTGGACCTTGGCGACGATGCGCCCGTACTGGCGGCTGGTCTCGACCCGTTCCGCTGCGATGATCCACTTGGGCGCTGCCCGAAACATTCCTTGGAACAGCCCGGAGCCCGGATGGATAGCGAAGCGGCTGTTGCAGGCGCCCTGGTATTCCCGCTGCTCGTCCTTGCAACCGATGTTGCTCAGCAGGCCCGTGAGCAGGGCGCGGTGGATCTCCTCATAGCTCCCCGCGGTCCGGTTCTCCCCAAAACCCATCTCCCGCAGCGTGAGCCTGAGCTGGGCGTGGATGTCGCGCCACTCCTGGACCCGGTTCCAGGACAGGAAGTGTTGTTGGCAGAGCTTTCTGAACTGGTTCCTGGACAGCTGGGCGCGCTCCTGCTCCAGAAATCGCCATAGGTTGAGAAAGGTGAGAAAGTCCGAGTCCTCATGCCGGAAGGTGGCATGGATTTGATCCGCCGCCTGCTGCTGGGCCTGTTGCTGGGTTGGGGGCCGCTCCCGCGGGTCCTGGACGCTCAGGGCCGCGGTGATGATCAGCAGCTCGGTCAGGCAGTGATGGTCCTGGGAGGCCAGCAGCATGCGACCGAGGCGTGGGTCCACCGGCAGGCGGGCGAGTTGCTCCCCCAGGGGCGTCAATCGGCCCCCGGCGTCCAGGGCCGCTAGTTCCTCCAGGGTCCGATAGCCGTCGGCGATCAGCTTGGCATCCGGCGCGTCGAGGAAGGGAAATTCCTCGATGGCTCCGAATCCCAGCAGTTTCATCTGCAAAATAACCGCGGCCAGATTGGTACGCAGGATCTCCGGCTCGGTGAAGGGCGCACGGGCCGCGAAGTTGTCCTCCGAATAGAGCCGGATGCACAGGCCCGCCGTCACCCGCCCGCAGCGGCCCTTGCGTTGGTTGGCCGCGGCCTGGGAGATGCGTTCCACCGGTAGGCGCTGGACCTTGCCGCGCCGGCTGTAGCGGCTGATGCGGGCGAACCCCGGATCGATCACGTAATGGATACCGGGCACCGTGAGCGAGGTCTCGGCCACATTGGTAGCCAGGATCACGCGGCGGGTGCCGTGGGCCTGGAACACCCGCGCCTGTTCCTGGGGACTCTGGCGGGCATACAGGGGCAGGATCTCGGTGGATGGTGGGTGGTGCTTGCGCAGGGGCTCGGCGGTCTCGCGGATCTCGCGCTCGCCGGAGAGGAACAACAAGACGTCGCCCGGACCCACCCGCGCCAGCTCGTCTAGGGCCGCGGCGATGGCCAGCTGCATGGCATCGTCCCGTTCGCCCACCTGCTCGTCCGCCGGCGGTCGGTAGCGCACCTCCACCGGATAGGTGCACCCGGAGATCTCGATGACGGGCGCCGGACCCGCTGCGGCGTTCGCGAAATGCGCGGCGAAGCGCGCAGGATCGATGGTGGCCGAGGTGACGATCAGCTTGAGGTCGGGCCGCCGGGACAACAGCCCCTTCAGATAGCCCAGCAGGAAGTCGATATTGAGGCTGCGCTCGTGGGCCTCGTCGATGATGAGGGTATCGTATTCGTTGAGCAACCGATCCTGCTGAATCTCCGCCAGCAGGATGCCGTCGGTCATCAGCTTGATAGCGGTCTCGGGTCGGATCCGGTCATGGAAGCGTATCTTGTAGCCCACCAGCGTCCCCGGTTCGGTCCCGAGCTCCTGGGACAGGCGGCTCGCAAGGCTGCGGGCGGCGATCCGCCGGGGCTGGGTATGGCCGATGCGCCCGGCGATGCCCCGCCCCAGGTCGAGGCAGAGCTTGGGCAACTGAGTGGACTTGCCGGAGCCAGTCTCGCCGCACAGCACCACCACCTGATGGTCGCGGATCAGCGCCGCTACCTCGTCGCGGCGCTCACTGACAGGCAGCTCCGGGGGATACCGGAGCTCGGGGACCAGGGATTGGCGCAGCTCGAGAACGGCCTGAGAACGGCGAATGGCACGCCACAGCTCGGCGCGGTCGCGCTCGCCTGCCTGCCCCCTCTGTGCGCGCCGTTTCAGGCTGCGCAGCCGACGCCGAAAGCCATGCCGGTCGCGCAGCAGGCAAGCATCAATGTCCGGATCGGTCGGAAGCTGAGATTGGTTCAAAGGTGCCCTTTATCGACTACCCAAGAGCAACCGATGCACGCCGAAGCCGGCGCTTTTCCATCCCTATTTACTTTGGGCCCCATCCTTCATATCAGGGTAGTGGTAATACTTGAGTAGTAGAGCAAGTCTTTGCATGACGGAACGACCCGACAGTTGCCCCAAAACCGGAAACAAGCAACCTAACTGTTCCCGTCGGCACACACAACAAGCCCCTCTCCCGCCGGGAGAGGGGTTGGGGAGAGGGGATCAAATCGGTTCCCACTTAGGCGATTTCTGTCAAATGACAGACCAGCCTGCTTGTCTTTTCGTCCGTCTTCTGTGTCGCGACAACAGTTACATCGCACAACAATGCGCCTGTTGTCATTCCTTGAAGACGAACGAATAGCCGACGCATCCTGGTCTATTCATTTTCCGGCAATCGCCTTAAAACTACCTATCATCTCCTGTCGAACGGTCTTGACCCTGGCTCCGGGTCTCATTCGCCGCTTTGGGTCCTTCCCCGGTGCCCTCTTTCGAGTGGCCCTGACTCCGGTTCATAGGTGAGCCCGTTTGAGCCAGCGATGCCTTGGGAATCTGCGGCGGCTCAGTGGCCATCTCGCTTGAGCGTTCCTGCGTTCGGGACAGCAGATTCGGGACCAGTTTCTCTGAAAATCCGGCAATGAAGCAACCGATGAACAGCTTCGCGAAATCCTTATAGTCTAAGCCCTGATATGAACCATCGGATTCCGGTGAAAGATTCGGAAATACCTCGCCGTCAACGAGTCCGGAGCGGACGAAAAAAAACAAGATGAAGCCCGCTCCGATGCCGACCAGGACGCGGGTGAGGATCAACCACCAGCAGCGGTTCAGCTTGAGATCGTCGAACGTACTGTCGGCGAGGCGCTTTCTCAGGCCGGTCATCATACTGAAGGCCGCACCGAACGCCCCGGCGAATGCGACGAACGGCAGTAGCCAAGGGTTGTCCGGACTTACCTGGCCATCAAATACCAATCCGTGTGACATCAGGAGTACGAACACGAGTCCAAACGTGAGCATGTAGATCGTCTCCGTACGCCCCGTAACCTCTCGCGTGTATACGCGTCGCGCTTCGTTTTTCGTATGTCGCCACTGCAGGTCGCTGATCAGGCTCGAGAGGAGCGCTGCTAAGCCCTTGGGATCCTCCTGCAGCGATTCTGCGCGCTTCCGATACCAGCTCGTGACCGTCGCCGGCAGCGACTATTCCGCATCCAGCAACCGTCGTTCGAGCTCGACGTGCAGGGTCGGCTCGTCGTAGAGCTGCACCAGCTGCTGCTCAATCTCATAGGCATTCTGCCAGGATAGATCTTTATTCTCCCTCTCGGTTATTTTCCGTATCCGCTGCAGGGCCTTCGGAACCGGATCCGGCGCTTTTTCCTCAATCTTGGTCTCGATCTTAGTGATATAGGCGCGCAGGGTGGTGTGGAACTGGCTCGTCAGGGCCTTGACCTCGTCCACTTCCGATCCTTTCACGCATCCGAAGTTCAAGTGTCTGCAAAACCAGTCTCTTATCTTCACCATAATTGTTTTCTCGCTCGTCTCCAACGGCCAACCAGCGCAAAGCATAGCAGGGAGGAATCTTCCGAGCCACGGGAGATTCGGGATGACCGACTGGTCAATTCAGCTGAATGCGTTGTCCCCAGGGTATCTGCGAACGACCCTTGACCAGCCAGACGACGGGATAGGGCGGTGCCTGGGGTGGGAAGGCGCCCTGGGCATCGGTGAAGTAGACTAGGAGGTCGGGGCGCAGGCCCGTATGCTCGATCCAGTCGAACACGGGCAGAAAGCTGGTGCCGCCGCCGCCCCTGATCGCGGCGGGCGGCGTGAACTCCTCCCAGGGCTCGAAGATCCAGGGCGCGCCTTCGCCCAGCTCCGTGTCGCAGGGCAGCAGGGTGACGCGGGCCCGGACCTGGCCCTTGAGGGTATCGATCTCGGCGATGAACTCCGCCAGCTCCCGCGCCTTGATGGAGCCGGAGGTATCCACCGCCACCACCAGCTGGAGCTGGTGGCTACGCAGGGTCGGGAGGATGAAATCCCCCTCGCGTCGGGACGGGCGCATATAGCTGTAGTCGTCCCGCGCCGCTGCCGTCATATAGCGTGCGAGCAGCATGCGCCAGGGCAGCTGGGGTTGCAGCAGGTGGTCGATCATGCGTGCCAGCTCGCCCCCGAGCTTGCCCGCCTGCATGGCCTGTTGGGCCGCACCGGCCATACGTTGCTGCCACTGGACGTTCAGAGTCTCCTGCTCGTCCGGCTGCAAGGGTTCCGGCTCGGATCGCACCTGGGTGTCGCCCTGTTTTCCGTCTTCGGCCTGCTCCCCGTCCTGAGGATCGGCCGCCGGCGGCCGGTCCGACAGATCATCTTCCCGCAAACCGCTGTCGCTGCCCCGACCCCGGTTGTCATGGTCGTAGGCGTGCCTATCCAAGGTTTGGGAGGCGTCGTTGTCCTCGATCAGCGGGTAGATCTCTTCGGCCGTCATGCCCTTGTACATCGGTATATGCAGGGCCTCGGGCGGGACCTCGAGGCCCGCGTCGATCAGCAGGGGGTTGATGGCATAGTCACAGGCCAGGTCCCATTTATGCCGCACCCGGTGTCGGCGGCGGGCGAAGTGGGAGAGGGCGCAGTGCAGGGCCTCGTGGGCGAGCATGAACTGGGTCTGTTCGATACTCAGCTGCCGGATATACTCGGGGTTGTAGTAAAAGGCCCGGGCATCGGTAGCGGTGGTCGGACACCAATCGGGAGCCGCTGGATTCATGGGCAGGCGCAGCACCAGGGCGCCGAGGAAGGGCTGGTCCAGGATCAGACGGGTACGTGCCGCCGCGAGCTTGGTCTCAATGGTCCGGATGTCGACCGCCATGGGTATCGGCTGCCCGCTCAGTCGTCGATCATGATGTCCGCCACCGCCTGGGCCCAAGCGGCAAACGCGGGGACCTCGAACAGTGCGTCACCGATCGCCCGGTGCAGGTCGGAGACCAGCATGACGCCCATCTCGCGCTGGGGAAAGCGCCCGGCATAGACCAGGATATTTTCGATGACCTGGGTGGCGGAATCACTGCCGGCGACGCGGATGGCCTGGCCCACCAGGGCGGCGGCCACTGCGTACTGCAGGTCGATCTCGGTAGGGACGGGAACCTCTTCGCCGGTCAGGATGGCATCCAGATCGGGCATCTGGTCCAGGCTGGTGATAAAGGCGTGGAGCTCGATGCCCGCCGCCGGTCCGACGCAGGCCTGCAGGGTGCCCCGCAGCAGCTCGGGCTGGTCCTCGAACTTGCGCAGGCCACGGTGGGCGAATTCCCAGGAGCGCGGAGACGGAAAGGCCACCGGATTGTGGGCCGGATCGAAGTCGAACAGGAGCTCGGGACGAAAGCGCAGGAACCCAATGATCCGCTCATCGATACCGTTGGCATAGGCCCAGGCCACCCAGTCGTCCAGGTGGGTATCGACCTCGAAGTGGGAGAACCGATTGGCCAAGGGCGCCGGCATGGTATAGGTCACGCCCCGATCTCCCTGACGGTTGCCGGCGGCGAAGATGGCCCAGTGGTCGGGCACCTGGTACTCCCCCAGGCGGCGGTCCAGAATCAGCTGGTAGGCCGCCGCCGAGACCGCCGGCGGCACCGAGGTGATCTCGTCCAGAAACAGGATGCCCTGCGGACCATGGCGTTCCGCGTCCGGCAGGAGCGCGGGAACCGCCCACTCGACGCGATTCCCGACCCGGAAGGGGATGCCCCGCAGGTCGCTGGGCTCCATCTGCGAAAGCCGAATATCGATGACCGGGGTTTGGTGCGCGGCGGCGATCTGGGCCACCATCTGGGACTTGCCGACGCCCGGGGGGCCCCACAACATGACCGGGGTGTGATGGCCTGCGGAGGTACTGAGAAACTCCTGATCCAGGATGCGAAGCAGCTGGGCGGGACGCATGCTTAGAAAGCTTCCTCGATGATGGGGTAGTGGATTGTGCCTCGACCGATCACGCCGAGCATTTTTGGGCCGGCCTGACCGCGGTCTCTAGCGGGGGTCCGCGGCGGGTGGCCCCCAAGGCGGGGCCTCGGTTACGGATAGGGTATTCTAACCCACTGCTACTGGCAGGCATTAACCCGTAGGATGTGGTGAGCCGTCGGGCGCGGTCCCGCGCCCGGCGGCGAACCGCATCTTTGGACGGTGGACGCGCCCAACAAGGTCCCTCGCTTCGCTCGGGATAAATGTTGGGCACGGGCCATCCAAAGGTGCGGTCCGCTGCCTGCCAGGCGCCCATTGATGCGGTTCGCGCCTCTTCGTAGTGCCATCCTATAAGACCTACCGCGCTCACCGCATCCTACGTCCAACCTACGGGCTTTGCCCGACCTACCCGACTCGCTTCCAAGCCAAAATCTTGTTTTAGCAGTGAGTATTATTTGGTGGCCCTGTATTCTAATTCCACCGCTACTGGCAAGCATTAGAAAAACAAAGTATTCTTGCACATCTTTCCGCGACCTGCTTGTCGACTCTGCGGTTAGGGTGGGACTGCCGCTTTAGTGAGAGACATGAAGGCACACGGGTCGGTTACCGCTGCCGCCATACGCTCGGCAGCCTGGTCCCGCTGATTGCGAACACTGTAAAACGAGAGGCCCTTAAGGGGCTGGCTAAAAACTAACCTATTGATTTTTAGTTAGAAAAACTACAGATTTCCTCTGGCTCCCAGGCTCCGGCGTGGGACCAAGCTGGTCCCGACGGAGGAGGGATCTTGACGCTCCAGCGTCACCAGGCTTGGCCGCTGGAGCGGCCAAGGTGGTGTTCCCACGTTGGAGCGTGGGAACGAGTAAACAATAAGTTAGTTCTTGGACAGGCTCTAAGGCCTGAACATCAGCAATGCTCGGAGATCGGATATGAATCAGTTTTACTATAACGCCGTAACCAAGATGGAGCAGATGGGTGTCGACGACGAGTACATCCAAGGCTGGCAGTGCGGATTCCTGCAGAATCCCAAGCGTGAAGAGCAGCGGCTGACCGAGGCCTACGAGGCCGGTTACTCCGACGGCGAAGAAAAGACCACCGACAACTTCGGAGACTGGGCCAGGAAGTGATCCCAGTCGATCGAACACAAATCAGGCTTTGAGAAGGGCGGTCGTTTCCGCCCTTTTTTATGAGGATGTCGCAGAAGGCACGGATCTTCGCCCCCTTTGATCCCCTCATCCCAAGCCCCCTGGGAACGCCGGCATTTTGCCGGCATCCGGGGGTACGGGCCATCCGGAAGGGAAAGAGGCCCCCTGGATCAGCGCCTTACCGACACCTGCCGCCTGGAAGGCGGCACTCCCGGCGACGGATTTTTGCAACACCCTCGCTTGTGGAGGGAACCACCGGCGATCGGTAAGCCGGAGACTGGTGGCTGGTGATTCCCGTTACGCAATCCCCGATCCAACCTGAGAGGAGATATGACCTATGAGGTACGGAGGACCGGGACCGTTCGGACTGGATTTCCACAAGGATGTCATCGGGTCGGGGACCCTGAACTCCGACGGGTCGAGGTCCCCGTGGCTTTCGGGCTTTCGACCAGGACCGTAGGGCGGGATGCGCGCCGTCTACGCCAATCGTGATCGCAGTCGTGATCGTGATCGAAGCCGGGCTCGATGACGACCACGATCACGACCATGATCTTGGGATTTCATGAGGCGGGATGCGGCCATCCCTGGCCTTTCCAGCCCTACTTGCTACCCGGAGGAACGACGAGAAAAAACCCTAACATAATCTTAAAGGTAATGGTTCAGGGCCCTACTGCTTTTGTCATCTCTGGCCCTGGATTCCGGCACTCCCTGCCGGAATGACGAGGTGGAGGTTGGTAGACTTCACCACTTGAAATTTATCCACCACCAATTTTTCAAGGCGTCCTCGACATGAATACCTCCACCGACAAGCTGCGGCAGCTCCTTGCAGACCCCGATCTGCTGCTCATGCCCTGCTGCTTCGACGCCCTCTCGGCGCGGCTCATCGAACAGGCCGGTTTTCCCCTGACCTTCATGAGCGGCTTCGCCGTCGCGGCGGCGCGGCTGGCCCTGCCAGACACCGGGCTCATCTCCTACACCGAAATGCTCGACCAGGGCCGCGGCATCCTGGATGCCGTCTCCTTCCCCGTCATCGGCGACGGCGACACCGGCTACGGCAACCCCGCCAATGTGCGGCGTACCGTGCAGGGCTATGCCGACGCCGGGTTCGCCGCCATCATGATCGAAGACCAGCTCGCCCCCAAGCGCTGTGGCCACACCCGCGGCAAGGAGATCGTGCAGCGTCCCGAGGCCCTGTCCCGCATCAAGGCGGCCGTGGATGCCAGGGAGCAGGGGGCGGATATCCTCATCATGGCCCGCACGGACGCCCGCGCCACCCACGGCCTTGCCGAGGCCCTGTGGCGCATGCAGGCATTCGCCGATCTGGGTGCGGACATCCTGTTCCTGGAGGCACCCCAGGACGAGGCCGAGATGGTCGACTTCTGCAACCAGGTCCCGGGCCCCAAGATGGCCAACATGCTGGCGGGGGGCGTAACCCCGGTGTTGTCACCCCAGCGCCTGCAGGAGATCGGCTACCGGATCGCCGCCTATCCGCTGGCCCTGCTCAACAGCGCGGTCTACGCCATGCAGGAGACCCTGCGTGGGCTTGCGACAGGAGACCTGCCCCGGCGCAGCATCGACTTCGTCACCATCCGCCACATCGTCGGATTCGACCAATACGACCGGATCCTGCAGCAATACACGAGTCCGGATCCAGCTCCGTAGGGTGAGCCACGCCCACCAACCGGAGCGCCGGCGTCCCGCCGGTCCAGGCCGGCAAGATGCCAGCGCCCCGGAGCCACCACCCAAGGTGATATTTCAGCCGTGATGATTATTCGGTAGCCCTGTCCGGGGTGTCGTCCTGGTAGTGGACAAGCCGGCATCCGTCTATACTAAGGGGCTTCTCAATTAGCCAAATCATCGTAACAATCAAGCTGGAAAAGCGCGGGCAAGCCCCGCACCTACCGCGTAGTCAGCGGTAGGCGCCGGCGCGGCATCGGGGCCATATGATTGTCAGCGAGTCGCTCATCACGGGTTGTTATCCTTGGATAATTTATTGATTGAGAACGTCCCCTAGTCCTATGATGACAAGCAACTACAAACGATTCGGAGTACCCATCCTGGCACTGAGTCTCCTCGCGCTGATCGGATGCGCAGGGGGGCGGCGACCGGTGCTCTATCCGAACGCCCACTTTAACTCGGTTGGTGAGGCCCGGGCCCGCGCGGACGTGGGCCACTGCCTGCGGTCGGCCAAGGATTTCGGTGCGCCCGTCTATGGCGGCGCGGACGTGGCGCGCGATACGGCCGCGGGTGGGGCGATCGGCGGTGCGGCCGCGGGTGCCTGGGGCCTGGTTCGGGACGGCGAGAAAGACGCTGGCAACCGGGCCCTTGCGGGTGCCGCGGCCGGCGGTGCCGCCGGTCTGGTCAGAGGCGCCTTACGCGTCGGTAAGCCCTCACGGATCTTCCGGGGCTTCGTGAACCGCTGCCTCACCGAACGCGGCTACGACGTGATCGGCTGGCAGTGACCTGGCCAGTTCTCCGGTTTCCTGCGCAATACCGTAGGGTGGGCTGTGCCCACCGTAGACGCCCACCAGTGGCTCAGCAATCTCTGTTTTGGAGTGCGGCGGCGACTTTTCCCCGGTACTTGCCGGAATCCGTGGTGCCTGACCTGAGCACAGGGTTGGTCATGGAGCACCCGCCTGCCGCCGCTTTGGATTTGGCGATGCCTCCGCCCCAGGTAAAGACGTTGCGGCCAAGGGGAAGCACCGTCGCCGCGGCGCGTGTGGAACCCGATGCCCAGGTTCACAGTAACCGCTGCTGGTATCCCCTGTCGCTGGGGTCTGATTCAGCCGCGCCGCTTTGCCGGCGCACTCCAAATCAGGACGCAGCGCGCTTCCGTGCGTCTGCTGTGTCTTAAGCGGTTCATTGCCAAGGTTGGAATCCTTTCGGCCTTACCGCGTCATTCCGGCAGGGAGTGCCGGAATCCAGGGCCAGGGATAGCAACAACAAGGAGCTCTGAATCATTACTCAAGGTGATGTTTCAGCAATGATGATTATTCGGTAGCCCTGACTTGTCCGGCCGGCTGTGCGTCTTTGAACAGCCGTTCAGGACCATCCGTCTTCCCCGTAGCTGATTCCTGTTTAGGGAGAAGCACCGGTCGATAGATGTGCATCTGTAATGCAGCGCACCCGCCCCCCGTAGATCGAGACCTAACTTATCGGAGAGAGCGCCTGTGGATCCCGGAATAGTTAATCTCACCATCGAAGGCTTCCGCGTCTTTCGTGAGCTGAAGCTCGAAGGCTTGGGGCGAGTCAATCTGATCACCGGCCGCAATAATACGGGGAAGTCCTCGTTGTTAGAGGCGGTGCGTATTCTGGCGTCGAATTCCCCTTCGGCGACGATCCGTAGCATTCTGACCCATCGCGAGGAGGATGTTCTCGAGACAGATGAACCGAGCAAGCAGGGCTATGCCGAAATTGCTGTGCAGGTTCTGACCCTGTTTCACGGCTTTCCGGAGTTGTCCGGATCCTGGGAGCCCATCGTGATAGCGGCCGGTGGCAGTCAGCAACCGATGAAATTGACCCTGTCGTTGGATTGGTTCTTCGAGGAACGGGCCGAAAACGGAACGAGGAAATATGTACCGCGCCAGATGGAGCTTCTCGATGAGGAAGACGGTATTCCTTTGCTGACATTCGATACCGGCGATACCAAGCGCCTCCTTTCATTAGAAGATCTTCGGAGCTATCCCTATCACCTGCACCTGTTTAGCCCGGAATCTAAGAGCGCCACGTCGATTTCCTGCATCCACGTCAGTCCATACGGCGGCAAAAGCACGGTGCGACTAGGTACTCTCTGGGACAGGATCGCGCTGTCCGATTTGGAAGACCAAGTGGTGGAGGCACTGGGTATTATCGATCCATCGATAACTGCCGTGTCCATGGTGGGGGGTGATAGACCAAGGCGTCCACGTACCGCAATCGTGCGTTCCGGTAAGATCCCTCGCCCGGTGCCGCTGCGGTCATTCGGCGACGGGCTGAATTGATTCTTCGGTATTGCCCTCTCTCTCGTCAACGCCAAAGACGGCCTGTTGCTTATCGACGAATTCGAGAACGGTATGCACTACAGTGTGCAGCTCGATACCTGGCGCATGATCTTCGGGCTCGCGGCGGCACTCGACGTACAGGTCTTCGCCACCTCGCACAGCTGGGATGCGATCGAGACCTTTCAAAAGGCGGCGGCGGAAACAGCGGAGGAAGGCGTGCTGGTGCGGCTCGCCCGCAAGGACGAGGACATCATTCCCACGGTCTTTCGGGAAGATGAGCTGAGGATAGCGACGCGCGACGGTATCGAGGTGCGTTGAGGTGGTGGGCAAGAAGATCCTGCTGGTCGAAGGCGAGGACGATAAGCATGTGCTCAAGCACCTGTGCGTAGCCAAAAGCTCGACCAGATCGATGAGATCAAATCCCATGGGGGCATCGAGGAGTTGCTGGAAAGTTTCCCTTTGCGCCTGAGGGCGAGCGAGGAAGGCGATATCATTGGCCTAGTTATCGATGCCAATACCGATTTGGCCGCGCGCTGGCAGTCGCTACGGGATCGCCTCATCGACCTCGGATATCCCGGTGTCAGAAAGGATCTGGACCCGCAAGGCACCGTCTTGGAGCCACCGGCGGACGGGCTCTTGCCGCGCGTCGGCATCTGGATCATGCCCGACAACCAGACAACCGGGATTCTGGAAGACTTCTTGTTGTCTCTGGTGCCGCCGGAGAGCCGGCTCTATGCCCATGTCCGAGCCAGCATAGCTTCGATCCCTGAGGGGCAGCAACGTTTCAAATCGCTCGATAAACCGAAGGCTGAAATCCACACCTGGTTGGCGTGGCAGAAAGAACCCGGTAAGCCGCTCGGAACCGCCATCACCGCCAAATTCCTCGATCCGAACGTTGCCCAGGTAGATGTTCTCATAGCCTGGTTGCGAAGGCTCTACACATAAGGTAATCGATCAGGCCCTCGCTGTTTTTGCCATCCCTGGCACCGGATTCCGGCCATCCCTGCCGGAATGACAGATGTCCATTTCACCGTCGTTCCGGGTGGGACCCCGGAATCCAGTGCCAGGGATGGCAGACGATTCATTGCTTCAATAACTTTAGTGCGCGAAGCGCATCATAGTTGAAACTATGGACTTTAAGTCCCTTCACTTTCAGTCCGTGGCTTGTCCACGGATGAGGACTTTAGTCCTCCAGACTATGGACTTTCAGTCCATAGTGGTTGATTGCTCCATGCCCAGCCGGGTTCGGCTGTGGTTTCCGCAGCCTGGGAACGAGGGCAGGTTCACCGCACAGTACCCGCAATTTCAAGCGAAATGATGTACTAGCAGATTCATCACTTAAAATTCAGCCATTACCGGGAAAGGGAGTGGTAAATTTCTAAGTGATCAGCGTAGAAGGGTCCATCAACCACTCCCCATCCTATCCTGCGCGCCCTCCGTGTCTGTGCGGTTTTCCGGCGCGACACGCTTACTCCGAGTTGTGCAATATCCGACCTTTCTCGTCTTCCACCGAGACCTTGATGGGGATGCCCTTGCGGATGCTGGCGCTCACGATGCAGAAGTCTTCGAACAGGTCCTTGCAGCGGTCGAAACGCTGGGTGCCGGCCAGCTCGTCGTTGACGATCAGCCTGACCTCCATGCTGCCGATGCGCAGGCGGTTCTTCTCGGTCCGGACCATGATGCAGGTGGCCTCAGTGCGTAGGCTGTTGGCGGGGGGGTCTTCCTTGGCCAGGCAGTAGAGCAGGCTGGCGCTCATACAGTTGGCGGCGGCCGCGGCGAGCAGGCGGGATGCGTTGGGACCGGAGGCCTCGCCCAGGGGCGGCGGCTCGTCCATGAGGAGATCCGCGGCCTGTTTCCAGTCGAAGCGGACATTGATCTCGTAGTTTTCCCGTTGCTCCAGGTGGATGGTGAAACGACCTTCTTCGGACATGGGGCCTCCTCTCGTTGTTGAATCTTGTGGATTGTCCAAATTTTACCGATTTTCACATAAAGCCTCGGCTACCGCCGAATTATTGTCTATACAACAGCCTTGTGAAGATTGAATTTGACCAGGCCTTGGGCCATATTTCACCCCTTCAGGCCATGAAAAACCGGTCTCAAAAACAGCCCAATCTCTTCATAAAACGTGTCCATAATCTGACGGGGCTTGACAATCAGGAGCTCTCCCCATGGCAAGTGCCGATGATCTGATTGCCGGCGTGGGCGAGCAGCGACGGGCCTGGGAGGCGACGCTCGCCGAGCAGGGTCTGGCGGTGCCCGTACATCCGGTGCTCGAACGTACCTTGCCGGGCGTTTGGGAGGCGAGTGACTATGTCGCCAAGAGTTGTATCCGCTATCCGGACATCCTGCCGCAATTGCTCGCTTCCGGGCGTCTGGAGAGTTCTTGCGCCCCGGGCGAGTTGGACCGCTTGCTGGCCGCTGAGCTGGAGGGCGTCACCGACGACCAGTCCCTCGCGGCGGCCCTGCGCCGGTTCCGCCGCCGCGAGCTGGTCCGCATCATCTGGCGCGACATCGCCGATTTAGCGGGACTCGACGAGACCCTGGAGGACCTGAGCGCCCTGGCGGATGCCTGTGTGGGTCATAGCCTGCGCTTGCTGCACGGTTGGTTGACGGCGGAGCTCGGCACCCCCCGCGACGCGGCCGGCGCCGAGCAGCACCTGGTGGTGCTGGGGATGGGAAAGCTGGGGGCACGGGAGCTCAATCTGTCCTCGGACATCGACCTCATTTTCGCCTATGCCGGGGTGGGCCAAACGGATGGTCGGCGCCCCCTGACCAATGAGCAGTTTTTCGTCCGTCTCGCCCAACGCCTGATCCAGGCCCTGGATACCAAGCGGGCAGACGGCTTTGTGTTTCGGGTCGATACGCGCCTGCGTCCGTTCGGCGACGTGGGACCCCTGGTCATGAGCTTCGGCGCCATAGAGGACTACTACCAATCCCAGGCCCGGGAGTGGGAGCGTTACGCCCTAATCAAGGCGCGGGTGGTGGCGGGAGACCCGGCAGCAGGGGAGCGGCTCATGGCGATGCTGCGGCCCTTCGTCTACCGCCGTTATCTGGATTTCGGTGCCATCGAGTCCTTGCGTGACATGAAGCGGATGATCGACAAGGAGCTCCAACGCAAGGGCATGGCGGACAATATCAAGCTCGGCCCCGGCGGCATCCGTGAGATCGAGTTCATCGGCCAGACCTTCCAGCTCATCCGCGGCGGCCGCGATCCCGCGCTACAGCTCGGCGCCATTCAACCCGTCTTGCAGCGGCTGGGGGAGAAGGATCTGCTGCCGGCCCAGGCCGGGCAGCGGCTCGGCGCGGCCTACCGCTATCTGCGCCGGGTGGAAAACCGGCTCCAGGCCTGGCAGGACCGGCAGACTCACGTGTTGCCGGAGGACGCGGCCGGGCGTCTGCGGCTGGCCCGCGCCATGGGTTGCACGGATTGGGACGGCTTCTTCGGAGTACTCGAAGGACATCGGCGGCGGGTCCAGGCCGAGTTCGACCGGGTCTTCGCCGCCCCCCAGGCGGAGGAGGAGCTCCAGGACCGACCCTTTGCGACCCTATGGAGCGGCGCGGCGGACGTCAGCCATTACCTGGAGCAGCTCGCCCAGACCGGCTTCAAGGACGCCGGCGCCGTCCTGAAACGCCTGCGGACCCTGCGCGATTCGGCGCTGCGCAAGGGACTAGGCAGACGCGGCAGGGACCGCATGGCCCGGCTCATCCCCCTGGTGTTGAACCTGGCCGCCGGCAGCCATGACCCGGATCTGGTGTTGGAACGGGTGCTGCGAGTGCTGGAGTCCGTGCTGAGCCGTACCGCCTACCTGGCAATGCTCATCGAGCATCCGATCATCCTGTCACAGCTGGCGCGACTGGCGGGGATGAGTCCCTGGTTCACCGACCGGATCGTGCACCACCCCCTGCTGTTGGACGAGCTGCTGGACCCCCGGCACCTCTATGCCCCCCTACGCCGGGTGGATCTGGACGCGGAACTCGACAGCCTACTCGCCCCCTTGGCCGCCGACGACCTGGAGCAACAGATGGAGCGCCTGCGCCAGTTCGCCCAGGGGAACATCCTGCGGGTCGCGGCGGCGGATCTCACGGACGTCATTCCTTTGATGGTGGTAAGCGATTATCTGACCGAGATCGCCGAGGTCGCGGTCTCCAAGGTGCTGGCGTTGGCCTCTGACCACCTGCAGGCGCGGCACGGGCGTCCCGGCGGGATCGAGGGTGAGGGCTCCGGGTTCCTGGTGCTCGGCTACGGCAAGTTGGGCGGCATCGAGCTCGGCTATGGCTCCGACCTGGATCTGGTCTTTCTACACGGCAGCGATCGGGTCAATGCTGAGACCCGGAGCGACCGTCCGATTTCCAACGACCAGTTCTATCTGCGCCTGGGACAGCGCATGATCCATATGATCACCACCCGTACCCCCTCCGGCCAGCTCTATGCGATTGATATGCGCCTGCGCCCCGATGGCGACAAGGGGATGCTGGTACGCTCCCTCAAATCATTCGCGTCTTACCAGACCCAGGAGGCCTGGACCTGGGAGCATCAGGCCCTGGTACGGGTCCGCCCGGTGGCCGGTGACCAATCGCTCGTGGAACGCTTCGGCCAGATACGGCGTGAGATCCTGTGCCGGGAACGGGAGCCGGAGCCTCTGCGGCGGGACGTGCGGGCAATGCGGGAACGTATGCGCAGGAACCTGGACCGGACCCGCAACGGATGGTTCGACCTGAAACAAGGGCAGGGTGGTATTGCCGACATCGAGTTTATGGTTCAATACCTGGTGCTGCGGTGGGCCGCGCGGCACCCGGCGCTTGCCGATTGGACCGACAATATACGGTTACTCGAGACCCTGGCCCGCCTCGATCTGTTGCCGGGCACCGCAGCCGCGGACCTGACCCATGCCTACAAGGCGCTGCGCGCCGCCTACCACCGCAGCGCCTTGCAGGAGCAACCTACGCACATCCCCGACGCTCAGCTGGTCGAGCCGCGGGAGCAGGTACGGACCTGGTGGCGGGAGCTGATGGAAGATTGAGACCTCCGGGAACCGCTACCAGGTAATCGTTCGACCCTCACCTCGTCATTCCGGCAGGGAGTGCCGGAATCCAGTGCCATGGACGGTAAAACAGCAGGAGGCTGAACGATTACACCGAGATGTGGCGGGTGCAATGAACCGCATCTTTGGACGGCGGGCGTGTCCAACATTCGAAGTTTCGTGGATGTTTCGTGTCAGGCACACCGCTTACCAGGAGGTGGCGCCCATCCATTGTCATGCTTAAGAGCGTTGCTCCTATGAAAACACTACGAGAATACGAATTTTATCGAATAACCCTTCATCGAGACGCATAACATACACATCAAACGGAGACGATGATGACGAAGATGGCAGACCGTGACGGCCACATCTGGCTGGACGGCGAGATGGTGCCCTGGCGCGAGGCCAAGACCCATGTGTTGACCCACACCCTGCACTACGGCATGGGGGTCTTCGAAGGCGTACGCGCTTACCGGACCGAACGACGGGGTGCCGCCATTTTCCGCTTGCGCGAACACACGGACCGCTTGTTCAACTCGGCCCACATCCTGGGGATGACCCTGCCCTACGACCGGGAGACACTGGACACGGCCCAGCAGGCCGTGGTGCGGCAGAACGGGCTCGACTCCGCCTACATTCGCCCCATGTGTTTCTATGGCTCCGAGGGTATGGGCCTGCGCGCCGATAATCTGAAGGTCCACTGCATGGTGGCGGCCTGGGAGTGGGGTGCCTATCTGGGCGAGCAGAACATGCGGGAGGGCATCCGCGTCCGGGTCTCGTCTTTTACCCGCCACCACGTCAATATCACCATGTGCCGAGCCAAGGCCAACGGTAACTATACGAACTCCATGATGGCCCTCCAGGAAGCCCTGCGCGACGGCTACGACGAGGCCTTGCTGCTGGATGCCGAGGGCTATGTCATGGAGGGGAGTGGCGAGAACGTCTTCATCGTCCGGGAGGGCGTGCTCTATACGCCGGATCTGACCTCCGCCCTCGACGGCATCACCCGTAGGACGGTCGTGTCCCTGGCCGATGAGCTGGGCATCCGGGTGGTGGAGAAACGTATCACCCGGGACGAGGTCTATATCGCCGACGAGGCCTTCTTCACCGGGACCGCGGCGGAGATCGCCCCGATCCGGGAGGTGGACGGGCGGGCCATCGGCAAGGGTACCCGGGGCCCCATTACCGAACGCCTCCAGGGCCTGTATTTCGATCAGGTCTATGGCCGCCGCGACGAATATCCTGAGTGGTTGACGCTGGTCTAAGGCGAGCGCTTTCGTCGATCGCCGAATTTTCCTATGGGAAAAATCAGACCGGAACAGGACTCCCGACTACACCAACGAATGTTGTTTCCGGATGTTGCATGCAGTGTACGTGTAAACCGCAGAGACGTTGAGGACGCAGAGAAAGCGATCACAGGCAGGTGTTGCGATCAGCAATCCTGAATTATTTGGCGTTGTCCGAAGGGTTTGACGTGTTGCGTTCGACGCCCAAAGGTCCGCTGATCGACTGTGGTACCAGTGCCGGCGTCTTAACGCAACCTACACCCACATGACCCCCTGCGCGGCCTGCATGCGCGGACCTCGCGTCAAGTGTAGGTTGGGTTAGGCGCACCGTCCGATCCCGAAGCACAGTGACGGGGCCGAACGCGCCGTAACCCAACACGCCAGATCTACCCGCATTTAACTAGACAGTTTCTTAATTACCCGTAATCCATCGAGGCATCGGTATTCGGAGGGCCGGAAGATGACAGAAACCACCGCCAAGACCCAAGACAGCCGGCAAACGATAGCGGTCGGCCGCCAGGACCTGCCCTTATCCTGCCCCCGTCCCCAGGATGAGGTATGGAACATGCATCCTAGGGTCTATCTTCCCATCGAGCAGGCCGGCGAAGCGGTTTGCCCCTATTGTGGTGCACACTACCGACTCGTGGACTGACCCAGCTTCCAGTAGAATTCTTTCGGCATAAACCCATAACCGACGGACATCTACCATGACCGAATTAGTAACGAAAGAGGAAATAATTCGCTCTATTCGTGGCCATCTCCCCCAGCTGCTGCGCGGCGATCCTTCGCTGGGCGACTATATCCTGAGCGTTACTCGCGACCAGTTTCCCTCCAAGGTGGAAACGAAGGACCGGTTTACCCGGTTGCTGATCAACCACTATGGACTGAAAGTCCATAGTCTGGAGGACTAAAGTCCTCATCCGCGGACAAGCCACGGACTGAAAGTGAAGGGACTTAAAGTCCATAGTTTCAACTATGATGCGCTTCGCGCACTAAAGTTATTGAAGCAATGAATAAGCACATCGATCGCTCGATCGGTGCCCTGGGATCACGTTGGGGCATCCAATCGGAGCAGGCCTTCCGTGATGCGCTGGCCGCCATCCTGGTGGAGAGCTTCGGGGTGGAAGTGATCAATGTGAACGAGTTCGACGATGAGGGTGAGGTCTTCAAACGGCCGGATCAGGTCGAACTCGACGTGATCATCAAAAACGGCCTGCTGATTCTCTGTGAGATCAAGTCGTCGATGAGCCAATCCGACATGTACACCTTCGAACGCAAGGTTCGCTTTTATGAGCGACGTCACGACAGGCAGGCAACCCGTATGATCGTGGTATCGCCCATGATCGACGATCGGGCGCGCCGAGTAGGCGAGGCGCTCACATAGACCTCTTCTTTGCCGGCCGGTGTCTTGAATACCTTGATCTTGTCGGAGCCCGCGACAACCTTATGGATAAACCCATCCGATGTCGTCGCCATTTCGGTTGCCTCGCAGGCCAGTACCGAACTATTCGCGACTGCCGCTACTACGAAGCCAACCGCGATCCCTAAGATCCTTACTCGATGATACATTTCTATCTCCCATACTGTGATGTGACAGAGGCCGCACCCTTCCGGTCGTCCCGGCATTGCTGCCGTCACTGGGCCTTATGTGGCTGAACGGGCAAAACCAACGCGCTCCCGAACCCCCGATTTGTGACCATTGCCAAAATGGTGCCTGACTTACTCCCGTTAAGATACCACTGTTGCACTATCTGGCAGTGCTTAACATGGAGTGGTCGTGTAATTCTCCCAGCGGGGAGGAAAAAGGTTCAGCAGAAGTTCATCACGGCATATTAAGCACTCCCCAATACCTTCTATCTACAAGTGTCAAACACCTACTGCGTCTTCGGCCGAATCTTCTCAACGCGGCACAGCTTCAAAGCTGACCGGCGTCTCCGGCCCATGCTCTACCTGATTCGGTCGTGGACATTGACCGCCAGATCTACCCTCCGGTAACCGGCGGAAAGAAGGCCACTTCGTCGCCGTCTTTGATTAGGGTCTCGGGACGGGCCATCTCCTGATTGACCGCCACCAGGATGGTCTCGTCCTCCGCCAGGAGCTCGGACCAGATGCCACCGCGCCCGCGCAGTATGGTCGTGAGGTCGCCGACTGTTGCTAATTCGGCCGCGGCTGGGAGCTCCTCGCCGGTGGTCCCCAGTTGTTCACGCAAACGGGCAAAGTAGAGGACCTTGATCATCCGGTGAGCTCGCTGAAGGGAATGAATTCGATGGGGTCTCCCTCCTGCAAAGGCCGACCCTCGGGGATGACGGCCAGACCGTTGGCCCAGGCCACGGAGGAGAGCACGGCGGAGGAACGGTTGGGGTAGAGACTGACCCGGGGCCGACCAGCCGCATCCGGCTCCAGGCGCGCACGCTGGAACTCACGGCGCTTGGCCGGTCGCGGCCAGGTGAAGCCCACCTCAGCCGTCACCGCGGTGGGCTGGACAGAGCCCGCGATGCCCTGCATACGCCGAATGAAGGGCCGGGCAAAGAGGCAGAAGGTGACGAACAGGGAGACGGGATTACCGGGACTGCCGATGAAGGGGGTCTGCCCCCCGTCGATGTGGTCACCGATGTGGCCGAAGGCCAGGGGCTTGCCGGGACGCATGGCGATCTGCCACAGGTCCAGGCTGCCCAGGCGCTCCACCGCCGGCTTGACATGGTCCTCCTCGCCCACGGAGACGCCGCCGCTGGCTAGAATCAGGTCCGCGTGCTCGGCCGCGTCGGCTAGGGTCGCCATAGTGGCGTCCAGGGTGTCCCGGACGATACCCAGATCCCGGATCTCACAACCCAGCTCTTCCAGCAAACCGATCAGGGTAAAGCGGTTGGAGTTGTAGATCTGCCCAGGTCCCAGCGGGGTACCGGGCATCACCAGCTCGTCGCCGCTGGAGAAGACGGCGACCCGCAGGCGGCGGCGGACGGTCAGCTCGGCGACACCCACCGAAGCGGCGAGCCCCAGGTGCTGGGCCCTGAGACGGATACCGGCCGGGATGACCTGAGAACCGGCGGCGATGTCCTCGCCGGTACGGCGGATGTTGGCACCGACCTGGAGGTCCGGGGGGACCTGAACCCAATCGCCATCGGTGGTGCACGACTCCTGGATGATGACCGTATCGGCGCCCGCGGGTACGGGGGCACCGGTGAAGATACGCGCTGCCGTGCCGGGTTCCAGGGGTGGTCCGGCGACGCCGGCCGGAATGCGTTGGGAGACAGGCAAGCGGCCGCCGCTCGCTGCCAGGTCGGCGCTACGGACCGCGTAACCGTCCATGGCGCTGTTGTCCCAAGCAGGGACCTCGATGGTGCTTACTACGGACTCGGCCAATACCCGCCCGAGCCCGGATTGAGTGGGAACCCGCTCGCTGTCTACGATGGGCCGGGACTGGGCCAACAGGAGCTCAAAGGCCTCCTCCACGGACAGATGGGACCGGGCGGTCTCGAAACAGCCATCACGGACGGTCATAAGGGTATCCTGATCTGTAGGCTCCCACGCTGGAGCGACTGTGAAAGTATTCGAAATTTTGTATGCGAGTAGCGTAGGTTGGGCACGCCCGCCAGGGACGGCGGGCGTGCCCAACAAACATAACTACTTCTCCAATAGCCGCGGTATAAGCTGGGCGAAGTTACAGGGCCGGGTGCGATGGTCGAGCTGGGGCCGCAGGATCTTGTTCCAGGCGGTCCGACAGGCACTGCTGGAGCCGGGCAGGCAGAAGATGAAGGTGCCGTTGGCCAGGCCCGCCATGGCCCGGGACTGAATCGTGGCGGGACCGATCTCCTCGAAGGAGAGGGCGCGGAAGAGTTCGCCGAAGCCCTCGATCCGCTTGTCGAGCAAAGGCGCGATCGCCTCCGGGGTGCTGTCCCGCCCGGTGATGCCGGTACCGCCGGTCGCCAACACCACCTGGACCTGGGGGTCGGCAATCCAGCGCGAGAAGACGGCGCGCATTTGGTAGACATCGTCCGGGACGATCTCTTTGGCGACCACCTCATGGCCCGCGCCCTCGACTTGGTCCCGGAGCCAGCCGCCGGATTTGTCGTCGGCCTCGGTGCGGCTGTCCGACACAGTAAGGACCGCGATCCTGAGCGGAACGAAGCCGGTGTCTTGGAAGAGTTCGGTCATGGTGCGTCATATCCACTTAGGAATCAGTAACAGGCCCCAGATGGTGGCGGCAAAGGCGATGCTGAGAAAGACGGCAGCGGAGGCGATATCCTTGGCCCGCCCGGAGAGCTCGTGGCGCTCCAGGCCCACCCGGTCCACGTTGGCCTCGATGGCGGAGTTGAGCAGCTCGACGATCGGTACGATCAGCAGGCTACCGATCAGCATCGCCCGTTCCATCGGGGTCTCTCCAAGCCAGAGACCCAGCGGTACCAGCAGGACGAGCGTCCACACCTCCTGGCGGAATGCTTCCTCCAGCTCGTAACAGCGCTTGAAACCCTGCATGGAAAAGCCACAGGCCCTGATGATGCGGCGCCACCCGGTGACCTTGCCGTTAGCCATAGAGCAAAACCATTGAACGGGTGAACCACAAAGGGTCCGGGGTGTTCCGCTTGCCTGTGCTGGGGGCTGTTGACATTATCACGCGCTTTCTTGACGCTCCCCATCGCCCCCGAAGGTATGAAGACACTGACGACGGTTGAGGGAGCGAAGCGTCTCGCCCGCAAAACGCACGCGGATTCACGCCGCAAGACTCTACGTTACGCTATAAGATCGAGCAGGTCGACGGTGTGCCGTTCCGGCATGCCGTCAAAGCGCGGCGATTTTCCCATCAACTCGATCCACACGTTCTTCGTCCCCTGGGTATCGGTGCGGACGGACAAGAACGAGAAGTTGTGCTGGGGGCAGATGAAGTGATTTTTACAGGTCACATCTGTCTTCCCGACTTTGCCGTGTTTTTTCACGAGCATGGCGAGGCCAGCTAGCTTTGCGTCGTTGAGGGTCGCATACGTTATCGCGCTCGAGGTTACCTGGAAGGCGCACGCCTTGGGAAACTCGGGATGAGACACGGAGAAGACGGCGCCGATATGCGCATCGCCGCTGAGGACGACCAGGGGACGCCTGGTGGTGTCGGAGAGCCCGAAGAGCAGATCGAGGAGGCGAGTGATCTCTTTATGGTTCTTGGCGTGCTCCCAGTGATCTCGCACGTCGTCAAGCCAATCAAAGAATAGCAGCCGGTCCATGAGGTCGATGACGAAGTTGCGAAGATGCACGACGGGGACGGGTGAGACGATGAAGATGGGTCCGCGGTTGGCGGACTGCTCTACTCCTTTGGCCCAGGCCGCAAGCCGTTCGTGCTGCGACTTACCAAGCACTCGAAAGTCGTGTTCCGCGTCGAACTGCTTGTGGCCACGTATGTCGAGGACGTAGAAGTCGCAGCCACCCTGATCCAGCGGGAAGCCGAGGATCGATTCCCCCGATGGATCGGGCTCTGGAGGCCAAGGGCCCGTGTTGTGGCTGTGCTGATAGTCTGCGTAGACTATCCCCGCGGCGTCTCGCATCATGAAGGTCTGCCGCAGATTCTCCTTGGGATCTTGCCGCCCGTGCCGTCGGTTCAGGATGTCAGCGAGTTCACTCTCTGTATAGGAACCCCATCCATCCATGATCTCGTGATCATCCCAGATCATATAATTGGGATAGTTCGCGAACATGGCCTGCACGGGCTTGAAGTCCCAGTAACCGCGGTAGATGTCCCGGTACCAGGACACCACGTCGGAGAGTGTGGGTTTGTGCTTTTTGACCTTGGCAAGCCAGTGCCAGATGTTGACACTGTCTTCTCCGTCGACGTAAACCAGGTCCCCACCTCCGAACACGAATTGCGGTTGCCTCCTGCGCAGCTCCTCGAGGAAGAGGTCCCACATGCTCACGTCGATGCGGCCGCCATCGAAGGGCTTGTGGCAGCTGTAGAACGCGAAGTCGAGCCGATTCGGGTCGTCGGGTAGGGTCAGGAAGCTCGGATTGTCGCCGAGCAGGAATCGATCCTCTGAAAGGACTTCACCATCGGTAGGAATCTCCTTATGTGAAATGACCTCGTAGTAGTAACGGGTGTCGGGATCGAGGGCACTCGGCTCCGAAGGCTGTTCGGCACCAAGGTCGAATACCACGCTGTGATCCTGAGGCCAGTCCTCTTTCCGGATGTTTTTGTCTTTGTCGTCTTCGATTGTGAAGTCTTTGGTTGTGTGCAGTTTGATCTTCCGATCCCTGTTATCGACGAGGCGCAGAGTCGAATCGTCGTGCTCGATCCGCAGGGGTGGAACGAGGTCGGCCATCGACTCGCGCGCGAGAACGAAGGCGTAGGAGCCCAAATGCTTAGTCCTTACCCAGATCCGGGATGAACTGGGCGTCGTGTGACCGACGATCGCTGCGCTGCCGAGGGTGAGAGAGCCAGGGACGGGCTTGCTTATGGCAGAACGACAGGTCTCGCATGGTGGTGACTCCTGCTGGTGTTTAGAGAACGACGGCGAGGAAGGGGGTGTAGCCCGCAGCGTACCCAACACACTGCTATTGGCTATGTTTTCACTTAAACCTCAACCGCTGCCGAACGACGAAAACGCTTCGGATCGGTACAGCGGTACAGATGTGATTCTGAGGATGCTTGCTCCAGGTTTCCACGGGCAGTCCAGTCCTCCAAACAGCGCCGAATAATTCAAGATTGCTCCTCCCGGCAGGCCGGCGACGTGCCCAACACGGAACACCGAATGCTGGGCAAAGTCCCTGTTGGGCACGGCGCGATATAGGACCGTAGAGCGGGAAAGCGCAGCGCATCCCGCCTTACGGGCTTCACAACAAAAAATCCTGTTAATCCTGTACTATTGATTAGCCCGTAGGTTGGGTTGATGCCAAGTGCCTACGCGTTAGCGAGACTTCGCCTTAAGCCCAGGAGGCGCGAATTTTTTGTGCGGTCAGGTTTACACTGTGTACGACAACGAGTAGCCCCTTCTTCATAATCATCCTTAAACTCTTTTTTCCAGTTCAAGGATGCTGATGGAAGATAGCAACAAGCTCGCTGCAGGGATACGATTCGCCCACTCGACAACATGCCGATTCGCGCTTCCGGAGCGTACCTTGCGTAGTTCGGAGACGACATTGGCGTGGTGATCTTCATGGTGCATCTCCCCTCATCAATATCGCAATGTTACTACTCGAGGAAACGCACAGCAACGGCAGCCCGTAGGATGCGGTGAGCGTAGCGAACCGCATCTTTATCTCGATTATCCTACCAATCCCTTCAACCGATAGATCGTCTCCAGGGCCTCCCGTGGCGAGAGCCCGTCCGGATCCAGCTCCCGCAGGGCATCCAGGGCCGGGGTGGAGATTGGGGTTGTCGAGGTCGGAGCTAGGGTCGGAGATTCCAAGGGAGACAGGGACAGCTGATCGGCTTCCCGTTCGGTGTGGCGTTGGGCGTCGTCTTCGAGCTCGCGCAGGCGGGTGCGGGCGCGTTCGATGACCGTGGCGGGCACCCCGGCGAGCCGCGCCACCTGGAGCCCATAGCTCTGGCTGGCCGGACCCTCGCGGACCGCGTGCATGAAGACGATGGTGTCCCCGTGCTCCACGGCGTTCAGGTGCACATTGGCAATCCCGGGATGGGCCTCGGAGAGGGTCGTGAGCTCGAAGTAGTGGGTGGCGAACAGGGTGAAGGCGCGGTTGCGGGTCGCCAGCTCGACGCCGCAGGCCCAGGCCAGGGAGAGGCCGTCGAAGGTGCTGGTGCCGCGGCCGATCTCGTCCATCAACACCAGGCTGCGGTCGGTCGCATTGTGGAGGATATTGGCCGTCTCCTCCATTTCCACCATGAAGGTCGAGCGCCCGCCGGCCAGGTCGTCCGCGGCGCCGATGCGCGAGAAGATGCGGTCCACGGGCCCCAGCCGCGCCGAGCGGGCGGGCACGAAGCTGCCGCAATAGGCCAGGAGTGTAATCAGGGCCGTCTGCCGCATGAAGGTGGATTTGCCGCCCATATTGGGTCCGGTGATGATCAACATGCGGCGGTCCTCGTCCAGCCGCACCCCGTTGCCTACGAAGGGGGCGTCGATCACCTGCTCGATTACCGGATGGCGGCCGTCGGCGATCTCGATGAGGGGCTCGTCGGTCAGTTCCGGCCGCACCCAGTCCAGGGTAGCAGCGCGTTCCGCCAGGTTGTAGAGCAGGTCCAGGGTAGCGATGCCGGCGGCGGCGGTCTGGATCTCCGCCAGCCATTGGGTCAGCCGCTGCAGTAGCGCCTCGTAGAGGGCCTTTTCCCGCGCCAGGGCCCGCTCCCGGGCGCTCAGTATCCGGTCCTCGAACCCCTTGAGCTCCGGTGTGATATAGCGTTCGACACCCTTGAGGGTCTGACGCCGGACATACTCCGCCGGGACCCGCTCGGACTGGCTGCGGCTTACCTCGATATAGTAGCCGTGGACCCGGTTGTAGCTGACCTTGAGATTATCGATACCCGTGCGTTTACGCTCCCGCGCTTCGAGGTCCAGGAGGAACCGATCGGCATTGGTCGCCAGGTCGCGCAGCTCGTCGAGTTCCTGGTCGTAACCGGACGCCAGCACGCCCCCGTCGCGGATCAGCACCGGCGGGTTGTCAATGACGGCCCCTTGCAGCAGCTCCACCACCTCGGGAAAGGTCCCGATCGACTCGGAGAGCTCCCGCACCAGGGGGGCCTGCAAAGGCTCCAGGCTAGCCTGCAAGTCGGGCAGGTAGGCCAGGGAGTCGCGCAATACCGCCAGATCCCGTGGCCGCGCCGAGCCCAGGGCCACGCGGGCCAGGATGCGCTCCAGATCACCGATTCCGGCCAGTCCCTCCTGTACCGGGGCAAAGGTGCCGCCTGCGGCCAGCTCCTCGACGGCGGTGTGGCGGCGGCGGATGGTGTCCTGGCAGCGCAGAGGGCGACCGAGCCAACGCCGCAGCAGACGGCTGCCCATGGCCGTGATGGTACGGTCCAGGATCCCCGCCAGGGTGTGCTCGGAGCGACCGCTCAGGCTGGTCATGAGCTCCAGATTGCGCCGGGTGGCAGTATCCAGGATCAGGGAAGCGTCCCGTTGCTCGGTCGTGAGGCCACGGATATGGGGCAGACTGCTGCGCTGGGTGTCTTGGACATATTGCAGCAGGCAGCTGGCGGCCCCGACCGCCAGTGGCAGCTCGGCACACCCGAACCCGGTCAGGTCGCGGGTGCCGAACTGGTCGCACAGCAGGCGGTGGGCGCTGTCCGGCTCGAAATGCCAGACCGGGCGGTGGGTGATGCCCCCCTCCAGATCCAGCTCCTCGGGCAGACGGCTGTCCTCCGCCACCAGGGTCTCGGAAGGCCGCAGCCGCTCCAGCTCGCTGCGCAGGGCCTCCAGCGTCGGCACTTGCAGCACCGCAAAGCCGCCGCTGGAGAGCTCCAGCCAGGCGAGGCCATAGCTGTTTTTTCCACTGTCCTCACCGGCGCAGACCGCCGCCAGCAGATTGTCCCGGCGTTCCTGGAGCAGGGCCTCGTCGGTCAGGGTGCCGGGGGTGACGATACGGACGACTTCCCGCTCCACCGGACCCTTGGACTTGGCCGGATCCCCCATCTGCTCGCAGATCGCCACCGATTCGCCCTGACGCACCAGCTTGGCCAGATAGGTCTCCACCGCATGGTAGGGAACCCCGGCCATGGGGATGGGCCGGCCGCCGGAGTGGCCGCGCTTGGTCAATGTGATGTCCAGCAGCCGTGCCGCCCGCTCCGCGTCCTCGAAGAAGAGCTCGTAGAAGTCCCCCATACGGTAGAAGAGCAGCATCTGCGGGTAGTCCGCCTTGATGCGCAGATACTGCTCCATGACGGGGGAGTGTTTGACGGCGGCCGGTTCTTTGCTCATGGGGGCTGGGTCTTGGCGACGGGCTGTAGCTCGGGCGATAGAGCCATTGTAGCCCGGATCAATGGTGGGGCTGGTGCCGGCTTCCGGTTGTCAGGGGGCAGTTGTCAGTTGTCAGAGGGCAGGATGCAGTGAGCGCGGCAGGTCTTACAGGATGGCATCACGAGGAGGCGCGAACCGTATCAATAGACGCCTGGCCAGGGGCGAATCGCATCTTTGGATGCCCGTGCCCGACACCTCAGCCTCATTGTAGTCGGACGAGTCGACGATGGGTTACAGATGGGATGACGACCATTGCCGGTCCCTGCGAACCGTCCTTGAAAATGTCAAGGGAGGCCGTCAGATACGCGATATTTTGGCAGGTCACACACCGCGCCGCGGCGCCAACTCGGACTACACGAGCTGTTCTGCGATCCCATTGAAAGGACCGGGCTATTTTTCCTATACTCAATCCAATTTGGGCTGTATAAAGCTAGGTGAGTTTGGAAGCCGGATGCTCAAAGCTGAATACTCAAAAAAGTAGCAGTCCCATTACGTATTTGAACCGCCTGAGACACACAAGGACGCAGAGCAGTGCTCTGCGTCCGCTATCTCTCAAGCGGTTCATTGCCGAGGTTGTAATCCCTTAGGTCTCACCGCGTCATTCCGGCAGGGAGTGCCGGAATCCAGGGCCAGGGATGGCAACAGGGGGCTCTGAACCGCTACCCAAGAGTTATGCTTCGGCAAGGATGATTATGCGGTTATTCTATGACTGCCAGAGGGAATTCTTTTAACGGAAGGTCCCCGATAGGGCACCGGCGTCGCATGAAGGCCGAACTCGACCGCGAACATGTCACGCGAAAATTCTCCTTCCAAGGGCGTGCCCCACTTGAGCACTTCCATACGCTTGACGGGCACCGAAGCAGGGCTGTTCGGCGTCACCTTGCTATCGGCGGCAAGACCCTACTTTATTAATCAACCACTATGGACTGAAAGTCCATAGTCTGGAGGACTAAAGTCCTCATCCGTGGACAAGCCACGGACTGAAAGTGAAGGGACTTAAAGTCCATAGTTTCAACTATGATGCGCTTCGCGCACTAAAGTTATTGAAGCAATGAACCAGGTACTTATCCCGTCCGCTATCGGTGCTCGGTAGCGCACTATAAGGAAAAGGGCCTTTTCAGATCAGGGTTACAAGAAGTATACTCGCCTTATGCCAATTTTCCGTTTTTTTCCGCCCGAGCCCACGTCTGCGTAGGAGCAGGCTTGCCTGCGAACGGCGCTACCGGATGGCTCCCTTCGCGGGCAAGCCCGCTCCTACAAAAAACGAAAAAATGACGTGCGGACGGTATACAATCGAAGCCAGTTGAGTTTGATCTCATATCCTATTAAACGTGAATGAATTCAAAAACCAGTGTGGAGCCACTTTTGAGATAACAAATCCTTCTCGCTAAAACCTTAAAAGAGAAGCCCCACGGAACTTGCGATCCGCGGGGCTCCGGTTGATCGCAAACTATCTCTGCGGGGCAGACGATGATCTACGGCCTAAGCAACCGAAGTATATCACTCGTTTCCCTGCAGTGCATCATCCTTTTGCAGTGCAAATTAGGAGGTGACCATGTGCGCTATACTTTGGTTGCAGCTGGCCGTTGCCGTGCTAAAGCTCATAGTGGCTATCTTACGGGTCCTACGATGAGACGCCACCAACCCAAAACCGGAGAAGGCATAGATGCCTTCTTCCTACTTCAGGGCTTCACCTAGCCCGCCGAGCTTCGGGGCCATACAGACTCGCACGCATGCACGCACGCCGATGTTCGCCATCATCCTTTTAATGATGGGTTTGAGCACATACTGGTCCGTGCAGAAATCCTCGGGAATGACTAGGACGTTGGTGCTCATGCCGGGCCTCCCGCCGTTTCTAGCCCTGCCGGGTCGGGTTCGGAGAAGAACGCGGCGTCCTCGAGCCAGCCGGTAGCGTGCAGAGATCCAAGATCTTCGGTCTTCAGGACCCGCTTGATATCCGGGAGTTCCGAGATTCGCCGTATCCGGGAATCCGCGGCGGCCTCGGTTCGATAGACCAACAGAGCGCTTGCCAGCGCCTCTGCTTCCAGAAAACCCAGCATGGCCGGGTTGTGCGTGGTGCCGATGACCTGAATCCCTTGCTCCTTGCAGACCTGCTGGACCAGCTGCAGTAGTAGATGCAACCGGGTCGGATGGATGCCGTTGTCGAATTCCTCGAAGAAATAGATGCGGGCGGTATCCGGGCTGAGGGTATTCGGGCTGAGTAGGGCGGCAACCAAGGCGAGAAACCGCAGGGTGCCGTCGCTGGCGCTGAGCGCGGAGATCTCTTGACCGTTGGCTTCCACGAGCGCCACGAGAATCCGTCCCGACAGATCGGTCTGAAATGCAAAGTCCACCACATCCATCGGGGTGAGTGACCGGAGCCATTCGAGGAGGGTATTCTTGAGCGCAGGGTCCCGGCAGATGCCGTGCACACCGACGACAGGTTCTCACCCCGATCGCCGAGGATCACTTGCCCCGGCTGTGACGGCTGGCGGATGGCATCCGGATCCAGATCCAGGAAGCGAATGTCCTGGAAAATCTCCAACACGCTGGTGCAGGCCCGGCGGACATTCAAGGGTTCATCATCCCGCTCAGGAAATTGGGAGAGCAAAGGTCGATTCGCAGAGAAATCGGAGATTCTGCCGTGTTTCCGATAATTCCCGCCACGGCGATGACGAACCTGGATATGGTGCTCGCCCTTCTGCGGGGGAGGATCATCCTGCGCATGTGAATCCCACAGATAACCCCACCGCGTATCCAATTTTTCCCGTGTTATCCGCGGACCAACGGCTTTGTTGGAGAGATTCATCTGTAAGCCATATACGAGCTGCGCGTAAGGTCGCGGCTTCGCCTGCGGTGGATGCACCGTGCATACGAGCGCAAAATCGGATGCTTCTTGGAAGGCTACTTCACCGGCACCACCACGGATGCCGCGCCACTGGAGAATACCGCCGGGACCATATTTCTCCCCCAGGATCTCAGCCAGCGGATAGCCCAAACCGACGCCATGGAGGAAGCGCAAGGCATCACGCAGATTGCTCTTGCCGGAGGCATTGGTGCCGACAATCAAGGTCAGTGACCCGAAATCAACGACCACGTCCCGGAAACTCTTGAAGTTAATCAGCCTTAACCGGTGTAGCACGATTGTTCACTCCGTCAGGTGACACGTGCCCCCTTAAAGTCAGGGGGGAGAACCATGAGGACAGCGCCCTTAAGGCCATCTCGAAAAGTCCGGCTGGCCGGACGCGACAAAGATGCCCCCTTAATTATCAATCGGACAACCGCTTTAAGCCGTGGAAATCTGCATAATCTGCGGATTCAAGCGTTTTTCATCAGATTATGCACCACTTGGCGACGCTGACCCGATCTCCCTTCCTGGTGTGTGGTCCGTTGATCTGAGTCAGTTGTATGTACCGGAATCGGGAGTCGGGATGCCTATAATTTGGATGGTTGATGCTCAGGTTGCGAGGATAGAAGGCAACCAGGCCAGCCGGTCGAACCCCAGGAAAGCGCGGGCAGGCCAAAGCGCGGGCAAGCCTGCGCCTACGGGGAGCCTTCTAGCGCCGGGAAAACCAATCCGGTAACATCATAGTTTCAGGAAGATTTATACGCGCTCACCCCGTATGGGATACCATAGAACGAGAAACCCCCATCACGCTGAGCCGCACGACACCTGACGGGCGTGCCCGGGCTGCTGCACTGGCGGCGGTCGCGGCGGTGGCATGCCGAGCTGCGCCGGTCGTCGCCTACGAGTCCGCCGGCACCCTGGCGGTGATCGGACCGGAGTCCGGAGTCCGGCCGATTCCCTGGGCCATGCAGTGGATTGCACCCTGGTGATTACGGAGTCGACCGACCGGGGCCAACCCGGCGGGGGCACGGCTGAGAGGCTGTCTAAAAACTAAACCATTGATTTTAAATCGGTAGGCTGGGTCATCTGGCTCCCACGCTCCGGCGTGGGAGCAAGTCTTGACGCTCCAGCGTCACCAAGCCTGGCCGTTGGAGCGGCCAAGGTGGTGTTCCCACGCTGGAGCGTGGGAACAAGAAAAATCAATAAGTTAGTTCTTAGACAGTCTTTGAGGGCAGCCAGCTGATCTACGCTCCTGTGGCCGGGATCTGTGGGTATCTGGGACGGTTCGGGATCCTGCTGGCAGGTCCGAACGGGCCCGTAGGGCTCGGCGCGGTTGCCGCGGGCAGGCGGTGGGTCGACCTGGTGCTGGATCTGGCGACGCCTGGTTTCATCTCCAGTGCGTTGCTGCCGGTGGGGTACTATGTCCCGGCCCATGATCCCACCGAGCTGGCGCGGGCCTTGGCGGAAATCCCCGACCTGGTGGGACGCTTCGAAAGGCCCAAGTTTTTCGACTATGACCCGGAGCTCTGCGCCCACGGGCGGAGTGGAATCAAGGCCTGCACCCGCTGTCTCGATGCCTGTCCCGCCGCTGCTATCAGCTCGCGCGGCGAGCGGGTCGAGATCGATCCTAATCTGTGTCAGGGAGAAGGGAGCTGCGCTACGGCCTGTCCCACCGGCGCCATTACCTATGCCTACCCCCGGCTCAGTGATACCCTCGAAAAGCTGCGGGCCGGACTGCGGGCTTATCGAGAGGCCGGGGGCGGTCGGCCTGTGATCCTGTTCCATGACGCCGCGGCCGGGCGAGCGGCCTTGACCCGTCTCGCGCCGCGTCTGCCCGGACAGGTGATTCCCATGCAGCACGAGGAGATCGGCAGTGTGGGAATGGATACTTGGCTGGCCGCCATCGCCTATGGTGCCCCTCAGGTCCTGCTGCTCGTGCCGCCCGCTGTTGCATCGTCCGTGGTGGCCGAGCTGGAGGCACAGCTGGCCGCTGCCGGGGACATCCTGGCGGGCATGGGTTACCCGCGCGAGGTACTGCGGTTAGTACGGAACTTGGATGATGATCAGATCATTAAGGATCTTGACGCAACCGAGTTCCGATTCACACCGCACCCTGCCGCTTTTGCGGGCCTGGGCGAGAAACGCACGGTCATCCGGTTGGCGGTGGATCACCTGTTCCGGGAGGCCCCTGCGCCGCGCCCCTTGGTCTCCCTGCCGACCGGGGCGCCGTTCGGCGATGTCTTGCTCGACGAGAAACGCTGCACCCTGTGCATGGCCTGTGTCTCCCAGTGCCCGGGCAAGGCACTGCTGGCCAGCGATACTGGACCGGAACTCAGGTTCGTGGAAGAGAACTGCGTGCAGTGCGCCCTGTGCGCTCGCAGCTGTCTGGAGAATGCCATCACCCCCACCCCGCGCTACCTGTACGACCGGGAAGCCGGACGCCGTGCTCGGGTCCTGAAATCGGAAGCGCCCTTCTGCTGTATCCGCTGCGGCAAGCCCTTTGCCACCCACGGAGTGATCGGGCGGATGACCGCGCGGCTGGTGGGACATGCGGTGTTTCAAGGGGAAGGGCTGTCACGTCTGCGGATGTGCGCCGAGTGCCGGATCGAGACGATGTTCGAGCAGGAGGACGGGCAGGTGACTGCCGCCAGGCGGACGCTGGGGGAGTGAGCATGGGCACAAGCCGGCTGGCCGCTGATTTTATCGATTGTCATTTCGAGCGAAGCGAGAAATCTTAGCGGAGCGGGAAATCCTGTGCTCAAACAATACCCTTTGAATCCATGAGATAAAGTTCAGGAAGAAGTCAGCATTATGAGCAATTCCTGGTGGTTCGTGTTTTCCTCCAATAGTACAGGATGAACAGGATTTCCAGGATTGACAGGATTTTTTCTTGTTGTTCCGGACTTTTGCCGCACGGCTGCGCACTTTCCGGTATCGCTTCCGGTTGCTAACCGGATAATTTACCAAAACCATTCAGCCTCCACCGCGTTATTCCGGCAACCAGAATGGAGCAAAGATGCCTAACCAGGCAAATCCAGTCGACTCAAAAACCGCTACGCGCTTTTTGGTCGGCTGATTTGCGACGTTATGCCTTGAAAAGGCGAGAAGACACATCCATACGCTTATGCAGTACACGAATGATTTCCACCAGCTGTCCATCACCTATTTTGTAGAAAATGATATGGCTGCCTACAGGAAAAGCTCGATACCCAGTGTGAATATGGTCGCAAGCCTTGCCAAGTTCGTTGTTCTCGGCCAATTGCTGAAAAGCCTGATCAAATTCAGTCAGATACTTGTTTCGCTGTTCTCGACCCCAAGTTTGCCCAGTGAATTTCGCAATCTCTTTCAAGTCGGCCTTTGCCGTGACCTTTATTTTGAAGTGAGCCATTAATGAGCTTCGCCATCCAGTTCCTCAATCAAGTCAGTAAGCGAATACTCAACGAAATCGCTAGCTTCCCCCTCATCAAGCATCTTTCTGAGGGTGGAAAGTTTTGTTTCCTCTTCTTGCAGCAAACACAGCCCTGCCCGCACTACTTCACTGGTCGAGGCATAGCGGCCGTTCTCAAGTTGCTCGGTCACAAAGGAATCAAAATGCTCTCCAAGGGTAATACGAGTGTTCTTTCTCATCGGGCAAAATCTCCATAGGTGATAATAATTGGTACTATAGTTGGTCATAACAAGGCCGTCAACTCGGACGCATTTTTCGTTCGCTGCGCTCACTACAATGTGCCGGTTACGGCTGGCGTTAGCCGCCAGAAGTTTTGAGTGTTAATAATGTGGTGCAAGGCAGAGGAGTCGGTAGCTTGCGGGAAAGGCCGAAATCAGTTGACAGATACATTCACACCGATCACTCAACCCGAATAGGATACGGTGAGTGACACAAACCGCATGCCTAACAAAAAAGTGGTGGGGCTTCCACTGTGCTCCAGCCGCACCGCTTTTGCTGCCGGTTATGGCAATCGTTAGCCCGGCAAAATAGTCAACATCTTTTGTTACCCATTAACCAATAGAAAGCAAAATGACACACTTACTTGAACGCGCATTTACAGAAACATCTAAACTTCCGGACTTACAGCAGAATATGTTTACAAGATGGTTGCTATATTTTCACAATCTCTGGGGCGTGGGGGCCAGAAAGTTTTTAGTTTTCAGCAAGGTAGAGATTGCGATGAAAACCAAACATCCGGTGGTGTCCGAACGCAGGCGTTTTCTGAAGAGTATGATCGCCACGGGCGGCGCGGCGGTCCTGGCGGCGATGGCGCCTCGGACGACTGGAGAGGCGTCTGGGCCGGGAGCCGACGGGACCTCGGAGGGGCAGCTTGCCAAGGGGTATCGGCTGGCGGCGCACGTCAGGGACTATTACCGATCTTTGCGGATCTGAGAGGCTGACTAGAAACTAACCTATTGATTACTAGTTAGAAAAACTACATTTACGCCGAGGTGGAAAACGGGGTCTGGACCGGGCAGGAACCGGCCTTCGATCATCCGTTCAAGGTGATCGAACCCCTGTTCGAGGCACTGCCGGACCACACCATCATGTACAAGTTGACCAAGCAGCTCGGCTTCAGCGATCAGCTGTTCAAAAACATCCAGGTCAAGGGCGAGAAGCCCCTGATCGGGGACATCACCCGCGAGTTCAACCGTGGCATGTGGACCATCGGTTATACCGGCCACAGCCCTGAGCGGCTGAAGCGCCACCAGCAGAACTGGCACACCTTCGACTTCACCACCCTGGAGGCCAGGGCGGCCCCGCCGCCGGCGAGTACTATGGCCTGCCCTGGCCTTGCTGGGGTACCCCGGAGCTGGGACACCCCGGAACCCCGAACCTGTATGACACCAGTAGATCGGTAGCCAAAGGCGAACTCAACTTCCGCGCCCGCTTCGGGGTGGAGCGCAAGGAGGTAAGCCTGTTGGCCGACGGCTCCTATCCGGTGGGTAACGAGATCCAGGACGGGCACCCCGAGTTTACCGCCGACCTGCTCAAAATACTGGGCTGGTGGGATGACCTTACTGCGGAAGAGAAAGAACTGGAAGACGGCTCTTTCGGGCAGGATCCAACGGGTCGCTATCAAGCACAGTTGCGCGCCGTTCGGCAACGCCAAGGCCCGGAGCTTGGTCTGGACCTTTCCAGACCCGGTGCCGATACATCGCGAGCCCCTATACACCAGCCGCCGCGATCTGGTGGAGAAATATCCCACCTACGAAGACCGCAAGTCCTTCTACCGCTTGTCGACCCGCTACGCATCCATCCAGGCCAAGGACTACTCAAAGGACTTCCCGCTGATCATGACCAGCGGGCGCCTGGTGGAATACGAGGGCGGCGGCGATGAAACCCGTGCCAATCCCTGGCTGACCGAGCTGCAACAGGAGATGTTTGCCGAGATCAACTTGGTGGATGCCAACAACGCCGGCATCCGCGACGGCGAGCAGATGTGGCTCGAAGGCCCGGGGGGGGCCGGATCCGGATCAAGGCCAAGGTAACCCGTGAAGGCGTCGCACCGGGGGTGGTCTGGATGCCGTTTCACTTCGGTGGGCACTTCCAGGGTCGGGATTTGCGGGACAAATATCCATGGAAAGCCATGTAAGCTACTTCTGTACCTGTGACGATAAGTTGCTAAAGAAATTAAGGGTGCTTGATTTCGATAAACAGCCACACTTTGTATCACCGCTTGAGTTAGTGGTTAAATTTTAAGTTGCATGGTCGTGCGATGAATCATTTAACCCCCACTATTTGCTATCCTCGGCACCTGGATTCCGACAATCCCTGCCGGAATGACGAGGGAGGGACTGACAGGCTTCACCACTTATAATTTATCCACTACCACCTGGAACAGCGGATAACGCCTGCTTGGTATATGATCATGCCAGATCTGATAGATACCCGATGAGATGGTCCAATGACCTTCAAAACCGCCGATCTCTTTGATAACTATGGTGACCGAGTCCGGGTCTGCGACCCCATCTTCCGGGATTTCGGCGGACGCCCCCGTTTTTACGGTCCCATCGCCACGGTCAAGTGCTTCGAGGACAACTCCCTGGTCAAGACCGTTCTGGGCGAACCGGGGAAGGGGAGGGTGCTGGTGGTGGATGCCGGCGGTTCTCTGCGTTGTGCGATGCTCGGCGATCTGATCGCAGCCAGTGCCGTCGAGCACGGTTGGTGCGGGGTACTGTTGTTCGGCTGTGTGCGGGATACGGTCGAGCTCGCCGGTATGGCGCTGGGGGTGAAGGCGTTAGCCGCCAATCCGCGCAAGAGCGAGAAACGCGGGGAAGGGCAGCGGGACATCCCGGTGAGCTTCGCCGGTGTCTGCTTCCGGCCAGGTGATCACATCTATTGCGATGAGGACGGTATCTTGGTCTCCGCGGAGGCGCTCGAAACCCAATGGGAAAATTAATATGACTATGAAAACCACGAAAAAACACGAACCGCAATTTTCGTGTCTTTTTCGTACCTTTCGTGTTTTTCGTGGTTCCATCTCTGGGATTTCGCCCCTCACCCATCTCCCGTAGATATAGCCCCCTTGCACCTCACTTTCCGAACGATCCACGAGCAATGGGTATACCATGGCATGGGTTCTGGCAAAGCAGATCGCTAGGGCGATCCATTCCGGGTTCAATCGCCACTACCGGTGGTACCGGATGACGACCGCGGGGGCGAGGCAGTGGTTCGAGGACGCGGACTGGGAGGAGGTACAGCGTGCCGCCCGCGAGCGCATCAGCTACTACGACCGGCATGTGGGTGAGACCATCGCCGGCTTGCGTTCCGAGTTCGCAATCCAAGACTTCGATGAACCCCTGTGGCGACGGGTCAGGGTGGAGTATCTGCGCCTGCTGCCCGAACACCGCCAGCCGGAGCTGGCGGAGACCTACTACAATTCGGTCTTCTGCCGCCTGTTCCACCGCACCTACTACAACAACGAATTCATCTTCGTCTGGCCGGTAATCTCTACCGAGCACCTGGAATCGGAGACCCCTAGCTTTCGCTGCTACTATCCGACCCGGGACGGCTTCGCCCAAGTCGTCTGCGAGATCCTGTCCGGCTTCGGGTTTCGGTTGCCCTTCCGTACCGTCCAGACCGATGTGCGCAATCTCACCCGCGCCATCCAGACCCGGTTCCCGAGTGGAAGGGACAGGCGTGAGAACTTCCAGCTCGCGGTCCTCAGCCGGGCCTTCTACCGCAACAAGGGCGCCTATATCATCGGCAAGGCCATCAACGGGGCCGACCAGATCCCCTTCGCCATTGCGGTATTGAACGATGAGGACGGCGGTCTCTATGTGGATACCCTGCTTACGGGAAGCGACGAGATTTCAGACATCTTCAGCTTTTCGCGCGCCTACTTCATGGTGGATACCGAGGTGCCGGCCGCGGTGGTGGAGTTCCTGCGGCCCTTGCTGCCGCACACGAGCAAGGCGGAGCTCTATACCGCCATCGGCCTGCATAAGTTCGGCAAGGCCGAGTTCTATCGCTCATTCCTCAAGCATCTGCGCTACTCCAACGACGAACTGGTGGTAGCGCCGGGCATCCGCGGTCTGGTGATGTGTGTCTTCACCCTGACCTCCTTTCCTTATGTGTTCAAGGTGATCAAAGACCGCTTCCCACCGCCCAAGGCAACGACTCGGGAGACGGTCATGCAGAAGTACCAGCTGGTCAAGCTGCACGACCGCGTGGGACGGATGGCGGACTCCTGGGAATATGCCGATGTGGCCTTCCCGCGGGAGCGTTTCTCCGATGTCTTGCTGACCCAGCTCCGGGAGGAGGCGGCCAGCAGTCTGTCGATCGAGGGCGATCAGGTCATTATCAAACACCTGTATATCGAAGGGTGTATGCGTCCCCTCAATCTCTATCTGGAAACGACAGACGAGGGGCAATTGAGGCATGCGATTCGGGAATACGGCAATGCCATCAGGGAATTGGCCGCCGCGAATATCTTCCCGGGCGACTTGCTGTTCAAGAACTTCGGCGTTACCCGCCAGGGCCGCGTGGTCTTTTACGACTATGACGAGATCTGCTATCTGACCGAGTGCAACTTCCGAGAAATTCCGGAGGCGCCGTTTCCGGAGATGGAGCTGGCAGATGAGCCCTGGTATACGGCAGCGCCAGGGGATGTCTTTCCGGAGGAGTTCGCGACCTTTTTGCTCCCGGATCCCCGCATCCGTGAGTGTTTCCTGGAATACCACCGGGAGCTGCTGGACGCTGCTTGGTGGCGCCGGCGCCAAGAACGCATCTGTGAGGGACATCTGGAAGATGTATTTGCCTATCCCTTGGAACGACGTTTCCAATCAATGCAATCAATGGGGTCAGACTCGATTGATCTTAATTAAGGTATCGGACAGAATTGACAAGTTGCCGGTGTTGGGGATTTCAATGGTGATAACAAGGCGGATATCACTTGGCGCAATGTTTCAACCGGTCAGAACTGACTGTATTTGGTGAATGGCGCCAGCGTTACCCAAAGCAAGACGGTCAACACGGTTTCTGACCTTAATTGGCGTATCACTGCAATCAATCGAGTCTGATCCCATTGATTGTTTCCGGTGAACAAATCTCGGGCAAACAAGATGGGTGTCCTTTTCACGGACAGCTATTGCTTGTTGCGCTTGATGCCTTGGTTGGGTGCGTTCTTGAGCCGCCGGCGCATCTCTTGGCCTGACACACCACCCTCCCTGCTCTGTCTTTCGCGCGAGCGCTCTATCAGGGCAACGAACGCGGGGTTCGTACTCAGAGACACGGTCTCCAAGTCCCCGTTGGGGACCGCAAGCAGTGCGGCAACCGGACAACCGTGATCCGTAACCACAAGCGGGAGATTCTCTCCATGTTCAGCATATTGCCCCAGGGCCTCCCGGGCTTCAGAGATTTCGATGGTCTTCATAATTGGACCTCTTCCCCGCCGATCCAGACCGAACTGCGGATCTTGATCCCTACGGCACGCACCAAGACGCGTTTCTCGGGTTCCTCAACAATATCATAGTACTACGCCCGGAGGTCGCCGATGCGCAATTCCCAAGGTGCTACCGGGTTGGGGCGCATGGGCTTTCGATTCCTCGTCTCTACGCCCGGCTGATGCGCGAGTTGGTTATCCACCGAATCGAGAACGATCGATCTTTGTCGAGCCGTCAAAGCCCAGAGATGATCCTCTGCATCAGGTGAATACCCGATGGTATAAGGCAACGGGTCAATATCTCCTTGCCTAAAAAATATCCCTTTTCTTCTTTGGATAACGTCTCCACATAAAGCTCCACTGCTTCCTTCATATTCGCTAGCACCTCGTCAAACGAATCTCCCTGCGTATGACATCCTTTCATTTCGGGCAGAAGGCGTAATATCCATATTCATCTTTTTCAACGACTATACTGGCTTTCATCTTAATCATAGAAATCTACGCTAACCTGCGTGATCTGTGGACAAATCCAGCAAACAAAATGGGTGTCCTTTTATCTTCCTCTTTTATCTTCCTTTATCTTCCTTCCTTGTCGGTATCGAAAATTATCGGGATCGGTTCTTCGGCTTGGTCAGCGACACTGCCGGCAACGGTCAAAATGCAAACGCATAGCAAAACTAAGAATATTGCCTTTCGGAATGATAAGTTATAGGCTTAACTTGAGGCATAACTCTGGCGGTTTCTCCGTTGGTCGCCCTCCATGGCGAGCCACAAATTTGGGGACCTATATACCTGACTAGCCACGGCTAGCTGTGTCTCCTTGCTAACCCCGGTGAGCAGTGTTTTCCTTCGCGGTTTGGATGAA
>Ga0209458_1000113_pt1 | contig 44017 bp, 42 predicted proteins | sample WorMetLIZAISLAND_FD_187411 | JGI IMG/M metagenome (GOLD analysis project Ga0209458, IMG submission 187411) | Marine gutless worms symbiont microbial communities from Max Planck institute for Marine Microbiology, Germany - Inanidrilus manae... ...
GCTCTCCACCGCGGCAACAACACGCTCACGCAAATCCAGCGAATAAGGTCGAGGCATGCATGCTGGCCTCCTCCTCCAGCCAGCATCTTGAATCACATCAAACGCCTCAGGGGAATCCCCCTGTTGATTCAAACAAGCACGGACATGCTCTAGCGGCCGTCTCGAAGGGTGTGGCTGCTTAGGCTTCGGTTTTGGCGGTCCGATTCCGATTGAGCTGTATATGCATTAGCCGTCTTTACGCTGTGCTGGTTCCAGCGCGTCGTGGTCGACCGGCCCACAGCTCACCTCAGCCGTTGTAGAACGGACGGCCCGATCCGCGTAGCCAGATGCGGATCAGTTCACGCCGGCGTTCGGGCTCGGGCCAGTCTTCGAACCCGGTCCGCTTGTGCGCCAGGTAGCGGTTGTCGATGATCTGGATCTGGCTCGGCTCGAAGAAGAACTCCTTGTAGAGTGCCGGATCGTTCAGGATCTCGTAGAACGCCGCAATCGCAGCGTCACCGGCAGGATCCAGTTCCCGGCCGGCAAGGGCGTAGCCCTGGCGGACCAACGCCGCCGAGAGCCGCGCCCTCAGGCGCCCATGCTCGTTCTGCAGGACCGGGCGTTCGATCACTTTGATGTCGGCCTCGGTATGCTCCCGCTGCCGATCGAAGAAGACCGGCTGGTACAACCGGGCCAGGAGATCGGCGTGGCGTTCGCGCATCAGGTTGTGGGCCGTGTGCAGGCTCGCGACCCGGCTGATCCCGCCCGACCTGGCCGGATGCAGGCAGAGCAGGGCGACATGGTCCGGCGGGCAGAGGTTGTAGGAGTTGTCGGTGTGAAAGTTCTGCTCGGCATTGGTGACGTCCGGGCGGATGCCGTTGCCGGGCGGCTTGCCGGTCACGTCGGCGACGCGATAGAGCATCTTGCCGTCCCAGCTCTGTGCCACGGCACGGCCGACCATGGCCAGCAGTAGCCAGTAGACGCCGATGGCCGCCTCGCGGCCGATGTCGTTCAGCGGCAGGCGGTCGATGAGAACAAAGCCGCAGCCGCCGTCCAGCTCCGCCTTCGCGCGCGCCATCGCGGCCCGGCACTGCGGCAGCTCGAAGTCGTCCGGCCTGAGGCAGGTGGTGGGCAGCGGGTTGTCCGCCAGCAGTCGTGCAAGGTCGGCGATTTCGGCCAGGCAGCCCTCGTCGAGCCGCAGCCGGCCGTCCTCGTCGCCCAGGGTTTCGTTGGTCCAGGCCGTGCGGTCGTCGATGACCGGCAGGATTTCGTCGCTTACCATGGTGTATCCCGGCACCCGGCAGCTACGCGGCGACCGGCGAGGTGCGGTGATAGGCGCGAATGCTGTCGAGCACCTCCGCCAGCGACCGGCGCGCGCCGGCCTGCAGATACTCCATCGCTTCGAGGGATGCGTTATGCGCACGTTCGCTTGATCCGGCGACGGCATCTTCTATGACGCGGCAGAAATAGTCTGATTGGTGTCCGTCGACGAAGGTGTAGTGGACGCAGACGTCGGTCAGACCACCGCACAGAAGCAAGGTGTCGACCTTCAAACCGCGGAGAAGGATTTCCAGGTCGGTGCCAAAAAAGGCCGAGTACCGGCGCTTCTTGATCAGGTAGTCCTCCGGCCGGAAGTCGAGCTGCTCTGCCGCAATCTCGGTGTTCGGGTCGTTCTCCAGGCAGTGCACGGTTTCGCTGCCGTCCAGTTCGCGGCCGAAGTCGACTAGGTCCGGCCGATGCACTTCCTGAATGAAGATGATCGGGATGCCGCATTCGCGCGCCGTGTCGATGGCGGGGCGGGCTTTCAGCATGCGGTCCGCATAGCCCGGCATGTGATCGATGGACCGGTTCTCGATGTTGCGGAAGGCGCCGGCCAGGATGTCGATGACGATCAGCGCAGGCCGGCCCTCGATCAGGTCGCGTTTGTTCGTACCCGGTTCCGACATAGCAGCATTCCTTCCTTAGTCCGGGCCGCTTCGGCCCGCGATTGCAGCCCCCAAATGGCGTCGGTCAGCGGTCGTCGGCGATCTCCCGGAAAGCGGCGCCGAGCCGGCGGATACCTTCTGCGATCTCGTCCGGTCCGACGAAACTATAGGCCAACCGCAGGAAGTTGCCGGGGTCCGCATCGGGGAAGCACACCCGCCCCGCGCTGACTTCGACGTTATGCGCCAAGGCGCGTTCGGCCAGGGCATCGCCGGACATACCCATCGGCAGCTCGACTCACAGGAAGTAGCCGCCTTCCGGGCGACGGACCTTCGCCGTCGGGAGTTCTTGTCGCAACGCGTCGACGATCGCATCGCGATGCTGGCACATGCGGGTCGCAACTTCGTCGATGTGCAGCTGCAGCTTGTTCGAGCGCATCAGGCTGGCGACGATCCGCTGCGCGAACGGTGATGTGCCACCGTCCGACTTCTGCAACGCCATGCGCCGCACGATCGCAGGCTCGGCGATGGCCCAGCCGACGCGCAGGCCCGGTGCGAGAATCTTCGAGACCGTGCCGACGGCGATGACGACGCCGTCCTGGTCAAGGGTCTTGATGGGCGGCACCGGCTCGCCTTCGAAGCGCAGGCGCCGGTAGGGGTCGTCCTCGACGATGACGAAGCCGTAGCGGACCGCAAGGTCGATCAGTTCCCGCCGTCGTTCGAGCGACATGGTGATGTCGGTCGGGTTGTGGAAATCGGGCACATCGAACAGCAGCTTCGGCATCGCTTCGCCGTTCGCAGCCAGCGTCTCGAGACGCCGTTCGAGGATGTCACTGCGCATACCAACGTCGTCCTGCGGCACCGCCAGCAGGCTGACGCCCTGGTTGCGGAAGATCTGCAACGTGGACATGTAAGTCGGTGCGGTGACGATGACGCGGTCGCCCGGCTCTGCGAACACCCGGCAGGCCAGCGCCGTCGCGTGCTTGGCGCCGTTGGTGACGAGGATGTTGTCGCGGCTGCAGGTGATGCCGTCCGCTGCCACATGGGCGGCGATGGCATCACGCAGATCGTCGAGGCCCATGAGCGGGCCGTACTGCATCGTTTCGCTGGTGCGGGTCGTGGCGGCGTCCGTCGCTTCCATTGAAACATCCGGCAGGATCGGCGGATAGGCCGAGCCCGCGCTCAACAGGATGGCGCCGGGGGCATGATCGTAGACCGAACGACCGGCGACTTCCGACCGGCGGGCAAATCTGTACGTCGTCATGGCCGGGCCCTGTGTTCCTAGCGCTCGGCCTGCGCCGCTTCTTCCAGCGCCTGGTAGTCGATCGGCTCGCCGTGCAGGGCCTGGATCATGTGCCGGTTGCGGGACTTCACCAGCAGTGTCAGGGCCTCGTTGAACGGCGTGGCCACACCCATCGCCCGGCCCTCGCGGACCAGGGCACCGTTCAAGGCGTCGATCTCGGTCGGCCGGCCCTGCTCCATGTGCTGCAGCATCGACGGCTTGTTGTAGCTGCGCCCGGTCAGGCGTTTGATCGCCGCGACGGGATCGTCATAGGTCAGGCGGATCCCCTTGGCGTTGATCACCCGCATCGCCTCGTCGAGGATGCGGTCCTGGAAAGTGTTGGCCTCCGGCGTCGAGGCGAGCTCGCCGACCCGCAGGCCGGTGATTGCGGCCAGCGGGTTGACCGCACAATTGACCAGGAACTTGGTCCAGATCACGGCCTCGATCCGCTCGCTGATCTCGACGGTCATGCCGGTCTCGGCCAGAGCCGCGGCGAGCGCCTCGATGCGCGGGCTGCGGCTGCCGTCGAGCTCGCCAACGAAGGTCGTCCCGTCGTTGGTGTGCAGGCTGTGCCCCGGCGCCGGGGCTGCCGCGGAATGGTAGCTGATGCCGCCGGCCACGCGGGTTTCGCCCAGCACGTCGAGCAGGGTTTCCACGTTGCCGATGCCGTTCTGCAGGGTGACGGCAAAGCCGTCGTCGTCGAGCACCGCCGCCGCCTGCTCGGCAGTGGTGCGGGTATTGTTGGTGTCGGTGTGGATCAGCGCCACGTCGGCACGGTGCATGCCGTCGTCCAGGCCGCTGGCATCGGCGGCAGCCGGGGCCTTGATCCGGTGCTTGCCGCCGACGCCGTCTAGGCGCAGCCCGTCCTTGCGGATTGCCGCCACGGCGTCCGGATTGGCGTCGATGAAGGCGACCTGATGTCCGGCCAGGGCCAGGCGGCCGCCGTACAGGCCGCCCATGGCGCCGGCGCCGATGACGCAGAACCTCATGCTTGCCCTCCTGCTTTTGCGAGCCCCGCCGCTATCATCCGAAGATGGCCGCAACGGCGTCAACCGGTGTAACGAACGAGGGAACCGGCATCAATGAGCGGCTATCTTCACCCCGAGTATCTGGTCGACACCGCCTGGCTGGCGGCGCACCTGGGCGATGCCGACCTGCGGGTCTACGACTGCACCACCTTCCTGCGCCCGCACCCGGACCCGATGGTGACCTACACCGTGGAAAGCGGGGCTGAGAACTATGCCGCCGGCCACATTCCCGGCGCCGTCTTTCTCGATATCCAGGCCGATCTGTCGGACCCGGAGAGCAAGTTGCGCTTCACGTTTCCTGATGCCGAGCTGTTCGCCGCCGCCGTCGGCGCCAAGGGCCTGGGCGACGACGCCCGCGTCGTGCTCTACAGCGCCGACAACATGCAATGGGCGACCCGGGTCTGGTGGATGCTGCGGGCGTTTGGCTTTGACCGGGCGGCGGTGCTGGACGGCGGCCTGCAGAAGTGGCGCGCCGAAGGCCGGGCGCTGTCGACCGATCCCGCCAGCTATCCGCCGGCGACCTTCACAGCAAAACCGCGACCGGCCCTGATCGCCGGGCGGGACGCGGTGCTGGCGGCACTGGACGACCCGGGCACGGTGATCGTCAATGCATTGCGCCGGGACCTGCACAGCGGTGAGTCCGAGCGGCACTACGGCCGCCCGGGCCGCATTCCCGGCAGCGTCTGTCTGCCGGCGGGCGAGCTGCTGGATGCGGACGACAACACATTCCTCCCCGCGGTCGAGGCGCGCGCCCGGTTCGCCGCCATCGGTGTCGACGTCGACCGGCCTGTCATCACGTATTGCGGCGGCGGCATCGCCGCCAGCCTCGATGCCTTCGTTCTGGCCATGCTCGGGGCGGAGCGGATCGCGCTCTACGACAATTCGATGTCGGAATGGGCGCGCGACCCGGCATTGCCGATGGAGACCGGCTGAACCGGTCCGGACACGTAAAGATTGGGAGGAAACGACGATGGATCTGTCTGGCAGGGTGGCGCTGGTCACCGGCGGCGCCTCCGGCATCGGCCGGCAGACGGCGGAACTGCTGGCTGAACACGGGGCGCGGCTCGTCGTCGCCGACATGAACTCGGCCGGTGGCGAGGCGACCTGCGCCACCATCCAGGCGGCCGGTGGCGAGGCGCTGTTCGTGCCGCTCGACGTTACCGACGAAGCCGCCTGGGAGGCCTGCATGGCGACGGTGGCCGACCGTTTCGGCCGCCTCGACGTGCTGGTCAACGCCGCCGGGATCGAGCTGGTGAAGATGCTGCACGAGACCTCGCTGGCGGACTTCCGTCGGGTGATGGCGGTAAACCTGGACGGTGTCTTCCTCGGCACGCGCTTCGGCGTGGCCGCGATCGCCGAGGCCGGCGGCGGCTCGATCATCAACATCTCCTCCATCGCCGGCATCAGGGGCTATACCCGCCAGACGGCCTACTGCGCCAGCAAGGGAGGGGTGCGGCTGCTGACCAAGGCGGCGGCGGTCGAGGCCGCCGAGAGCGGCCTCAACGTGCGCGTCAACTCGGTGCATCCGGGCGTGATTGATACGGCGATGACGCGCGGTATGTTCGGCGATCCCGAAGATGCCAACCGCCAGGAGACCTGGGGCAAGCTGGCCCGGTTTGCGCCGTTGGGGCGGACCGGCGAAGCCATGGACATCGCCAACGTGATCCTGTTCCTGGCCTCTGACGCTTCGGCGTTCTGCACCGGGGCCGAGTTCGTCGTCGACGGGGGCGTTACCGCGCACTAGGCGGGGCAGGGCCGTGGACGAGCAGGTTTCGCAATGGTTGGACGACCTGGGACTGGCGCAGTTCGCCGACCGGTTCGAGGCCGCCGAGATTGACTATGCAACCCTGCCGCAGTTGACGGAAGACGACCTGCGTGAGCTGGAACTGCCGCTGGGTCCGCGGCGCAAGCTGTTGACTGCGATCGAGGCTCTGCGCGGCGGCGACGAGGCGCCTGCCGTCGAAACCGAGACGGCGGTGGTGCCGGGTTCACGCCGCCAGGTGACAGTGCTGTTCGCCGATATCGCCGGCTACACCAAGCTGTCCAGCGGGCTCGACGCGGAAGAGACCCATGCCCTGTTGAACACCTTCTTCGCCGCCGTGGACGAGGTCGTGCGCGGCTATGGCGGCAGCATCGACAAGCATATCGGTAACGCGGTGATGGCGGTGTTCGGCGCCCCGGTCGCGCATACCGACGACCCCTTGCGGGCGGCCCGGGCGGCGGTGGAGATCCACGACGTGGTGGCCCGGCTCGACCCGCCGCTGAAGGTGCATATCGGCCTGGCCTCGGGTCAAGTCGTGGCCAGCACCACCGGCAGCGCGGCGCACACCGAGTACACCGTGACCGGCGACAGCGTGAACCTGGCCTCGCGACTGACCGATCTCGCCGAAACCGGCGAAACCCTGGCGGCGGCTTCGGTGCAGCGCGCCCTCGGCCTGCGCTTCTTGGGCGACAACCTGGGGCAGCGGAAGATCCAGGGCCTGCTCGAGCCGATCTCGGTGTGGCGACTGCGTGGCCTGACCGACGACGTCGGCCCGACGGGTAGCCAGTTTGTCGGTCGCGAGCGGGAATTGCGGCAGTTCGACAGCGTTCTAGAGGACTGCCTCGCGACCGGCCGGGGCGCGACCCTGGTGATCCGGGGAGAACCGGGGATCGGCAAGACCCGGCTGCTCGACGAGTTCGTCCGGCGTGCCGCCGAGCGTGGCGTCGAGACGCACACCGGCCTGGTGCTCGACTTCGGTGCTGGCAAGGGCCAGGACGCGATCCGTTCGCTGGTGCGCAGCCTGCTCGACCTGCCACCGGGGACCGACAAGGCGACCCGGGCGGCGGCGGCGGATCGCGCAATCGCCGGCGGCCTGCTGGCAGAGAGCCAGCGGGTGCACCTGAACGACCTGCTGGACCTGGAACAGCCGGTGGAACTGCGCGCGCTTTACGACGCCATGGACAACCAGACCCGCAACGACGGCAAGCGCGAGATGGTGGCGGCCCTGGTGCGGGCACGCAGCGAGCGGACGCCGCTGTTGCCGCGGCTGGAAGACCTGCACTGGGCCGACAAGCTGACGCTGCAGCACGCCACACAACTGGCGCAGACCGTGGCCGACTGCCGGGCATTGCTGGTGATGACAACCCGGGTGCACGGTGATCCGTTCGGCGCCGGCTGGCGCAGCGCGCTGGCCGATGGCCCCGTCACCACCATGGATCTGGGGCCACTGCGGCCGGAGGAGGCGCTCGACCTGGCGCGCGAGTTCGAGGGCGTCAGCAAGGCGCTGGTCGATGCCTGCGTTGCCCGCGCCGGCGGCAATCCGCTGTTCCTCGAACAGCTCCTGCGCAATGTCGACGAACTGGAAGACGGCGAGATCCCGGGCACAGTACAGGGCATCGTGCAGGCTCGCCTCGATGCCCTGCCGGCGCGCGACCGGTCGGCGATCCAGGCGGCGGCAGTGCTGGGCCAGCGCTTTTCGCTCAACGCGATGCGGGCGCTGATGGTCGACGACAGCTACGAGCCGACACTGCTGCTGCAGGCGGCCTTGATCCGCCCGGCCGGTGACAACTACCACTTCGCCCACGCCCTGATCCGCGACGGTGCCTATGCCTCGCTGCTGCGCGGCGACAGGGGCCAGTTGCACCGGCGCGCTGCAGCCTGGTTCCGCGAGGTCGACCCGACGCTCTATGCTGAGCACCTCGACCAGGCCGGCGATGCCGGGGCGGCGATGGCCTACCTGGCGGCGGCCCAGGCCGAGCGGGCCAAGTATCGTTTCGAGGTCGCCACCCGCCTGGCCGAGCGCGGGCTGGACCTGGCCGCCGACGATACCGCGTACTTCGAGCTCAGCTGCTTCCAGGCCGACCTGCAGCGGCTGCAGGGCCAGCCGGCCGACGCCATTGCCACCCTGGATCGGGTTGTCGCCATGGCACCGAATGACGCCGGGCGCTGCCGCGCCTGGATCGGCATCGGCGCGGCCAGCCGGTTGACGGGCGACTACGACCGTGGCGTTGCGGTCCTCGACGATGCTTCCGGACCGGCCGCTGCGCTGGGCCTCGAGGAGGCGCTGGCGCAGATCCAGTACTATCGCGGCGCCTTCGAGTTCGCCCGCGGCGATGCCGAAAGCTGCCTGAAGCATCACCGTAAGGCATTCGAGCACGCCTCGGCGGCCGAGGCGCCGGAATGGCAGGCCAGGGCGCTGAGCGGCATCGGCGACGGCCTCTATGCGCTGGGCCGTATGCGCAGCGCCCGGGTCGAGTTCGGCCATTGCGTCGAGTTGACCGAGCAGCACGGCCTCGGCGAGATCACGGTGGCCAACCTCTACATGCTGGCCAACACGGCGCGCTACATGAACGAGTTCGCCGACGCGCTGACGATCATGGCCCGCGCGGTGGACGCGGCGGTCCAGGTCGGCAACCGGCGCGCCGAACAGCTCGCCCGCCTGTTGCATGGCGAACTGCTGACCGACCACGGCGACTTCACCAGCGCCGTCGGGCCGCTCGAGGCCGCCTATGCCATTGCCGACAGCCTGAACAACGACCGGCTCCGGGCTTACATCCGCAACCACCAGGCTCGCTTGCGCCTGCTGATGGGACAGCGGGACGAGGCCACGGCGATGCTGGACGAGGGTATGGCCCTGAACGCCAGGATCCCCGCGAACTTCATCGGCCCGCGTCTCTACGGCAACGCCGCATTGGCCGCGGACGACAGCGCGCGACGCCGCGCCATGCTCGCCGAGGGCGAGGCCATCGTTCGTGCCGGCTGCATCTCCCACAACTGGTTGTTCTTCTACCGTGATGCCGTCGAGGCGAGCCTCATGAACGAGGACTGGGACGAAGCCGGGCGCTACGCCGCGGCGCTGGAACAACGGACCCAGCCTGAGCCCCTGCCCTGGTCGGACTTCTTCATCGCCCGCGGCCGGGCGCTGGCCGCGTTCGGCCGCGGTCAGCGCGACGATGCGACGATCGCTGCCCTGCAGCGGTTGCGCGCCGAGGCCGAAGAGATCGGCCTGCGGGTGCCAATACCCCGGTTGGATGCGGCGTTGGCAACAGCGCGGCAAGCGTAGGCAGATTGCCTTTGCGTCTGGCGGCCCGGAAAGGCGTCACACCTGCGAGCCGCCGCGCCGCCACCGGTAGCGCACGTCCGGCGTCTCCTCCTCGTTGTCCCGGCCGTCAGTGAAGGCGATCGCCTTGAAACCGTGGCGCTCGTAGAAACGTCGCGCGCGGGCATTGGCCTGGAAGCACCAGAGCTCAAGCTCGTCGACACCCGAAGCCTTGGCCGCCTCCAGCAGCAACGATCCGGCACCGCGCCGAAGGAACCCGGGGTGGACGTAGAGCAGGCGGATCTCGTTGCCGTCACGGGCGAGGAACCCGACGATCGCCCCCTCGTGCTCGACGACCAGGACGTCGCAAGCGGGCAGGATCACGTCGGCGATGAAGGTCCTGTCCTCTTCAACCGTGTGCAAGGCGGGCAGGAAGTCGAGCAGCCGGAACGAGGGCGAGAACACTGCCGCAATGGCATCGGCGTCACCGGGAGTGGCTTGACGCAGGGTCAGCGGCGCATTGGTCAACGCCGTCGGCCAGGTGAAGTCGACGGCGACTTTCAGCAGGTGTGCGCGGCAACGCCGGCAATCGCTGCTGCCGAAACCGGGGACGGGAAAGGCGCTGCCGGGAAGGGCGGCGATCTGTGCCACCAGTTCGCATTCATTGCCGCCTGGCACCGCGACGACGTCGACAACGGTTGCGGCGGCCAGGAGATGATCGACGTGCCAATGCGGCCGTTTATCTCGACGTAGGTGCCGGGCCAGCCGGGCGCGCAGGCCGCCGGGACCATAGGCGCTGCCGCAATAGACGTAGGTTCCCGCCTGCAGCAATGGCCGGCCGAGCCGCGTGATGGACAGGCGTACCGGTTGCGCCAGCGTCAGGCACAGGGCATAGGCGCCGCCCGCCGTCGGCAGCGCCTCAGGTGGCGGGATCGGGATGGTGCCAGTCCAGGGTATAGGCGGCGCCGTCGCGGTGGACATGGCCGCAATGCGGTTCGCCGAAGTGGGCCGGCATCAGCAGTGCGTTCTTGTCGACGCAGTAGTCGAGCACGCCGCGCCGGCTTGCCCGGGCTTCGTCGGGCAACAGGCAGAAACGGCTGTTCCACTCGGGCCGGTATACCTGCAGCGGGTGATGCAGGATGTCGCCGGTGAAAATCGCCGCCACGCCGTCGGATTCCAGCTTCATGGCGACATGGCCGGGCGTGTGGCCGGGCGCGGGCTCGAGCCAGATCCCCTCAGCGACGCCATGCTCGCCCTCGGTCATCTCGGCCTGGCCGCTTTCGACCACGGGCACGATGGAATCGTCGAACGCTTCACGGTCCATGTGCTGGCTGTTGGCCTGGAAGTGCTCGTACTCGGTCCGCGAGAACAGGTAGCGGGCGTTGGGGAAGGTCGGCACCCAGCGGCCGTCGACCAGGCGGGTGTTCCAGCCGACATGGTCGACGTGCAGATGCGTGCACATCACCACGTCGACCTCAGCCGGGTCGACCCCGGCTGCCTGCAGCCGTTGCAGATAGGGATTGTCTTGCATGTGCCAGCGCTCGGCCGGCATCCGGTCCTTGTCGTTGCCGATGCAGGTGTCGACCAGGATGGTCAGGCCCCCTGACCGGATCACCCAGCTGTGCAGGCTCATGACCACGGTCATCTTGGCCGGATTGAAGTAGTTCGGCACCAGCCAGTCACGGTGCTGTTCCAGCACGGCATCGTCCCAGTCGGGGAACAGCGTGGTTGCGCGGAACGACGGCCCGCACATCTCCTCGACCCGGCTCACCACCGCAGCGCCGATCTGCCGCACGCTCATGGGCGAATCCTCCCCTGTCTTCTGTTTATGGGTCATGTTCGGCAATGCGCCGGCTGGCGTCGAGTCCCGGGCGTACTCAGGCCGTCGGACGGTCGTAGCGGTCGAACAGGCGCAGGATGGCGTCGGCGGTCAGCAGCAGACGGCCGCTGCCGCTGACCTCGGTGCGCAGGAACGACAGCGTGTTGGTCTGGCGGACCACGCTGGCCCGGCCTTCGAGCCAGGCATCGAGCGGTGCGGCGGCGAGGTAGCTGGCATCGAGGGTGATGGTCGCCGAATAGCGTCGCGAGGTGGCGGAGCCGGCGCGGCCGATCACTTCGTCGGCGAAGGTATAGAGCGCACCGCCATGGACGATGCCGTTGGAGTTGTCGAATCCGGCGTCGCATTGCATGCCGCAGACGTACGTGCCGTCGGGGTCGCGGCGATAGAACGTCGGTGCATAGGTGCGGACGAAGGGGCTTTGGATGCGGAAGGCCTTGAATCCCTCCGGCGGCGCTGGCGGCGGCTGCGTCGGCGTCGGTCGTTCGGCGCCTGGAACCGGCGTGCCTGGCTGCCAGGGCGCGAGCAGCCGGAAGCAGCCATCCGCGGTCATCAACAAATGACGGCCGGTCGTCAGCCGCGCCCGCACGAAGGCCATGTCGCCATCGCTGCCGACGATCTCGCAGCGGCCCTCGACCCAGCGGCCCGGATGCACCGGGGCCAGATACTCGACCTTCAACTTGGTGGTCGCGCACATCCGCTTCAGCCGGTAGACCACGGCATGGCCCAGCAGCTGGTCGGCGAAGGTATAGAGCGCGCCGCCGTGGACCACGCCGTTCAGGTTGGCATGCCGCTCGGCGGTGGCGAAGCCATAGGTGATGTCGCCGTCATCGTCGAGCCGAGCATAGAACGGCCCCACCTGGACGGCGAAGCCGGCACTGGGTCCGTAGACCTTGAAGCCGGGTGGCGGCGTCGTTTCTGCCGCTTGCTCTTTGCTCATCGCCTGTGCTTATCACGCCGGACGCCGATTTCGCCACGTCGCAACGATCCACCCGCCATGACCACGTCATTCCGCGCCGGCCTCGACTGGCTGTTCTTCGATCTTGGGGAGACCCTGTTTGACGAGACGGGTGCCCTGCGCGTGCGTGCCCGTCAGGTGTGCCGTCTGCTCGAAGGGATGGGGATCAGCGCGAGCGACCAACAGGTGCTGGAGGCGATCTCGGATGCCGCCGCCGGCTTCTCGAAGGTGCCGATCCACGATGCCGTGGTCGCATTGTGCGGCACGCAGTTGACGGTCGAAGAGGTGCGCGCGGCGGCACCCTATGATCACACCAAGGAGACGGTTCGCGACGGCGCGGCGGAGGTGCTGGCGACCCTGGTGGAACGCTATCGCCTGGGTGTGATCGCCAACCAGACCGCCGGCGCGGCGGACCGCCTGCGCCAGCGCGGCCTCGCCGACTTCTTCGAGGTCTGCGTCACTTCGGCCGAGGCCGGGCATGCCAAGCCGGCACCGGAGATCTTCCACTTGGCCCTGGCCGAGGCCGGCTGCTCGCCCGGCGGCGCGGCAATGATCGGCGATCGCCTCGACAACGACGTCCGGCCGGCGAACCGCTTGGGGATGACGACGATCCGCCTGCGGCAGGGCTACGCCGCGCGCCAGCGTCCGCGCGATGCACTCGACCGGCCGGACCTCACAGTGCACGACCTGCCGGCGTTGTTGCGATACCTATAGGCCGTTGATTTTCCCGCGCAAAACCGCGGCGCCTTGCCGCAGTCGGGGGCAACGCCGCTTGCCAGCGTCGGGGCACTATGTTAACAAACGCCGCGCTGCCCGGCGAAGCGCTCCATCGCTTCGTTTGTCTTGCCGATAGTCCAGAAAAATCAACGGCTTGCGCCTAGTCAAACCACGCCGACAGGGAACCCCATTTCGTGCCAGCCGAAGCCAGCGTCGTCACCGGAATAGCAGGGCGCTACGCCGTCGCCCTGTTCGATCTCGCCCTGGAGAACGGGGTGCTCGACGCCGTCGCTGCCGACATCACGGCACTGGCGACGATGATCGACGAATCCGAAGATCTGGTGCGGCTGCTGCGCAGCCCTGTGATCGGCCGCGAAGCCCAGGGCAAGGCACTCGATGCCGTGCTCGAGCGCGCCGGCATCGACCCGTTGACGCGCAAGTTCGTCGGCGTCGTCACCGCGAACCGCCGGCTGTTCGCGCTGCGCGACATGTGCAAGGCGTTCCGCGCCCTGCTCGCCGCCCACCGCGGCGAAGTCGTCGCCGAAGTGACGACGGCGTTCGCCCTCAACGACAGCCAGATGCTGGCGATCAAGGGCGAGCTCTCGGCGGCCATGAAGACAGAAGTCGATCTGCAGAACCGCATCGACGACGGCATCCTCGGCGGGATGATCGTGCGCGTCGGCTCGCGCATGGTGGACGCCTCGTTGCGGACCAAGCTGCAGAATCTCAGAATTGCGATGAGAGGAGTTGAGTGATGGATCTGCGCGCGGCGGAAATTTCCGCGATCCTGAAAGAGCAGATCGCCAACTTCGGCACCGAGGCCGAGGTCTCAGAGGTCGGGCAGGTGCTGTCGGTCGGTGACGGCATCGCCCGCGTCTACGGGCTGGACAACGTGCAGGCCGGCGAGATGGTCGAGTTCCCCGGTGGCATCTCCGGCATGGCGCTGAACCTGGAAGCCGACAACGTCGGCGTGGTGATCTTCGGCGACGACCGGGACATCAAGGAAGGCGACACGGTCAAGCGTTCGGGTGAGATCGTCGACGTGCCGGTGGGCAAGGGCCTGCTGGGTCGCGTGGTCGACGCCCTGGGCAACCCGATCGACGGCAAGGGGCCGATCGAGTCGACCGAGCGGCGCCTGGTCGAGGTCAAGGCGCCCGGCATCATTCCGCGCAAGTCGGTGCACGAGCCGATGCAGACCGGCCTGAAGGCACTGGACTCCCTGGTGCCGATCGGCCGCGGCCAGCGCGAACTGATCATCGGCGACCGGCAGACCGGCAAGACCGCCGTCGCCCTCGATACCTTCATCAACCAGAAGCAGATCAACGAGTCGGACGACGAGGGCAAGAAGCTCTACTGCATCTATGTCGCCGTCGGCCAGAAACGCTCCTCGGTGGCGCAGATCGTCAAGACGCTGCAGGACTACGGCGCCATGGAGTATTCCATCGTCGTCGCCGCCACCGCCTCGGAGCCGGCGCCGTTGCAGTTCCTGGCGCCCTACGCCGGCTGCGCCATGGGTGAGTACTTCCGCGACAACGGCATGCATTCGGTGATCGTCTATGACGATCTGTCCAAGCAGGCCGTGGCTTACCGCCAGATGTCGCTGCTGCTGCGCCGCCCGCCGGGCCGCGAGGCCTATCCGGGCGACGTGTTCTACTTGCATTCGCGCCTGCTCGAGCGGGCGGCGAAGATGAACGATGACAACAAGAACGGCTCGCTCACGGCGCTGCCGGTGATCGAGACCCAGGCCAACGACGTCTCCGCCTACATCCCGACCAACGTGATCTCGATCACCGACGGGCAGATCTTCCTGGAAACCGACCTGTTCTTCCGCGGTATCCGCCCGGCGATCAATGTCGGCCTGTCGGTGTCGCGCGTCGGCTCGGCGGCCCAGGTGAAGGCGATGAAGAAGGTCGCTGGTACCATCAAGCTCGAGCTTGCCCAGTACCGTGAGATGGAGGCCTTTGCCCAGTTCGGCTCGGACCTCGACGCCGCGACGCAGCGGCTGTTGAACCGGGGTGCCCGGCTGACCGAACTGCTGAAGCAGGGACAGTATGCGCCGATGGCGGTGGAAGAGCAGGTGGTCGCCATCTACGCCGGTGTGCGCGGCTATCTCGACGGGATCGACCTGGGCGATGTCAGCCGCTTCGAGAACGAATTCCTCAACGACCTTCGCGACAAGGCGCCTGAGATCCTGGCGGCGATCCGCGACAGCGGCGATCTCGACGACGACACCGACGCCAAGCTGAAGGAATTCCTCGACGAGTTCGCCAGGAAGTTCGCCTGAGGCGGCGCCGGTCCGCACTCCATACCCAGAGACTCGCGACAAGGCTTTCGAATAGATGCCCAGCCTCAAGGATCTGCGTGCGCGCATTGCCAGCGTCAAGTCGACGCAGAAGATCACCAAGGCGATGCAGATGGTCGCGGCAGCCAAGCTGCGGCGGGCCCAGGAGTCGGCTGAGCAGTCGCGGCCCTATGCCGAACGCATGGAGCAGATGATCGTTTCCGTCGCCGGCAACCTGCCCAGCCTGGACGCGGCGCCACCGCTTGTTGTCGGCAGCGGCCGCGAAGACACCCACATGCTGGTGGTGGTCACGGCCGAGCGCGGCCTGTGCGGTGCTTTCAACTCGTCGGTGGTGCGTGCCGTGCGGGCGCACATGGCCGAGCTGATCGAGGCCGGCAAGACGGTGAAGCTGTTCTGTGTCGGCAAGAAGGGCTACGACACGCTGCGCCGCGACTTCTCGCAAGACATCGTCGAGTACGTCACCCTGCGCGAGGTGCGCAACGTCAGCTTCGCCGATGCCCGGCCGATCGCCGAGAAGGTGGCCGAGATGTTCGACGCCGGCAGCTACGACGTTTGCACGCTCTACTACAACGCCTTCAAGTCGGTGATCAGCCAGGTGGTGACGGCGCAGCAGCTGGTGCCTGTGAAGTTGCCGGAGCCCGGTGATGGCGAGACGGTGCAAACGGCCGATCTCGGCGGCGCGATCTACGATTTCGAGCCGGATGAGGAAGAACTGCTCGGCGTGCTGGTGCCGCGCAACCTGTCGATCCAGGTTTACCGGGCCCTGCTCGAAAGCGCTGCAGCCGAACAGGCGGCGCGGATGACGGCGATGGACAACGCCACCCGCAATGCCGGCGAGATGATCGACAAGCTGACGCTGAACTACAACCGGACGCGTCAGGCAATGATCACCAAGGAACTGATCGAAATCGTGTCGGGCGCCGAGGCGTTGTAGCCGCGCCGTCCGTGAAAGAGTTGACAGACAGGAGCTGAACGATGGCCACCAACAACGTCGGACGCGTTCATCAGGTAATGGGCGCGGTCGTGGACGTGCAGTTCGAGAACGAGTTGCCACCGATCCTGGGCGCCCTCGAGGTGGATATGCAGGGCCGGCGGCTGGTGCTGGAAGTGGCCCAGCACCTGGGCGAGTCGGCGGTACGGACCATCGCCATGGACACCACCGAAGGGCTGGCCCGCGGTGACGAGGTGGTCGACACGGGCGAAGCCATTGCCGTCCCGGTCGGCGCGGCGACGCTGGGCCGGATCGTCAACGTCATTGGCGAGCCGATCGACGAGCGCGGCCCGGTCGCCTCGCAGGAGACCCGGCCGATTCATCAGCCGGCCCCGGAATTCGTCGAGCAGTCGACGGAGACCGAGATGCTGGTTACCGGCATCAAGGTCGTCGACCTGCTGGCGCCGTACGCGCGTGGCGGCAAGGTCGGCCTGTTCGGCGGCGCCGGCGTCGGCAAGACGGTGCTGATCCAGGAACTGATCAACAACGTTGCCAAGGCACATGGCGGCTATTCGGTGTTTGCCGGCGTTGGCGAGCGGACCCGCGAGGGCAACGACCTCTATCACGAGATGATCGAATCCGGGGTCATCCAGCTCGACGGCGGTGAATCCAAGGTGTCGCTGGTGTTCGGCCAGATGAACGAGCCGCCGGGCGCGCGTGCCCGGGTCGGCCTGACCGGCCTGACCGTGGCCGAGTACTTCCGCGACGAGGGTCGCGACGTGCTGTTCTTCGTCGACAACATCTTCCGCTTTACCCAGGCCGGCTCGGAAGTGTCGGCGCTGCTCGGGCGCGTGCCGTCGGCGGTGGGCTACCAGCCGACGCTGGCCACGGACATGGGCACCCTGCAGGAGCGCATCACCACCACGACCAAGGGCTCGATCACCTCGGTGCAGGCGATCTATGTGCCGGCTGACGATCTGACCGACCCGGCGCCGGCAACCTCGTTTGCCCATCTGGACGCAACCACGGTGTTGAACCGGCAGATCTCCGAGCTGGGCATCTACCCGGCGGTGGATCCGCTCGATTCAACATCGCGCATCCTTGATGCCCGCATCCTGGGCCAGGAGCACTACGACGTGGCCCGCGAGGTGCAGCGCATCCTGCAGCAGTACAAGGCGCTGCAGGACATCATCGCCATCCTGGGCATGGACGAATTGTCGGAAGACGACAAGCTGACCGTGGCCCGGGCGCGCAAGATCCAGAAGTTCCTGTCGCAGCCCTTCTTCGTCGCCGAGGTCTTCACCGGTTCGCCGGGCAAGTTCGTCCAGGTCGAGGACACGGTGCGCGGGTTCAAGGAAATCTGCGAAGGCAAGCATGACGATCTGCCCGAACAGGCCTTCTACATGGTCGGCACGATCGACGATGCGGTCGAGAAGGCCAAGCAGATGGCCGCCGAGGCGGCCTGAGCGGCCGTAGCCTGACAGGAGCACCGAGACCATGGCCGACAAGGTCGCCTTCGAGCTGGTCGCTCCCGACCGCCTGCTGCTGTCGATCGAGGTCGACAGCGTGGCCATGCCGGGGCTGGAGGGCGACTTCGGCGTGCTCCCCGGGCATGCCCCGTTGATCTCCGCCTTGCGCGCCGGGGTGATCGAAGTCGAGGGCGCCGACGAGGCCCAGTCCCGGATCTTCGTCGCCGGCGGGTTTGCCGAGGTCGCTGCCGACCGGCTGACGGTGCTTGCGGAAGACGCCGTGCTGGTCTCGGAACTGGACCGGTCGAGCCTGGAGCAACGGGTGCAGGACGCCCGCGAGGACCTGGAGGATGCGGCCGACGACGAGGCACGTCGCCAGGTGGAGGGTAAACTGGCGCTGCTGGAGGACATGCTCGCGGCCGCCCGTTGAACCTGGAACTGACGATTTCCTGACACGGCCTGCCGCACCACGCGGCGGGCCGTTGTCATTCGAGGGGGAGTGCCTTGAAGGCGAGCTGGTTGCCGCTGCTCGGTTGGATGACCGGCTCGGCGTTCTTCTTCTATGCTTGGCTGCTGCGGGTGTCGCCCAGCGTCATGGTCGAGGAGCTGATGCGCGACTTCGCCGTCGGCGGCGCCATCCTCGGCAACCTCTCGGCCCTGTACTTCTTCGCCTATGCCGGCCTGCAGATTCCCATGGGCGTGTTGCTCGACCGCTTCGGCCCGCGCCGGCTGATGACCGTCGCGGCCCTGGTCTGCGGCGGCGGCGCGTTGCTGTTCGCCCTGGCCGACGGGGTTGCCGCGGCGAACATCGGGCGTCTACTGATCGGCGGCGGCGCGGCCTGCAGCTTCGTCGGTAGCCTGTCAATCGCCGCCCGCTGGTTCCCGCCACATCGCTTCGCCCTGTTCGCCGGCATCACCCAGATGCTCGGTCTGGCTGGTGGCATGGTCGGCCAGGCCCCGGTCGGCCTGGCGGTGGCCGAGGTCGGCTGGCGTGCGACGTCCGCCGGCATGGCTGGATTTGGCCTGCTGCTGGCCGTGGCGGCCTGGTTCCTGGTGCCGCGCCGCCCCGCGGCGGCACCGCGTGGCGAGCCGGCGGCTGCGGCGGCACTGCTGGCCGGACTGCGGGCGGCGATGGGGCGGCGACAGAACTGGCTTGCCGCCCTCGTCGGGATGGCCTTGGCGGCGCCATTGCCGGGATTTGCCGCCCTCTGGGGGGTGCCTTTCCTGGAGGCGGCCTACGCGCTGCCGCGCGCGACGGCGGCGTTGCTGACCTCGCTGCTGTTCGCCGGCTGGGGTGTCGGCGCGGTGGCGATGGGCTGGACGTCGGATCGCATCGGTCGACGCAAGGCGCCGCTGCTGGCCGGCATCGCCGTTGCGCTGGCCGGGTCGGTGGTACTGGTGCACGTCTCCGACCTGCCTGTGCCGCTGGTCGCGCTGCTCTGCTTCGTGGTGGGCTTTGCCGGCTCGGCGCAGATCCTCTGTTTCGCCCTGGTCCGCGAAAGCAATGCGCTGACCGATGTCGGCGCCGCGCTGGGCCTGCTCAACACCATGGTGATGGCCGGCGGCGTGCTCTATCAGCCGCTGATCGGCGGCCTGCTCGACCGTCTGTGGGACGGTCGGCTGGTCGCCGGTGCTCCGGTCTATGCGCCGCAGGATTTTGCCGTGGCGCTGTCCGTCATGCTGGTGGCACTGGCGGTTGGGTTCGTCGCCGCCATCGGCCTGCGCGAGACCTATTGCCGACCGCTGGCGTGAACGCCGGTGGCGGGACGGCGAAATGCATGTTGTGCTAAGTATGCTTGGTTAGCCGTCGGGCCAGGGCGCGTCACGTGTCGCCGGCCGGCGGACAGAGGGCAACGGGTTTGGACCAGACATGACCTGGTCTCTGGACGACATATCGTGGTCGCGTTTCACGCCGGCGGCCATCGATGCCGGCACCGTAAGGCTGGTCAAGGCGGCCGCCTTGGTCGAAGCCAATGCCGACGACTATGTCGCCTATCTGCTCAACGTCTTCCATGACGACCCGGCGTTTCAGGACGCGGCGCGACAGTGGGGTGCGGAAGAAAACCAGCACGGCCAGGCGCTGGGCCGGTGGGCCGAGACGGCCGATCCCAGCTTTGATTTCGAAGATGCCTTGCGGCGCTTCCGACAACTCTACCGGCCGGACGTCGCCACGGCGCGATCGATCCGCGGCTCGCAGGCCGGCGAGCTGATCTCGCGCTGCGTGGTCGAATGCGGCACGTCGAGCCTGTACAGCGCCTTGCGCGATGCCAGCGCCGAACCGGTGCTGCGGCAGATCTGCCACCGCATCGCCGGCGACGAGTTCCGACATTACCAGTTGTTCCGCACGCATCTGCAGCGCTATCCGCGGCCACCCTTATGGACCCGCGTGCGCATCGCCGCCGGCCGGGTCTTGGAGACCACGGACGATGAGCTGGCCAGCGCCTGGCACGCCGCCAATGCCGGCGATGCGCCCTACGACCGGCGGGCCTGCGCCCGGGCCTATGAGCGGCACGCGGTGGTGCACTATCGCCAGGGCCATGTCGTGCGCATGGTGGCGATGATCGCCAAGGCGATCGAGCTGAACCCGCAGGCCCGGCCGACCCGTTGGCTGCAACGCTTTGCCTGGTGGCTGCTGCAGCACCGGCGGGTCGATCCGCAGGTGCTTCAGGCCTGAACCGGCAGCGGCACGCAAGGGGCAGCACGAAGCCGGTCCACGAGGTAGGATCCGACAACGATCCGGACCGCACCGGTCCGGCAGCCGCCGGCACTGACCATCGCGCGGCAGGGAGGTTTGAGTGATGAGCCAAAGCGCAGATGCCATCATCGTCGGGGCGGGCGTGATCGGCGCCGCCACCGCGTTCGAGATGGCCAAGTCCGGCCGCAACGTGCTGTCGGTCGACCGCAACCCAGCCGCGGGGTACGGACCGACCAGCGGCTCCTGCGCCATCATCCGGGTGCATTACTCGACCCTGGAGGGGACGGCCTTCGCCTATGAGGGCTACTTCTACTGGCGCGACTGGGCCGACTACCTGCAGGTGGACGACGAGCGTGGCCTGGCTGACTTCCGCGAGGTCGGCTGCCTAGTGATGCGCACGGCGCAGAACGACTACATGGCCAAGCATCTGGGGCATTGCGACGCGCTCGATATCCCCTACGAGATCTGGGATGAAGACAGGATCAGACAGCGACTGCCGATCTACGACATGACCAGCTACTGGCCGCCGAAACGGCTGTCCGAGCCCGGCTTCGGCGAGCCCGGCCAGGGCCATGTCGGCAGTGCCGTGCACTTCCCTACCGCCGGCTACGTCACCGACCCCCAGCTCGCCACCCACAACCTGCAACGGGCGGCCGAGGCCAACGGCGCGTCGTTCCTGTTCAACCGGCGCGTGGTCGAGATCCTGCAGGGACAGGGCCGGGTCGCCGGCGTCCGGCTCGATGATGGCAGCGAGATCCAAGCTCCAGTCGTGGTCAACGTGGCCGGCCCGGCCTCGGCCAAGCTCAACGCCATGGCCGGCGTGCTGGACGACATGACCATCACTACCCGCGCCCTGCGCCAGGAGGTGGTGCATCTGCCCTCGCCGGCCGGCTACGACTTCGAGGCCAACGGACCGGTGATCTCCGACAGCGACATCGCCTGCTACTGCCGGCCGGAACAGGGCAACCACATCCTGGTCGGCAGCGAGGATCCCGAATGCGATCCCAGGGAATGGGTCGACGACGAGGACTACAACCGCGACTTCACCGAGCAGTGGACGGTGCAGGCGCAACGCTACGGACAGCGCGTGCCGAGCCTCGGCATTCCCAGCCAGGCCCGTGGCGTGGTCGACCTCTACGACGTCACCGAGGACTGGATTCCGATCTATGACTGCTCGCAGTTGCCGGGCTTCTACATGGCCATCGGCACCAGCGGCAACCAGTTCAAGAACGCCCCGATCGCCGGCAAGCTGATGGCGTCGCTGGTCGACTATTGCGAGGCCGGCAACGACCACGACGCCGCGCCGCTGACCATGCGCCTGCCGCGGATCGGACGCGAGATCGACGTCGGCTTCTATTCCCGCCGCCGCGAGATCAACGCCGACAGCAGCTTCTCCGTGCTGGGTTAGAGCGTGTCGGTTCTGTCGGAAGCGGCTCGGCCCTTGGCCTTCATCCTTCGAGACGCGTCCTGACGGACGCTCCTCAGGATGAGGAGCAAACAACGGAGACCTCACCCTGAGGAGGCCGCGCATGCGGCCGTCTCGAAGGGTGACACAGCAATGGCTTCAGCTCCGACGACTTGATTACAGCCGAAGCGAACAGGGCCTAACCCGCCGGCTCGTCCCAGCCGAGCACCTGATCCGGCAGGATCTGGGTGCCAGCGGTACCGTCCAGCATGTCGGCGGCGTCGGTCGGGGCGCCGATCACCGCGCGGCCACCGGTCTGCTCGACGAAGTGGCACGCGGCGGCGACCTTCGGCGCCATCGATCCGGGCGGGAAGGTCAGTTCACGCAGTGCGTCCGGTCCCGCCCGACGCAGCAGCCGGGCGGCCGGAGTGCGCCAGTCGGTCCAGACCCCGGCGACGTCGGTGAGCAGCAGCAGCACGTCCGCGCCCAGTTCGGCGGCGAGCAGGGCGGAGGTGGCGTCCTTGTCCACCACCGCTTCGAAGCCGCGCCAGCCACCGTCGGCCGTAGCGACAACGGGGATGCCGCCGCCGCCGCAGCAGACCACCAGCACGTCGGCCTCCAACAGCAGCCGGATCGTCGTCAGCTCGACGATCCGGCGCGGCTGCGGCGACGGGACCGCCCGGCGGAAGCCGTCGCCATCGGCGATCATCGTCCAGCCCCGCTCGCGGCCCAGTCGTTCGGCCGTGGCGTCGTCATAAACTGGGCCGATCGGCTTGTCCGGCTGTCGGATCGCGGGATCGTCCGGTGCCACCTCGACCTGGGTCAGCAGCGTCGCCACCTGTCGCGCCGGCAGCAGGTTCTGCAGTTCCTGGTCGATCAGGTAGCCGATCATGCCCTCGCTTTCTGCGCCCAGCAGGTCGAGCGGATAGGGCGCGACGGCACCGTAGGCTTCGCTCTGCAACGCCAGCAGTCCGACCTGCGGCCCGTTGCCATGGGTCACCACCAGGCGGTGCGCCGTGGCGATGCCGGCCAGCGCGCCGGCCGCGGCCGCCACGTTGCGGCGCTGCGTGGCCGCGTCGACGGTCTCGCCACGGCGCAACAGGGCGTTGCCGCCCAGGGCCGCGACGACCAGCATCACAGGCCGCGCTGATCGAGGAAGGCGTCGACCAGACCGCCCAGCGTCGGTTCGCCCGCATCGGCGTAGTCGTAGCGGGCACGGACGACGGGAAGGGTGAGGTCGAGCAGCGCGGCCAGGTCGACCGGTGTTGCCGCGACGACGACGTCGGGTTGGGCGGCGGCGATGCTGGCTGCCAACGCCGCCTGCTGTGCTTGGCCATAGCCGAGCGCCGGCAGCACCGGGCCGATATGCGGGTACCGGGCATAGACCCGGGCGATTTCCGGCGTCGCGCTTGGCCGGGGATCGACGATGCTGACATCGGGCTGCGCCGTCGCCGCGGCGTAGCCGGCGCCGTGGGCCATGCCGCCATGGGTTATGGTCGGTCCGTCCTCGACCACGAGCACGCGGCGGCCGGCGACGGCCGCAGGATCGTCGAGACGCACCGGCGATGCCGCCCGCACCAGCGGTGCGCTTGGGTTCAACTGTCGCAGTGCCGCTTCGAGCGAAGCGATATCATCGGTGTCCGCTGCGCCGGTCTTGGCCAGGACCAGCACGTCCGCCATCCGCAACACCGCTTCGCCGGGGTGATGGCTGTCGCTCTGGTCCGGGCGCAGGGCATCGGCCAGGCCGATATGCAGATCCGGGCGCAGGAACGGGAAATCGTTGTTGCCGCCGTCCCACAGGATCAGGTCGGCCTCGTGCTCGGCCGCCGCCAGGATCGCGGCATAGTCGACGCCGGCAAACACCAGGCTGCCGGTGGCCAAGTGCGGTTCGTATTCTTCGCGTTCCTCGATGGTGCAGTCCGCGGCGGCGAGATCGGCCGTTGTGGCAAAGCGTTGCACGGCCTGGCGCGCCAGGTCGCCATAGGGCATCGGATGCCGCAGCACCGTCAGCCGCAGGCCACGCGCACGCAGGCGTCCCGCCAAATAGCGGGTGGTCTGCGACTTGCCGCAGCCGGTGCGTGCGGCGGAAATCGCAATCACCGGACAGGCAGCCGACAGCATGGTGCGCGCAGGGCCGAGCAGAACGAAATCGGCGCCGGTGGCCAGCGCCCGCGACGCCGCGTGCATCACCGTCGCGTGGGGGACGTCGCTGTAGGCGAAGACGACGCGGTCGACACCGTCCCGCCGGATCAGGCCTTCCAGCTCGCGTTCGGCAACGATGGGGATTCCGTCCGGATAGCGCGCCCCGGCCAGCACCGGCGGGTAGCGCCGGCCGGTGATCCCGGGGATCTGTGTTGCCGTGAAGGCGACGACCTCGGTCGATGCATCGTCGCGATAGACGACGTTGAAGTTGTGGAAGTCGCGCCCGGCGGCGCCCATTATGACGGTGCGTCGTGGCGCGGCCTGCCCGACCATGTTGTCTCCCGACTGTCGTGCGGATGAAGCCATGACCCAGCCAGCCCGCCTCAAGCGCAGCCTGTCGCTGACGCAAGTTACCCTCTACGGGCTCGGGACAACAATAGGCGCCGGGATCTATGCGCTGGTCGGCAAGGTCGCCGGTGCTGCCGGCTACTACGCGCCACTGTCGTTCCTGCTTGCTTCGGTGCTGGTCGCCTTCACCGCGCTGTCTTTTGCCGAGATGTCCGTGCGCTATCCGCGGGCCGCCGGCGAGGCGGAATACATGCGCCAGGGCTTTGGTTCGGGCCGCTTCGGGCTCGTCGTCGGCCTGCTTGTCGTTGCCGCGGGCATGGTCTCTTCCGGCACCATCGTCAACGCCTTCGTCGGCTACCTGAACGAGCTCATAAGCGAGTTCCTCTACGTGCCAGGCTGGCTGGCGATCGTCGTCCTGGTGGCGTCGCTGGCGGTGCTGGCGGCCTGGGGCATTGCCCAGTCGGTCTGGGCGGCCGGTGTGCTGACAATTCTCGAGATTGTCGGCCTGCTGCTGGTGGTCTGGTTCGCCGGTGACAGCCTGGCGACCGTGCCCGAGAGATTGCCTGAGCTGTTGCCACCGGCCGATATCGCCGTGTGGAGCGCGATATTTGCCGGTGCGTTCCTCGCGTTCTATGCCTTCATCGGCTTCGAAGACATGGTCAACGTCGCCGAGGAGGTGAAGGACGTCACCCGGGAGCTGCCGAAGGCCATCGTGCTGACCCTCGCGCTGACCCTGGTGCTCTATTTCCTGGTGTCCTTGGTATCGGTCCTGACCGTGCCGCCGGCCGTGCTGGCCGCGGACGACGCGCCGCTATCGCTGGTCTACCAGACGGCGACCGGCGGCGCGCCAAGGATCATCAGCGCCATCGGCGTCCTGGCCATCGTCAACGGTGCGCTGATCCAGATGATCATGGCGGCGCGCGTGCTCTACGGGCTGTCCCGTCAGGGCGAGCTGCCGGCGGTGCTGGGCAAGGTACATCCGCGCACGCACACGCCCGTCGTCGCCACTGCCCTGGTGGCCGGAATCGTCCTCGTGCTGGCGCTGTGGCTGCCGCTGGAGACCCTGGCCCGGACGACCTCCGTGATCACGTTGTGCATATTTGCCGCCGTCAACCTGGCGCTGCTGCAGGTGAAGCGGCGTGAGCCCAGGCCGGCAGGTATCGTCATTTTCCCCCTCTGGGTGCCGCTGCTCGGTGCCGCTGTCAGTGTCGGCGTGCTGGCGCTGGAGGCAATCCGCCGGCTGATCAGCTAGCGCGTAGCCGTCGTTCAGATCTGCCCTTCGTCGAGCAGGCGGCCGATCAGGGCCTGCAGGTGCACGGTGATCTGCGGCACCGCCACGACCTCGGCGAAACGGCCTTTGGTGACAGGGCCCAGGGCGAGGATGCGCTCGTTGGCGCTGCCGTCGCTGCGCAAGGTGTGCGATTGGGCATCGACCGCGAGGCCGACGCCGCTGGCGTCGACGGCCAGCAGGCCGCCTTCCAGGCCGCTGCGCAGGAACGCACTGTCGGAGCGGCTGGGGTCCGGGTTGGGCCCGGTGCAGTTGATCACGGCATCGAATGCCTGGGTCATCGGCTGCCGGCTGTGGCGCGGGCGCAGGGTGACGTGGAAGCGGTCACCCTGCAGCGTCGCGGCGACAATCCGGGCGGCGCGCACGACGAGCCGGCCGCTGCGCCGTTCGCGCTGCAGCACGACGTCGACCTGCGGCGCCAGCCGGAACCGGTGGCTGTCGTAGAACGGTTTCAGATGACGGAAGTAGCGCCGCCGCTCGGCCAGGCTGAGGGCGGGCCAGATGGTGTTGGCGGCATCGCGCACGGCGTCGACCGCATCGTGCCACGGTTCGCCCCGTGCGGCCGCGGCGCGCACATCGGCGCGGACCCAGGCCAGCACCTCCGCCGCCCGGTCCGGCATGCCGTGCTGCTGGACCAGGATCGGCACGGGCTGTGAAATCCGCCGGAGCAGTTCCTCGACGCCCGGGAAGACACCCTGTCCCTGCGGCAGCAGGCCGCGTCGGGAGATCGCGGTGATGGCGCCACGATGGCCGCGCTGCGTCAGCGAGGCGACGACGTCGGCGGCGGTCAGGCCGGTGCCGATCAGCAGCACCCCGGCATCTGCGGGCAGGGCGGCCAATGCGGCCTCGTCCCAGGGGTTGGCGAGGTAGCCGGGATGGGCCAGAACCTCGCGCGGCAGCGTTGCCGGTGTGGCCGGTGTCTCGTTGCCCAGGGCGATGACGACAAGATCGGCGTGCAATCTGGTGCCGTCGTCGAGGGCGACGGCGCGCTGCGCGCCGACTTCGCTCAGGGTGACGGCGCGGCAACGGCGATGGATGATTTCGGAGCCCGAGGCATTGTTCGCAGCGTGCCATGCGACCTGCTGGGTCATGTAGCGGGCGAAGTCGCTGCGCCGGGCATAGAACTGCCCGTCGCTGCCGGCACCTTCCGGGTCGGTTGCCCGGATGCCGCTCTGCGTCAGCCAGCGCGGAAAATCGCCGATGGCGTCGGCATAGACGACCATCAGGCTGTCCTGCACGTTCAGCCGGTGCACCGGATCCGTTGTTGCATAGGCGGCACCGGCGCCGATCTGGTCGCGTGGCTCGATCACGCTGACCTGCAAAGGCGTCGTCGCCCGGCGGGCCAGGCCGATGGCGCAGGCAGCCCCACTATAGCCGCCGCCGACGATCGCCACGTTGCGGATCACGCTGGCCTTCCGCCGTCGGGATGCGCCGCGCCGATGATGCAACCCCGTCCGCTTCAGTCCAGGTTGGCGGCCAGCCAGTCAAGGCAGACCTTGGCCACCGCGTCGCTGCCGTCTTCGAGAGGCAGCATGTGGCCCATCGCCTCGAACTCTTCCAGCGTCGCGACGGCGGCGTAGCGCGTGGCGATCTGACGGACCGTCGCCGGCGCGATCAGGCGATCTCCGCCACCGGCGATGCAGAGCACGGGGTAGTCCACCTTGACCGCGTTGACATGACTGGCCGCATCCGGGTCGAACATCCAGAACAGCATCTCGAACAGCGCCCGCCCGGACTCGGCGCCGAAGCGCGCAAACACCGCACGCTGACGCTCCGGCGACAGGCAGTTGAGGGAGTTCTCGGCCGCGACCTCGAACACGGGCAGCAGCTGCCGGGTCCAGAAGTCGCCCAGCGACATCAGCCCCGTGGCGGCCGCGATCTCGTCATGGCTGGACGGCAGGATGCCCCAGGGCGCGGCCGGTGCCAGCAGGATCAGGCCTCGCGCCAGCCCGCGTGCCGCCAGCATCTGTGCCAGCAGCCCGCCCATCGAGTGCCCCAGCAGGACGGTGTCGCCCGCCGGCGCCTGGGCGCGGATGTGCCGCTCGAGCGCATCGGCATAGTCGCGCAGACCGAGGCCGGCCAGGGCGCCGTGTTCCTCCGCCGGCAACGGGCCGCCGTGGCCGGGCAGATCCGGTACGGTGGTGTGCCAGTCGCGTGCCTCGAACGGGCGACGGAAGTCGTCGAAACACCAGCCACCGGCGAAGGCGCCGTGGATCATCACTACACTGCCGCTCATGCGCCCGGATCCGCCAGCAGATCGGCAAAGGCTGCCACCACCTGGCGGTAGTTCTCACGCTTGAACGGCACGATGATCTCGGTCAGCCGGGCGGCCGGCACCCATTGCCAGGCCGTGAACTCGGGGTGCGCCGTGTCCAGGTCGATGTCCTCGTCGCGGCCCAGAAAGCGCATGGCGAACCACTTCTGCGTCTGGCCGCGGAAGCGCCCGCGCCACACCTTGTCGGCCAGCTCCGGCGGCAGGTCGTAATGGATCCAGTCGCCGGTCTCCGCCAGGACCTCGACCTCGGCGGTGCCGATCTCCTCCTCCAGCTCGCGCAGTGCGGCCGCCCGCGGGTCCTCGCCCTTGTCGATCCCGCCCTGTGGCATCTGCCAGGCCTCGGCGGTCTGGTCGATGCGCTGGGCGACGAACACCAGGCCGTCGCGATTGAGCAACATGATGCCGACACAGGGGCGATACGGCCGCTGCTCGTACGGCGTCATCCCGGCAGGCTGTCCTTGACCAGCAGGGCCGACACCGGCGCCAGGTCGATGCCCCTGGCGGCCAGGCCGCGCGACCACTGCGACAACCGTTCGATGGTCACCGGATAGGGGAAAGCCAGGCCGATGGCCTGTCCACGGGCCCGTGCCAACCGTTCGAGCTCCTGCAGGCGGGCATCGATGTTGCGGCGGGATGCCTCGTTGTCGATGAAACGGTCGTTGGCCACGGCCGGCAGGCCGACGTCGTTGGCCGTCTGCAGCACCACGCTGGCGGCGGTGGAGCGGGCGTCGACGAACATCAGCCCGCGGTCTCGCACGGCCACCAGGACGGGCCGCAGGTGCGGTTCGGAGGCGGTGAAGCGCGAACCCATGTAGTTGACCACGCCGACATGGCCGCTGAACCGCCCCAGCAGCCAGTCCAGCCGCTCGACGTTCTTGCGCGCCGGCAGCGAGGTCAGCAGCGTGTGCGGCCCCGGGTCGTGGCTGGGATAGTCGACCGGCTCCATCGGCAGCTGCAGCAGCACCTCATGACCGGCGGCGCGGGCCTGGTCGACATAGTCCTGCAGGTCGCGGCCGTACGGGGCGAACGCCAGGGTGACCGGTCCGGGCAACTGCTGGATGGCGGCGATGGTGGCCGGCCGGCTCAGCCCCATGCTGCCCAGGACGATAGCGATGCGCGGTCGCCCGGTCTCGCCAAACGGCCGGGCATAGGCCTGCAGCGGGGTGCGGCCGTCGGGTCCGACGATCGGCAGCGGGCCAGCCTCGCTCTGCCGGATCAGGGCCGGGTCGGGGGCCGGCGCCAGGGCGATCGGCGGCCGCCCTGCCGATGCGGCCGGCTCGACCCGCGGCGTCGTCGCCGGCGCGGCCTCGACGGTGCGGGGCGGGGCCGGTTCGTCGCTCGGCGCCGCTGGCGGTGCCGCCGGTTCCGCGCGCGCCGCTGTCTCGCCTTGCGCGACGGCCTGGTCCGGCGCGGCCGCCGCTGCCGGCGGGCGCGCCGGTGGCACCGCCGTCGTTGCCGTCTGCGTCGGCGGCGCCGGTTGCGCGGCCGTCGCGGTTTCCGTCGGTTCGCGTCCCGGAATCGGCGCGATATCGCCCTCGACGACCGGGATCGCCAGCTCGCGCTGCGGGTCGTAGCTGCTGCTCAACCAGTAGACGGTCCCGCCGAAGGCGACGATCAGGGCGAAGACCGTCAGCAGCAGCCGCGGCCCGGGCGCCGCCGGACGTGGCACGCGCCGCGGCTTGGTCGGCTTCTGCGCTTTTCTTCGTCGGGCCACGGAGTCAGCCGTTCACGCCGTTACCGTCGTTCGCGCCGCCGCCTAGTTGCCCGCCTGCTTCTGCAGCAGTGCCAGGCCACGCAGCAGATCGACGGCGTAGGTAAGCTGGAAGTCCTTGCGCGTGTCTTCCTCACGCGCCGCCTCGTCGGCAGCGTCCTGAGTCTCATCCTCGGCTTCGAGATGCTGCCGCAGATCAGCCTCGCTGCGCCCTGCGGCGGCACCGAGCGGCTCGATCCGGCCCTGCGGCAGCTCGATGTCCGGGTCGATGCCCTTGGCCTGGATGGACCGCCCCGATGGCGTGTAGTAGCGCGCCGTGGTCAGGCGGATGGCGCCGCTGCCCTGCAGCGGGATGATCGTCTGCACCGAACCCTTGCCGAACGAGCGGGTCCCCAGGACGATCGCCCGTTTGTGGTCCTGCAGGGCACCGGCGACGATCTCCGAGGCGGAAGCCGAGCCGCCATTGATCAGCACCACGATCGGCAGGCCGTCGGCCAGGTCGCCTTCGCGGGCATTGAAGCGCTGCATGTCATCCGGCCGGCGGCCGCGGGTGGAGACGATCTCGCCGCGTTCCAGGAAGGTATCGGATACCGCCACCGCCTGGTTCAACAGGCCGCCAGGGTTGTTCCGCAGGTCGAGCACGACGCCCTTGAGGTCGTCGCCGATCTCGGCCTTGAGACGCTTCATCAGCCGCTCCAGGCCGGTGTCGGTCTGCTCGTTGAACGAGGTGATGCGAATGTATGCGACGTCTTCTTCGGCGCGGGCGCGCACCGACTGGATGCGGATGACGTCGCGCACGATGTCGACGTCAAAGGGCGCTTCCGTGCCGACCCGGGTGATGGTCAGGCGGATGCTTGAGTTCACCGGTCCGCGCATCTGTTCGACGGCCTCGGACAGGCTCAGCCCCAGCACCGGGTCACCGTCGATGTGGGTGATGTAGTCGCCGGCTTGCAGGCCGGCCCGTGATGCCGGGGTGTCGTCGATCGGCGAGACCACCTTGACGAGGCCGTTCTCCAGCGTCACCTCGATGCCGAGGCCGCCGAACTCGCCACGCGTCTGCACCTGCATGTCCCGATAGGTCTTCGGGTTGAGGTAGCTGGAATGCGGGTCGAGTGATCCCAACATGCCGTTGATGGCGGCTTCGATCAGTTCGGGGTCGTCGACCTTCTCCACGTAGTCGGCGCGAATGCGCTCGAACACGCTGCCGAACAGCTCGAGCTGGCCATAGGGCTTCTCGGTATCCTGCGCCGCCGTGGTGCCGGCGAAAGCCAGCCACAGCGTCGCCAGTGCCGCCGACATCGTGGCCGTCAGAACCATCTTGGACTTCATCCGCTGACCTTTCTGCCAGTATCCGTCCACCAGGAGCGCGGGTCGATCGCCTCCCCCTTGCGACGAAGTTCCACGTAGAGTGAACGGCTCTTGTCGTCGCCGCGTCCCATTTGTCCGACCGGCTCGCCGGCCAGGACGTGGTGCCCGGTCTCGACATAGACGCGGGACAGTCCGGCAAGCAGGGTATGGTATCCCTCGCCATGAGCGATGATCAAGACGAGGCCGTAGTGGCGGAACGGTCCCGAGAAGGCGATGCGGCCATCGAACGGTGCGACCACTTCCGCGTTTGCCCGGGTCATCAGCGTCACCCCGCGCTCCTGCCGGCCGCTGTCGGCATCTTCGCCGAACCGGCGCACCACGCGGCCGCGCGCAGGTATCGCCAGGCGGCCGCGGGAAAGGGAGAAGGCGGATGGCGCGGGCGGCTGCCCCGGCGCCGGCTTGAGTTGCGGGCTCGGCACGGCCAGGGCGGCACGTTGGCGCCGCTCTTCCGCCTCGGCCTGTTGCAGCCGTCGCAACAGGCTGCGCAGGTCCTTGGCCCTGCTGGTCAGCACGGTGAGCTGCTGGGTCGCGCGACGATCCTGGCGCTGCAGGCGCTGCCGCTGCTGCCGGGTGTCCTCGACCAGTTGACGCAACTCGTTCTGCGACTGGCGCAGCCGCGTAGTCAGGTCGGTCAGTTCGGCCTGTTCCGCCGCGACCTCCGCCTTCAGCGCCAGCAGCGCGTCCAGTTCGCCACGTAGTGCCTGGGCATCCTGGTCCAGCGCCCGCGCCGACAGGGTCAGCAGCCGGGCGCTGCGCGCGGCATCGACGGCGGTGCGTCCGTGCACGAGCAGCAGCGCCGGCGGATGGCGCTGCAGGCGGGTCAGCCCGGTCAGGGTATCGGCGACCTCGCCACGGCGGGCGTCGAATGCGGCCTGCGCCGCATAGATCCGCCCGTTCAGTTCGCGCAGGCGGGCCTCGGCCGCGGTCGTCGCCGTTTCCGTGCTCTGCGTCCGTGCCGCGGTGGCGATCAGCTTGCGGCGCTGGGCGGCGAACTCGCGCTGCAGTCGCTCGCGCTCGGCCGCCCGCTGGCGTTGCGCCGCCTGCTCGGACTTGAGCTGACCCTCGATCTGCTGCAACTGCTTGCGGGTGCCATCGGGATCGGCGGCCAGCGCCGCCCCTGCCGGCAGGCAGACCGCCAGCATCAGCAGTGCGGCTGACAGTGGGCTAAGCCGTCGCATGCTGCTCTGATGGCCGTGCATCTGCGCTTACCGATGTCAGGTCGGCGCCGGTCATCTCGGCCGGCTGCGGCAGCCCGAGCAGCGCCAGCACGGTCGGCGCTATGTCGGCCAGCCGACCGTCGCGCAGGCGCAGCGGCGCCGGCGGATTGACCAGCAGTACCGGCACCTCGAGGGTGGTGTGTGCGGTGTGCGCCTGACCGCTGCCCTGATCGCGCATCAGCTCGATGTTGCCGTGGTCGGCAGTGACCAGCATGACACCGCCGGCGGCGGCGACCGCGGTTTCGAGCCGGCCCAGGCAGTGGTCGATGGTCTCCACCGCGCGCAGCGCGGCGGGCATCTTGCCGGTATGTCCGACCATGTCGGGATTGGCATAGTTGACCACGATCAGGTCGTAGCTCCCGTTGCCGATCGCGTCGACCAGCCGGTCGGTGACCTCGTTCGCCGACATCTCCGGCTGCAGGTCGTAGGTGGCGACCTTGGGCGACGGCACCAGGACGCGATCCTCGCCGTCGAAGGTGCGTTCTTCGCCGCCGTTCAGGAAAAAGGTGACGTGGGCGTACTTCTCGGTCTCGGCGATCCTGAGCTGGCGCAGGCCGGCCGCGGCGACCACCTCGCCAAGGGTGTGGCGGAGCAGCGGTGGCGGGAACAGCATGCCCAGCAAGCCGTCCAGTGCCTCGGAATAGGACACCATGCCGGCGCTGGCGGCGAAGCGCACGATGCGTCCGCGTGCGAAGCCGTCAAACCCGGGGTCGAGCAGGGCGGTCAGCAGCTCGCGCGCCCGATCGGCGCGGAAGTTGGCCATCAGCAGACCATCGCCGTCCTGTATCCCGGCATAGTCGCCGATCACCGTCGGCAGCACGAACTCATCGCCCGTGTCGGCACCATAGGCCGCTTCGACCGCAGCCCGGGCTGTCGGTGTCCGGGGGGCGGCGGCATCGACGAGGGCATCGTAGGCCTGCACCACGCGCTCCCAGCGCTGGTCGCGGTCCATGGCATAGTAGCGGCCGCAAACGGTGGCGATGGCGGTGTCCGGGGCGTCGGCGATGGCGGCCTGGAAGCGCTCCAGGAACCCGGCGGCGCTGCGCGGCGGCGTGTCCCGGCCGTCCAGGAAGGCGTGGACGCGCACCGGCACCCCGGCGTCGGCGACGATGCGCGCGAGCGCAGCGATGTGATCCTGGTGTGCATGCACGCCGCCCGGCGACAGCAGCCCCATCAAATGGCAGGTGCCGCCGCTCTGCTGCAGGCGGGCGATCAGGTCGCGCAAGGTGGCGTTCCCAGCCAGGCTGCCGTCGGCCACGGCCTGGTCGATCCGCGGCAGGTCCTGCAGCACGATGCGGCCGGCGCCGATGTTCTGGTGGCCGACCTCGGAGTTGCCCATCTGGCCGGCCGGCAGGCCGACGTCGTCGCCGGAGGTGCGCAGCAGGGCGCGCGGACCGGTCGCCAGCAAGCGGTCATAGACCGGCGTGGCCGCCTGGGCGATGGCGTTGTCCTCGACCTCGGTCCGGTGGCCCCAGCCGTCCAGGATGCAGAGCACCACCGGGCGGGGCGAAGATCGCTTGGTCTGGGTCACGCCGATGTTCCTCTGGCCATTCTCGATTCAGGCGCAAACGCCTGAAATTGCCCGCGAATCCTGCGGCGGAACGTAACCGAGGGGACACTGCAAGTCACCCGCAAAGTCGGCCCGGCCAAGCCTGCCGCACGCCGTCGGCGGCCGCCCTCAAGCGCGGTGATAGGGGTGCCCCTGCAGGATGCTGGCGGCACGGTACAGCTGCTCGACCAGCATGGTACGCACCAGCAGGTGCGGCCAGGTCATCGTTCCCAGCGACAGCACCGCGTCGGCCCGCCGCATCACCGCGTCGTCCAGGCCATCGGCGCCACCGATCGCGAAGGCCACGGTCGCGGCGCCGCGATCACGCCAGTCGCCCAGCAGACGGGCAAAGCGGGCGCTGTCAGGCATCTCACCGCGGCTGTCCAACGCCACCAGCCAGGCCGTATCGGGCACCAGCGCCAGGAGTTTCCGGCCTTCCTCGCGGCACCGTGCCGGGCCGGCGGCCTTGCCCCGCACGCCCACTTCCTTCAGTTCGAGCGGCCAGGGGAGGCGCCGGGCATAGCCGGCAAACAGGGCGGCTTCGGCGCGCTCGCGGGCGCGGCCGACCGCAACGATCAGCAACCGCACGCGGCCTGCCCCGAACCGGCGTGGCGCCCGTGGCCGGGCGTCAGACCGCCAGCGTCTCCGGTTCGGCGACGTCCACCGACCACATCTTCTCCAGATTGTAGAAGTCGCGGACTTCCGGCCGGAACAGGTGCACGATGACGTCGCCAAGGTCGATCAGCACCCAGTCGCAGCGCTCCAGGCCTTCGACCTGGCCCTTGCCGTGACCGGCGTCCTTCACCCGTTTCAACAGGTGATCGGCGATCGCGCCGACATGCCGGTCCGATCGGCCGGTGCCGATGACCATATAGTCGGCGATGCTGGATTTGCCTTGGAGGTCGACCGTGACAAGCTCTTCAGCCTTGTCGTCGTCGAGGGAACGAAGCACGAGTTCCAGCAGTTTTCCCACGTCTGCTGGTCGTGTGCTGACCTTACCTATGGCGAACAGCTCCTGAACAAAGGCCCTCTCACTGCTTACATTTAGTGTCTGCATCCAAGATTAACACATTATGACGGCGATGAGTCAGGGGTGTTTCTGTCGCCCCTGGCGCCGGACGGCGTCCGGCGGCCTGATCATGGTCAATGCCGGGGCGTCTGGCCGTGGCAAGACTACGTCTCATGGCGGGCGACGGGATCATTCTGCATCCGGAACGAGATAGCGGGGAAACGTCGTCGGAGCTGTCATGGGAACATTTTCCGCATGGTGCGGATGTCGGCGTACGCGGCCACGGGCAAAGCTGTGCCCAGGCCTTCGCGGCGGCGGCCCTGGCCTTGACGGCAGTGGTGGCGGAACCGGCCGACGTCGCGGCGGCCACGTCGGTGCCGGTGTCCTGCACGGCGCCGGATCATGAGACCCTGCTGCTCGACTGGCTCAATGCACTGGTGTTCGAGATGGCCGATCGCGACATGCTGTTCGCCCGGTTCGACGTCGCCATCGAACCGGCCGGCGACGGCATGGCGCTGACCGCGGTGGCCTGGGGCGAGGCGCTTGACCGCCGGCGCCACCGGCCGGTGGTCGAGGTAAAGGGCGCTACCTATACCGAGCTCAAGGTCCGGCAGGGCGCTGACGGCCGTTGGCTGGCCCAGTGCGTGGTCGATGTCTAAGGCGGTGCATTCGGGACCGCCGCCGCGTCCACCGCTGCAACGGCTGGATGCCGGCGCCTGGCGGATCGAGCCGCACGGGGCCATGCGCGTGCCCGGCGTGATCTTCGCCGACGCGGCGCTGATCGACGATATGGACGACAAGGTGTTCGAGCAGGTCTGCAACGTCGCCGCCCTGCCGGGCATCCAGGTTGCGTCCTATGCCATGCCCGATGCCCATTGGGGTTATGGCTTTCCCATCGGCGGCGTCGCCGCCTTCGATCCCGACGAGGGCGGCGTGATCTCCGCCGGCGGCGTCGGTTTTGATATCTCCTGCGGCGTGCGTACCCTGCTGACCGGCCTCGATGCCCAGGCGGTGATGCGGGTGCAGCGCGAACTGGCCGACGCGCTGTTCGCGGCCGTCCCGGCCGGTGTCGGCAGCCATGGCGACATCGCCCTCGACGCGCCACAGATGTACGCCATGCTGTCCGGCGGCGCGGCCTGGGCGGTGGCGCAGGGCTACGGCGACGCGGCCGACCTGGAACGGACCGAAGAGCGGGGCTGCATGGCCGATGCCGTGCCGGCCGAGGTCTCGGAGCGCGCACGCAAGCGGCAGCGCCGCGAGATGGGCACGCTGGGGTCGGGCAACCACTATCTCGAGGTCCAGCGGGTGGCGGCGGTGCACGATGCCGAGACGGCCGCGGCTTTCGGTCTGCGCCCGGACCAGGTCGTGGTCAGCGTACATTGCGGTTCACGCGGCCTGGGCCACCAGATCGGCACCGAGTTCCTGCGCGACATGGCGTTGGCGGCCCCCGGACACGGCATCGTCCTGCCAGACCGCGAACTGGCCTGCGCCCCGGTCCGCTCCGAGATCGGTACGCGCTACCTTGGCGCAATGCGGGCGGCCATCAACTGCGCCCTGGCCAACCGGCAGATCATCACCCATCTGACCCGCCAGGTGTTCGCCCGGTTCTTTCCCGGCGAGGCCCTGCCGCTGCTGTTCGACGTCTCGCACAACACGTGCAAGCAGGAACAGCATCAGATCGAGGGCCGGAGCAAGGCGGTCTACGTCCACCGCAAGGGCGCCACGCGGGCCTTTCCGCCCGGCCACCCGGACCTGCCGGCGGCGTTCGCCCGCACCGGTCAGCCGGTCCTTATCGGCGGCACCATGGGCACCGCGTCCTTCGTCCTGGCCGGCGTGACGGGCAACGAGGGCCGGGGCTTCAGTTCGGCCTGCCACGGTGCCGGCCGGCGCATGAGCCGGCACCAGGCGCGCAAGCGCTGGTCCGGCCGCACCGTGGTCGACGAGCTCGCCGCACGCGGCATCGTCATCCGCAGCCCGTCACAGCGTGGCGTGGCCGAGGAAGCACCGGATGCCTACAAGGACGTCGCCGCCGTCGTCGATGCCGCCGACGGGGCCGGGCTTGCCCGCAAGGTGGCCCGGTTGGAACCGCTCGTCTGCATCAAGGGCTGACGGCGGTGGGGCGGACGCGGCACAATGACGCTTGCGCAATGGCCGACGCGAGGATGCGGGGATCGACGTTGAAGACGAGCCGTGACAACGAACAGTCAGACGGGGAATGACGATGGATGTACCGGTCGAGGTCAGCTTCCACAACATGGACCGTTCGGATGCCGTCGAGGCACGGGTGCGCGAGCGGGTCGAGAAGCTCGAGCGCTTCTTCGATCACATCACCAGCTGCAAGGTGATTGTCGAGGCGCCGCACCGCCATCAGAACAAGGGCCGGCAGTACCACGTGCGCATCATCATCGGCGTTCCGGGACAGGAACTGGTGGTGAGCCGCGACCCGGGCAACGTCAACGCCCATGAAGACGTCTACGTCACCATTCGCGACGCCTTCAATGCCGCGCGGCGGCAGCTTGAGGACTACGTCCGCAAGCTGAAAGGCGATGTGAAGGCGCACGAAGCGCCGCCGCACGGCAAGGTGGCGCGCCTGTTCGCCGATCAGGGCTATGGCTTCATCGAGCTGTCCGACGGCCAGGAGGTCTACTTCCACCGCAACAGCGTGGTCGACAACGGTTTCGAGCAGCTGCAGCCCGGGGCCGAGGTGCGTGTCGCCTATACCGACAAGGAGAGCGACAAGGGCGCCCAGGCGACCACGGTGCAGCCCCTGGGCAAGCGCCACATCGTCGGCTGAGCGTCAGCCTTTGCGTTGGCGCCGCTGTTTCGCCGCGGCCCGGATCGCCGTCGCCGAAGCCGGGTGGCGGGCGATGAACAGGAAGCACCAGGCCGGCGGACGGCTCCGCGCCAGGGCGCGCGGATCGCGCACCCGGTAGCGGGCGAAGCGGCGCGAAGCCGGACCGGCGAGGGCACGGAAGGCGGCGTCGCCGCGATCGAACACGGCCACCGGGACGCGGGCGAAGATCTCGTGCCAGCGGTGCCAGCGCGGGATCTGCGCCAGGTTGTCCGCGCCCATCAGCCAGACGAAGCGACTGCCTGGAAAGCGCTGCTGCAGCCGGCTGATGGTGTCGACGGTATAGCGTGTGCCGAGGCGCTGCTCGATGTCGCTGACCCGGATTCGCGGATGCCGGGCAAGACGCTGGGCCGCCGCCAGGCGCTGCGCCAGCGGCGCCATGCCGGCCGTCGGTTTCAGCGGGTTCTGCGGCGAGACCAGCCACCAGACCTCGTCCAGGCCGAGCCGGCGCAGGGCCAGCAGGCTGACGTACCGGTGCCCGTCATGCGCCGGGTTGAACGAGCCGCCGAGCAGCCCGACCGTGCGCCGCGCCATCACTGCCGGTCCTTATGGCATGACGCCGTGGATTGCCGGATCAAGTCCACGGCTGTCCGGGTTAGTGGCCAACGCCCGCGCGTCTCTTCCCCACCGTCATCCCGGACGCAGCGAAGCGGAGATCCGGGATCCAGGAACCCTCGGCAGGAGAACGATCCAACGGCCCGGAACCGCGGCGCGATGGATCCCGGCTCAAGGCCGGGATGACGAATTGTGGTGGACCACTGGACGCAAGGCATCTCTGCCGGATCGTCCCCGCGGACAAACGGCATCCGCACCGATCCGGGCGGCCGTGGCGGTCCGTCAGGGCCGGCACTGGCCGGTGCCGCGCACCACGTACTTGTAGCTGGTCAGCTGCTCGACGCCGACCGGCCCGCGGGCGTGCAGGCGGTTGGTGGAGATGCCGATCTCGGCGCCCATGCCAAACTCGCCGCCGTCGGCATACTGGGTCGAGGCGTTGTGCAGCACGATCGCCGAGTCGACCCGTGCCAGGAACGCGTCCGCCGCCGCGCCATCGTCGGTGACGATGCAGTCGGTGTGCTGCGAGCCGTGGCGGGCGACATGGTCGATCGCGGCCTCGACCCCGTCGACCACCTTCACGGCGATGATGGCGTCGAGGTACTCGGTGTCCCAGTCGGCCTTGCTGGCGGCGACGACCCGGCCGTCCACGGCCTGCGTGTCGGCGTCGCCGCGCACCTCGCAGCCGGCGGCGAGCAGATCCCCGACCAGCGGCGCCAGGTGGCTGTCCGCCACCCGGCGGTCGACCAGCAGGGTCTCGGCCGCGCCGCAGATGCCGGTCCGGCGCAGCTTGGCGTTGACGGTGATGGCCCGGGCCATCTCCAGGTCGGCGCCACCGTCGACATAGACGTGGCAGTTGCCGTCGAGATGGGCGATCACCGGGATCCGGCTTTCCGCCTGCACCCGCTCGATCAGCGAACGGCCGCCGCGGGGGACGATGATGTCGATGCTGTCGGCCATGGTCAGCATGATGCCGACGGCGGCGCGGTCGCGCGTCGGCAGCCGCTGGATCGCGGCGGCCGGCAGTCCGGCCGCCTCCAGCCCGGCGACCAGGGCGGCATGGATCGCGGCCGACGAGCGGAAGCTCTCCGAGCCGCCGCGCAGGATCGCCGCGTTGCCCGACTTCAGGCACAGCGCGCCGGCATCGGCGGTCACGTTGGGCCGGGATTCGTAGATGATCCCGATCACCCCCAGCGGCACCCGCACGCGCGAGATCTCCAGGCCGTTGGGCCGCTCCCACGTGGCGGTCACGGCGCCGACCGGGTCGGGCAGGGCGGCGATCTGCTCGACCCCGGCGGCCATCGCCTCGACCCGCTCGTCGGTCAGCAGCAGGCGGTCCAGCATCGCCTTGCTCAGGCCGCGGCCCTCGGCTTCGACCATGTCTTCGGCGTTGGCGGCCAGGATCGCCGGGCGTTGTGCGCGCAGTGCCGCCGCCGCAGCGTGGAGCGCGGCGTTCTTGCTCTCGGTCGAGGCCTGGGCCAGCGTCCGGCTGGCGCTGCGGGCCTGGTCGCCGATCGCCTGCATCTGCTGCTGCAGCGAAGGGGCGTCGGCGAGCTGTTCTGCGATGCTCATGGCTCGGTCCTGTTTGTCTGTGCGCGAGATTAGCATGGGCGGTGGAAGCGGCGGAAGCGCGGGGCCCCGGGGCGGCGCCCGGCGCTCAGGCCGGCGGCGCCAGCCGGGCCCGGTCGAACGGGCCCAGGCGGTTCTGCCGGATCACCGTGCGGATCAGAGCGACGTTGGCCGCGCCACGTTCGGAATAGGCGGTCAGGGCCGCAGCCAGATCGGCGCCGGATGGCGGCTTGCCGGCCGCGCGCAGCCGCGCCCGCTGGCGGCGGAAGTCGGCATAGGCCGCGTGCCGGTTCAGGTTCAGCATGTAGTGCACGGTCGCGGCATAGAGGTCGCGAAAGCTGCGCACGGCATAGTCGCCCTTGTTGGCGCGGGGGCTGTTCGGCCGGACGCCGGCGCGAGGCTGCCAGGTCCATTGCCCGAACAGGGCGTTGCCCTGGCGGGCGAAGCGCGAGCGGCCCCAGCCGGATTCCACGATCGCCTGGGCCAGGGCCAGCGACGGCGGGATCGCATCGACCCGCTGCAGCAATGTCTTTGGCTGTGCCGGCGAGGCGCCGTAGCGCTGCGCCAGGGCCTGCAGCCAGCGCCGTTCGCGCACGGGCAGACGAGGACCGGCGGCGATCGCCGCCTGCAGGCGCCGGCGGTCGGCGGCGATGGCCTCGTTGGCGGCCAGGACCAGCGGCAGCACCACGCGCACGAACCGTTGCCGTTCGGCCGGCTGCGGCGACTGCTGCGGCCAGTCCGGCGGCAGCCGGCGGACGCTGCTGCGGGCCACCGGGTTCCGCAGGCCGCCGGGCTGCGGCAGGCCGAGCCAGCCGTCGAGGGCCTCTACGCTGGTGACGTTGTGCAGGCGCAGGTCCGCCATGCGCCCGGCATCCGGCATGACCGCCGGCCGGGTCAGAGCGGCCAGCAGGATGCCGGCCAGCAGCGCCGGCAGCAGCGCCGCCAGCAGCAGGCCGACGTTACGCAGTTGTGCCAGGGACATCCGCCGCTCCGCCGCCGCCGTCAGAGCAGTGCCAGGTCGTCGCGGTGGATCATCTCCTCGCGGCCCCGGTAGCCCAGCAGGTCGCTGATCTCGGAGCTGCGCCGGCCCATGATCCGGCGGGCGTCGTCACTGCTGTAGGCGACGAGGCCGCGCGCCACTTCGGTCCGCTCAGGGTCGCGCACGCTGACCGCATCGCCGCGCTGGAAGCGGCCGTCGACGCCGATCACCCCGGCCGGCAGCAGGCTCTTGCCGCCCTGCAGGGCGCGGGCAGCGCCGGCGTCGATCAGCAGGCTGCCCTGCGGCCGCAGGCTGCCGGCGATCCAGCGCTTGCGGGCGCTGCTCGGCGTCGCCGCGGTGGCGAACCACGTGCCATGCCCGTTCTCGCCGAGGCGGCGCAGCGGATGCGCCGCCTTGCCGTCGGCGATGACCATGCTGCAGCCGGCCTGCATGGCGATCCGCGCCGCTGCCAGCTTGGTGACCATGCCGCCGCTGCCGACGGAAGAGCCGCTGGCCCCGGCCATGGCCTCGATCTCAGGCGTGATCTCCTTGACCTCCGGGATGAAGCGGGCGGCCTCGTCCCGGCGCGGGTCGGCGCTGTACAGGCCATCGATGTCCGACAGCAGCACCAGGCAGTCGGCGGCGATCATCGCCGCCACCCGGGCGGCCAGCCGGTCGTTGTCGCCGAAGCGGATCTCCTCGGTGGCGACGGTGTCGTTCTCGTTGACCACCGCGACCGAGCCGTGCGCAAGCAGGGCGCCGATGGTGCCGCGGGCATTGAGGTAGCGCCGGCGCTGCTCGGTGTCGTCGCTGGTCAGCAGGATCTGCGCCACCGGGATGGCGTGCCGGGCCAGCGCATCCTGGTAGGCGTGCGCCAGGCGGATCTGCCCCGCGGCCGCGGCCGCCTGGCTGTCCTCCAGGCGCAGCAGCCGCTCGGTCAGGCCCAGGCTGCGCTGACCCAGGGCGATCGCGCCCGACGAGACCAGCACCACGTCCTGGCCGCGCCCGCGCAGGCCGGCGACGTCCTCGGCCAGTGCCTGCAGCCAGGCATGGCGTAACTCACCGCTGTCCTGGTCGACCAGCAGGGCCGAGCCGATCTTGACGACGACACGGCGGGCGTTGTTGAGCCGCGCGCTCATGGCGCCCAGGCCCCGTCGCCGTCCCCGGCGGCATCCTCGGCCGCGTCCGCGCCGTCGTCGTCGCCGATGGCTGCCTCGCCCCGGGCGGCGCGGATCGTCTTCAGCAGCAGCCGCAGCACCTCGGGCACGCCGTCACCGGATACGCCCGACAGCCGCTGCACCGGCCGGCCGGCGGCCGCGGCCAGGGCCTCGGTCTTCTCGGCGATCTCGTCCTCGCCCAGCGCGTCGCACTTGTTCAGGCAGACGATCTCGGCCTTGTCGGCGAGGCCGCCGTCATAGGCCGCAAGCTCGCCGCGGATGGTGGCGTAGGCGCCGGCGACGTCGGCCTCGGTGCCGTCGACCAGATGCAGCAGCACCCGGCAGCGCTCGACATGGCCCAAAAAGCGGTCGCCCAGGCCGGCGCCTTCGTGCGCGCCTTCGATCAGGCCGGGGATGTCGGCCAGGACGAACTCGCCGCCGTCGACATAGGCGACACCCAGGTTGGGGTGCAGGGTGGTGAAGGGATAGTCGGCGATCTTCGGCCGGGCGCGGGTGACCGCGGCCAGGAAGGTGGACTTGCCGGCATTGGGCAGGCCGACGAGGCCGGCATCGGCGATCAGCTTCAGGCGCAGCCACAAGGTCAGCTCTTCGCCCGGCTCGCCCGGCTGGGTGTGCCGCGGCGCCCGGTTGGTCGACGACTTGAAGGCGGCGTTGCCGCGACCGCCGCGGCCGCCATGCGCCAGCACCAGGCGCTGGCCGGCCTCGGTCAGGTCGGCGAGCACGTGGGCGCGGTCCTCGTCGAGCACCTGGGTGCCCACGGGCACCCGGATCAGGGCGTCGTCGCCATCGGCGCCGGTCATGTTCTTGCCCATGCCGGGACGGCCGTTCTTGGCCCGGATGTGCTGCTGATAGCGGAAGTCGATCAGGGTGTTGAGGTTGGCCACGGCCTCGACCACGACGTCGCCGCCGCGGCCGCCGTTACCGCCGTCGGGGCCGCCGAACTCGATGAACTTCTCGCGCCGGAAGCTGAGGCAGCCGTGTCCGCCCTTGCCGCTGCGGACATAGATCTTGGCCTGGTCGAGGAACTTCATGCCCTGTCATCCGCTTCACCCCGGGGGCGCCGCCAACGAAAAAGGGGAATGGCAAGCCATTCCCCCGCAACTGATCCGGCGCCGGCGGGTGCGCTAGTCGCCCGGACCCGTGGTGAGCGGCTCGACCGAGACGAAGGTGCGGCCCCCGGCCCGGGTCTTGTACGAGACGTGGCCCTCGACCAGGGCGAAGATGGTGTGGTCCTTGCCCAGGCCGACGTTGTCGCCGGGCTTCCACTTGGTGCCGCGCTGACGGACGATGATGTTGCCGGGGACGACCTTCTCGCCGCCGAACTTCTTCACGCCCAGGCGCTTGCCGATGGTATCGCGGCCGTTGCGCGAGCTGCCGCCTGCTTTCTTGTGGGCCATGCTCCAGCCCTCCTATTCTTCGTCCTTGTCCGCCGCCTTGGGCTTGGCAGCCGGCTTCTTGGCTGCCGGCTTGGCCTCGGCCTTCGCCTCCGCCGCACTCTCGGCCTTGGCTTCGGCCGCAGGCTCCGCCTTGGCCGGAGCCTTCTTCGCCGCCGCCTTCTTCTTCGTCCCGCCGGCGGCGTTGATGTCAGTGATGCGTACCACCGTCAGGTCCTGGCGATGGCCGTGCTTGCGGCGGTAGTTCTTCCGTCGCTTCTTCTTGAAGACGATGATCTTGGGCCCGCGGGCCTGCTCGATCACAGTGCCGACGACGCTGGCGCCGGCGAGCTGCGGCGTGCCGACCTTGACCTCGTCGCCCTCGCCCAGCATCAGCACCTGGTCGAAGGCGATCTCGTCGCCGGCCTCGCCGTCCAGGCGCTCGATGCGGATCACGTCGTTGGGCTCGACGCGGTACTGTTTTCCGCCGGTTTTGATGACTGCGAACATCTGCCGATCCGTCGGTCCTGGTTCTTTCGCTGCCGGCACCGTCCAAGCCCCTGGCTCAAGGGCACCCGGCACCGGTGGAAACGGGTCAAAATGGTTAATGGCGCGCGCCCGTCAACAGGGCAGCGCCGGCCCGGCCACTTTGGCCGGCCCGAACCCGCGCGGATATACGCCGCCGGGGCCGCTCCTGTCAATGCCGCAAAGGCGCCCGGAATGCCCTGCCAGCCCCGGAAACCCGCATAATGGCTTGCCTCGCCTGCGGCCGGCCCTTAGTAAAGAGCGCCGCGACCGCGGGCCGCGACCAGGAGGGGTGCCGGAGTGGTCGAACGGGCCGGTCTCGAAAACCGGTGTGCCCTTGCGGGTACCGTGGGTTCGAATCCCACCCCCTCCGCCATTCTCGTCTGTGTCCGACCCGGACACATAGGTATCAGTTTGTACCTAAGACATAGGTGACAACCTCGGGCCGAACGGGTTGTCGAGGGGTTGCAGGGTCCTCTGTTCCAAGTCGACGTATCCCAGATCGTAGTGCATGAAGCTGACGAGCCATATGCCCTC
>Ga0209458_1000114_pt1 | contig 43595 bp, 43 predicted proteins | sample WorMetLIZAISLAND_FD_187411 | JGI IMG/M metagenome (GOLD analysis project Ga0209458, IMG submission 187411) | Marine gutless worms symbiont microbial communities from Max Planck institute for Marine Microbiology, Germany - Inanidrilus manae... ...
TCTTCTGCAAACTCAAAGAATTCAAACGCATCGCCCTGCGCGCCGACAAAACCGACCAGAGCTTCGCCGCCTGCATCCATCTCGCCGCCGCCATCATCAATTCAAGATGAATCTCAACAGGCCCTAGAGCGTCGCGTGCGTGCCGTCACAAAACGGCTTGTTTCCTGTGGCCTTGCAGCCACAGAACCACATTTCTTTGGATTCGGTGCAGTCGTACATCACCGGCGTGATGCCGGTGCCGGAATGGGAGCCGTCGCAGAAGGGCTGCTTCTTGCTGCGGCCACAGGCGCACCAGAAGTACTTCTTACCGGCCTCGGTCTTGACCATGTAGGGCGCCTTCTGTGCGGGAATCGGATCTGCCATGCCCCCCCTTCCTTCTGCTGCTTCGCTATACTAGTGTCCCGGCGCGAATTAAGGGGCCGGATTGATCGTCCCTCTTGGTCGCTCGCCCCCTTTGGACGCTCGTTCTTGGGGACGGCCTTACTGGCCCGGGCGACTTTAGGCAAGCCGATCAGTCGGCACAAGGCTTGGCGGCGGCTGTGCGGAGGGTGTATGTCGGCCTCTGTGCCGTGGCCGAAGGTGCCGTCGCCAGCCTGCGAACGAAGGATTCTAGCGTGGACATGGACAAAAAGCCGCTCACTATACTGCTTGCCAACCCGCGCGGCTTCTGCGCCGGCGTGGAGCGGGCGATCGAGATCGTCGAACGGGCGATCCGCAAGTACGGCCCGCCGGTCTACGTCCGGCACGAGATCGTGCACAACCGCTACGTGGTCGAGGCGCTGCAGGCGAAGGGCGCCGTCTTCGTCGAGGAGCTGGACGAGGTCCCGGACGGGGTGCCGGTGATCTTTTCGGCGCACGGTGTGCCGAAGGCGATTCCGGCCGAGGCGGCGCGGCGCGAGCTGCTCTATGTCGACGCCACCTGCCCGCTGGTCAGCAAGGTGCACCGCGAGGCCGAGCGGCATCATCGCGACGGCCGCCAGATCGTGCTGATCGGCCATGCCGGCCATCCCGAGGTGATCGGCACCATGGGGCAGCTGCCGGATGGCTCGATCGTGCTGGTTGAGGACTCTGCGCAAGCGGAAGCCCTGCAGGTCGAGCACCCCGATCGGCTCGCCTATATCACGCAGACCACGCTCTCGGTCGACGACACGGTGGAAATCATCGAGGTTCTGCAGCGCCGCTTTCCCACGATCAGCGGGCCGAAGAAGGAAGACATCTGCTACGCCACCACAAATCGGCAGGAGGCGGTCAAGGAAATCGCTACGGATTGCGATGCCCTCTTGGTGGTCGGCGCGCCCAACTCCTCCAATTCCGCTCGCCTCGTTGAGGTCGCCCGCAAGCTCGGCTGCCGCGAAGCCATGCTGGTGCAGCGCGCAGCGGACGTCGATTGGGACCGACTTCAGGATATCTCCCGGCTCGGCATCACGGCCGGAGCCTCGGCGCCGGAGATCCTGGTCGAGGAGGTTATCGCCGCCTGCCGTGAGCGTTTCGAAGTCGAGATCAAGGAAGTCACCGTCACGACCGAAAACGTGGTTTTCAAGCTGCCGCGCGTGCTGAACGCGACGGCGGCTGAGTAGCCGGACGGCGCCGTCCGGCTGAACAGGCGGCGCCGCGCCAGGATCGACCTTCACGCCGCTCCTCTCTTGCCCGACGAAGTCCGCGAACCAACCCGATGGCTGTCTACACAGAAGTCGCCTACGAGGACCTGGAGCTTTTCCTCGAGGAGTACGATCTCGGCCAGGTCCGCTCCTTCAAAGGCATCGCGGAGGGGGTCGAGAACTCGAACTACCTGCTGAGCACGGACCAGGGCACCTTCATTCTGACGCTCTACGAAAAGCGCGTGGCGCCCGAGGATCTGCCCTTTTTCCTCGGTCTGATGGAGCATCTCGCCCGCGAGGGGATCGATTGTCCGACGCCGCTGCCGGGCCGCGACGGCCGTAGCCTGCGCGAGATCTGCGGCCGTCCGGCGGCAATCATCAGCTTCTTGGAAGGGGTCTGGCCGCGCCGCATCCTGCCGCAGCACTGCCGGCTCCTGGGCGAGGCCATGGCGCGCCTGCACCTGGCCGGGGCCTCCTTCAACATGCACCGCGACAACGCCCTCTCGGTCGGCGGCTGGCGTCCGCTGCTGGAAGCCACCGCGCCACGCGCACACGAGGTTCAAGAGGGACTGGCCGAGGCCCTGGAAAGCGAGCTTGCGTACCTCGAGGCCAACTGGCCGTCGAGCTTGCCGGAGGGAATCATCCACGCCGATCTTTTTCCCGATAACGTCTTTTTCCTCGGCGACCGGCTGTCTGGCATGATCGACTTCTACTTCGCCTGCAACGACTGCTTCGCCTACGACCTGGCAATCTGCCTGAACGCCTGGTGCTTCGAGCGCGACAACGCCTTCAATATCACCAAGGCGCGCTGCCTGCTGCAGGCCTATCGGCAGGTGCGCCCCTTCACCAGCGAGGAGCTCGAAGCCCTGCCGTTACTGGCGCGGGGCAGCGCCCTGCGCTTCCTGCTGACCCGGCTCTACGACCTGCTCAACCATCCGCCGGGCGCTTTCGTGAAGCCTAAGGACCCGCTGGAATACTGGAACAAGCTGCGCTTCCACCAAGAGGTGCGCGGCCCCGGCGCCTACGGGCTCGATTGACGCCGCATGCCTGCGTGATGGAGGAAAGATGACGGACAAGCTGGTCGAGATCTTCACCGATGGCGCCTGCTCGGGCAATCCGGGGCCCGGCGGGTGGGGTACGTTGCTGCGCTACGACGGGGTGGAGAAAGAGCTCTGCGGCGGCGAGCCGGAGACGACCAACAACCGCATGGAGCTGATGGCGGCGATCGTCGCCTTGGAAGCGCTGAAGCGCCCCTCCCGGGTGCGCCTCACCACCGACAGCACCTACGTGAAGAACGGCATCACCACTTGGATCCACGACTGGAAACGGCGCGACTGGAAAACCGCGGCGAAGAAGCCGGTCAAGAACGTCGATCTCTGGAAGCGGCTGGAAGCCGCCTTGTCGCGCCATCAGGTCGAGTGGCACTGGGTCAAGGGCCACACCGGCCACCCGGAGAACGAACGCGCCGATGAGTTGGCCCGCGCGGGGATGCCCGCGGGCGTTTAGGCGGGCGTCTAGAGGGGCCTTTAGACGGGCGTTTAGGGTCCGCGGCTAGCCCGATATTCTTTTGGAGGAGCATTGGGCGTGGCTGTCGAGAGCTTCTTTTCCGCCGATTATCAGGAGGCACGTGGCAAGTTCCTGGCGGCTGCCGAGGCGGCCGGTGCCGCGCTGCAGTCCGCCGCTCATCCCCTCACGGGGCCGGACGGCGGGGCGCTGGCGATGGATGCCGCCTGGATCGGCCCGGCGGCAGCGGATCGGGTCCTGGTGACCATCTCGGGCACGCACGGCATCGAAGGCTTCACCGGCTCGGCGGCGCAGATCGGCTGGCTGGAGACCGGCCTGCAGCGGGATCTGCCGGCCGGCGTTGCCGTGCTGCACGTCCATGCTCTCAATCCCTACGGCTTCGCCTGGCAGCGGCGGGTCAACGAGGACAACGTCGACCTCAATCGCAACTTCCTCGATCACGACGCGCCGCATCCGGAAAACTCCGGCTACGACGCACTGGCCGAGGCGATCTGCCCGCCGCGCATCGATGACGAGGCCATGGCCAAGGCGGATCGCGAGATCGCGGCATTCGGCGAGCGGCACGGCGAGATCGCCTGCCTCTCGGCCATCGTGGCAGGTCAGTATCGCCATCCACAGGGCCTCTACTTCGGCGGACAGGGGCTGAGCTGGTCGGCCCGCTGCCTGCTTGCCCTACTGCAAGAACGCCTGGCTGGTGTCCGGGAGGTTGCCTCGATCGACTTTCATTCGGGGCTGGGGCCTTACGGCTACGGCGAGCTGATGAGCTGCCAGGCTTTCGAGTCGCCGGGCTACCAGCTGCTGCGGTCTTTCTACGGCGAGGAGGTCACCTCGACCGGCGACGGTAGCATGAGTTTCGTCGACAACTTCGGCGACAGCAGCAACGCTTTCGTCAGCGCGGCGCCGCAGGCCGAGCTTGGTGCGGTCTGTCTCGAGTTCGGTACCCGACCTGAGGCGCAGGTCTTCGACGCTATGCGGCGGGAGAACTGGCTGCACCTGCACGGCGTACTGGATTCGCCCGAAGGCCGGCGCATCAAGGCGGAGATGCGCGATGCCTTTTATCCCGAGGAGGTGGCCTGGAAGGACGCGATCTGGACGCGCAGCGCGGAGATCATGGGGAAGGCGCTGGCCGGTCTGGCGGAACGCTGCTGAAGCCGCGGCGGCGCCGGCTTTCGCCCGCGCCGTGTCTCACGGACTGTCGTTAAAGTGCCGCCAGCGTCTTTTCCGCGCTGGAGACGTCGAGGCCGCCCGGGTTCTCCTCGATGGCGAGGTGCTTCACGGTGCCGTCCTCGACGATCATGGCGAAGCGCTTCGCGCGCATGCCCATGCCGAGACCGCTCAGGTCCAGCTCGAGGCCGAGAGCCTTAGTGAAGTCGGCGCTGCCGTCGGCCAGCATCACTACCTTGTCGCCGACGTTCTGATCCTTGCCCCAGGCGCCCATCACGAAGGCGTCGTTCACCGACAGACAGGCGATGGTGTCAACGCCCTTGCCCTTCAAGGCATCGGCATTCTGGACGAAGCCGGGCACGTGCTTGGCCGAGCAGGTCGGCGTGAAGGCGCCGGGCAGGCCGAAGAGAACCACGGTCTTGCCGGACAGGAGTTCGTCAGTGCTGATATCGGCCGGGCCGTCGGCCGCCATGTGCTTGAGCGTTCCGCTCGGAACCTTGTCGCCAACCTGAATCGCCATGGTCGTTTCCCTCCCTCAGCTTCGCCATCGTGTTCTTGGGCCGGATGGAACGGGCTCGATCCATCCATGCGGAACGGTGTCTTTGTACGTCAGACTTGCCATTAAATAGGCCCTGTCGGCAGGCAAATCCACCCTGGAGCATAAGGGCCGCCGCGGCGCTTCGTCGGACGGCTTTGCGAGCCTAGTCCTCCTTCGGCTCGGCCTCGTCCTCTGCCTGCCGTTCCCTGGCTTTCTCGGCCTTGGCTTCTGCTTTGGCGGCGCGCTTGGCGGCCTTGGCCTTCTCCCGCTCCAGGCGGTCGAACTTGTAGTTCGGACGGCGTACCATGGGAGTCTCCTTCGATTGCTCAACGGTCATGGGCAGCGCCTGGCGTCGGCCCAACAGCGCTCACCCGAAGGCGCGCGCCCCTACTATGACAGAGTGATCGGTCTTCGTGAAAAGAAGACGGGCCCCGAGGGGCCCGCCCGTACAGATCGCGGAGCTTGCGTCACTCGGCGCTCAGGTTGACCGCCTTGACGCCGCGCTTATCCTGCATTGCCTCGAAGCGTACCTTCTGGCCTTCCTCGAGGGTCGCCATCCCAGCCTCCTGAACTGCCGTGATATGCACGAACACGTCCTTGGAGCCATCATCGGGGGCTATGAATCCGTAGCCCTTCGTTACATTGAAGAACTTTACCGTTCCGTTCGTCATTCTAACTTCCTTCGCAGTACGTCATGACCTGCAGCGGCAACCGACCGCTGGAGGGTGCGGGGGCATTGGAACTCGGGGAACGTCCCGATTTGATCGCGGGCGACGCTCAAATCAAGACTGCTTTAGTCACAGTGCGGCCGCCACCCGCTTGATATGCGGTCCTAGAGCCCGGTATGGCAAGGGAAATTTGTATGACAGCCGGTGAAACGGCGGACTCGCGCGACTCGATCGATCGTCAATCGCCAGCGATGGCGACACCGCCGCGCGCGCGTTCGATCGCGTCCATGACGCGTTCCGCGGTCAGCAGCTCGGGCAGCGCCTCGCCCTGCGGCAGGCCGGGTCCATAGACTGCGTTGAAGGGGATACCGTAGCGTCCGAAGCTGGCCAGGTAGTCGGAGATCTCCTCACTCGGCAAAGTCCAGTCGCCGCGCATGGGGATCACGGACGACTCGGACAGCGCCGTGGCCACCGGATCGCGGTCGATCACCAGCTTTTTGTTGACCTGGCATGTGATGCACCAGTCGGCTGTGACGTCAATGAAGACCACCGAACCTTCGGCGACGAGGGCGGCGATCTCCCTTCTGTCCAGGGGCTGCCAGGCCCGATCGACCGAGGCAGTGGCTTTGTCCGGCGCTGCGACGGGCATGACCAGCGGCGCGGCGACGGCGAGCAGCGCCACAACACTTGCCAGGGCGGTCATGGCGGGGCGCCGCCCCTGTCTGCGCAAGGCCAGGAAGACCGCCATCACGACCAGCAGGGCGGCGATGACGAGGCTGGCCATCATGCCGATTTGCGCCGCCAGCACGGTCAGCAGCCAGACCGCCGTGCCGGCCAGGGCGAGGCCGAGAATGCGGCGCAGCGTCACCATCCAGGGCCCGGGGCGCGGCAGGCTGGTGGCGAGTGCGGGAAAGGCCGCGACCAGCAGATAGGGCAGGGCCAGGCCGAGGCCCAGTACAGCGAAGATCAGGACAATCTCGGCCGTGCCGCTGGCCAGCGCGAAGCCGACCGCGGTGCCGAGGAAGGGGGCCGAGCAGGGCGTCGCCAGCAAGGTGGCGAAGGCACCGGTCAGGAAGTGGCCGGAGAGCCTGCCGTCCCGCTCCGCGCCGACGCCGGCCGTGGCGGCCAGGTCGCCGACCCGCCCGGGCAGGCGGAACTCGAAAAGACCGAAGAGATTGCAGGCGAAGAGCGTGACGATCGCTGCCATCGCGGTCAGAAACAGGGGCTGCTGGAACTGGATGCCCCAGCCTGCCGCCAAGCCGGCTTCCTTCAGGGCGATCGCACCGGCGGCGAGCAGCAGGAAGGAGCAGAGAATGCCGGCGGAGGACGCGAGGAAGCCACGGCGCACCACCGCGCGCTCCCGGCCGCCATGGCTCACTGCGGACAGCAGCTTGATCGACAGCACCGGCAGCACGCAGGGCATCAGGTTCAGGATCAGCCCGCCCAGCAGCGCGAAGGCCAGGATGAGCAGGAGGCTGCGCTCCGGTGCCGCCGCGCCGGGCATGGTGTCGAGAACGTCGCCCGCGGCCGTGCCTTCGGCGAAGCGGCCGACCACCTTGGCTTCCAGGCCACGGTTGCCGTCGATCACGGTCAAGGTCAGGCGCTTGCCTTCCAGGACGCCCTCGGCCTGCGGGCCGCGCGCACTCGCCAGGCGCAATACCGCGCGCTTACCGCCGTCGCTGAGTCGGACCTTGGGCTTGTCGAAGACGAAGCCGGGCGGGCCCTCGACCAGCACGTCGGGGGCCTCGAAGGGGAAGCTCGAACGGGCGACGACTTCCAGCAGCGGGGCCTCGCCTCCGGCGATCAGGCTGGTGCTCTCCAGGCTCAATCCGACACGCGCGCCGTCGCCGGGCACCAGAGACGCGAACTGGTCAATCAGTAGGGCTTCGCGCGCGCTGGTGACGGGGCCGCCCGGTAGATCGAGCGTGACCACGCCATCGTAGGGTATGCAGATCTCCTCGCAGACCAGATAGTTGACTGCAGCCTGCAAGCGAACCGCTTCGCCGGGCCGTGTCAGGTGCGCCTCAATCGGCAGCACCACCTCTTCCGAATAGCCGAAGGTCTCCAGCCCGAAGAGTGAGAAGCGATGCGGCGCCGGCCAGTGGAGCTCGGCGCTGTCCAGATTCTCGGAAGCCGACCAGTCAAGCGACGGCGGAAAACCCGCGTCGCCCGGCGAACGCCAATAGATCTTCCAGCCCGGCTCCAGCTTGAACTGCAGCCCGAGGCGCAGTGGCTGCCCGCCGCTGTCCGCCGCATTGCTGCCCGTGGTGTCGCTGGCCGCCAGCAGGCGCAGCTTCGCCTGCTCGTGATCGAGCCAGGGACCGGCCGCGGCCAGCGCCGTGCCGTCGAATGCCAGGAGCCCGGCGAGCGTGCACAGAGTCGACAAAAATACTTTCCGAATCAACGATCTAGACCTCGATTCCCGGGTGTCTCAAGTTTTCAACGCCCTTTAACCCACGACCGCCCTATATATAGTAGTCTGGTATTGCCCAGCTCTCGTCACTTTCTTGTGTTGAGACGGTTTGCACAAGCTTGTCCGGGAGCGGAGCCCGGTGGGCAGCTGTGAGCAAAGGACGCTGGGAGTCGCCTATTCATGTGCGAGACGCCGACCGAAGACAGCTATTTGACCGGCCAGCTTCTGATTGCCATGCCTAACATGCGCGACCCCCGTTTTGCCCGTACGGTAATCTACATGTGCGCCCACAATGCCGACGGAGCCATGGGGCTGGTGGTCAACCGCCTGATCGGCTCGATCACCTTTCCCGATCTGCTGGAGCAACTCGGCATCGACAACAGCAGCGTCAGCGAAGAGATCCGCGTGCATTTCGGCGGCCCCGTTGAGTCCGGCCGCGGCTTCGTGCTGCATTCCTCCGAGTACGAGCGCGAAGGCACCTTGCAGGTCAGCCAGAAGGTCGGCCTGACCGCCACCATCGACATCCTGCGCGACATGGCGAGCGGCAGCGGACCGCAGCACTCCCTGCTGGCTCTCGGCTATGCCGGCTGGGGCCCGGGGCAGCTCGACTCCGAGATTCAGGCCAACGGCTGGCTCCACGTCGAGGCCGACGAACGGCTGGTGTTCGGCGCCGACCTGGACGGCAAGTGGGAGCAGGCCATCTCCAAGCTGGGCTTCGATCTTTCCATGCTGTCGGGCGACGCCGGCCACGCATAGCGGCCGAAGCGGTTCCCCTTCACTTCGCGCCGGCTCTTTCCGGAATTCTCACGCGGGCTGTCGGGCGTTTGCTGTCCGGGTCCTTGCGCGGATCGTCGCGCAGGATGGCGAAGAGCACGTGGTCCTGCCAGGCACCGTTGATGCGCAGGTACTGTCGGGCGTAGCCCTCCTCCTGGAAGCCCATCTTGGCGAGTAGCGCACGGCTCGCCATGTTGCGCGGCAGGCAGGCGGCCTCGATCCGGTGCATGCCGAGCGGGCCGAAGCTGAAGTCGAGCACCGCTGCGAGGGCGTCAGACATGTAGCCCTGGCGTGCGTGCGGCTCGCCGATCCAGTAGCCCAGGCTGGCCGTCTGGGCGACATCGCGGCGGATGTTGCTCAGGGTCACGCCGCCCAGCAGTGCCTCGTCGCTGTTGCGGAAGATCAGGAAGCTGTAGCTGCTGCCCTGCCGCATTTCCTGGTTGTAGGCGCGCACGCGGCGCCGGAAGGCACCGCGCGTCAGGGCGTCGTAGGGCCAGGTCGGCTCCCAGGGCGAGAGGAACTCGCGGCTTTTCTGCCGCACCTCGGACCAGGTCTTCCAGTCCTTCTGCTGCGGCGGTCGCAGATACACCCGGGGCCTCTCCAGGCGGAGCGACCGCCATTGGTTCCCGCGGAACGGCGGAAGCAACACGGTTGGACCCTCAGTTCAAACGCGCGGCCACGCGGTCCAGATCCTCGACCCGGCTGATTGGTCCGAGGGCCGCGAGTGTCGGCCGGCTGGCGGCAAGCCGCTTTGCCAAGCCCTGCAGGGCCGTCACGTCGACGGCCTCGATCTTTTCGACGATCTCCGTGACCGGCAGCGGTCGACCATAGGCGAGAAGCTGCTGGGCCAGCTGCTCGGCACGCGATCCACTGCTTTCCCGGCTCATCAGGGTGCTGGCCTTGAGCTGGGTACGGGCACGCGCGGCCTCCGGCTCGGTGATGTCGTGCGACAGCTTGGCCAGCTCGTCGCAGACCACGGGCATCAGCTCCTCGACCTCTTTGGCGCCAGTGCCCGCGTAGATGCCGAACAGGCCGCCGTCCGCATAGGCCGAGACGAAAGAATAGATGGAGTAGACCAGGCCGCGGTTCTCGCGGATCTCCTGGAAAAGGCGCGACGACATGCCGCCGCCCAGCAGGGTCGAAAGCACCAGCGCCGCGTAGTGGTCGTCGTCGCGGTAGCCGACCCCGTCGAAGCCAAGCAGCAGATGCACCTGCTCCAACTCGCGCGCCTCACGAAAGTCGCCACCCCGATAGGCCGCGGGCTCGACCGTGGGCGTGTCGTCATCGGGCAAACCGTTGAAGGCCTCGGCGACCAGCTCGGTCAGGCGCTCGTGATCGACCTTGCCGGCGGCGGCGATCACCATGCGCTCCGGGCTGTAGTGGCGGCTCATGTAGGCGCGCAGGCTGTCGCGGTCGAGCGAGGAGACGATCTCGGCGCGGCCCAGCACCGGCCGGCCGAGCGGTTGGTCGGGATAGGCGGTCTCCTGGAAGTGGTCGAAGATGATGTCGTCCGGCGTGTCGATCGACTGGCCGATCTCCTGCAGCACAACGGCGCGCTCGCGCGACAGCTCGGTCTCGTCGAACACGGAATGCTGCAGGATGTCGGCGATGACGTCGGTGGCGAGCTCCAGGTCGTCGGCCAGCACCTTGGCGCAGAAGGCAGTGGTTTCGCGGCTGGTGTAGGCGTTGACGTGGCCGCCGACGGCCTCGATCTGCTCGGCGATGTCGCGGGCGCTGCGCTGCTCCGTGCCCTTGAAGGCCATGTGCTCGAGCAGATGGGCGACACCGTTGACCTGCGCCGGCTCGTGGCGCGTGCCGACGCCAATCCAGGCGCCGATCGACACGGTCTCGACCGAGGCCATGGTGTCACTGGCGACGGTCAGGCCGCTCTCCAGGCGCGTCACCCGGACCGTCATGCGTTGCGATCCTCGATCTGCTGTTTGCCGTACGGCCGTCCGGCGCGCCAGCACTCCCGCAGGGCGCTCCAGAGGGCGCGCAGGCCGTGGCCGGCGTGAACTTTCGGCTCGTCGCGGCGAATCACCATCTCGGCGCAGCCGCAGCCCTCGCTGATCGCCACCTTCTCCAGATAGAAGCGGGCGAAGGATTGCTGACTGGTCTGACTCCGGTTCATGCGGCTCCTCTAACTCCCTTGGTCTCGCGAATGTGCGCTGTCACCGCGGTATAGTCGTTCGGCAGAACGCTCATACGCTCTTCCCGCTCGTAAAGGTCGGCCAGTCGCGCCGGCAGAGCCGTCCGCCGTCCGGTTGCCTGCTCGACCGCATCCGGGAACTTCGCCGGATGGGCCGTCGCCAGGGCCACGACCGGGGCGTCCAGGTCGCCCGCCTTGGCACGCGCGGCGGCGATGCCGATGGCGCTGTGCGGGTCGATCAGCTCGCCGGTCTCGTGTTGTAGGCGGGTGACCTCGGCCAGGGTCTCCTCGTCGTCCAGCCGGGCAGCCGCGAAAAGCGCTCGGGCTTGTTCGAGCTGTGCCGGAGCGACCTCGAAAGAGCCGTCCTGGCGCAAGCGGGCCAAGGTCTTGGTCACCGCCTCGCCGTCGCGACCGCAGAGATCGAACAGCAGCCGCTCGAAGTTGCTGGAGACCTGGATGTCCATGCTGGGCGAGAGGGTCGGATGCACCGGAGCTAGGGTCATGGCGCCGCTGTCGAAAAAGCGGGTCAGGATATCGTTCCGGTTGGAGCCGACGATGAGCCGCTCGATCGGCAGGCCCATCTGTCGCGCGCCGTAGCCGGCGTAAACGTTGCCGAAGTTGCCGGTCGGCACGGCGAAGGCGACCTTGCGGTCGGGCGCGCCCAGCGCCGTCGCGGCGTGGAAGTAGTAGGCGATCTGCACCAGGATGCGCGCCCAGTTGATCGAGTTGACCGCCGAGAGCTGCACCTCCTCGCGGAAGGACATGTCGTTGAACATGGCCTTCACCAGGTCCTGGCAGTCGTCGAAGGTGCCCTCGATGGCGATGTTGTGCACGTTGCCGGAGGTCACCGTGGTCATCTGCCGGCGCTGCACCTCGGAGACCCGGCCCTTGGGGTGCAGGATGAAGATCTCGATGCGATCGCGATCGCGGCAGGCCTCGATCGCCGCCGAACCGGTATCGCCGGAGGTCGCGCCGACGATGGTGATGCACCGGCCACGCGCCGTCAGCACCTTGTCGAACAGCCGACCGACCGCCTGCAGCGCGAAGTCCTTGAAGGCCAGGGTGGGGCCGTGGAAGAGCTCCATCAGCCAGGTCCGCTTGTCGAGTTGCTTCAGCGGCGCCACGGCGCTGTGGTCGAAGCCGGCGTAGGCTTCGCGCAGCAGCGTGCCGATCTCGGGCAAGGCGACAGAACCGGCCATGAAGGGCTCGACCACGCGCGTGGCGATTTCGGCGTAGCTGAGATCCTGCAGGGTGCGGATCTCCTCGGCCGAGAACCGGGGCCAGCTCTCAGGCAAGTAGAGCCCGCCGTCCTGCGCCAGGCCGGCCAGCAGGACGTCGTCGAAGTCCAGTTCCGGGGCCGCGCCCCGCGTGGAGATGTAGCGCATCCCACCCCACCGCCTTGAATTGGGGCCGCTAATCTAAAACCCGCGACCGGGTGGAACAAGACACCGGGCGGCGGTAGTCGAGTTGTAGGGACAGTGTCTGCGGCCGGCCGCCACGGGGCCTCAGTTAGTCCAGGTAGCGCGCCTTCAGGTGGGCCATGAAGATAGCCGGGTCCAGGGCCTTGCCGGTTGCCTGGGTCAGCAGCTCGTCGGTGGTGAGGAAGGAGCCCTGCTCGTGGACGTTCTGCTTCAGCCAGCCCATGAGCGGGGCGAAGTCGCCCTTGGCGATGGCCTCCGGGATCTCGGGTAAGGCGGCCTTCGCGGCAGCGAAGAGCTGCGCCGCGGTCATGGCGCCAAGGGTATAGGTCGGGAAATAGCCCCAGGCGCCGTCGTACCAGTGGATGTCCTGCAGGCAGCCGAGCCGGTCGTCAGGCGGGGTCAGGCCGAGCAGGTCGTGCAGGCCCTCGTTCCAGGCGCCGGGCAACTCCTCCAGTGACAGCTCGCCGGCGATCATGGCCTTTTCCAGGCGATAGCGCAGGATGACATGCGCCGGATAGGTCACCTCGTCGGCATCGACCCGGATAAAGCCGGGCTCGACCTTGTTGTAGAGGCGGATCAGGTTCTCCGTCTCCCACGCCGGGCCGCTGCCGCCGAAGGCCTCCCGCAGCAAGGGCGCGGCGAAGGCGATGAACTCGCGCGAGCGGCAGGTCTGCATCTCGACCAACAGCGACTGGCTTTCGTGCATCCCCATGCCGCGCGCATTGCCGACCGGCTGCAGGCGCCAGTCGGCCGGCAGGCCGCGCTCGTAAAGGGCGTGGCCGGTTTCGTGCAGCACGCCCATCAGGGCGGTGATGAAGTCGGCCTCGTCGTATCGCGTGGTAATGCGCACGTCGTCCGGTACGCCGCCGCAGAAGGGATGCAGCGAGACGTCGAGCCGGCCGCTCGCGAAGTCGAAGCCGACGATCTCCATCAGGCGCCGGCCGAGCGCTTCCTGGGTTTCGCGCGGGAAGGGGCCCTGCGGAACGAGCGGCGCGCCAGCGTCCGCCTGCTTGGCCAGCACAGCGTCGAGGAAGTTCGGCAGAAAGCCCTCGAGCGGCGCGAAGACGGCATCGATGCGCTCGGAGCGGCCGCCGGGCTCGTACTCGTCCAACAGGGCGTCGTAGGGGCTGAGGCCGAGCGCGTCCGCCTTGGCCTCGGCCGCCTGCCGCACCAGGCCGAGCAGCTCCTTCAGCGACGGCAGAACGGCAGCGAAGTCATTCGCCGGCCGGGCCTCGCGCCAGGCGAACTCGCAGCGCTTGCAGGCCCGCGACAGGGCCTCGACCAGGCTGGCGTCGAGCGCCGTGGCATGCAGCCACTCGCGGCGCATCTCGCGCAGGTTGGCGGCGCGCCAAGGATCGAGTCGGCCGCTTTCGTCCTCGGCCTCGGCGAACATGCCGGCCATCGCCTGGTCGGCCAGGATCTCGTGACAGGTCACGTCGAGCGCGGCGAGTTGCTCGGTGCGCGCCTCGGCGCCGCCGGTGGGCATCATGGCCGACATGTCCCAATGCAACACCGCGGCCGCCTCGCGCAGCGCGTAGAGTCGGCGGAAGCGGGCTTCCAGCGCGCTATAGGCGGGGTTGTCGGCGGCGTTGTCGGCGGGTTGGAGCCCGGTCATCGGCGGCTCCGCTTGCGGCGCGACGAGGACCTCTCGCTGCTACGTCTGGTCGAGAAGATGATGTAGATCACCAGCAGAGCCAAGGCCAGGGCGTACCAGGTGATTGCATACTGCAGATGATCGTTGCGCAGCTCTATGCTGGCGCCGACTGCAATTGGTAGACCGCCGGGAACCTCACCGCCCAAGCCGTCCGGCAGGATCTCGCCGTAGACCTCGGTGACAGCGTTCTCGAGCTGCACACGCGCGGCCATGGCCGGCAGGTCGAACCAGAGCCAGAGGTTGTTTGCGGGATCGTTCTGCGGCCGGGTGAAGTCCATGCCACGCCAGCCGCCGCGGCGCAGGATGACCTCCAGATCGAGCGACTCCTCGATCCGCCCCTCGAGCCTGGTTTCCGGTTTGCTACGGTCGACCGGCACCCAGCCGCGGTTGACCAGCAGAACGCGCCCGTCATCGAGCACGAAGGGGGTAACCACGTGCAAGCCGACCCTGCCCTTGAAGGTCCGCGACGCGACATAAAGCTCATCCTCGTGCAGAAAGGCGCCGCGCAGCCGCACCCGCACAAACTCCAGCGACGACGGATCCTCGAAGGTGCCCGGCAGGCTTCGTGCCGGCGCTTGGCTGCGCGCTTGGCGTTCGATGATCAGCGCCTCTTTCCAGTACAGCCGCTGCATCTGCCAAGTCCCGAGAGCGAGCAGAACCAGCACCGCCAAGGCGGTGCAAACGCTGGCCCAGAGGGTTGGCCGGAAACTGCGCAGCCAGGTGGGCTTGCTACTGGTCCGCTTGTTACTGGTGCTTTGGCTAGAGGTCATGGCCCTGTGTGTTCACCCTAGGGAAAGACGCTCAGTCATAATCCTGAGTCCCGGAATCGCTTGCCCGGTGATGGAACTGCAGCGCGATCAGGGTCGCCTTCATGGGCCGCAGCAGCGCCAGTGTGCCGCCCAGGATGACCGGCGGCCAGACCACCAGGTGCAGCCAGTAGGGCGGCGCAAAAGCCGATTCGACCAGCAGAGCGAGCGGCACGACCAAAGCGCCCATGATGAAGATGATGAAGACGGCCGGCCCATCGCCGCTGTCGGCCTTCTGCAGATCGAAGCCGCAGTCGCTGCAGCGCTCGGCGACCTGCAGGAAGCCGCTGAACAATGGCCCGCGACCGCAGCGCGGACAGCGACAGGCGAGACCCGACGCAAAGGGCGAAACGCGCCTATGATAACCCTCGCTCGGCATGGTCGGCCGGCTTTCCAAAAGGTTTTGGTCGACGGCGCCCCCGATGGGTTTGTTCAGTAGGCTTACCCGGCGCGCGCGTTCGTTCAGCCTCCGGCGGTACCGTAGCCCCACCAATAGACGCAGCAGAAGAGGAACAGCCAGACGACGTCGACGAAGTGCCAGTACCAGGCGGCCGCCTCGAAGCCGAAGTGGTGGTCGGGCTTGAAGTGACCCTTCATGGCGCGGAACAGGCAGACGATCAGGAAGATGGTCCCGATGATGACGTGGAAGCCGTGGAAGCCGGTCGCCATGAAGAAGGTCGAGGAGTAGATCCCGTCGGTAAAGCCGAAGGAGGCATGGCCGTATTCGTAGGCCTGCACGGACGTGAAGAAGATGCCCAGCAGGATCGTCAGGGCCAGGCCGCGCACCGTGTTCTTCTGATCGCCGTGCTGCAGCGCATGGTGCGCCCAGGTCACCGTGCAGCCCGACAGCAGCAGGATCAAGGTGTTGAGGAACGGCAGGTCGAAGGGGTGGAACGGCTCGACGCCGGGCGGCGGCCACTGGAAGTCGACCGCTTCCTTGGGAAACAGCGAGGCGTCGAAGAAGGCCCAGAAGAAGGCGGCGAAGAACATGACCTCGGAGGCGATGAAGAGGATCATGCCGTAGCGCAGGCCGAGCTGGACGATCGGCGTGTGCAGATGCTGGAAGGTGGCCTCGCGCACCACGTCGCGCCACCAGAGAACCATGGTGAGCGCTACCAGCAGGGCGCCGATCGGCAGCAGCCACCCGGTAATCTCGTGCATGTAGAGGACGGCGCCAACGGCCATCGTGCCCGCCGCGGCCGCACCGACCAACGGCCAGGGGCTCGGATCCACCAGGTGATAGGGGTGCTTCGGTCCGGGCTCGTGGGCCTGTGCTTCGCTCATTGCTTTCCCCTCATAACAGACACTGCCGGCCCGCGGCCGCAGTCAGTTGACGTCTAGGCTCGTGCTTTCGCCACTGGCAGGCCCAAGCAGGTTGCTGCTGACCTCTTCTTCTTGCTCCGCGTCTTCCAGACTGCGGAAGAAAGTGTAAGACAGCGTGATGGTGGTGACTTCGTCAAGCCCGGGGTCGTCCAGAATCGCCGGGTCGACGAAGAAGGACACGCCCATGTCGATGGCCTGGCCGGGCTCCAGCCGCTGCTCCTCGAAACAGAAGCAGGCCACCTTATTGAAGTATTGCCCCGCCTTGAGCGGGGTGACGTTGAAGGTTGCGGTGCCGTTGACCGGCCGGGACGAGAGATTCTCCGCCCGATAGAACACCAGCCCGGGCTCGCCGACCTTGAGCGCGACCTCGCGCACTTCGGGCTGGAAGCGCCAGGGCAGGGCCGGATTGACGTCGGCGTTGAAGCGCACGGTGATGATGCGCTCGCCGACCGCCTGCGGCATCTCGCTCGCCACCTGGGTGGTGCCGCCGAAGCCGGTGACCTGGCAGAACAGGCGGTAGAGCGGCACCGACGCGAAGGCCAGGCCGACCATACCGCAGACCAGGCCGCTCAGGAGCAGCGCGGTGCGCGCATTGCTGTGGTTCTGCTGACGGGCGGCCATGCTCTAGCCCCCGCCCATGCGGATGATGGAGACGAAGTAGACCACCACCACGAAGGCCACCAGAACGCCGAAGAGCGCCCAGTTCTTGACCCGGCGGTGGCGGCGGAACTCCTTGCCGTCCTGCGGATCGGGCGACACCTGGGATGCCGTCTCAGGGGTCATCCGGTGCTCCCTCCCAGCAGTCCCGGCAGCAAGCCCGGCGCCCGGTCGATGATCAGGACGGCGAAGAGCACGAAGAGATAGAGGATCGAGTAGCCGAATAGCTGCCGGGCTGCCCGATCGCCAGTATGGGCGCCGGCCTCGGTCATGACGCGCCAGGCCAAGCCGACGAATCCGAGACCCATGGCCAGGGCGACCGCTCCATAGACCGCTCCGGTCGTGCCGAGCAGCGCCGGCGCCACGCCGAGCGGCAGCAGAATCAGACTGTAGATCAAAATCTGGCGCTTGGTCGCCGCGGCGCCGGCGACCACCGGCAACATGGGCACGCCGGCCTTGGCATAATCGCCTTCGCGGTAGAGCGCCAGCGCCCAGAAGTGCGGCGGCGTCCAGAAGAAGATCAGCAGGAAGAGGGCGATCGAGTCGAGGCTGACGCCGCCGGTCACCGCGGCCCAGCCGATCATCGGCGGGAAGGCGCCAGCCGCGCCGCCGATCACGATGTTCTGTGGCGTGCGCCGCTTCAGCCAGACGGTGTAGACGAAGACGTAGAAGCCGATGGCGAGCGCCAGCAGGGCGGCTGCGGCCCAGTTGACCGCCAGGCCCATCAGCATGACGGAGAAGAGGCAGAGGATGGCGGCGAACGCCAGGGCCTCTTCGGGGACGACGCGTCCGGCCGGGATAGGCCGCCGCCGCGTCCGTTCCATCACCGCGTCGATATCGCGGTCGTACCACATGTTGACGGCGCCGGCCGCGCCGGCTCCGACCGCGATGCAGAGGACCGCGACGGCGGCCAGCAGCGGATGCAGGCTGCCGGGTGCGACCGCCAGGCCGGCGATGCCGGACAAGACCACCAGTGACATGACGCGGGGCTTGAGCAGGGCCAGATAATCGGCGACCTGCCCAGATCCAACGACAGGGTTGCCGGCGAGCGGGGCGCCCTGCTTGGCGGCGACCTGAATCGTACTATCGCTCACCGCGACCCTCTCGACATGCGACGACCAGCATCATCGGAAATCCGCCGGGGCCGGCTCAGCCGACCCGCGGCAGTACCTCGAAGGTGTGGAACGGCGGCGGCGAAGAGACCGTCCACTCCAGGGTGGTCGCGCCTTCGCCCCAATAGTTGTCGCCGACCCGCCGGCCAGCCGCCAGGGTATAGAGCAGCACGCCGATGAAGAAGAGCGTCGAGGCGAAGGCGATGTAGCCGCCGATCGACGATACGAAGTTCCATCCGGCATAGGCGTCAGGATAGTCGCTGTAGCGCCGCGGCATGCCCTGGGCGCCCAGGAAGTGCTGCGGGAAGAACAGCACGTTGACGCCGACGAAGCTGGTCCAGAAGTGCAGCTTGCCGGCCCATTCGGGATACTGACGGCCGCACATCTTGCCGATCCAGTAGTAGATGCCGGCGAAGATGCCGAACACGGCGCCGAGGCTCAGCACGTAGTGGAAGTGGGCGACCACGTAGTAGGTGTCGTGAAAGGCCAGGTCCATGCCCGCGTTGGCCAGCACCACGCCGGTCACGCCGCCGACGGTGAAGAGGAAGATGAAGCCGATGGCCCACAGCATGGGCGTGTCGAAACGGATCGAGCCGCCCCACATGGTCGCAATCCAGCTGAAGATCTTGATGCCGGTCGGCACCGCGATGACCATGGTCGCCGCCGTAAAGTAGGCCCGCGTATCGACGTCCATCCCCACGGTGTACATGTGGTGCGCCCAGACCACGAAGCCGACGAAGCCGATCGCCACCATCGCATAGGCCATGCCCAGGTAACCGAACACCGGCTTGCGGCTGAAGGTCGAGATGATGTGGCTGACAATGCCGAAGGCCGGCAGAATCATGATGTAGACCTCGGGGTGCCCGAAGAACCAGAAGAGATGCTGGAACAGGATCGGGTCCCCGCCGCCGGCCGCCTCGAAGAAGGTCGTGCCGAAATTGCGGTCGGTCAACAGCATGGTGATCGCGCCGCCCAGCACCGGTAGCGACAGCACCAGCAGGAAGGCGGTGATCAAGATCGACCAGACGAATAGCGGCATCTTGTGCAGGGTCATGCCGGGCGCGCGCATGTTGAAGATCGTGGTGATGAAGTTGATCGCGCCCAGGATCGATGACGCGCCCGCCAAGTGGAGGGCGAAGATCGCCATGTCCACCGAGGGCCCTGGGTGCCCCAAACTTCCCGAGAGCGGCGGATAGACCGTCCAGCCGGTTCCGACGCCCATGCCCACGACCGAGGAGCCGACCAGCAGCAGGAAGGCCGGCACCAGCAGCCAGAAGGAGATGTTGTTCATGCGCGGGAAGGCCATGTCCGGCGAGCCGATCATCAGCGGCACCATCCAGTTGCCGAAACCGCCGATCAGCGCCGGCATGACCACGAAGAACACCATGATCAGCCCGTGCGCCGTGATGATCACGTTCCACAGCTGGCCGTCCGGGCTGCCGTCGGTCAGCAGGTACTGCACGCCGGGATCCTGCAGCTCCATGCGCATGATGACCGAGAACAGGCCGCCGATGATGCCGGCAATGACGGCGAAGCCAAGGTAGAGGGTGCCGATGTCCTTATGGTTGGTCGAACAGAACCAACGGACGAAGAAGCCCGGCTTGTGGTCGTGGTGATCGTGCCCGTGGGCGTCCGCGTGGGCTGTCATCGTGCTCAATCCCTCCTAGACTACTTCGCGGTCTTGTCGCGGTCGGCGAGCTGAACGGCCGGCGCCGTCCCGGCGGGCTCGTCGACCTTCGCGAATTCTTCCTGCGCGGTCTTCACCCAGGCCGCGTACTCTTCCTTGGTGACCGCCTTGATCATGATGGGCATATAGGCGTGCCCGGTGCCGCAGAGCTCGGAACACTGCCCGTAGTAAGTGCCGGGCTCGTTGATCCTCATCCAGGTCTCGTTGACCCGGCCCGGAACCGCGTCCAGCTTCACGCCGAAGGCCGGCATGGCGAAGTTGTGCAGCACGTCACTGGCGGTGATCAGCAGCCGGATATTGGTCTCGACCGGAAGCACCACCGGATAGTCGGTTTCGAGCAGGCGAAGCTGACCGGGCTCCAGATCCTCGTCCGGGATTAGGTTCGCGTCGAAAGTGAAGTTGCCGTCGTCCGGATACTCGTAGCTCCAGTACCACTGCCGGCCGATCGCCTTGATCGTCATGTCGGCCTCTTCGACCCGGTCGGCGAAGTAGAGCAGCTTGAACGAGGGCACGGCGATGATCACCAAGATGATCACGGGGATCGTGGTCCACAGCACCTCGAGCAGTGTGTTGTGCGTCGTCCTGGAGGGTGTCGGGTTGCGCTTCTCGGCGAACCGCCAAGAGGTGTAGAGCAGCAGCCCCAGCACGAAAACGACGATCAGCACGATGATGATGAACAGCATGTCGTTGAAGCTGCTGATCCGCTCCATGGTCGGCGAGGCCGGCGGCTGAAAACCGAGGGCCCAGTTCTCCGGTTGGCCCGCGGTGGCCGAGCCCGCCATGCCGGCCAGAACCGCCGGGGCCGAGGCGAGTGCTGTGACAATACGATTGAGTCCCATGCGCGGAGAATCTCCCTCTAACGACCGCGTTTTACCGGTCGGTGACGTACCCCTGTGCCGGCCGATGACGCCTGCAATCTGCTTCTATAGGGCCGGGCGACTTCGCCGGAAACCTACCCTAGCGGCAGGGGCGACACAAGCCTGCCACAGGGCGCATTTGAGCAGATTTTCAAGGGTTAACCTGGCTCTCGCGGGAGCCCAGCCAAGTCACGCGGGCGGTGCCGGAGGGCACTCCGTCGAGGGCGCGGCGGCTCCTCCGCTGGACGGCAGGGCGGCGCCTTGCCGGATGCACTACTCGAGCCGTAGTAGGCGCTTCATGACGGCGCGCAGGCGCGGATGCTCCGGGTTGACCTCGAAGGCCCTGTCGTAGTCGGCGACCGCGCGTTCCAGGTCGCCCTTGGCCTCGTAGGCAAGGCCCCGGTTGAAGCTGGCCTCGAAGTTGTCGGGATCGGCCTCCAGGGCGCGGCTGTAGTCCTCAATCGCGCGGTCTCGATCGCCGATGCGGCCATAGCTGTAGCCGCGGGCGACATAGGCCTCAGTATAGTCCGGGCGGATGTGCAGGGCGCGGCCGTAGTCCTCGATCGCCTGCTCGTAGTTGCCCAGCTCGTCCTGCGCCCAACCGCGCATGTAGTAGATCGGCGCCAGGTCCTTGCCCATGATCTGACGCGAGGCGATGGCGCGGCTGCAGAGCTCGACGGCGCTTTGCATATCGCCGCCCTGCACTACGGTCTCGGTGCATTGGCGGGCATCGTCGCGGGGGCCGGCCTTGGCCTCAGGCGTCAGGCCTAGGCCGGCGAGGAGCAGAACCAAGGGAAGCAGGCCGCGGCGGATAGCGGCGCGGCGACGGGCGGGCCTAAGGCCGGTCATGGACTGTGGCATCCTCGGTTACCCTTGCGGTCACAAAAAGCGCTGGGCTCCGGCGTCGGCCGGGCCGCTGCGGGGACGCCCGGCCGTGCCGGTTTCGTCCTAGGTCTCTTTACGCGGCCGTCGCGGCTCTGTCGAGTAGCCGGCCGATCAGCGCCAGCAGTCGCTCGGCCGAGACCGGTTTGATGAGCACTGCATTGCCGCTGCTTTCGATCTTCTTCAAGAGTGCCGGTGTCGTATCGCCGGTCAGGACAACGGCCGGAATCGCCGCGGAATGTATCTCGCGTATCCGCCGAATGGCGTCCAGCCCCGTGTTCTGATCGGTTAGGCGATAGTCGGCGATCATCAGGTCCGGTATCGACGGGCCGCTCGCTTCCTGCACGGCCTCCTCGTAGGACATTGCGGGAATGGCGTTCGCGCCCCAATCATCGAGAAGCTCGATGGTTGCCTCAAGCACGTCGAGATCGTTCTCGACGATCAGGATGTTCACCCCGTGGAGGCTCTGTTCGTTGCCTGCCGGGCTTGGCGCCTTCGGCGGGCATTCGCTGCGCGCCGCGCCGAGCGGCACTTCCACGGCGAACATGGAACCCTTGCCGAGCGTCGAATGCAGGTCGATCGGATGCTGCAGCATCTCGGCCATGCGTCCGGCGATCGCTAGCCCGAGGCCCAGGCCTTTGCTGCGATCGCGACCCGGATTGTCCAGCTGTCGGAACTCCTCGAAGATGTCGGCGTACTGGTTCTGCGGGATACCGATGCCGCTATCCCACACCTCGATCCGGACAGCGCCGTTGCGGCGCCGGCAGCCGAGCAGGATCTTGCCGCTCTCGGTATAGCGCACCGCGTTCGTCAGGAAGTTCTCGACAACCCGCGCCAAGAGGGCCGGATCGGACCGCAGGGTGAGCGACGAACGGATAATGCGCAGGTCGAGATGCTTGTCGCGGGCGCGCGGCGCCACGCTGCTGGTCACCAGGTCGAACAGCCCGGTGACGGGAAAGTCGGAGATCTCCGGCTTGATACCGCCGGCTTCGAGTTCCGAGACATCGAGGAGGGCATTCAGCATGCTACCCATCGAGTCGACGCCGGTGGTCATTCTGGCCATGATATCGCGCCGCCTGTCATCGTCCGCGGTGCTCGACAGGGCTGCCAGCAGCAGCTTCAAGGCGTGTAGCGGCTGGCGCAGGTCGTGGCTCGCCGCCGCCAGGAACCGCGTCTTGGCGGCGTTGGTGCGTTCGGCGGTTTCCTTGGCGTCCTGAAGGTCGTGCTCCGTGCGCTTTTGGTTGCTGATGTCCTGGACCAGCGCCACGAAGCCGTCGGTTGATCCGCTCTTGGTGAAGCGCGGGCGGTACTGGACGCGGACCTGGCGAATGCCGGCAAGTCGGTGACGCAGCGACGTTTCAAAGCTCACCGCCTGGCCGGCTATGGCCCGATCGATGTGGTGCCTTAGCCGGGCGAAGCCTTCCTCGTCGATGGTGTCGACGATGCTGGCGCCGATGATCTCTTCCCGTGATTTGCCGAACCACTCGCTGTAGGCGGTGTTGACGAAACGATAGCGTAGGTCAGGGCCGATGTGGGCGATCAGCGCCGGCACCATGTCGGTTGTCGAGCGGATCAGCTCCTCGCTCTCGCGAATCGCCTCTTCGGCGCGTTTCTCCTCGCTGATGTCTTGGGCGTGGCCGACGAAGCCGTCTGGCTTGCCGTCGTTCGTAAAGCGGGGCCGGAACTGCACGCGAACCTGCCGTTCTTCGCCGCTTGTGTGGGGAAAGCTGGTCTCGAAGGTAACCGCCTGACCGGCCAGCGCCTCGGCGACGCGAGATCGGGCCCGGGCAAAGCGCTCCTGGCCGATGTTCTCCAACAGGCTGGAGCCGATGACCTCGTCGCGCGACTTGCCAAACCACTCCACGTAAGCGGCGTTGACGAAGCGATAGCGCAGGTCAGGCCCGATGTCGGCAATCAGTGCCGGAACCACGTCGGTGATCGAGCGAATCAGGGCCTCGCTCTCGCGCAGCGTCTCCTCCGCGCGCTTCTCCTCGCTGATGTCCCGCACCAGCACGACATAGCCGACCGGCTTGTCGCCGCCGGCGAAGTGCGGGGCATAGTGCGCTCGGATGCTGCGCTCGCCACCCCATTTGTAAGCAAGGCGATACTCCATGGAGAACGCCTCGCCGGCCAGGGCCCGTTGGGTCGACGGATGGATCTGATTGAAGGCTGCATCGCCCAGCAGCTCTTGTAAGGTCATGCCGACCACCGCGTCGCGACTTATGCCGAACCAGTCTTCGTGGGCCTTGTTCACGAAGCGGTAGCGCAGATCGGGATCGAGATAGGCGATTAGGGCCGGCACCATGTCAGTGGTCAGGCGGACAAACTCCTCGCTTTCGCGCAGGGCCTGGACGGTGCGCCGTTGCTCGGTGATATCGCGGCCTATCGAGTAGAGTTCCGCCAGCGTGCCGTCTTCGGCGAAGATCGCGCGGTCGGTCCAGGCTTGCCAGCGGATCTCACCGCCCGGCGCGATGACCTGGTGCTCGTAGGATGCCTCCGGCTGCTCCGGTGTGATCGACGCAATGTGGGCCCGTGTGCCGGCGTGGTCCTCCTCGGGGATCAGCTCGAAAAAGGAATGCCCGAGCAGCTCTTCGGGCGATCTGCCGAAAGAGCGGCAGTAGGCGCCGTTCACGTAGGTGAGCGTGCCGTCCGGCAGAAAACGGCAGACCAAGTCCGGCAGGTTTTCGATGATACTGCGGTCGCCGAGTTCCCGCTGCTGTCGCGCCTGATCGACCAGCAGCCGCTTGTATTCCGAGCCGGCTCGCTGCGCGACCAGGCGGAAGAAGGCTCGTGCCTCCGCATCGTCGGTCTGCGGCTTGTCGGAGAGGGCGAAGACATGGCCGAGCAGGCGGCCTTCGCTATCCAGGACGGCCTCGCCACGATAGCTTTCCGCGCCGAGATCCTTGAGGAGCTGCGGGTTCGAAAAGAGGCGGGAGACGCCCTCGGGGCAAAAGTGATAGGGCGTGGCCGGAGCGCTCTTGTAAAACACCTCGCAGGGGCTGTCGGCGGTCTCATAAACCAGATTCTCTATCACTTTGCCGCGATCCCAGAGGACCAGTATCTCGTTCTGGCCCGGCTTGATGCCGGGCGCGGGCGAATCCGGCCCAAGGCACGTCCAGCCCAAGCGCTAGGGCCTCGGCGGCCGCCTTCAGGAAAGCGCGGCCCGTCGCCGATGTCCCGGCCAGCAGACGGATGGCTTGGTCGTTTGTGCTCATGAAACCTCAACAACTTCTGGTCTATCCGGCTCGTCCGGAAGCATTAGTAAGAGGTGAATAGACGTGGTTAACAAAAGATCAAGATGAGCGCCAGTGTACAGACGAGTCATGGGCCGAATTGTGGGGGTGCTGCTGGCGGCCTGTCGGCGATGTCGACCAGAATCCATCGTCATCCATCATCGCGAACCATCGTCACGGCATTTCACCGGCGGCATCGGACTGCCCGCGGGTGACAAGGCGCCGCACCCGCCGCATGCCGAACCATACCAGGGCGGCGACCGGCAGGATGGAGAGGCCGGTCAGCAGGGCAACGTCGATAGCGGCACCGGCTGCCTTGAGCGACTTCAGCGCATAGTTGACCAGGCCGACCAGGTAATAGCTGATCGCCGCGACCGACAGACCCTCGACCGTTTCCTGCAGGCGCAGCTGCAGCTGCGCCCGTCGGTTCATGGCGCTCAGCAGATCGCGGTTCTGCGATTCGAGCTGGATGTCGACCCGCGTGCGCAGCAGCTGTCCGGCCCGCGTCAGGCGGCGCGAGATGCGATCGATACGCTCGTCCGTCGATGCGCAGGTGCGCATCGCCGGACTCAATCGGCGTTCCATGAACTCCCGGATGGTCTGCGTGCCCTCGATTCGCACTTCGCGCAGCTCGTCGATCCGCCGCTCGACCAGGGCGTAGTAGGCACGCGCCGCGCTGAAACGGTAGGTCGTGGCTGCGGCCACCCGTTCGATCTCCTGCGAAAGCTCGGTCAGTTCGTCGAGCTGGCGCCGCTCGTCTTCCAGGGCCGAGATCTTGGACATCTGCGATGTGATCGCGACCAGCCGGTCCCGCGCGGCGTCGAGGTCGGGCGTCACCTCGCGCGCCAGGGGCAGCGCCAGGAGCGCCATCATACGATAGGTCTCGATCTCGAACAGCCGTTGCAGCAGCCGTCCGGCCTGGCGCGGCCGCAGACATCGATCCTGGATCAGCAGGCAGGTAAAGCCGCCTGGCTTGATCGCAAAGTCGGTCCAGGCCGCCGCCGCTCCGCCCGACATGAGGGCGCCGGCGAAGTTGTCGGTGCCGAACAGGGCGGCGAGAGCGGCGGCGTCAGGCTCCTGCTGCCGCTGCGGCAATAGCTCGGCGTGCAGGCCGACCATCCGCTCTCCCGGCAGGCTGGCGAGCCAGTCCTGCGGAACCTTGGCCAGGGCCGAGTCGGCAAAGAGATCCTGCTCCAGGTCTGCCTCCGTGAAGACGGTGTAGCTGGAGAACTCGCTGTGCCGCTCCCACTTCAAGCGGAACGCGCCGAAATCGGCCATCAGGTGGTTATCGCCGCTTTCCGGGGGCGCCACGTCGAAGCGGGTGCAGAGCGACGCGAGATGCCGCTGTGCCTCCGCGCCGGTGCCGTCGCTGGAGCAAAGCGCCAAGTGGCTCGCCCGCGCCGGAGCCGTCACGGCGGCGAAAGGCCGGGCGTGCAGCTCGTCGGTCAGCCGCTGGCGCAGGGGGTGATCGCGTAGGCCGGTCGTCATCGAAGTCCCTTTGCATTGGCCGCCGAATGGCCCCCAGCTTACACACCGATCACGCTGAAGGGTGTATTCCAGGCCCGCTAGGTCCATATTAGGCCCAGCATAACGGAACCCACCCTATCGCTCCGCAGCCGGGAGTTCGACCATGAGCCACCTGACCACCACCGATGAGCTGTTTTTCGATCGCGCCGGGCTCGACCGCGGGCGATTGGAAAGCGTGATCGACGACGCCCTCGCCAAGGCCGACGACGGCGAGCTGTTTCTTGAATACCGGCAGTCGGAGGGCTTGAGTTATGACGACGGCCGCTTGAAGAGCGCCTCCTTCGATACCTCGCAGGGCTTCGGCCTGCGCGCGGTCGCAGGCGAGGCCGCCGGCTACGCCCATGCCAGCGAGCTTTCGGAAGAGGCGGTCCGCCGTGCCGCAGCCACGGTCAAGGCGGTGCAGGCCGGCCATGGCGGCGTCATGGCCGCGGCACCTGCGGGCACCAACCGGCTGCTCTACAGCGACGACAACCCGCTCTCGCCCGTCCCCTTCGAGGACAAGGTCAAGCTGCTGGCGGCGATCGACGCCTATGCCCGAGCCAAGGACGAGCGGGTCCGGCAGGTCACCGCCTCGATCGCCGGTGAGTGGCAGGCGGTGCAGATCCTGCGCGCCGGCGGCGAGCGCATGGCCGATATCCGGCCCCTGGTGCGGCTCAATGTCGCCATCGTGGTCGGTGACGGCGACCGGATGGAGACCGGCAGCCACGGCGGTGGTGGCCGCTTCGCCTATGACCAGCTACTTGAGCCCGACTATTGGCAGGGCCTGGCCGACGAGGCCCTGCGCCAGGCGCTGGTCAACCTCGACTCGGTCGACGCGCCGGCTGGCGAGATGCAGGTGGTGCTCGGTCCCGGCTGGCCGGGCGTGCTGCTGCACGAGGCCGTCGGGCACGGCCTGGAGGGCGATTTCAACCGTAAGAAGACCTCGGCCTTCGCCGGCCTTATGGGCGAGCGGGTCGCTGCGCCGGGAGTCACCGTGGTCGACGACGGCACCATCGCCGACCGCCGCGGCTCGCTTTCGATCGACGACGAGGGCACGCCCAGCCAGTCGACCACCCTGATCGAGGACGGCATCCTGGTCGGCTACATGCAGGACCGGCAGAACGCCCGCCTGATGGAGATGGCGCCGACCGGTAACGGCCGGCGGCAGAGCTACGCGCACATCCCCATGCCGCGCATGACCAACACCTACATGCTGGCCGGCCAGCACAGCCCGGAGGAGATCCTGCGCTCGGTCATGAAGGGCCTCTACGCCGTCAACTTCGGCGGTGGCCAGGTCGACATCACCTCGGGCAAATTCGTCTTTTCCTGCACCGAGGCCTACATGATCGAGGACGGCAAGATCGGGCCTGCGGTCAAGGGCGCGACCCTGATCGGCAACGGCCCGGATGTGATGACCAAGGTCAGCATGATCGGCAACGACATGGCGCTCGACAACGGCATCGGCACCTGCGGTAAGGAAGGCCAGGGCGTGCCTGTCGGGGTCGGCCAGCCAAGCATGCTGATCGACGGCCTGACCGTCGGCGGCACCGCAGCATAACGCCGAGGGTCGGACGCCTCAGCGCGTCGTGTGCGCGCCCTGCCAGGGGACCTGGGCGGCGACCGCCTCGATCTCGACCAGCCAATCCGGATGGGCCAGAGCCTGGACGACGACCAGGGTCGAGGCCGGCTCGGCTCCCTCCAACAGCGTGTCGCGCACCTCCCGGTAGTGTCCGACGTCTTCCGGGCGGGTCAGGTAGGCAGTCACCTTGACCATGTCCTGCGGCCCCATGCCGGCATCGGCCAGGATGGCCAGGATGTTGCGCCAGCACTGCGCCATCTGGGCCGCCGCGCCCTCGGCGAGCCGGCCCGATGGATCGACGCCGACCTGGCCCGAGATGTGCAACCAGCGCGCCTCGGCCGGCGCTTCGACGGCCAGACTGTAGGCGGAAAAGGCGGGCGGCGCGCCGCTTGCGTTGCGCTTCACTAGCATGAGGCCTCCTGTGGGATGGGCTTGATGGGACGTCTCTGGGGCGACGCCTCTGGGGCGACGTCGCTGGGTCAGCGTCAGTGGATTGGCCGGCGGATTGGCATACGGATTCCGGCAGCCAGAGCGCCCAATGTCAATTGGCTGGCGCCCCTCAGCGCAAGGGATAGAAGGGATCTATGCCGTGCAGCCGATGATGGATCTGACCATTGGTATTAACTCAAAATTCACATAACAATCGGACGATGCCGGACGCTGAAGAACTGTTTAAACGGCGCCCTTTTTGGGCGCCGCGAGGAACCTTGTCATGGCGATGGCCTCGGATGCGAACGCGGAGATCCCGCTAACCTCCCTGAACCGCGGGGCGGTGATCAGCATCGTTGTGGCCATCGGCGTGCTACTCTCGGTGGCGGCCTTCTTTGCCACGGCTCGCATCGTCGAGCGGGACCAGCGGGACGGCCTGCGCCGGGCCGCTTTTGAGCGCTTGACCACTGTCAGCAACGGCACCGTCGCCGATATCGACGTGCTCTATGGCTTGCGCGGTCTGTTTGCCGCCTCGAAGTACGTAGACCGGGACCAGTTTCAGCGGTTCGTTACCTCCACCCATCGACCGCCGAGCGTCCTGGCCCTTGAGTGGATACCCCGCGTGACCGCATCGGAACGCAGCGAGCTGGAGCGGATCGCCAGGGACGATGGACTGGAGGACTTTCAGTTCAAGGAGCTAGGCCGTTCGGGTGGGATGATCCGAGCCGGCGAGAGGGAGGAGTACTTTCCCGTCTACTACGTCGAACCCTTGGCGCCGAATCGCCGCGCGCTCGGTTTCGATCTGGCCTCGAACTCTGCGCGTCTGGCCGCCATGCATGCGGCGCGCGACAGCGGTGAGGTGGTGGCGAGCGATCCGATCGAGTTGGTCCAGCTGACCCGCGACCGCACGGGATACTTGCTTTTTCTACCGATTTACCGCAACGGCGCGCCGGCCAAGACGCTTGAGCAGAGGCGCCAGAACCTGGAAGGCTTCGTCCTGGCCGTGGTCCACTTCGCCGCATTGATGGGAAGCGTGCTGGAGAAGCAGGACGGGGCGGCGATCTCCTTCGAATTCGAGGTCACCGATCGCACGAACCCAGACGAGGAACATCATATCTTCGGTAACTCGACGAGCGACCTTGTTGGACTGGGGACGGGCAGCCGGGACGCAGCCCATGACCATGGACACCAAAGCGTCGCCTCGCGGACAGTCGATCTGGCCGGGCGTCGTCTGGATATCAGTATTTTTCACGCTACTAACGTCTCTACGCTGACCGCTTGGCAGCCTTGGTTTACTCTGTTGATGGGGCTCTGCCTGACCGGCGGCGCCGTGTTCTGTAGTCGGCTTATCATCGATCGCGGCCGCTTCGCCGAGTCCTTGGCGGCGGAGTGTACGGCCGAGCTCAGCGAAACGGCGCGGCGCCTGGAGGCCGAAATGCTCGAACGCGGCGTCGCACAGCAGGCCATGCGAGCCAGCGAAAAGCGGCTCAGGGACTCGATCGAGAGCATATCGGACGGCTTTGCGCTTTACGATTCGGAGGACCGTCTGGTGCTCTGGAATTCCCGCTACGAGGAGTTCGACTACCGAATTCGCAAGCATCTCGCGCCCGGCGTGACCTATCAGGAGCTTACGCGCCTCGGTACGGAGGCCGGCCAATGGCGCGATTCGATCGTCTCGAAGAAGGTCGAGGCGATCGATCCGCGCCACAGCGAAGTACGCGAGCGCCAGCTCACCGATGGACGCTGGCTGCTGATCAGAAGCCACCCGACCTCCGACGGCGGCCTGGTCGACATCCGCACCGACATCACCGACCTGAAGCTGCAGAACGAGGAGCTGAGCTACCGCCGCAAGGGGCTCGAGGAGGTCGTGGCCGCGCGCACCCGCGCGCTCGAGGAACAGGCGCTCCAGCTTGCCGAGTCCCTCGAAAAAGAGAGAGAATACAATGCCTTGCAGCACGAATTCGTGTCCATGGTGTCGCACGAATTTCGCACGCCGCTGGCGATCATCGACAGCACCGCGCAGCGCATCGACCGGCGCAAGGACAGTATGACACCAGACGACCTCGGCCAGAGGGTCGGCAAGGTCCGCAATGCGGTGAAACGTCTGACGGTGCTGATCGACGACACGCTCAGCATGTCGCGGCTCGAGGCCGGCTGCATCGAGATCCGGCCGCAGCCGACCGACCTGCGTAGCCTGCTGCGGGAGGTTTGCGAGCAGCAGCAGCAGATGACGCGCCGCCATCATGTCGACGTGGACATCTCGGATCTGCCGGAGTCCTTCCTGGTCGATCCCGAGTTCATGCGGCAGGTCTTCGTCAATCTGCTGTCGAACGCGGTCAAGTACTCGCCAGACGCTGAGCTGGTCGAGGTGACGGGACGGTGCGAAGACGGTGCCGTCGTCGTTGCCGTGCGCGACTACGGGCTGGGCATCCCGGCACCGGATCAGGCGCGCCTTTTCGATCGGTTCTTCCGCGCCACCAACGTCACCGGCATCGCCGGGACCGGCATCGGCCTCAACCTGATCAAGCGCCTCGTCGAGCTGCATGGCGGAACACTCACCTTCGACAGCGTCGAAGGGGAAGGCACAACCTTCACAGTGCGGCTGCCGGTCAAGACGGAAGCCGAGTTGATCGGCTACGCCGAAAACTGTTGCGCCGCCGCACCGGTTTCCTCAGAAGCCACCGTAGCCGCCGAGTAAGGAGCCCGGTGAGATGAATGCGAACGATACACGCCCTGCAACACTACTCTGCGTCGAAGACGAGCCAGATATTCGCGAAGCAATCGTGGAGGAACTGGTCGATTGTGGCTTCCAGGTCATCGAAGCCAGCAACGGCGCATTGGGCCTGCAAGCGGTCCTCGATCAACGCCCCGATCTCGTGGTCTGCGATTGCCTGATGCCGGTGATGAGCGGCATCGAGCTGCTGCAAACCCTGCGTCGCGATCATCCGGACTATGATGATGTGCCGTTCATTTTCCTCTCCGCGCACGCCAGCGAATCCGACGTGGAACTTGGCAAGGAGACCGGTGCGGAGCACTACCTCACCAAACCGATCGATCTGGATCTGCTGGTCGAAACCGTGAACCGCACGTTGCGCGCCGCCGGCAAGGCCTGAACTACCACGCGTTCGTTTCCTACGCGAGATTTCGGGCAGCTCTGCACTAGTAGGATTTGTTGGCGCGGCTGCGCCGTTCTGGGATGCCGGATCTAGCTCGCCAGCCGTTTCGCGCCGCTGCTCTGCAGGCCGCGGTCGCTGTACTTGATTTCCTCGATCATCTCGATGCCGGGCAGGATGTCGGAGAGCACGAAATCGGCACGCCGCGAGGGGTTCCCCGAGCTGCGCGAGGGAAACTTCGACGCCCAGGCGTTCATCTTCACCGTAAGCGCGCAGAGCGCACCGCCGATCCGCGACTGATAGCCGGTGATCATATCCTGCATCTCGCGGAAGTTGACGCCCGAAGGGTTCTCCCACATGTCCTCGGTGCGCGCGCGGAACATATCCAGGATGTTCGTGACCTCGTCATTGGTCGGATTCAGCTTCTTCTCCAGCAGCTTGCACATGCGCTGCAGGTTGCCGTTCGCCTTGAGGTGCTGGTCCTTACGGATCTCGGCCAGCGCCGATTCGAACTCCTTCATCTTCGGTTTGTTCTGGTCCAGGCAGTGCTGATAGTAGGCGAGCGACAGGTAGACGTCCCCATAGTCGGCCAGGAAGGCGGGAATCGACGAGAGGCCGATTCCGAGCGACTTGGCAAGTTTCGTGAGATTGCGCCGTGCCGCCTCGACATCGGGGTCGGCGAACAGCTTCAGGATGTCGTTGAGGCTTTGAACCTCGCCCTTGTCGCTGCCGTAGACCGACTGAACGAGCGGCCGGGTAAAGACGTTCATGTAGGCCGCGACCTGGTTCGTCTTGCTTTCCGAGAGCCTCAGGTGTTCGAAGTTGTCGACCGGTATGCCGAGCCGCCGCAGCTCAATGCGCAGGCTATAGACATCGAAGCTGGGCAGCTCCCCCAAGGTGCGGATCAGGTCGAGGTCGCTGCGGTTGTTGTCGTCGAAGTGGAAGACCCGCTCCAGTTCGTCGGGCTGTACCTGACCGCTGCCGGTTTCCTTGCCGGAAAACAGCTCGACCATACCCTCCAGTCGCGAATTCTTGATCAGCCGCGCCTTGGTCAAGCCGGGCGTTTGCAGCGGCACGACATCAAGCGGAAGGATGTGAAGAGAGTCTTTGTCCTGGTCGCTGGTTACCGAAGACTCGGCCATGCCGGGCGGCTCATTGTTGCTATCTATACATTCGAATAGTGCGAATTTACCTTTCTATATAGGCCTTTAGTTAAGCAACCATGAATGGGCAGGCTGTGGGCCTACCGCAATCGGGCAGTCCTATGGCGGGTATCGGCGTTGGCGGCGCCCGAAGTCGTTAACCATTTGTTAACCTTCGCGCGCTTAACTGAGTGCTCCTAGCCCTTCCCCAGTACGTATACCTCGTATCCCAGAGAGCCGCGGTTCCCCAGCCGCGGCTCTCACTCCTTTGGGATCATTGAGTTTTTAAGGTGCGCCGCTGCGGCGGCCGAGATTTGCCGGCAGCCCTTCGAGTCGCCGCGCCCGATGTTCCTACTGGTTGATTGGAGCGGTCTAAAGACCGCTCAATAGGCGATATCTTCGAAGAGCTTGTCGATGTCGCGGCCCCAGGGGCCCTCGTAGGCGTCCAACAGCCCCTGCGCCGGGCAGGGGCCGCCAGCGGCGATCTCGTGCAGGGAGTTAAGGAAGTGGGTCTCGTCGCCGCCCACCCCGTCGAGTCGCCCCCTGGCCTTCAGGCCAGCCTTGGAGATGGCCAGCGTCTCGCGGGCAACCTCGCGCAGGCTGGCCCCGCGGAAGGGGGTGCCCAGGCCGCGTCGCGGCACGTCGGCGCGCAATTGTTCGTGCTCCTCGTGGCTCCAGTCCTTGACCAGATCCCAGGCCGCGTCGAGTGCGCTCTGATCGTACAGCAGCCCGACCCAGAGCGCCGGCAGGCCGCAGATCGAATCCCAGGGGCCGCCGTCGGCGCCGCGCATCTCCAGGAAGCGTTTCAAACGCACCTCGGGGAAGAGGGTCGAGAGATGGTCGGCCCAATCGCTGGTGGTCGGTCGCTCGCCCGGCAGGGCCGGCAGCTTGCCGTCCATGAAGTCGCGGAAGGACTGGCCGCTGGCGTCTATATAGGTGCCGTCGCGGTAGACGAAATACATCGGCACGTCGAGCACATGGTCGACATAGCGCTCGAAGCCCATGCCGTCCTCGAAGACGAAGGGCAGGATGCCGCAGCGGTCCGGGTCGGTATCGGTCCAGATGTGGCTGCGGTAGCTGAGAAAGCCGTTCGGCTTGCCATCGGTGAAGGGCGAGTTGGCGAAGAGCGCCGTCGCCACAGGCTGCAGCGCCAAGCCAACGCGGAACTTGCGCACCATGTCGGCTTCGCTGGAGTAATCCAGATTCACCTGGATGGTGCAGGTGCGCAGCATCATGTCGAGGCCGAGTGAGCCCTTGGTCGGCATGTAGGCACGCATGATCTTGTAGCGCCCCTTGGGCATCCAGGGGATTTCCGCGCGGCCCCATTTGGGCCGGAAGCCGATGCCGATCATGCCGGTGCCGAGTGGCGCGCAGACTTGCTTCACTTGGTCCAGGTGGGTGTGCACCTCGTCGCAGGTCTGGTGGATGGTCTCGAGCGGCGCGCCGGACAGCTCGAACTGGCCACCCGGTTCCAGGGTGATGTTGCAGCCGTCCTCCTTGCTGAGCGCAATGACGTTCTCGCCCTCGGTGACCGGTTCCCAGCCAAAGCGCTCCATACCCTTGAGGATGGCGGCAATACCGCGCTCCCCCTCGTAAGGCAGTGGGCGGTGATCATCGCGCCGGTAGCCGAACTTCTCGTGCTCGGTGCCGATGCGCCAGTCTTCACGCGGCTTGCTGCCCGCGGCCAAGTACTCGACCAGCTGGCTCTTGTCGGTGATTGGCTCACCGGGTGCTTGTGGCGGGGCTGACATTGAGCGGGGGAACTCGTCTTGTGAGGGGAGTGTGGTTGCTCTCGGGTCAGGACGGACGGTCTTCGCGAGGAGGCCGCCTGCCGCCGTCGCCCAACACCGACTGCCAGCAGGCGAGCGCCGCAAGCGCCGCCGTATCGGCGCGAAGCACCCTGGGCCCGAGTCCCACGAGCGTAACAAAGGGCAGTTCTATAAGGGCGTCAAGTTCGCTTTTCTCAAGTCCACCCTCAGGTCCGCTCATGATTGCCCACTTTATAGAGCGATCTACCGAGCCGTTCTCCGACCCCCCATCCGCCGCCTTTGCCGCTGCCTCGGCCAGGGCCTCGCCGATCGGCCGGGCCGGGCCGCTCTCGGCGCAGACCAGCAGCCGGCGGCCTTCCGGCCAGTCGGCCATCGCCGCGAAGAGGTCCTTGGGCGGCAGTACCTCGGGCAGGGTCAGGCGCTCGCACTGCTCGGCCGCCTCGCGGGCGTTGGCCGCCAGGCGCTCGGTGTTGACCCGGCTAACGGCCGTGCGCTTGGTGAAGACCGGCTGCAGGCGGGAGACGCCGAGCTCGGTCGCCTTCTCGGCCAGGAAGTCGATGCGCGCCCGCTTGATCGGCGCGAACAGCAGCCAGAGGTCCGGCTCTGTCGTCTGCGCGCGGAGCTGACGCTCGACCGCGAGCGAGGCCCAGCCCTTACCGATGCCGTCGAGTCGCGCCAGCCACTCGCCGTCGCGCCCATTGAAGAGCACCAGCATCGCGCCTCGGCCGAGCCGTAGGACCGAGCGCAGGAAGTGGGCGCGCGCGTGGTCCAGTCCGACGGTGGCGCCGGAGGCCAGATCCTCCTCGACATGGAGCCGTGTTTCGATCTTTTCGCCCGTCACTCTTACCTCGTCCCGTCCTTGAGCGGGTCAGCGCCGGCGGCCATGATAGGCCATGGGTGGACAAACCGACACAAGCGCCGACGGGACGATCGGCGCTGACGCCTCGGCAAGCGACATCCGGGCCGACCATTGGACACTGCGCCTGGCGCCGGATTGGGGGGTGCCGTACCTGCGGCTCGCCCGGGTCGACCGGCCGATCGGCACTTGGCTGCTGCTGTTTCCCTGTTGGTGGTCCTTCGCCCTGGCCGGCGCCGCGCAGGGGACCCTGCCGCCCTGGCACTACGCCTTGCTGTTCGCGATCGGTGCGCTGCTGATGCGCGGTGCCGGCTGCACCTACAACGACATCGTCGACCGAGACTTCGACGCCAAGGTGGCGCGCACCGCGACGCGACCGATCCCCAGTGGCCAAGTGACGGCGCGCCAGGCCGTGGTCTTTCTCGGCCTGCAGCTTCTGGTCGCCTTCGTCATCCTGCTGCAATTCAACGCGACGACCATCTGGCTCGGCGTCGCTTCGCTCGGCCTGGTCTTCACCTACCCCTTCATGAAGCGCATCACCTATTGGCCGCAGGCTTGGCTCGGTCTGACCTTCAACTGGGGCGCCCTGGTCGGCTGGACCTCGGTCACCGGCGATCTCGCCTGGCCGCCGGTCCTGCTCTATCTCGGTGGCCTCGCCTGGACCCTGGGCTACGACACCATTTACGCCCACCAGGACAAGGAGGACGATGCTCTGGTCGGCGTGAAGTCCACGGCGCTCAAGTTCGGGCAAGCGACCAAAGCCTGGCTGCTGCTCTTCTATGCGGTGACCCTAGCGTTCTTCGGCGCCGCCGGCTGGGCCGTCGGGCTCGCCTGGCCTTTCGATCTGGGGCTGGCCGGCGTCGCCCTGCATTTCGCCTGGCAGATCCGGGGCCTCGACATCGACCGGCCGGACGACTGCCTGGCCAAGTTCCGCGCCAACCGCTTCGTCGGCTGGATCCTGCTGGCCGGCATCACCGCCGCCGGTTTGATCGCCGCATGAGCCTGCCGCCCGCGGGTGACGCCAAGGTCGATCCGGCCGCGTTTGTGCTCGCCAACACGGCGCTGGAGTATCCGCCCCTGGTGCCCGAGATCCGTCTGCACCTTGCGAGCGAGGTGGTGCCGCTCTGGCAGGCGACCGAGGCCGAGCTGACAGAACAAGGCTTGCCGCCGCCCTACTGGGCCTTCGCCTGGGCCGGTGGGCAGGCCTTGGCGCGCTATCTGCTGGACCATCCCGAAACGGTGGCCGGTAAGCGCGCGCTGGATTTCGCCGCCGGCTCCGGCCTGCAGGGCATCGCCGCCGCGCTGGCAGGCGCCGCTTCGGTGGAGGCCGCCGAGATCGACGCCTTCGCCGCCGCGGCGATCCGCCTCAATGCCGCACTCAACGACGTCGAGATCACGGTCACGGAACGCGACTTGATCGGTTCGAAGGATGAGCCTTGGGACGTCGTGCTGGCCGGCGATGTCTGCTACGAGCGTCCGATGGCCGAAAAGGTCTGGGACTGGCTGCGCACACTGGCCAGCGGCGGCACCCTGGTGCTGCTCGGCGATCCGGGCCGCAGCTACCTACCGAAAAGCGGGCTGGAGCGGGTCATCGCCTACGCCGTCAAGACCAGCCGTGAGCTGGAAGACAGCGATGTCCGCAACGCCGTGGTCTGGCGTGTCGTACAGGCTGGGGATCGGGACTAGCGAGACCGGCGTGCCGCTCTGCGCCGGCCTTGCGGTATGATTGCTTCGGCGTTGGCCCAAAACGCTCTATAGTAGAATCCCCAAAACATTCTTGCGCACCTTATTGACCGTCTGCACCGGAGGTTCGTCATGCCGTTCTACTATCAGATCGACAGCTCGACCGTTGCCGGGCGTCGTACCGCTGACCGCCTTGTGGCGCTGCGCGATCACCTGGCCCAAGAGGTGCCGCCGCGCAGCCTGAACGACAGCCTGCTGCTCGCCACTTGGAACATCCGCGAGTTCGACTCGGCGGCTTACGGGGATCGTCTGGAAGAAGCCCTCTATTACATCGCCGAGATCGTGTCGCATTTCGACCTGGTTGCGATCCAGGAGGTGCGTGAGGATCTGAAGGCATTGGACCGGGTGCAAAGGATCCTCGGCCGCTGGTGGAAGTACGTCGTCACCGACGTGACCGAGGGCACGCCCGGCAACCGGGAGCGCATGGCCTTTCTCTACGACGGCCGCAAGGTGCGCTTCGGCGGGCTGGCGGGCGAGGTCGTGGTGCCGCCGATCGAAGAAAAGAAGAAGGGCCAGAAGACCGTCTACCGCCCGGCCGAGCAGCTCGTCCGCACGCCCTACCTGGCCGGCTTTCAGGCTGGCTGGTTCCGCTTCATGCTGTGCACGGTCCACATCCTATTCGGCGAGAGCGAGGCAGAGGATCCAAAGCGCGAGGCGGAGATCCGCAAGCTCGCTCAGTTCCTGGCCAAGCGGGCCAAGAACCCTTCATCCTGGAGCGCCAACATCATTCTGCTGGGTGACTTCAACATCTTCAGCCATTCCGACACGACCTTCCGTGCCCTAACCGATGCCGGCTTCTCGATACCGCAAGAGCTGCAGTCCCTACCGGCGACCAACACCGGTAAGAAAGCGCGTCACTACGATCAGATCGCCTTTCTGCTTGATAAGGCGACCAACATGCGGCTGTGCAAGGCCGGCGTCTTCAACTTCTTCGAGACTGTGTTCCGCGACGAGAAGACCGCCGGCACGGACGACCTGCCCGCCTATGCGGCGGATCTGCGGGCGGTCTACGACAGCAAGAAACGAAAAAAACGCTTCGACGAAATCAGCGAAGCGAAGAAGCAGACCTACTACCGGACCTACTGGCGCACCCACCAGATGTCCGATCACTTGCCGATGTGGGTCGAGCTCAAGATCGACTTCGGCCGGGAATACCTGGTCGGCCGCTCGAAGAAGCCCAAGTAGCGCCTCGCGCAGTAGGCAAGGGACGCTTCAGCGCGGCGCCACGTCGACGTCTTCAAAGTGCGGCGCTTCGGCCGGCACCGCCTGGGCGCGCATTTCGGCGACCAGGGCCTTGCGCAGCGCAACGTCGCGGATCTTTCGCAGGATCATGTCGTCGAGATCCAGGTGCGGGCGGTAGCGGTCGCGCACGTGGGTCAACGCTTCTTCCTGGCCGAGCGTATCATAATGCCGGCCCTCGGCGGTCACCGCGGCGAGGCCGACCGGCGCCCCGCCGCGTTCCAGGCAGCCGTTGGTCGAGAGGTAGACCGCGCAGGCGGCGATGGCCGGCGCCGGGCCGGCCTCGAGCCGCAGCTCGATTTGCCGCAGCCGGCCGTAGCGGTAGGTGCTCGGCCCCTCGGTTTCGTGCATCCGCTCAAGCTGCGCCGGGTTCAGCCAGTTCAGCGAAACGCGCGCCCGGACGCCCGGTGCGTGGTGCAGGGTCGAGGCGACCGCGCCGTATTACGTGATGTGCGCCGAATAGACCACGTCGTAGCCGGTGAGCCAGCCGACGGTGACCGGGATCTCGGCGCCGTTGCCGAACTTGCGCTTGAGCTGCTCCGGCGAGCGGTTGGAGCCATGAGCGAGCACCGGCACGCGGTCTTTGTAGGGAGCCGGCGAAAAGCTGCCGGCTACCAGCGGCTCGGCTTCGCCGCGGCGAAACAGATAGGAACCCTCAGGCGCCGGAAAGGGATAACCCTTAGCGAGGGCGAGGAGGCTGTCCTCGCTATCCGGCAGCCGCCACGGCAAGGTCCGGGCGTGCCGGCTCAGTCCGTGCAGGGCGGCGGCGCTTCTGGATCGATACGCTCGATCCGGTAGCGCGTGGTGCACTCGTCCACGGTACGCCAGGCGAGCTTGGCCCACTCCTCCTTGGCTGACTTATAGTCGTCGAAGGGGCCCACCCACTCCTCCCCAGGAGCGAGAGCGTCTTGAAAATGTGTGTCGGTATACTCTCCACCGACGACCCAAAACTGCGGCATGTCCTTACGCCTCTTTCCGCGTCGCTAATGCGACTTGTAAAAGTCTCCGGTACTAGGAGCCTAAGCCAATTCGCCGAAGAAATTAAACCCCAAAAATCGTTGACAGCCAGTTTATGGTTTCTTCGTCTAAGTCATGAATTGCCTCTTAAAGAAATTAACCATGAATTACAATTTGTCGATTAACCATGCCATGCGAAGCGTAGCTGGGATTTCGTGCAGGGTCGGTCAAGCCCAGGCCCAAAAAATGCCCCAGTCCCATCGTGCCCGGTGGCATAGCCTCTTATATTGAGGGAAGCGCGGTTGGCACCGCGGAACAGACAGAACTGATGTTGGGGGATCGCCAATGGATTTGGCGTTAAGCGGGTTCTCGATCTTCGTCATCGCGGTCGTCGTTCTGGCGGTCATCATCGTTTTCATGGGCATCAAGTCGGTGCCCCAGGGCTCCGAATACACGGTGGAGCGCTTCGGCCGTTACACCCGTACCCTGAAGCCGGGCCTGCACGTCATCGTGCCGATGATCGACCGCATCGGCGCCCAGCTCAACATGATGGAGACCGTGCTCGACGTGCCCTCCCAGGAGGTCATAACCAAGGACAACGCCGTGGTGCAGGTCGACGGCGTGGTCTTCTTCCAGGTGCTCGACGCCGCCCAGGCGGCCTACGAGGTGCGCGACCTGGAGAACGCAATCCTCAATCTCACCATGACCAACATTCGTACGGTCATGGGCTCGCTCGACCTGGACGAGCTGCTGTCGCAGCGCGATCAGATCAACGCCCGTCTGCTGCACGTGGTCGACGACGCGACCGCGCCCTGGGGCGTCAAGGTGACCCGCATCGAGATCAAGGACATCAGTCCGCCGAAGGACCTGGTCGACGCCATGGCGCGCCAGATGAAGGCGGAACGCGACAAGCGCGCCCAGATTCTCGACGCCGAGGGCGACCGTCAGGCGGCCATCCTGCGCGCCGAGGGTGCCAAGCAGTCCGCCATTCTCGAGGCCGAGGGGCGGCGCGAGGCTGCCTTTCGTGATGCCGAGGCGCGCGAGCGAGAGGCCGAGGCCGAGGCCAAGGCGACCCAGGTGGTCTCCGACGCCATCGCCGGCGGGAACGTCCAGGCGGTCAACTATTTCGTGGCGCAGAAGTACGTCGAGGCGCTCGGCAACTTCGCCGAGTCTCCGAACCAGAAGATCCTCTTCATGCCGCTTGAGGCGGCCAACGTGATCGGCGCCATCGGTGGCGTCGCCGAGCTGGCTCGCGAGGCCCTCGGCAAGGATTCGGGCGGCAACACGGGCGGCGGGCCCTGGTCGGACCGGCCCGGCGGCGGCAACGACGGGCAGGGCAACGACCGGCGTGGGGGCGGGGCATGATTCTGGAGCAGGCTCTCTTTTGGCATTGGTGGGTGGCCGGCGTCGCCTTCGTGGTGATCGAGATCTTCGCGCCAGGCTTCATCTTCCTCTGGCTCGGGGTGGCGGCGGCCGTGGTCGGCCTCGTCATGTGGTTCGAGCCCGGCTTGGCCTGGGAATATCAGCTCCTGATCTTCGCCGTGGTAGCGGTCTCGGCGATCTTCGCCTGGCGCGCCTTCGCCCGCCGGCATCCGCCGGAAAGCGACCATCCGAACCTCAATCGGCGGGGCAAACAGTACGTCGGCCGACAGTTCACGCTGGAGGAAGCGATCGTCAACGGCACGGGCGTGCTGCGGGTCGACGATACGCGCTGGAAGGTCGAGGGAGCCGACCTACCGGCCGGCAGCCGGGTCACGGTGGTCGGCGTCGAGGGTACGGTCCTCAAGGTCGAACAGGCTTGATTCGCGGCGCGACCGCGCCACCATAGCCTCCCGAGTCGCTATCACGGACCGCAGCAGAGAGGGGGCCGCCAATGCCGTCCTTCGACATCGTCTCTCAGACCGAAATGCCCGAGGTCGACAACGCGCTGAACGCCATGAAGCGCGAGATGGACCAGCGCTTCGACTTCAAGGGCGCCAAGTGCTCGATCGAGCGCGAGGGCGAGGTGCTGACCATTCTGGCCGACGACGACCTCAAGCTGCGCCAGATGCACGAGTTGCTGAAGGGCCACCTGACCCGGCGCAAGGTCGACGCCGGGGCGCTCGAGTTCAAGAGCCAGGAAAAGGCCGCCGGCCAGGCGGTGCGCCAACAGGTGGTGGTGCGCCAGGGCGTGCCGCAGGATCTCGCCAAGAAGATTGTCAAGGCGGTCAAGGGCTCCAAGCTCAAGGTCCAGGTCGCCATTCAGGGCGACCAGCTGCGCGTCACCGGCAAGAAGCGTGACGACCTGCAGGACGCCATCGCCATGGTGAAGGACATGAAGCTCGACCTGCCCCTGCAGTACGTGAACTTCCGGGATTAGGGAAGCTTTCCAAAACAAGCGCCCGACTAGAATCCCTCTCCCCTCAAGGGAGGGGGTATGAACAAGCCCTCGATCCTTGAAACCGTTGACAAGCCCTGCCGCCGCTAGGCATCTCGGGCCATGCCTTATCGTTCCTTGCGCGACTTCATAAGCCGGCTCGAGGCCGAGGGGCGGCTGGTGCGGGTTCAAGCGCCGGTCTCGCCGGTCCTCGAGATGACCGAGATCCAGACCCGCCTGCTGGCCGAGGGCGGGCCGGCGGTGCTGTTCGAGAACGTCGTCAGAGAAGACGGCGGCGCCTATGGCATGCCAGTGTTGGTCAACCTCTTCGGCACGGTCGAGCGGGTCGCCTGGGGCATGGAACGCAGTCCCGACGAGCTCCGCGAGGTCGGCGAGACCCTAGCCTTCCTGCGCCAGCCCGAGCCGCCGGGCGGCCTCAAGGAGGCCTGGGACAAGCTGCCGCTCCTGAAGCAGGTGATGGCCATGCGGCCCAAGTCGGTCGGCAGCGCGCCCTGCCAGGAGGTGGTGCTGACCGGCGATGAGATCGACCTTGGCCGCCTGCCGGTGCAGACCTGCTGGCCGGGCGAGCCGGCGCCGCTCATCACCTGGCCGCTGGTGGTGACGCAAGGCCCGAAGCCGGAGGCCGACAAGGCCGATGACTTCAACCTCGGCATCTACCGCATGCAGCTGGCCGGGCGGAACCAGACCCTGATGCGCTGGCTGAAGCACCGCGGCGGGGCGCAGCACCACGCCCGCTGGAAGGCAGAGAAGCCGGAGCCGCTGCCCGCCGCCGCAGTGATCGGCGCCGATCCCGGCACCATCATCGCCGCCGTCACCCCGGTGCCCGATACGCTCTCCGAGTACCACTTCGCCGGCCTGCTGCGCGGACGCAAGGTCGAACTGGTCGACTGCAAGACCGTGCCGCTCAAGGTACCGGCCGAGGCCGAGATCGTGCTGGAAGGCCACGTCAGCCTGGATGACACCCGCGACGAAGGGCCCTACGGCGACCACACCGGCTACTACAACGCGGTCGAGCCCTTCCCGGTCTTCACCGTCAGCGCCATCACCATGCGGCGCGATCCGATCTACCTCTCGACCTTCACCGGCCGCCCGCCGGACGAGCCCTCGGTGCTGGGCGAGGCGCTGAACGACGTCTTCGTGCCCCTGCTGCGCCAACAGTTTCCCGAGATCCGCGACTTCTGGCTGCCGCCGGAGGGCTGCAGCTACCGCGTCGCCGTGGTCTCCATGAAAAAGGCCTATCCCGGCCACGCCAAGCGGGTGATGCTCGGCGTTTGGTCCTATCTGCGCCAGTTCATGTACACCAAGTGGGTCATCGTGATCGACGACGACCTGAACGCGCGCGACTGGAAGGACGTGATCTGGGCGATCTCGACCAACATGGATCCGGCGCGCGACATCACCGTCATCGAGAACACGCCAATCGACTACCTGGACTTCGCCTCGCCCGAGGACGGCCTGGGCTCCAAGATCGGCCTCGACGCCACCACCAAATGGCCGCCCGAGACCAAGCGTGACTGGGGCCGCAAGATCCGCATGACGGATGAGGTCATCGAGAAGATCGACAAGCTCTGGCCGGAACTCGGCCTTCCGGGGAGTGGGAAGGGGATTTGGAGAGGCTAGTTTGACATCGATCTAGAATACTGCTAAAAAAGAACAAAACAAAAACAAATTCTACATTTGGTACAATCGTTGATGTGATGTACAAGACGTGGCGTCCAACCCGCACAGAATGTACGAAGTACGTTGCCCGATTTATGGGTTTATCAAGCTGTCAGATTGGGAACGGGAGATTATCAACCACTCTGCTTTTCAACGGCTTCGTCGTATTCGGCAGTTAGCGTGGACCGATTACATCTATCCGGGCGCAATGCACACTCGCTTTGAGCACGTTCTTGGAGTGATGCACATGGCAACGACGCTATATGAGAATATCGTCGAACGGTCAGGTGACGTGCTCGCTAGCGAGTTTGGCTATACGGACGGAGGTTTTGATCGCTATCGGCACTTAGTGCGGTTGGCTGCGTTGCTACACGATGTTGGACATGCGCCTTTCTCTCACGCTGCGGAAGAGTTGTTACCGCACGATGCCCAAAGTGGAAATCGGTATAAGCATGAGCACTATTCTGCGGCCATCGTTAGACAGTGTCTAGCAGATGTCATCGAGACCCACCCACTCAACACAAACTATCGAATCACAGCGGAGGAGATAGCCCAGTTTTTGGAAGGCGATCCCGACACTGGTCCCGGACTTTTCTGGCGAGAACTCATTGATGGGCAGCTGGATGCAGATCGCATGGACTCTTATGTTCGTTTGTCAAGTTTTTCGCACGACCGGGCGGTTCGGCTCCGCAGGGTCCGGTGTCGGTGTACGTGGCGCGACGCGCATGGCTGGGGACAGAGCACAAGACGACGGTGGATCACACTC
>Ga0209458_1000115_pt1 | contig 43304 bp, 46 predicted proteins | sample WorMetLIZAISLAND_FD_187411 | JGI IMG/M metagenome (GOLD analysis project Ga0209458, IMG submission 187411) | Marine gutless worms symbiont microbial communities from Max Planck institute for Marine Microbiology, Germany - Inanidrilus manae... ...
GTGCTATCCTCTTCCATGGTGGCTCCTGGTTCCTCCTCTGGCTCAAAGGTTTCGCGACTTCAAGCCTGAAGGGTTTCGGGGCCACCAACCCCATCCAAATGTGCGAAAGATCTTTTACGTTATCGGGCGGCGGGCCATCGCGAGAGGGCGATTAGCTCAGTTGGTAGAGCACCTCGTTTACACCGAGGGGGTCGGCAGTTCGAGCCTGTCATCGCCCACCACGCCAGCCGGCAGTGGCATTGCTCGCAGGGGAAACCTCAAATCAAGCTAAAGGCCGGGCACGCGGCGAATGCCGTGGTCGTCGTCTGCTTCCGCCGGTCGGGCTTGACGATACCAGCAGACCCACTGCTCCGGATGGGCCATGACGTAGGTCTCCATTCGACGGACATACTGCAAGGCGGCGTCGCGGCAGACTGCTTCTCGATCGCTATACTGAGGCAGTTGCAGCGGCGGCAGCACGCGCGTTTCGAACCGTCCCTTTTCATCGCGTCCCGTAAAAGCCGGCAGCAAGGTCGCGCCGGTCAGAAGAGCAAGCTCGATCGCGCCGGTTGCGATGCGCAGCCGGCCTTCGCCGAACGGCACCTCGAGGATCTGAGCGCCATACTCGTGCGCCGTCAGACTGACGATCTCGTTCTGGCGCAATCGGCGCTGCATGGCGACGAAGGCGGGCAGGGGATTGTTACCCATGAGGATTCGCTCAGCCAAGTAGCGGTCTTCGACGGCGGTTTGGATGATATTGAGAAAGCGCATGCCGACGCGTGTCGTAGAAAAGCCGTGGGTCCGCCGGGCCAGGTGGTGGCTCCTGTAGCCGGCCTGCGATAGGATGATCGGCCGGACGACGGAGTTGAAAACGAGATTGCCGTTCCACAGGATCACGCCGCGTCCGCGAGCCAAGGCTCGGTCGATCTGGTCGCCGCCCGCCAGTCTGGTCTCGAGTCTCACCGGCCAAGGCCGATAGTGCGCCAGGACCAGCATCAGGTTCTCATAGTAGGCTGCGGTGAAAAGCAGCGGTATGCGCTCGACTGGAAGAGCGAGGTCGCGGTCCCCGGCGATGGCGCGCACGCGCTCGATCCGCTCGGCCCGCCGGCCGCGCCGCAGGCGTGCCATCCCGCCAGCCAGCGCTTCGCTGAGGGCGCGCCAGCGCCTCTGCGGTATCAACCAAACAAAAAGCGTTATCAGGGCGATCCGAAGCAGGGCGGCGCAGTCATAGGCGGAGACCAACTTGTCGGCCGACGTTGCCGGCGCTTCGCGGAGCCGCCTTGAATCCTCGTTCGCTTGTTTCCTATGGAGAAGCATCGCCGGATCAGCCGTGAACCGTGAGACCTGTGCTCTGCATGTCGGCCTCTCAGACGGCGACACTGCGCCGACCCGCCTGCTGGAGCCGGAGCTACGCAAGCAACCAACCGACTCTGCCATACAAAGGGACAAGGATGCGAGGGAAAGAGGCGCGAGCGCCTCTCCCTTTATCACGGTCGGGTCAGCTGATGAGGTAGTTTTCCGAGATCGCCCGAAGCGTCCGAAAACGGTCAACCGCGTCATCGTCGACGACAACTTCGTGGCCGCAAAGCTCCTCGACCAGCAACACCAACTCGACGAACTGGATCGAGGTGACCAGTCCGCTTTCGAAAAGATCGGTGCTGTCCTCGATGGACACTGCGTCAGGATTGATTTGACGAAGCCATGCGACGATCTGTTCGAGGCCTGCCTTCGGCGCTCCCTCGAGGGCTCTTGAAGCCAACGTTACTCCGCTCATCTCAAGCGCTCCCCACCTGCGCGAACGGTCGCATGCTGTAACCGACCAGTTCGTCGTTAAAGGACTGACGGGCGGCATCGGCGAGCAACGCGCGCCGGACGCCGTAAGCGTCCTCAATCCCGGCATCGCGGTACATGGCCGGGTTATAGAAGGATGAGACACAGAGTTTCGCATAGTCGCGAAGATAGTCGTGCGCTTCGCCCAGTTCCTCCTCGCCCCGCTCGGCCAGCAACGCCTCACCGAGGGATTTGATCATCTCGTGGCCCATGGCCAAGTGACGGGATTCTTCGGCAAAGTGCATCCGGTTGATGTCACGGATGATCTGGTCAAGCCGCTCGTCCTTCATCATGGCGCCGTTGTAGTAGGCGACCATGCGTTCGAAGATCAGGATGCGGGAGAACGTAACGTAGTTCTTGGTCCCGGTCCCCTCGAAGGATTTCAGCGTCACCCGCTTGCTATCGTAGATCTTGTCGGCGTAGCGCGTGCAAAACTCGGCGAAGAACCACATGTGGTTGTTTTCTTCGTCGATAAAATGGTAAAAGTAGGGCGACGCCTCGCGGAACTCATCCGTGTGGATTAGGTCGATGACGGAAAAGAGAAGGTCCTTAATTCCGTGAATGTTCAGACTCAGGAAGTTAACCATCTCCCACTTACTTAGCTCGATTGCCTGTTCTTCAGAGATATTCTGAGAGCAATCGGCGTTGTAAGTCGACATCAGCTCGGGGCTAAACCAATAGCTATCCTCCGAGATTGTGTCGGGCCATTCGAACCTGTCGAAAGGGCGGTGGTATTGTTCCTTGGATTTTTCACTAAGTTTGTTAAGGGTGCTGACTAGCCGGTTCATCTCCAGTACTCCGGGTTTCATCGGATTTTCAGGTCATGGAGCCCCCAAAACCTCTCAATTTTTCATTGGGTTTACTCTATCATAGAACGTCTTAAAGCGAACATAATTTTGTCACTGGCCGGGCGACAGACTCGAACATCGATGGCCGTCGGTTACGCTGCTCTTGACCGGGCGTGCATCTCTGCCTAGTCGTGCACGGCGAAGCAATCAGGTGAGTGATGCCGGTCCCACACGAAGACTTCCTAGACCTCTTTCTCGCCCGGGCCGCCCGCCAGCCTGACCATCCTGCTGTAATGCAGGACGGTCGGTCTGTGACCTATGTCACTTTCGAGCGGCTCGTCCGCAGGCTGGCTGCGCGCATTGCCGAGGCCGGTCCGCACCCTAGGGTGATGGTTCACCTGCCGCAGTCGGCGGAGGCCTATGCAGCCATGTTGGCGACCGCCATGGCCGGGGGATTCTATGCCCCCAGCAACCTGGCGGCGCCGCTCGAGCGACAGCGCATGGTGGCGCACCGTTTCGATCCCGACGTGGTGGTGACGACGGCGGCGCTGGCCAAGGCAATCGAAGGTGCCGCGACGGACGTCCGCTTCATCGATCCGGGCGAGCCGGGCGACAAGTCTCTCGATACGCCGCGCCCGCCGCACGAGCTGCTCTACGTCATGTTCACCTCGGGTTCGACCGGCGTGCCCAAGGGCGTGATGCTGCCGCGCGCGGCGGTCAATCACTACGTGGCCTGGCTGCTCGGCGTGATGCAGGGAACGCCGGACGACCGCTGGTCGCAGCATCCCAATCTGGCCTTCGACATCTCGGTGACGGACTTCTGCGGCGCGCTTTGCAGCGGTGCCACGCTCTATCCGCTGGGCAGCCAGGCCGACCGTATGATGCCCTTCCGCGCGATCTCGAAGCACCGCTTAACGGTCTGGACCTCGGTGCCGAGTGTCGTCGACAACATGGTGCGGCTGAACCTGGTGAACCCGGAGACCCTCGCGTCGCTGCGCCTCATGCACTTCTGCGGCGAGGCCCTGCTGCCGGAGCAGCTGGAGGCGATCTTTGCCGCGCGCCCGGACCTGACGGTGCACAACACCTATGGGCCGACGGAAGCCACGGTCTCCTGCACGTTGCTGCCCCTGACCAGCGAGACCTATCGACGCTCCAGCCACGTCAACGTCTCGATCGGCGAGCCGATCGCCGGCATGGGCTTGCATCTCGTCGGCGGTAATAGCGACGACGAAGGCGAGCTGGCCATCACCGGCCCGCAACTGGCCAAAGGCTACTGGCAGGACCCCGAGACCACAGCCAAGGCCTTCCGCAGCATCGAGATCGACGGCGAAAGCCTGCCCGCCTATCTCACCGGCGACTGGGTGGAGCGCATTGACGGCCAGCTCTACTTCCGCCATCGCATCGACCACCAGGTGAAGATCCGCGGCTACCGCTTGGAGCTCGGCGAGGTCAATGCGGCGATCCGGGCCGCCGGCGTGCCGGCCGCCTACTGCGCCCTGGTGGAGGGCGAGCTGCATGCCTTCCTGCAGGCGGACCAGGAGCAGGTCGATCTCGGCGCCCTGCATCAGACGCTCAAAGGCAAGCTGATGGATTACGCTTTGCCCAGGCGCTACCACTTCGTTGAGGACTTTCCGCGCAACGCCAACGACAAGGTCGATATCAAGGCGCTGGCGGAGAGCTGCAAGCTGTCGGACGGGGAGGGCGTCCCACCCCGCTAGGCGGGGCGCGCCAAGTGGTAAACATCCATCCGCGGCTCTGCCAGTCCCGCCCGGAAGGCTTGGCGTACGCGTTCCTCGACCTCGCCCGGCGTTCGCATCGCGAAGTCGCCGCGTGCCCGCGCCGCTTGGTGCAGGGCCGCCTCCACGTCGGCCGGGTCGCTCAGGTCTAGGCTGGCAATCTGGCCGGCCCTGTAGGGCGCCTGAAAGAGCAGGGCTTCGGGATCAAGGCAGTCGCCTTCTCGCAGGCGCCAGATCTCGTAGTCCAGCACCTCCTGCGGGAGACCGGGCGTCGTCAAAAAGTCTTCCATCGACATGCTGCCGCGCGGCACCATGCCCAATTTCTCGGCGATCCGGATGGAAGCCGGATTGAGGCGCCCTAGGATCACGGCGGAGACACCGCCGTAATCGGTACTCTGGAATAGCCAGTCGATGGCGGCGCGCGCGGCCTCCGTGGCCAGCCCCTGGCCCCAGCAGTCGCGCGACAGACCGTAGAGGATCTCAGGATCCTCATCTGCATGGTCCGGCGCCGCGAAGCCGCACCAGCCGATCACCCGCTGCGCCGGGCTCCCGTCAGGCCTCCTGAGTCTCAGAGCCCAGACCCCGTAGCCCTTGCCCGACCAGCTGCCGTTATGCCAGTCGATGCGCGCCTTCGCGCTGGCCACGCAGCGCTCTGGGTCCGAGGCATTGGCGGTGATTGTGCGGGTGACCTCCGGGTCGGCCAGGAGCTGCGCCAAGTCCCCGCTGTCGTACTCGCTGAAGCGGGCGAAGCAGAGGCGCTTGGTCGAAGGAAGGGGCGCGCCAGTTGGCATTCGAAGGTCCTATGATTGCGTCGGAGGGCGCCAGGGACGCTAGCACGCCAATAGCACGCGACCAACCTGGGCCGGCTGCCGTGCCGGCGGCTCACCGCCAAGTTGGGAGACCGCGCGTGCCATCGCGGCAAGGGAAGGCGGCTTTGCCATCTGCATGGCTAAGTGCCCACCCGGGGGCCTACAGGTCTGTTAGTCTCGGCCGCATGGTCAGATCTGCAGCCACGTTGCCGCCAAAGCTGTCCGACGACATCCGGATCTATCTCCGGCCCCTCGGACTGCTCGCCGGAAGGACGGCCCGGGAGCTGGTGGCAGGCGGCCGGGGCCACTGGCTGGCCGGCGGTCCCTTAGCCTTCGAGCTCTGCGAGGTCATACTGCGCGGGCCGGGCGCGACCGAGCGCATCGTCGCGCCGATGTCGCTGGTCGCCGCTTGGGGCGAAAGCCTGTTGCCCGCAGCCCGCGCGCGCGTCGGCGAACTTTACGCCAAGCTGACCGCGCCGCGCCGCTTGCCGGGGGCGCAGAGCGCCCCTCTGCTGATGGGCATCGTCAATGTGACGCCGGACAGCTTCTCTGATGGCGGCGAGCTCGGCGACCCGGCTGCTGCGATCGCCCAGGCAGCGGGGCTGGTGGAGCAGGGGGCGGCGATCCTGGATGTGGGCGGTGAATCGGTGCGCCCTGGGGCCTCGCCGGTCGATGCCGAAACCGAGCGCGCTCGCGTGCTGCCGGTGCTGGAGGGCGTCGCCGCCCTGCGGCTGGATGGGGTCGCGCTTTCAGTCGATACGCGCAAGGCCGCGATCATGCGTGCCGCACTGGCCGCCGGCACCGACATGATCAACGACGTGAGCGCTCTTACCTACGATGACGATAGCCTGACGGTTGTAGCGGCCGGCGAAGCGTCCGTCGTGCTGATGCACATGGCGGGCGAGCCGGCGACCATGAACCGCGACCCGCAATACGAGGACGCGCCGCTCGAGATCTTCGACTACTTGGAAGCCCGCGTCGCCGCCTGCTGCGAGGCCGGCATTGCGCACGCGCGGCTGATCGTCGATCCGGGCATCGCCTTCGGCAAGGACAGCGCGCATAACCTGGCGATCCTGGAGCGGATCGCGCTCTATCACGGGCTCGGCTGCCCCATCCTGCTCGGCGTGTCGCGCAAGGGCCTGACCGCTGCCATGGAGGAGGGCCACGCCCCCAAGGACCGCTGGCCCGGCTCGCTCGCCGCGTCCCTTTTCGCGCTTGGCCAGGGCGTACAGATTCTGCGCGTGCACGACGTGGCGGCGATGCGCCAGGCGCTCGATGTCTGGCGCGCCGTTCAGAACGCGCAGAGCGATTTCGAGACTTCGCAATGATTAGTACATATCGCGAGATGACGACCGACGACATTCCTGCGACCTTCGCGCTGCGGCTCTCGATCGTCGAGAACGCCGTGACGATGGAGGAGCTCGAGCAGGACTACGGCATCACGCCCCAGTCGCTGGCAGCGGCGATGGAGAAGCACGTCAGAGGCTGGTTGTGCGAGGACACCGGACGCGTCGTCGGCTTCGCCATGGGTGATCGCTCGAGTGGTGAGGTGCTCGTGGTCGCGGTTCATCCCGACAGCGAGAGGCGCGGTATTGGCAAAGACCTTCTGCTGCGCGTGCAGAGCTGGCTCTTCTCCGAGGGACACGAGGAGATCTGGCTTCTCGCCAATCCCCATCCGGGCGTCCGCGCACACGGCTTCTATCGCAAGCTCGGCTGGCAGGCGACGGGCCGCCTCAAGGGCGACGACGAGGTGATGATTCTTCGGAGGCCGGAACCCGGCGGTGGTCTGTCGCCGTAAGTCACGATGCCATCGACAGTGCGGGAGTCGACTGGTCGCTTTTTGCATGTATTAGAACAATCGTTATTGCCCTGCCTTGGCACTGTTGTGGGGATCGGGAGCGTCTAGGAAAAAAAAAGTGCCATGGCCCGCCCGGAGAGAATCCGTTCGGATCAGCCGGCAGATGACATGGCGCCGTCGGAAGAGGCGATCCGCGGGCAACTGGACCGCATCGTAGGCAGCGCCGACTTCGGATGAGCGGGCCGGCTCCGCAAATCTGCCTCAGGCCCCGCGTGGAGCCATGGTCAAGTCGCTCGGCGGCCGTCGACGAACTTCGTCGGGGACGAGGTATTCCGTTCCCGCGCTGCGTGCTAAAGTCACGATCGACTGACGTTGCATCGGAGATCAGGCTTATGCGATCGCTGATAACCAGTCTTGTCGTCGCCTCGATGCTTTTCCTAGCGAGTTTCACGCCGCCAGCCTCGGCATGGGACTGGATGAGCCGCCCCAATGCCTACAACATCGAGATTTTGCTCCGAGACCTGCTTGCCGAAGACGGTGGCGGCCCCTGGTCGCTGCAGCCCTATAGGGACTCGGAGCTGATCGATCTCGATCTGATCGTTCTGGAGCGACTGTCGTCTAACCGCTGGCACGCTGAGGTCGAGTTGATCTTCGACTTCGGGCCGCCGCCGCCAGGCGTGCTCGGTTTCGAGAGCATCCGCGTCGGTCGCTATCACCTACGGCTATCGCGCGATGGCGGGCGATTGGGGCTGCTGCGTTTCAATCCCGTTGGCCGGGTCCACCCGCTACCGGTGTCGCGCTAGCGGCCGCGGCCTTACTCGGCCGCGCCAGCACCTGCCTTGCTTTTGGCGCCCTGCCGCGCGTTGGCGTAGTTGCGATAGAGGAAGTCCGGCGGGGCGTCTCCGGAGGCGGTCTCCGCGACCTTCAGCATCTGTCCGTGCAGGGGCGAGAACTCGCAGGCCGGGTCCGTGTTGCCGGCATCGCCAGTGAAGGCGAAGGCCTGGCAGCGGCAGCCGCCCCAGTCGAGCTCCCGACGGTCGCAGGAGCGACAGGGTTCGGGCATCCAGTCGGTGCCGCGGTACTTCTGGAAGGCCGCTGAGGTCTCCCAGATGTCGGCCAGGGGGCGATCGCGCAGGCTTTCGAACTTTAAGCCGGTGATCGTTTCGGCGGCATGGCAGGGCAGCACCTTGCCGCTCGGCGTGATGTTGAGGAACTGCCGCGCCCAGCCGCCCATGCAGGCCTTGGGCCGGCGCGCGTAGTAGTCCGGCACCACGTAATCGAAAGCCAGGCGGCCCTTCAGCTCGGCCTGCGCCTTCTCCATGACCGCGATCGACTCCTCGAGCTGCGCGCGCGAGGGCAGCAGGGCTTCGCGGTTGCTGTAGGCCCAGCCGTAGTACTGTACGTGGGCGATCTCGACCCGGTGGGCGTCGAGCTCGACGGCCATGTCGATCATTTCTCGCAGGTGCTGCAGGTTCTGCCGGTGCATCACCAGGTTGAGGGTCAGCGGCAGGCCGGCTTGGCGCACCAGCCGGGCCGCTTTGACCTTCTTCGCGTGGCCGCCCTTGTAGCCGCCGATGCGGTCGCCGTCGGCTGCCTCGCTGCTCTGGAAGCTGATCTGCACGTGGTCGAGGCCGGCCTCGGCCAACGCCTCCATGCGGGCCTCGTCGAGCAACACCGCCGAGGTGATCAGATTGGAGTAGAGGCCGACGGCGCAAGCCTTCTCTGTCAGCGTCTCCAGGTCCTTGCGCACCATGGGCTCGCCTCCGGAAAAGTGCACCTGCAGCACCCCCATCTCGGCCATCTGGTCGAGCGCGTCGAGCCATTCCTGCGTCGTAAGCTCGCCCTTGGCCCGCTCCAGCTCCAGGGGATTGGAGCAATAGGGACACTGCAGCGGGCAGCGATGGGTCAGCTCGGCGAGGACGGCGAGGGGTGGACCCAGGCTGGCAGGGGGTGTGCCGGAGGAGGTCGTCATGCCGCCATGATCCCCTTGTCGGCCAGATCCTGCAGCATGGCGTTGACATCCTTGGCGATGACCTCGCGCGGCGCCGAGAAGGCTTGCGCCAGATCGTCAACGATGGCCGCGACCGTGGCTTCTCCGTCGCAGCGCTTGAGGATCTCCAAGGCGATGGGGTCGGGGACGAAGACGCGCTCCGGCGCCAGCACCACCCACTTGTCGCGCTGTTTGTCGAAGCGCAGTTTCACGCCACGCGGCAGACGCGGGATCGAATCGTCCGAGATGGTGACCGCGTCGCTCATGAGGATGCAGGTCGCCGATCGTCCGGCACGAAGGCGCCGGGCGGGATCAAGCCAGGTTCCACATAGGCGAAGTAGAGCGCATCGAGCTGCGACCAAAGCACGTCGGTCTTGAAGCGCAAGGCATTCATCACGGCTTCCTGCTGCTCGCGGGTCTGTGCGTGCTCGAGCACGTAGGAGAGGCCGAAGGCCACGTCACGGGGCGCCTCGGTCAGGCGCCGCTTGAAGTAGGCGACCGTGCGCTGATTGGCGAAGTCGTAGTGCTCGAGCAGGCCGGCGATGCGCTCCTTGTGAATCTTGGGGGCGAAGAGCTCGGTCAGCGAAGAGGCGACGGCCTCGAGCAGGCTGCGGTCACGGACGAAGCGGACGTAGGCATCCACCGCGAAACGGGTGGCCGGCAGGATGCCCTTGGTCGAGGCCACGTAGTTGCGGTCGAGGCCGACGCCCTCGGCCAGCACCAGCCAGCGCTCGATGCCGCCTTCGTTGCCGCTGCCGCCGCCGCCGTCGTGCTCCTCGATGCGGTGGCGCCATTCGCGGCGCAGCGCCGGGTCTTCGCAGCGCGACAGCAGCGCCGCGTCCTTCATGGGAATGCTGGCCTGGTAGTAGTAGCGGTTCAGCACCCAGGCCTGGACCTGGCCACGGTTGCACTGGCCGCCGTGCAGCAGTCGGTGAAAGGGATGCTTGTCGTGATAGCGCTCGGCGCCGATCTCGTGCAGCCGGGCTTCCAGCGCTTCGGCGCTGAGCGGCGGTTCCGTGGCCGGAGGACCGGCCGAATCGATAGGCGATATAACGCTCACGACCTGAGGCTCAAGAGGGCGTCCTGCGTCGGGCGATCGCCTTTACAGAAGTCCTGCCGATGCTTTGGGTTCGGGACCGGACTTTGCTGGTGCGTTCGCCCTGCAAAGACAACAAGAGCTTGTGCCGTCGGCGAGAGGACACAAGCTGCAACCGGCCAACAGGGGCCGGACCATCAGCCGACCCTGATCAGGTGGTCCCGAAAATCGGTGCGATCAGGGCCAGGCTTCAGGAAACGACTCGCCGTACCTTACAGCTCGGCGCAGACGTAGGAATTGATCTCGAGGCCGACGCAGATCTCGACGATCTTAGGAGTGCTCCATGCCATGGGTATTCCTCCTCTGAGGCTTGTTAGCTTTGTTAGAGCAATTCTAATATAGCTCAGACAGGCCACAACGCAAGGGGTTTTGCATGGCATTGACCCTCCCGGATACCTTTGCCGCCCTTGCGAGGGGAGAGGATAGGTCGTCGTAACGCTTAAGGGAAGTGCCAAAAGGTCGTAGATGCGTCCTCAGTGCCCACCTTTGGTCGAGGGCAGGGTCGCTTGCGCGGGCTGCACGGGGGAGACACACTGCGGATTGTGCCGTCACGACGCCCGCGGCTTGACGGACGAAAGGCCGGTGATCCTTCCGTTGCGGAGCCGCCCGATAAGTCGCCTCACAAGCCGCTCCACAGGCCGCCCCGTACGCCTCTGATCGATGCCCACAACCGCCGAAAGCCTGTCCAGCCGCCCGCACGTCAAGGCCATTCCCTATGTCGATCCGCTGAGCGCCTTTGCGCAGTTCGTGGACGACGAGACGGCAGTCTTCCTCGACAGCGCCCAGACGGTCGAGCGCCTGGGCCGATACTCCTTTATCGCCGCCGAGCCCTTCCAAGTGCTGGAAAGTCGAGATGGCCAGGTGACGATCGATGGCCGGCCACGGGCGGGCTCGCCTTTCGCCGTTCTGCGGCAGGAGTTGGCCAAGTACCCGCTGCGCTCCGAGTGGGGCGTGCCGCCGTTCCAGGGCGGAGTTGCGGGTTACTTCGGCTACGACCTGGGGCGCCATCTGGAACGCTTGCCAGCACCGCGCGACGACTCCACGGCCTTTCCCGATCTCCGGCTGGGCTTCTTCGACGTAGTGGCCGCCTTCGACAATCTGGAGCGGCGCGCCTGGATCCTGTCCAACGGCTATCCGGAGCCGGAGCCACGGGGCCGCTGGCAGCGTGCCGAGACGCGCATGCTGGCCTTCTGGCGCAGGCTTGTGAAGGCTCAGGAGCCGCTGGATGGCCTGCCTCCGGCCCCGCGCCGCACGCCGTTCGTGCGGGGGAACTTCACCCGCGCCGACTACGAATCGGCCGTCCAGCGGATTGTCGACTACATTCACGCCGGCGACATCTTCCAGGCCAATCTGTCGCAGCGCCTTTCGGCGCGCCTGCCGACCGACTTCACTCCCTTCACCCTCTATCGGCGGCTGCGGGCGCTCAATCCCGCGCCCTTCGCGGCTTACCTGAAGTTCGGCCACCAGGCGATCGCCTCCTCTTCGCCGGAGCGTTTTCTGAAACTCACGGCCGGCAAGGTGGAGAGCCGGCCGATCAAGGGCACTCGGCCGCGCGGGCGCGGCGAGCGCGACGACGCGCGGCTGGCCGAGGAGCTGCTGGCCAGCGAGAAGGACCGAGCCGAGAACGTCATGATCGTCGACCTGCTGCGCAACGACCTCTCGCGGGTTTGCCTGGACAGTAGCGTCGAGGTGCCCGAGCTCTGTGCGCTGGAGCGCTACGCCACGGTGCACCACCTGGTCTCGACCATCGTCGGCCAGCTGCGTCCCGAGGCGACGGCGGTCGACCTGCTGGAAGCCAGCTTCCCGGGCGGCTCGATCACCGGGGCCCCGAAGATCCGGGCCATGGAGATCATCGCCGAACTGGAGCCGACACGGCGCGGCCCCTACTGTGGTAGCATCGGCTATATCGGCTTCGACGGCACCATGGACAGCAACATCGTGATCCGGACCTACACCATCAACCGAGACCGGGTGACCTTCCAGGCGGGCGGCGGCATCGTCGCCGATTCCGATCCGGCGGCCGAGTACGAGGAAACCCTGGCAAAGGCGCGGGCGCTGCTCGTCGCCCTATCCCCCGAGGCGCGCTTCGATGGTCTTGGTCGTCGATAATTACGACTCCTTCGTGCACAACCTGGCGCGCTACATCCGCGAGCTCGGCTGGGAGACGCACGTCGTGCGCAACGACGCGATCACCCTGGAGCAGATTGCCGCCTTCGCGCCCTCCCATATCGTGCTCTCGCCGGGTCCCTGCACGCCCGACGAGGCCGGTATATCGCTCGATCTGATCCAGCGCTTCCATACCCACATTCCGATCCTCGGCGTCTGTCTGGGCCATCAGTGCATCGGCCAAGCCTTCGGCGGCCGCGTGGTGCGGGCCCGGCGGCCGATGCACGGGAAAGTCTCGGAAGTGCGCCACGACGGGGTTGGAGTCTTCGCCGGATTGCCCAACCCGCTCAGCGCCATGCGCTATCACTCCCTGGTGGTGGCGCCCGACCTGCCGGACGCGCTGATCGCCACCGCGCACAGCCCCGAGGGCGAGGTCATGGCTCTCGCGCACCGCCGCTATCCGGTGCTCGGCCTGCAGTTCCATCCCGAGGCCGTGCTGACCGAGCACGGCACCGACATGCTGCGCAACTTCTTCGGCACCGCGGCCATGGCCTTGCCCGCCGCCCCCCTTCCTGCCGCTCCCCTTCCAGTCGCAGGGGCCTGATGATCTTCCTGAACGGCCGGCTGGTCGCGAAAGACCAAGCGCGGATCGATCCGGCCGACCGCGGCCTCTTGCTTGGCGACGGCCTGTTCGAGACCCTGCGTAGCGAAGGCGGGCGTGCCGCCGGCCTGGCCGCGCATCTAGAGAGGCTCGGGCGGGGCGCGGAGTTGCTCGGCATTCCGATTCCCGAGATCGATTTGGCGGCGGCTGTGGCCGAAACGCTAGCGGCCAACGACCTGACCGGCTGTGCCGCTGCGCTGCGGATCACGCTGACCCGCGGGCCTGGGCCGCGCGGACTGGTGCCACCGATTGAGCCACATCCGACCTTGATGATCGTTGCGGTGGCGAGTGCGCCGCCTTCCGACGCGCCGCTGCGCGCCGTGATCGCGGCGACCCGGCGCAACGAGCAGTCGCCGCTAGCCCAGCTCAAGACGCTCAACTATCTGGACAACGTGCTGGCCAAGAGCGAGGCCGAGGCGCGCGGCGCCGACGACGCCCTGCTGCTCAACACAGCGGGACGCTTAGCCTGTGCCTCAGCGGCGAACCTCTTCCTGGTACGCGGCCGCCGCCTCCTGACCCCGCCGACGGGCGAGGGCGTGCTCCCAGGCATCACCCGCGCCGAGGTCATCGCGCTCGCGGCGGACCTCGAACTGGCCGTCACCGAAACGCCGCTCGAGCCCGATCAGCTGCGCAGTGCCGACGAGGCTTTCCTCACAAACAGCCTGATGCAGATCCGCCCCCTGGTCGCCGTCAACGACCGCCCACTTGCCGACGGCACGGCCGGCCCGGTGACGCAGCAGCTGCAGGAGGCTTATCGTGCGGCGGTGGGCCGTTAGGCTGATATCAGGACCCATGACGGAGATCGAACGGGATGTGCCGGTACAGCGGGTCTTGCCACTGCGGAGACATCATCTTCAGATTTAGCGCGGATGAGATAACCGACGCGCTGCGCTGCACTTGCTCCATCTGCAGGCGGAAGGGAGCGGCTCTGTCGAACTTCACGATTCCGCCCGACGGCCTTGAGGTCGTCGCACGTGAGGGAACGCTCTCGTCCTACAAGTTCGGGACAAAGACCGCCACGCACCACTTCTGCAATCGTTGCGGCATCTTCACCTTCGTCGAAACGCGACTGAACCCGGGCCAGTACCGCGTCAATCTGGGCTGCATCGACGAAGTGGATATCTTTGTGCTCCCCGTCATTGTCTTCGATGGCACGACAATCTGATTTCCGGCTTCCCTGGCTCGGAGCAAAATGCTGCTCGGGTAATCGACCCGCTCATGCGACCTTCGCCGCACATCGGCTGGAGCGTCTTTGGCGTTCCGCGGCATGACAGCGCACGCAACCCGCATTCCCGAGGCTCTGACCCACAACTTCGATCCCGCGCCGGGGCCGCTGCGCAACATCTGCGCTTTGCCCGACGCCGAGGCGGAGCGTATCATCGATGAGATTCGTGCTTCCGGCAGGCGCAGCATCAAGGCCAATTATCTGCGACGGCGGCGCGCGGTCGAGGACTGGCTGATCGCCAAGCGCCGCAGGAAGCTGGGCCGGACGCGCCTGGAGCGGCCGCTCTACTTCTTTCTCGGCGATTTTGCTGACGGCTTGGACCCTTCGCGGCCCGAGTCCCTGATCATGCCCTTGGCCGCCTTTTCGCCGGACTGCCTCACCTTCACCTACCCGGACAGCATGGCCAGCCTGCCGCTCGCCCGACGCGACGAGCACGCGGCGGAGCGGCGGCCGTATCACGGCCAGGTCTTCACCCTGTCCGAAATCAAGGCGGTGGTGGCCGAGGTCGGCATGCCCGGCGACTGTCGGAAGACCGATCCGGCAAGGCGCTACGACCGCTTCATCGAGGTTCAAGTCTGGGACGATCGGCCTGTCGAACCTCTTCTGGACCGACGGTGACGGGCTCTCCGCGGCCCATCCGGGCCACTTGGTCTAGCGAAATCCGCCCGTTCGGTTCCGCTCGAGCCGATCCGGCTTCGGTGAGTCCTCCACTGGAGCGGCGACAGGGTTCCTGTTAGCATGCCGCCCAATAAGCGGGGCCGGCTGCCGTCGGGCGGCCGGCCCGAGACGCTAAAAGTGCGGGGAAGCGCTCATGGCCGAGACCATGACCCTGATTGCCGGGCGGACCAGCAAGCAGGGCACCAGCCTGAAGGCCGGCAAGCTCAAGGACGACTACATCTCGGTTACCTCGACCGTGGAGATGAATGCCGAGGACATGGCGCGGCTCGGCCTGGAGGACGGCGACCGGGTGCGCCTCACCAGCGCTGCCGGCGAGACCGTATTGACCTGCCTGGGCCGCAAGCCGGAGGATCTGCCGACCGGCCTGCTCTTCATCGCCTACGGGCCGCCGTCGAGCCAGCTGATGGGCAGCGACACGGCGCTGACCGGCATGCCCCTATCGAAGAACCTGGAAGTTGAGGTAGAACCGCTAGGAAAAGCGGAAACATAACCGGTCCTTCCGCCGCACACTGATTAAGCCGGGCGGGAGTCGGGCTGCAAGGAACGGATATGTCCGAGAACGAACGCATCGTCGAGAATGCCACCTGTACCTTCTGCGGCTGCGTCTGCGACGACCAGATTCTGACCGTGGATGACAGCGAGAAGCGCATCACCAAGGTGAAGAACACCTGCGCGCTGGGTCGGGCCTGGTTCACCGAGCATGCCATCGAGGACCGCCCCATGGCGCTGATCGATGGCAAGGAGGCGACGACGGAAGAGGCGGTCGAGGCGGCGGCGCACATCCTGGCCGAGGCTCGCTTTCCGATCACCTACGGCCTGAGCGATACGACCAGCGAGGCGCAGCGCGAGGCGGTTGCCATCGCCGATATGATCGGCGGCTGCATCGACACCACCACCTCGGTCTGTCACGGCCCCTCGGGCATCGCCTTCGAGGGCGTGGGAGAGAGCACCATGACCCTGGGCGAGATCAAAAACCGGGCCGACCTGATCGTCTTCTGGGGCGGCAACCCGGCGGAATCCCATCCGCGGCTCTTCGGCCGCTACGCCTTGACTCCCAAGGGCATGTTCACCCCGAACGGTCGCAAGGACCGCACCGCAGTGCTGGTCGACGTGCGCCGCACCAAGTCGGCCCAGGTCGCCGACATCTTCCTGCAGGTAAAGCCGGGCAAGGATTTCGAGCTGCTTTGGGCACTGCGCGCGCTGGTCAAGGGCCGCAAGGTGGGGCCTGAGATCGCCCAGGTGACCGGCGTGCCGCTGGCCACTTTGGAAGACCTGGTCGAGCGCATGAAGTCCTGCCGCTACGGCGTTTTGCTGTTCGGCATGGGGCTCACCATGACGCGGGGGCGGCACTTCAATTCCGGCGCCCTGTTGGCGCTGGCCAACGACCTCAATGAGTTCACCCACTTCGTCGCCAAGCCGGTGCGTGGCCACGGCAACGTGACCGGTGCCGACAACGTAGTTTCCTGGCAGACCGGCTTTCCCTTCGGTGTGAATTTCAGCCGCGGCTATCCGCGCTTCAACCCGGGCGAGTTCACCACGGTGGACCTGCTGGCCAAGGGGGATGCCGATGCGGCCATGATCATCGCCAGCGACCCGGCCTCCAACTTCCCCAAGGCGGCGGTTGAGCGCATGAAAGAGATCCCGGTGATCGTGCTCGACCCCAAGGAGACGGTGACCAGCCGGCTGGCCAAGGTGGCCTTCACCACGGCGACCTACGGCATCAACGTGCCTGGCACCGTCTACCGCATGGATGACGTGGCGATCGGCCTGCGTCCTGCCTTCGAGTCACCCTATCCCAGCGATCTGGAGATCCTGAGCGCGATCAAGGCGCGCCTGCGTGAGCTCCTGGCGGCGGACGACGGGGGCCGCGTCTACGGCGATCCCCGCCAGTCGCAGCCCGCCATTCCCGCCTGACCTCCTTCCTCAAACTTCGCAGAGCCAGCCATGTTGCGCATCGTCAACGGCAAGCTTCACGACCCCATCAATGGGATCGACGGCGAGGTCCGGGAGATCTGCGTGCGCGATGGCAAGATCGTCGAGGACGTGCCGCGCGAGGCCAAGAAGATCAATGCCCAAGGCATGGTGATTATGCCGGGCGGAGTCGACATCCACGCCCACATCGCCGGGCCCAAGGTCGCGCTGGGCCGCAAGATCCAACCCGAGGACCACCGCCGCGACGTGCATCCGCGCACGCGGGTTACTCGCTCCGGCACCGGCGGCACCGTGCCCTCGACCTTCACCACCGGCTATCGCTACACCACCATGGGCTACACCACGGTCATGGAGGCCGCCGTGACGCCCATCGGTGCGCGCCACGCCCACGACGAGCTAATGGACACGCCGGTCATCGACAAGGGCTTCTACACAGTCTGCGGCAGCAACCTGCTGTTCTACAAGCTGCTGGAAGAGGGACGGCTAGAGGACCTGCGCCACGCCGTGGCCTGGCTGTTGAACGCCGCCAAGTCCTACACCATCAAGCTGGTCAGCCCCGGCAACGACGAGGCTTGGAAGGGCGCGCGCAACTCGCAGATCACCGACATCGGCCAGAGCATAGCTTCGTTCGAGATCACGCCGCGGCAACTGATTTCGGCCCTGATCGGCGCGGCCAGCGACTTGGGCCTGCCACATCCGGCGCACATCCACTGCAACAACCTGGGCCACAGCGGCAACATCGCGACGACGCTGGAGACCATGCGGCTGGCCGAAGGGCGCCGAGCCCATTTCGCGCACATCCAGTTCCATAGCTACGGTGGCAAGCCGGGCCGCAACCCGACCTCGGCGGCGGCGCAGATCACCGACTTCGTCAACGACAACCCGAGTATCAGCGCCGACGTGGGCCAGGTCATGTTTGGCAAGTCGACCATCATGACCGCCGATGCGCCGATGGCCTACATGCTGCGCCACTACAGCAAGGACGAGCGCTGGGTGAACGCGGACACCGAGTGCGAGGGCGGTTGCGGCATCAAACCCTTTGCCTATCAGGACCACGTATACACCCACGCCCTGCAGTGGGGTATCGGCCTGGAGCTCTTTCTGCTGTCGAAGGACCCCTGGCGCATGGTGCTCTCGACCGACCATCCGAACGGCGGCGCCTTCGCCTCCTATCCGCGCCTGATTCGCCTCTTGATGGATTCCGAGTTTCGCAAGCAGGAGATCCGCCGGGTCAATCCCAAGGCGATGAAGAAGACCGTCCTGCTCGACGGCCTCGACCGCGAATACAGCCTGCAGGAGATCGCCATCGTCACCCGCGCCGGTCCGGCTAAGCTGCTCGGCCTGAAAGACAAGGGCCACCTCGGCGTCGGCGCCGACGCGGATATCACCATCTACGAGGAGGACGACGACAAGGAGCTGATGTTCAGCGTGCCACGCTACGTCATCAAGGACGGCGTGCCGATCATCGAGGACCACGAGTTCCGCAGCGACCATGAGGGCCGCACGCTTTTCGTCGAGCCCGACTATGACCGGGACGTCGAGACCACGGTGAAGGCCTTCTTCGACGACTTCTATTCCGTGCGTTTCGAGAACTACGGCATGAGCAAAGAGGACCTCGGCCCGCACCAAGTGGTGCCGACAGGGCAGGACGGCGGATGAAGATCGGTCAGACCGAGATCGTCGACACCTTTGCCGAGGCCTTCGGCATGAGCGCGGCGCGAGTGATCATCACCGCCGATACGCCCAAGTGGGCTATGGCCGCGGCGCGCTCCATGACCGGCTTCGCCACCTCGGTGATCGGCTGCAAGTGCGAGGCGGGCATCGAAAGCGAGATCGCGGCGGCGGAGACACCCGACCTGCGGCCTGGGGTCAGCATCCTCCTCTTCGCCTTCGACCGTAAGGGCGTCGGCGAGCGTCTGCTCGACCGCATCGGCCAGTGTGTCATGACCTGCCCGACGACCGCCTGCTTCAACGGCCTGGAGAGCGAGAAGACGGTCACGGTCGGCGGCAAGCTGCGCTTCTTCGGCGATGGCTATCAGATCAGCAAGCGGCTCAAGGGGCGGCGACTGTGGCGCGTGCCGGTGATGGACGGCGAGTTCCTGGTCGACGACCGCTTCGGCGTGCAGGACGCGGTCGGCGGCGGCAACATCCTGATCCTCGGTAAGGATCGCCCGGCGACCCTGGCGGCGGCCGAAGCGGCGGCCGAGGCCATGCGCGCGGTGCCGGGCGTGATCCTGCCGTTTCCGGACGGCGTGGTGCGCTCGGGCAGCAAGGTGGGCTCGCGCTACAAGGCGCTGATCGCCTCGACCAACGATGCCTATTGCCCAAGCCTGCGCGGCTTCGCGCCGGAGAGCCAAGTGCCAGAGGGCGTCGATTGCGTCATGGAGATCGTCATCGACGGCCTCGACGCGGCTGCTGTCGAGGACGCTATGCGGCGCGGCACCAAGGCCGCGGCGGAGGCCGGCGCAGCGCAGATCTCGGCCGGCAACTACGGCGGCAAGCTGGGCCAGTTCCATTTCGGCCTGCACGGCTTGCTCAAGGAGGCGGCCTGAGTCATGGCCCTCACGCTCACCCTGGAAACCCAGCCCGAGGTGCCCTTGGAGGCGGAGGCCATCGCCCCGGAGCGGCTAACCGGACTGTCCGCAGCCGAGGTCGGCAAGCAGCCGGTTCTCCACGGCAACCGGCAGGCGGAGCTCGGCGAGTTCTTCAAGATCGGCGGCAAGGCGAACGGCGAGGTCCGGGTCGCGGGCGACCTCGGCCGGGTGAAACTGCTCGGCGCCGGCATGTCGCAAGGCCGCCTGGTGATCGAGGGCAACGCCGGCCTGCATCTGGGCAGCGGCATGACCGACGGCGAGATCGTCGTCGAGGGCAATGCCGGCGACTGGCTCGGCCCGGAAATGTCGGGCGGACGCATCGTGGTCAAGGGCGATGCCGGCCACGCCGTCGGCAGCGCCTATCGCGGCAGCCGGGTCGGTATGCGCGGCGGCGAGATCCTGGTCTACGGCAAGGCAGGCAACGAGGTCGGCAACGGCCTGCGCAGCGGCCTGATCGCCATCGGCGGAAGCTGCGGCGACTTTGCCGGGGTCAACATGCTCTCGGGCAGCATCGTCGTGCTGGGCGCGATCGGCATCCGTTGTGGCGCCGGGATGAAGCGCGGCTCCATCGTCACCATGCAGCCGGCCGAGCTGCTGCCGACCTTCAGCTACGCCTGCACCTACGAGCCCATGTTCCTGCGGCTATATCTCGGCTATCTGCGCGACCAGGGCCTGCCGGTCGAAGACCGCCATATCGCCGGCCGCTATCAGCGCTGGAGCGGCGATTCGGTCGAGCTGAACCGGGGCGAGGTCCTGGTGCTGGCGCCTTAGAACGCAGCGGCGAGGCGTTGGTGTCTGAGCTGGTCGAGCTTCCGAAAGAGGTCGAAGTCACCGTAATCGGCGGCGGTATCGCCGGCGTCTCGACCGCCTATTTCCTGGCCAAGGCTGGCGTACCGGTGGCGCTTTTTGAGAAGGGCCGCATCGCCGGCGAGCAGTCCTCGCGCAACTGGGGCTGGGTGCGCAAGCAGGGCCGCGACCCGCTCGAGCTGCCTGCGATCATCGAGAGCCTCAAAATCTGGCGGGGCCTGGAGACGGAGACCGAAGCCGATCTTGGCTGGCATCAGGGCGGCGTCACCTATTTGGCCAGCACGGAGAAGGATCTGGCGGACTTCGAGAGTTGGTTGGCGCACGCCAAAGCCTACCAGCTCGATTCCCGCATGCTGTCACCGGACGAGACCGACAAGCTGCTTGGCCAGTCGGAGCGGCGCTGGAAGGGCGCGCTCTTCACACCGAGCGACGGTCGCGCCGAGCCGGCCAAGGCGGTGCCGGCCCTGGCCGCGGCGGCCGAGCGGCTCGGCGTGCGAATCTTCCCCAACTGCGCGGTACGCACGCTGGAGACGGCGGCGGGCAAGGTCTCCGGCATCGTGACGGAGAAGGGCAGGGTGGCCTGCCGCGCCGTGGTCTGCGCGGCTGGGGCCTGGACCGGGCTCTTCAACCGCAACCTGGGCATAGACTTGCCGCAGCTGCGCGTGAAGGCCTCGGTGCTGCGCACTAAGCCGACGCCGGAAGCGGTGCAATCGGCGGTCTGGTGCAGTGACGTGGCCTTTCGCCGGCGTCAGGACGGCGGCTATTCGATCGCCCGGGGCGGCGCGACGACGGTCGAGATCGTGCCGGACACCTTGCGCTACTTCCGCGCCTTCCTGCCGGCCTACCGCATGAGCCACAAAGAGCTGCGGCTGCGCCTCTCGTCTGAGTTCGTGAAGCAGCTCTTCACGCCCTCGCGCTGGAATGGCGAAACCGTGACGCCTTTCGAAGAAGCCCGCGTGCTCGATCCGGAGCCGGACCACAGCCTCCTGAAGGATGCGCTCGGCGCAGCGCGGCGGCTCTTCCCGGAGCTCGGTGATTTGCAGATCGCCGAGACCTGGGGCGGCATCATCGAGGCGACGCCGGATGCGCTGCCCGTCATGTGCGCCCTCGACAAGCCAGAGGGCTATTTCATCGCCACCGGCTTCTCCGGCCACGGCTTCGGCATGGGCCCCGGCGCCGGCCTGCTGATGTCGGAACTGGTAACGAAAGGCCAGGCCCGCGTCGACATGACGCCCTTCCGCCTCTCGCGCTTCACCGACGGCTCGAAGTGCGTGCCTTACAGCGGGCTTTAGTCCGCCAGCGTGGCCACCCCTCTATGTACGGTGAGTTGCCCTAGAGTCCTCCGGGGCATCGTCCCGGGCGATTAGACCATAGTCGCGGCAGACCGCAGCGAGCCTGAGGCGGTAGTCGTCAAAGAGGCCGGCGCGTCCCTTTCGTTGCGCGGCGCGGTGCGCTTCGAGATTACGCCAGGCCCCGACTGCCGCTTCGTCGCGCCAGACGGAAAGCGACAGGATCTTGCCGGGCTCGGTCAGGCTTTCGAAGCGTTCGATCGAAATGAAGCCCTCGATCCCGTCCAGCAAGGGCCGCAGCTCCTCCGCGATGTCGAGATACTCTTGCTTGCGGTCGGCATGCGGCCAGACTTCGAAGATTACGGCAATCGACACGCCATTCCTCCCGTCGTGCGCTAATTCGGTCATGGGTACGTGGAGGGCGCATGAGGAGCCGATGCAAGTCGCAGGAAGCAGCGATCTTCTCGGAGAATAAAGCGCTCCCTCTCGGCGAACTCGTAGTTGGCTTGGCCCCCGGGATGTTCGCGCAGCCGCGCGCGATAGGTTTCGTAGGCGGCCAGATCTTCGATGTTGTAGACACCGTAAGCAAGGGTGGTCGAACCCTCGTGCGGCGCGAAGTAGCCGATCAGGTCGGCGCCACAATGCGGAATTACTTGTCCCCAATTCCGCGCATAGTGTTCGAACGCCGATTTTTTGAAAGGGTCGATCTCGTAGCGGATGAAACAGGTTATCATGTGTGCGGACCTCCATGTTTGCGATGCGCAAAGGCTAGCCGATCGAAGACTCGAATGTTTCGTTTATCATCGAAGTATGAGTGTTGAGCGAGCTCAAGCTTTGCTCTGGCTTTTGTTGGCCGGCACAAAGCTGCGTGCGGGCCGTCGGAAGGTGTCAGGACAAGCTGGTGACGAAACGCTATTTCACCTGAACGCCCGAGAGCGGGATCGACTTCCCGCCGTCCTGCACGCCGGTTTCGGTCTTGATGACCACCAGCCAGGAGCCGTTGGTACCGGCCAGGGCCTAGGTAATGGCGCCAGCGATGTCTCCCTGTTCGGTGATCACGTGGATATTGGGGATGCCGCAGCCCTTGGCGACCTCTTCCAGGCACAGGTGGCCATCAGGTCTGGCGGGGGGCACCGAGCAATCCTGGGGTTTTCCGTGGCCAAGCCGGCGCGGTTCCGGCCATGCTCCTGACAGCAGGCTGTCAGGAGCCTCTTGCTAGGCTGCCAGCCACGCGATCATCGGAGGAGGGCTCGAGCCCATGGAGCAACTTGCCGTCTATCTGCCCGGTATCATCTTGGCCTACTCGGCCTTTTTGCTGTCGATCATGAGCCCCGGGCCCAACATCCTGGCGATTCTCGGCACCTCGATGGCGGTTGGACGGCGCTCGGGCACGGCACTGGCCTTGGGCGTCGCCGGCGGCTCCTGGTGCTGGGCGCTGCTGACCGCCGCCGGTCTTTCGGCGCTGCTCGCCTCCTACGCGGCCGCCCTGACGGTCATCAAGGTGGTTGGCGGCCTCTACTTGCTGTGGCTCGCCTACAAGTCGCTGCGCGCGGCCGCGTCGCGGCACGACATCGAGGCGACCAGGCTCGTCGGCGGGGAGCGCAGCTCGTCGGGCTATTGGCTGCGTGGCTTCATCATTCAGATGACCAATCCGAAAGCCGCACTGGCCTGGATCGCGGTCATCTCGCTCGGCCTGCAGCCGGGCGCGCCGCTTTGGGTCGCTTTCGCCATAGTGGTTGGGACGGGTCTGCTCTCGACGGTCATCCACTGCTTCTACGCCTTGGCCTTCTCGACGGCGCCCATGGTGCGTCTCTACGGCAAGGCGCGGCGCTGGGTTCAGGGATTGCTCGGCGCCTTCTTCGCCTTCGCCGGTGTCAAGCTGCTGACCAGTCGGCTGTAGGCCGGCGGATGCGTCCGTTCCCGTCCGGATAGGCTTTTGTGAGAGTCGGCGGCTTTCCTGCAGGCAGGGGCCTCGGGGAGGGGCGTCAGTGCCGTTGGTCGGCTGAACTATGATCGGCAACCGGAGTCCTGGAACAGCATACCTAGCTCCAACCCTCCCGCTAGGCGCAGGGGTATGAGAATGCCACGCAAGGCGTCAAAGGGGCATGCTGTTGCCAGAACTCCGAGATACGGCTCCGCGTCTCCGATCAGAATTTGTTGGGATTGCCCTCGATCAGGATGCCGTTGCCGTCCACTTTGCCGTCCTTGTACATCGTCATCGCGGGGCCGTTGACTTCCACGGCAAAGCACCGTTCCGCACCGTCGCCGTATTGAAAGCACATGGTGCCCTCTTCAACGCGCCATTTGCCACTGTAACCTTCGCCGCGAATGGTCCCGTCTGGGTCGTAGTACTCGACAAACGCATCTTTGAGCATGCTGCCCTGGTAGGTCTTGTCGCTGACAGCAGCCATGATCTCGTCCTTTGACGACATGTCGCCGGCCTGCGACGTCGCGGTCTGCGTTGCCAAGGCCGCAATGGACAGGCCGACCGCCAACATCGTTCCGACTGCAAGTCCTGAATGTTTGCAGGCCATCAGATAACTCCTCCCTCTGTAGGTACGATGAATTGCTTTGCTGCAATGTCTGCCAGCTATGCGCTTGAAGCCCTAGCTGCAGGCACAGCCGTCAACTCGATCGTCCAGACTTACGGTTAATCTGTTATCACAAATTGTTAAAAATGCAAAAAGGATTCAAAAACGGTCTATATATAATTGAAATATAAGACTAACATCATTTTCTAATATGTTATCACAGAATAGCCTTTCAGCAACTCGACCCAGGGGCGCAGTTGCAAGCCCCTTTCGGGCAACGCACAATCGGGGTCCGAAAATCGCTCAGTGAACGGTTCATCAATCCAACGGTCCAAGGTCGGAGCATGCCGGCGAGCAGGGTTCTAACCAAAGTCACCCGATCTACGGGCGAACCGCTGCGCGACCAGATTCTCCAACGTTGTCGGCTGCTGCTCATGGGCGGTCATGTCGTGCCAGGACAGAAGCTGCCGCTGCGTCCGCTGGCCGAAGAATTCAACACCAGCCTGATGCCGGTCCGCGATGCCCTGAACAGGCTGGTCGCGGATGGCGCGCTCGAGCTGTCGAGCAGCCGGACGATCCGCGTGCCCAATATGACCGAGGAGCGCTTAATTGAGCTCCACGAGATTCGTAGGTCGTTGGAGGGTTTGGCGGCAGAGTATGCGACACCGAATTTGTCGAACGCGGCCATTGATCGCGCCCAGCAGCTGATCGAGGAAATGGCGCAGGCGCTCGCCGACAATGACTACGACACATATATCGCCAGTCACTACAGTTTTCATTTCACGATCTATGGTGCGGCCGGCCGACCGACGCTCCTTGGCATGATAGACATGCTCTGGCTGCAAGTGGGGCCCTGGTTCAGGCAGAGCATCGAACGGGCGAACAGCATGCGCGGCAATCCGAACTCCGGGCACGAAAAAATCGTTTTGGCATTGCGCGCCAGGGACGCCACGGCAACGCGCGCCTGTATCGAACAGGATGTGTTCGCCGGTATCGAATGCCTGAAGTCCGGCGTCTGGCCCTGATCCGAACGAACGGACGCATTTCCAAGGCACCACAACCTCATCGTACTGGGTGTTCTCAAGGCGTAGTCGCCGACGGTTGCCCCTTAAGGCCGGGTCCGGCCGCTGGATACAAGGCCGACCCGCCGCCGCCTTCGCCTGTGCCGGCGCCAAGCTGTTGATCAGTCGGCTGAAGTTTTGTCGGGAAGGTTCGAGGCTCACCAGAAGGCGGCAATACAAGCCGCCATGAGAAGGCCGAGTGCTCCCGCCTGCAGACGGTAGTCTCCATGCCAGGGCGGGCCCGACGCCGTCTTTTCCGGTTTCAGATCCGACCAGCGGAACAGCATGTCCGACCGACCTGGCTGTGTGGACCCCAGCAGACTGACGACCAGCATGATGGCCAGCGTGAGAGCAAACATGATCAGCGCCATGGTGGTGAAGTGCAGCCGGGGCAGGCCGACGATGCCCCAGAGTCCGGTGACCTCCTGGGCCAGGAACAGGCCGAGGCCGAGGGCGATCCCGCCGGCGAGGCCGCAGAACCCGCCCGTTGCCGTGAAGCGGGCCGAGAACAGGCCGCCGAGATAGACCGCGACGATCGGCGGCACGAGGTAGGCAAGGGTGGACTGGAAGTACTGGAACAGCGAGCCGAAGCGCTCGATCAGTGGGGCATAGAGGGCTGCTATGACGATCAGCAGGGCGGTGAAGGCCCGGCCGATCATGAGCAAGGATCGCTCCGATGTTGCCGGGCGGAGCGGCTTGACGAAGTCCATCGTCAGCAGCGAGGCAGCCGCGTTCAAGGCGCTGTCCAGGCTCGACATGATGGCCGCCAGCAGCGCGGTGATCACCAGGCCGCGCAGCCCGGCCGGTAGCAGCTCGAAGGCGAGCGTTGGGAAGACCCGGTCCGGGTTGTCCAAGGCCGGCAGCAGTACGACGGCGATCATGCCCGGCAGGATCATCAGGAAGACGTTGGGCAGCTTGAGCAGGCCGCCGAAGAGGGCGCCCTTGCGGCCCTGGTCCAGCGAGCTGGCGGCGAGCGCGCGTTGGACGAAGTACTGGTTGAGGGTCCAGTAGTAGAAGCCGAGCAGGATCACCCCGAGGATGCCCGGCCAGGGCAGGAAGTCGTCGCCGATCGGCTTGATCAGGCGCTGCTGGGCTTGGTCCAGGCCTTCGACCAAGGCCTGCCAGCCGCCGATCTCACTGAGGCCGAACCAGAAGATGAGCCCGGCGCCGGCGATCATCAGCACGGCCTGTAGGGCATCGGTCACGACAACCGCGCGCAGCCCGCCGAAGAGGGTATAGGTACCGGCCAGCACCGCCAGCGCGGCGGAGGTCTGCCACAGCTCTACCTCCGGCCAGGCAGTGCTGATCACGATACCGCCGGCATAGAGCGCGCCGGCCGTATCGATGAACATGAGCGTGACGATGGTGAAACCGGCGTAGGCCCAGCGCGAGCGCCGGTCGAAGCGGGCCTCCAGATAGGCCGTCACGGTGAAAAGCCGCGCCCGCAGGAACACCGGCAGCATGAAGAGCGCGAAGAAGATCAGGACGAATGTTGCCGTCCATTCGTAGTTGAACACGGCCATGCCGTGGCTGTAGGCGGCGCCCATCAGGCCGACGAAGCTCGCCCCCGACATGTTGGAGGCATAGAAGGAGAAGCCGATCAGGTACCAGGGCAGCGCTCGGCCGGCGAGGAAATAGTCGGCGGCATCGCGCTCGCCGCGGCCGGCCCAGAAGCCGACGGCGACCACCACCAGCAGATAGAGGACGATAACGGCGACATCGAAGGAAGACAGCACGACCATGGTCAAAGCGATTTCATACTACTTCGTGCCGGCGATCTGCCAGGCGGCGCAGCGGAGCCGTATCGAAGGCGACCGTCAGACGACTTGGCTACGCTGTCAACTCTCCGACGCCGCTGGATTGTAGCCCTTCGGGGCTTCTTGCATTAGCGCGAGCAGATGGCCATCCGGGTCGGTGAAGAAGGCCATCCAGAGATCGTGGTCGTCCATCGGCGCGATCAGATGGGGATCGCCGGTGAACGCCACGCCACGCCTTTCCAGCTCTCCCTTGGCAAGCGCGATGTCGGCGCAGCGGAAGTAGATCGGCGAGGCTTTCTTGACGGCCTCCGCTGAGTCCACTTTCTCGATGAAAAGGCGCACGCCGGCGCAGTCGAAGAACAGCAGATCGCCGAAACGGTAGAGCTTCCGCAGGCCGAGCAGCGAGCCGAAAAACTCTTCGGCGCGATCGACGTCCGCAACGCCAAGCGCGATCTGCCCGATACGGTTTAGATCGAGCTGCATATTGATGCTTCCATGATTCGTTCAAAGAGCCTTCGTGTGGGCTCCTCTCCAAGGCTATTCGCGTTTCCGTGAGCGGCGAAGAAATGGATGACTTTCACATGCAAATAGTTGAGAATTATAGTGTTTAATAGCGCGTAGGTGTTCAATTGTCTCCTGAAGAGCTACGCCAGGTGTCTCCTGACGAACTACGCCAGGTCCTGGACACCCACCACAAATGGCTGCGGTCCGACCGCAGCGAGGGCGGGCGGGCCGACCTTCGCCGGGCCGATCTGCAGGGCGTCGATCTGGAAGGCAAGGATCTCAGGGCCGCGGGTCTGCGCAAGGCGAACCTGAAGGACGCGCGGCTCTTTGGTGCCAACTTCGAAAAGGCGAGCCTACAAAAGGCCGACCTGCAGAACGCGGTGCTCACAGACGCCTGTCTTGCTGGCGCCGATTTGCGCAAGGCCAACCTCCGCTATGCCGAGTTGGGCAACGTAGACCTGCACGTGGCCGACTTGACCGGTGCCGATCTCACGGGGGCCGACCTGGCCCGCGTCAGGGGCCTGGACACGGCCAAGCTCAACAACATCGACCTGACGAACGCCACGGGGCTGTTGGGCAACGAGTTCGCCGGCGACGACATCATCGGGGCCAAGCTGCCCGATGACATCGCACGCTTCGACGGCCTCAAATACGTGGAGACGGCCTCCAAGCAAGCCCGCACCGTCTTTTTGGCCATGGGCGCCGGCTGTGTTTACGCCTGGCTGACCATCTGGACGACGACGGATGCGATGCTCATCGTCAACTCCGCCGAGACGAAGCTCCCGATCATCCAGGCGAGTGTGCCGATCGTCGGTTTCTATTGGGCCGCGCCCCTGATCCTGCTCGGCCTTTATTTCTACCTGCATCTCTATTTGCAGGGATTGTGGGAGGCCTTGGCGCGTCTGCCGGGGATCTTCCCGGACGGCAGCGCGATCGACGAGAAATGCTACCCCTGGCTCCTCATGAGCTTGGCGCGCGCGCACGTGCCCATATTGGAGGACCGTCAGCCGCCGCTGTGGTGGCTGCGGGTCGGCCTGTCCCTTCTGGCAGCCTGGGGGCTCGTGCCCCTGACCCTGTTCCTGATGTGGCTGCGTTACCTTCCCCGCCACGATGCCATTGGCGCGATCCTGTTGATCGCGAGCCTTCTGGCGGCGGTTTGGTCGGGCGTCTTCTTCTATCGAATGATGCGAACGGCGCTGAGGCGCAAGCCCGCCAAGTATGGCGGCCGCTTTCCACTGTGGGAGTTCGCCGCGGTGGCCCTCGTGGCCGCACCGACCGCCGTCGTCTCCTATGCCGCGATCGGCAGCGGCAGGCAGATCGAGTTTCTCGGCTACGGCCTCTATGCCGAACTGACCAAGGAAAAGATCGGCTTGGCCGAGATCGGCGGCATGGATCTGCGCTTCGCCGAGGCGATCACCGCCGAGCTGACGGGCGCCGACCTCGAAGGCACGGATCTCCACGGCTCCAATCTGCAGGACGCGGAGTTGGAAGGCGTCAACTTGAAGAGTTCCATTCTGGCGGGCGCCAATCTCAAGCGAGCGAACCTCAAGAGCGCCAATCTCAAATGGGCCGACCTGGAGGGTGCCAACCTGAGCGGGGCCGACCTGGAAGGCGCCAGGCTGACGGGCGCCAACCTGAAAGGCGCCAACCTCGAAGGTGCCTGCCTCAAGGATGTTAACCTAAAGGGCGTCATACTGGAGGATGCCGACCTGCGCGATGCCGACCTAACGGAGGCGCGGCTGGGCGGGTCGAACCTACAGGGCGCCAACCTCGCCAATGCTAACCTCAAAGACGCACGCTTCGACGAAGATGTCTCCTGGTGGAAGTACAGCGATGACTCGGATCTCGACGAGGCCGTGAAACATGCCGTCAACATGCAGGGAGCCGAGCTGAAGGGCGCCAACCTGGCAGGAGCGAACCTCAGCCGCGTGGAAAGACTGACGCCGCTGCAGCTCGAAGATGCCTGCGGGAACGACAAAACCGAGAGGCCGAGGGATATTGCTCTTCCCACACTGTGGACAGACCCCAAGCGGCTGAGTGATTGCAAAAAGACCGCGCGGCAGAACCGGGCCTGCGAGCGCGAGGCCAAGTGATCGGCAGCGAAGCCCGATCGAGAACAGCACTTTTCGGCACAAGACCAGGATCGCGGGTGAGCTTCGACTCATCCTACGCGTGAGGCAAGGCAGCCTGCCGCGGCCGGCTGCTCGACAGGCGGGAGAGTGACCGGCCGCGCGGTCTCCAAGTTGCTGGCCGCGCTAGGCCTCAATCGTACTTGACGTAGGCGAAACGTTGATCGTCGCCGGGCGTGCCTTCCAGGGCACCGCCTTCGGCGCCGGGCTGCCACTGCACCACGTCTTCGATCTTCCGCGCCAGCTCGAAGTCCTTGTCGGTAATGCCCTTGGCCGCGTGGTTCTGCAGCCGCACCTCGACCCAGGCGTAGGAGGCGGTGATGTCGGGATGGTGCCAGGCCGCCTCGGCCAGATGCCCCACGGTGTTGATCACCATGAGGGTGCCCTTCCAGCTGTTGGTCCGGTATTTGCGCCGGATCCAGCCGCCCTCCAGGTACCACTGCGGCAGCTCCTGTTTCAGGCGCGCCTCGACTTCGTCGTCGGCGTAGGTCCGCTCCTTGCTGCGCTCGGACATTGATTTCCCTATGTGGTTTTGTCACCGTGTCGGCAAGAGGGGGTAGGCCCTTCGGCCACGAAAAGCCAGAATAGGTAAAACCCGAAGGGCGGGCAATAAAAGCAGCGGAGGCTAAGCGCGCGCATGAGACGTGACCGCGTCGACGTTACGGTGCCTGCGCGCCTGCACCTCGGGCTGCTCGACCTGGAGGGCGGTCTCGGGCGGCGCTTCGGCTCCCTCGGCTTGACCCTCGACGGGCCGCAGACCCGACTCAGCGTCACGGCGGGCCAGGGTTTGACAGCCCGTGGGCCCGACGCGGAACGAGCGGAGCGCTATCTTGCCAAGACGGTCCGCGCCTTCGGCCTGCCCGGCGACTTTCACGTCGAGATCGCCGAAGCGATCCCAGCGCACAACGGCCTGGGCTCCGGTACCCAGCTTGCCTTGGCCACGGGTATGGCGGCCTGCCGTCTGGCCGGCCTGGAGGTCGAACCACGCGAGCTGGCTTTCGCGCTGGGACGCGGCGCCCGCTCGGGGATCGGCATCGGCGCTTTCGAGCAGGGCGGCGTGCTGCTCGACGGGGGGCGCGGGGATCGCGAGGCGCCGCCGCCGATCGTCAGCCGCCTGGCCTTTCCCGAGGACTGGCGCATCCTGCTGATTCTTGACGACCGGATAGACGGGCTGCACGGCCGCGACGAGATCGCCGCCTTCGAAGAGCTGTCGCCCTTTCCGGCCGAGAGCGCGGCCCATCTCTGCCGCCTGACTTTGATGACCGCCCTGCCGGCCCTGGCCGAGCACGATATCGCCGGCTTCGGCGCGGCGGTCAGCGAGCTGCAGCAGGTCGTCGGCGATCATTTCGCCCCGGCGCAGGGCGGGCGCTTCGCCAGCCCGGCGGTGGCCGAGGTGCTGGCCTGGCTGGAGGGCGAGGGCGCGCCAGGTTTGGGGCAAAGCTCCTGGGGGCCGACGGGCTTCGCCCTTTTGCCCTCGGAGGCGGAGGCGCGACGCCTGCAGGCGGCGGCCAGGGCGCACTGCCCGGCGGCGAAAGGCTTGCGGCTGGAGATCCGGCGTGGCCGGAACCGCGGCGCGACCTTGGCTGTCAGCGAAGCGGCTCTGGTCACCGAGCCATAGAAACGCGCCGCACGCCCGGCGCCGACAACAAAGAAACGGACGGGAGATGAAACAGCCCTTTATCCTTCACATGCTGAGCCCCTTGAAGCACGTCAGCCCCTTCGACGTGAATATGGCCCTGGATGCCGGCTTCGACGCTGTGATTCCCTACGACAACGTAGAGCAGGGCGAGGTCGCGGGCCTGGTGCAGGACGCGATCTTCTCGCGCGGGCCCAAGGCCGTGACGCGCACCGGCATTTTCATCGGCGGCAAGAACGCCGGCCAGGCGCTCGACATGCTGGAGGCGGCCAAGGGCGCCATGTTCCCGCCCTTCCAGATGTCGGTCTTCGCCGATCCAGCCGGCTCCTTCACCACGGCCGCGGCCATGGTCGCCTGCGTCGAGGCCAAACTGAAGACGCAGTTTGACGGCGGACTCGATGGGCGCCGGGTGCTGGTCTTCGGCGCGACCGGCGTGGTCGGCTACTCGGCCGGCGTGATCGCCGGTAGCGAGGGCGCCGAAGTCGTCCTGGTCGGCTACGACGGCGAGGCGCGGGTCAAGAAGGCGGCCGAGGACGCCAAGGCGCGCTTCGACGTGACCCTCTACTACGCCGACGGCAGCAGCGACGCGCTGAAGAGCGACTTGGTGAAGGACAGCGAGGTGGTTTTTTGCGCCGGCCGCGCCGGCACGCAGGTACTGTCGGCCGAGCACCTGGCGGCCGCCGCGTCGCTCAAGGTCGCCGCCGACGTGAACGCCGTGCCGCCGGCCGGCGTCGAAGGCCTGGGTGTGCAGGACGACGGGACGCCGCTCGCCGGAACGGCCGGTTTGGGCATCGGCGCGCTGGCGGTCGGCAACATCAAGTACAAGGTCGAATCCGGCCTGTTCCGCAAGATGATCGAGTCCGGCGAAGCGCTCACTCTCGATTTCCGCGATGCCTTTGCGTTGGCGAGGGATCTGGTCGCGTGACCGTTCCCGTCCTGATCGCGGCGCTCTCGGGTCGGGCGCTGGCCGCCGCAGCACGCCGCTCCGGCTACGATCCTCTGGTGCTCGATCTCTTCGACGACGCGGATACGCAGGTGCTGGCACGGCGCAGCGCGCAGGTGGCCGGCAGCATCGATGAGGGGCTGTCGGAGGAGGCCTTGATCGCCGCCGCCGAGGCGATTGCGCCCCTGGCGCACTATCCCAAGATAGACCTGGTCTGCGGCTCCGGCTTCGAGGACCGGCCTTCGGTGTTGGCCCGGCTCGCATCCGGGCGTCGATTGCGCGGCAATCCCCCAGAGCTGGTCGCCCGGACCAAGAACCCGCGCGACTTCTTTGCGACCTTGGACCGCCTCGGCATACCGCACCCGGCGGTGCGCTTCGCGCCGACCGCAGACACCGATGACTGGCTGGTCAAGCGGATCGGCGCCTCCGGCGGCGCTCATATACAGGCGGCCAACGATGACGTTGCGGCGGGGCAGGAGCGGTACTTCCAGAGACGGGTTTCCGGCCGGCCGCTCTCGCTGCTGTTCCTCGCGAATGGCGTTCGTGCCCTGCCACTCGGCTTCAGCGAACAGTGGTCGGCGCAGGAGGCCGGTTACCTGTTCGGTGGTGCGGTCCGGCCGGCGTCCCTGCCGGCCCGCAGGGCGGCAGACCTGGCCGCGGCGGTGCAGGCGCTCACCGTCGAGTTCGGCCTCTTGGGGCTCAACAGTGCGGACGTTCTGCTGCGCGATGACGGCTTCGACCTGCTGGAGATCAACCCGCGCCCCGGTGCGACGTTGGACATCTTCGATCACGTGGGCGATCTCTTTGCGCTGCATTGCCGCGCCTGCGCCGGCGACCTGCCCCAGGGATGGCAGCAAGCGGTCGAGGCCTCGGCCTGCGCCGTCTTCTATGCGCCTTGCCCGATCGTCGTGCCGCAGGACATCTCCTGGCCGTCCTGGGCGGCGGACCTGCCGCATGGCGGAACTGAGATCGACGCGGGCGCCCCGGTCTGCACGGTCTTCGCGCAGGACAACAGCGCCGCAGCGGCTCGGGCGCTAGTCAAGGCGCGGGGCGGGGAAATCCTCTCCCTCCTGGAAGCCGAGAGCAGGCGGGGGGCACCATGGAAAGCGGGTTTCGCAGTGGAGGCCGCGCAGTCGTGATGCAAACCGCCCGGCCGAGCGTGAGTCAACGCGCAGCCCCCCTTGTCGCGCACCTGATCGAGGATGCTGCGGCGCTGCGCGTTCATGTCGAACGGCCGGCGGAAGGCTACACCTTGGTGGACGCGGGCGTAGCATGCCCCGGCGGGCTGGAAGCCGGTTTGCGGATCGCTGAGATCTGCATGGGCGGCCTCGGCCGGGTCAACCTGGTGCCGACGCCGAGCCTTTCGCGCTGGCCCTGGAGCCTCACCGTGCACAGCGCTGATCCGGTCCTGGCCTGCCTCGGCAGCCAGTACGCTGGCTGGAGCCTGAGCCACGGCGAGGGTGAGAGCGCCTACTACGCGCTTGGGTCCGGGCCCGGCCGCGCGCTCGCACGCAGGGAGCCGCTGTTCGAAGAGTTGGCCTATAGTGACAGCGCCGAAGCCGCGGTGCTGGTGCTGGAAGTCGACGAGCGGCCACCGGCGCCGCTGATCGACAAGATTCTGCGCGACTGCGGTGTCGTGCCTGAGGGCCTGACCTTGATCCTCACGCCGACGCGGAGCCTCGCTGGCACCGTGCAAATCGTTGCTCGGGTGTTGGAGGTTGCTTTGCACAAAGTGCACGAGCTGGGCTTTCCGCTGGAGCGGATCGCTGACGGCATGGGCTGCGCACCGCTGCCGCCGCCGGCACCTTCCTTTCTCGACGCCATGGGCCGGACCAACGACGCGATCATCTATGGCGGCACGGTGCAACTCTATGTCACCGGGTCCGACACGGACGCGCAGGAGCTGGCCGAAAAGTTGCCGAGCAGCGCCTCGCGCGACTACGGCATGCCCTTCGCAGAGGTGTTCGGCGCCGTGAAGGGGGATTTCTACGCGATCGACCCCATGTTGTTCAGTCCGGCGCGTGTGACCGTCACCGCGTTGGAGAGCGGTCACAGCTATGGCGCAGGGATGCTCGACGACGAACTCGTCGCGCGCTCCTTCGGCTGACGGCGGACATGGCCTCCCAAATATCACCCCCCAACATGATCCCCCGAACATGACCCACAGAATCGCCATCTTCGTCGACCGACCGGATTGGCACGCGCGACGCCTGGAGACGGCTTTCGCCGCGCGAGGCTGGACAGCCGCCTTCATCTCCTTACGCGATTGCGGCTTCCGCATCGGCGAAGCTAGTGGTTTGGCGCTGCCCGGTTTCGCGGAGGCGTTGCCGGACGCTGCCTTCGTGCGCTGCATCCCCGGCGGCTCCTTCGAGCAGGTGACCCTGCGCCTCGGCGTGCTGCACGCCCTGCGTGAGGCCGGCGTACCCGTCTGCAACGACGCCCGCGCGATCGAACGCTGCGTCGACAAGTCCATGACCAGCTTCATGTTGCAACGTGCCGGCCTTCCCACGCCGGAAACCTGGGTCTGCGAAACGCCAGCCGAGGCCGCCGAGATCGTCGCGCGGGAGGCCCGAGCGGATTCGCCGCTTGTACTGAAGCCTCTGTTCGGCTCGCAGGGGCGGGGCCTGAAGCTGATCGGTGATCCGGCAGACCTGCCGCCGGCGGAGGACCTGGCGGGGGTCTTCTACCTGCAGCGGCTGGTTCCGGTCGCCGAGCCTGGATGGCGCGACTATCGCGTCCTGTTCGCCGGCGGTCGGGCGATCGCGGCCATGCGGCGCGAGGGCGTAAACTGGATCACCAACGCCAAGCAGGGCGCGGACTGCGAGGGCATCCCGCTCGACCCGCAGCTGGCGCGCCTCGCTGTCGCCGCGGCGGAAGCCGTTGGCGCCGGTTACGCCGGTGTCGATGTCATCCGGGACCAAGAAGGCCGTCACCTCGTGCTCGAGGTCAATTCCATGCCGGCTTGGAGCACCTTGCAGCGGGTCAGTGAGATCGACGTTACCCAGGCGATAGTCGATGCGGTCTTGGCGAGCGAGTTCGCCGGGTTTATGCCGCAGGTCCCGCCACTGCGCGAGGCGGTCGGAGACTGACGGTGCAGGCCGCGCGCATCGGCGCCGCCTTTCGCGAAGCCTGTCTGGTCGAGCTTGCGGCCCTGAAGCCTGGCAACGTGCACCGCTACGCCGACGGCCACGGGATGACGGTGGCGGACTTCGAGGCCAGTGCGGCGGCCGCGGCCGAGGCCTTCGCGCTTCCCGGCCTCTCGGTCGGGGCGCGCATCCTATGCGCGATCGAACGAACGCAGGCAGCCGTGGGCTGCAATACCAACCTTGGCATCGCGTTGCTTTGCGCGCCGCTGGCCGAGGCCGCGGCGGTCGAGGGGGACGACCTGCGACGAAATCTGGAGACCGTTCTGCGGCAGCTCGACCTGGCCGACGCCAAGGACGCTTTCGAAGCAATCCGCCTCGCCGCGCCGGCCGGTCTTTCCACCAGTGAGCGGCACGACGTGCATGAACCGGCGCGGGTCGACTTGCGCACGGCCATGGCCGCGGCGGCCGAGCGCGACCTTATCGCCCGCCAGTACGAGAGCGGCTTTGCCGATGTCTTCGACTGCGGCCTGGCGGGCCTGCAGGCGCGGCGCAACCTCTGCTGGAGCGAGCCTTGGGCGGCGGCCGGGGTCTACCTCGATCTCTTGGCGCGCTTCCCGGACACGCACGTCGTGCGCAAGTTTGGGCTCGATACGGCGGAGGCGGTGCGGCAGCGGGCCCTGCCTCTGGCAGAAGCCCTGCGGCGAGCGAGCGAGCCCGAAAGCATGACGACCGAACTGCTGGCGTTCGACGCGGACCTCAAGGGGGAGGGGATCAATCCGGGCACCAGCGCCGACCTGACTGTTGCCAGCCTCTTCGCGCGTCGCCTGCAGGATGAGATGGCGACGTAGCAGCTTCTGGCGTCGCGTCGACGCCCCATCGGGGAATAATCACCTTGCCGCCGTGAAATGTTTGAGATTACGATTATGTTCGGGGTACTCAATCCATCCAGGGCTTCCTGGCGACCTGTGAGATCGGCCTCTCGGTTTCGCAGTGTGGGATGTGCGAGGGGCAGCAAGCAACGACGCCGGAACAGGCGCCTGCCGGCTTCTCGGCGTAGTTGATGGCAAGGAACTGTAACTACATCTCATAGGGAGGTAATAGGCATGGCGAGAGTAAACGGCGTTTGCGTTGGTGAGTCGCTGGTGGGTGACGGCAATGAGGTCGCACACATCGATCTACTCATCGGCCCCCGTGGCAGTGCCGCAGAGACTGCCTTCTGCAACTGTCTGACCAACAACAAGGACGGGTTCACGTCGCTGCTGGCCGTGGTGGCGCCGAATCTGTTGGCCAAGCCGAACACCGTGATGTTCAACAAGGTCACCATCAAGGGTGCGACGCAGGCGGTGCAGATGTTCGGTCCGGCCCAGCGGGCGGTCGCCATGGCTGTCGCGGATTGCGTCGAGAACGGCACCATCGATGCCGATCAGGCCGACGACCTCTACGTCTGCGTTGGCGTCTTCATCCACTGGGAAGCCTCGGACGACCAGAAGATCCACGACTACAACTACCAGGCTACGAAGGAAGCCATCGAGCGGGCGGTCGCCGGTGAGCCTAAGGCCTCCGAAGTGGTGGCCAAGAAAGGCACGGTGGCGCATCCCTTCGCGCCTGGCGGCTGAAAGGAAAGCAGCTCACAGCCGGAAGACCCTCCGGCCAAGTCCGGCGGCCTGCTGGAGAAGCTGCTCTCGATGTTTCGTTGATACGTCTTTCGTAAGAGAGGGGGCGGGAGAAGCATCTCGCCCCCTTGTTCATGCCCCCTAGTCACGGCTCCTCGTCGCGTCCCGTTCAGAGTGACCACCTACATCGACAGCTTCTACAGCCGCACGGCGGAGCCGCACGAGCCTTGGCCCGTCCTGCGCGGCGATCGCGAGACCGAGGTCTGTGTCATCGGCGGCGGGCTGGCCGGCCTGAGCGGAGCCGTCAGCCTTGCGGAGCGCGGCCTGACGGTCACGCTGTTGGAGGCCCGCCGCATCGCCTGGGGCGCCTCGGGGCGCAACGGCGGCTTCGTCTCGCCGGGCTTCTCGCTCGGCAGCGGAGCCCTTACGAAGCGTCTCGGGCTGGAGCGGGCCCGCCAACTCTATGCCCTGTCGGACAAAGCCGTCGCGCTGGTTCGCAACCGCATCGCGCGTTATGAGATCGCCGGCTGCGAACCGGTCGAGGGTCGCATCTCGGTTTGGCGCTACCCCGATCCGGACGAGATTCGGCGTGAGTGCGATCGCATGGCCGAGCAATTCGGCATCGAGGGCGAGGTCTGGTCGCGCGAAGAGCTTCGGGAAAGGCTCCTGACCGAGCGCTATCACGGGGGCCTCTTCGACCGTGCCGGCTTCCATTTCCACCCGCTGAACTACGCCCTTGGCCTAGCCAGGGCGGCGGCCTCCCTGGGGGTGCGACTGCACGAGGGGAGCGAGGTCACGGGGCTTGCGCTCGAAACGGCACAAAAGACGGTGACGACGGCACAAGGCGTGGTCCGCGCCCGCGAACTGGTGATCGCTTGCGGCGGGCTGATCGGCGGCCTGCAGCGGAGGCTTTCTGCGGCTACCTTGCCGATCGCTACCTATGTGGTCGCCACCGAGCCGTTGGGAGACCGGCTGCAGAGTGCGATCCGTCTGGACTGCGCGATTCACGATAACCGCTTGGCCAACGACTACTACCGCGTTGTGGCGGGCGACCGCATTCTTTGGGGCGGCCGCATCAGCGCGCGGCGGGCCGAGCCGGCGGAGCTCGCGGCGCTTATGCTCGGCGATCTGGTCTCCGTCTATCCGCAGCTTGCCGGCCTGCGCGCGGAGACGGCCTGGGCCGGCACCATGGGCTATGCCCGGCACAAGATGCCGCAGATCGGAATCTTGCGGCCGGGCGTCTGGTACAGCATGGGCTTCGGCGGCCACGGCATGAACACCACGGCCATGGCCGGCGAGCTGATCGCCGCCGCTATCGCCGAGCGCGACGACCACTATCGCCTCTTCGCGCCCTTCGGCCTTGCCTGGACCGGCGGTGCCCTGGGCCCGGTGGCGGCGCAGACCACCTACTGGGCCTATCAGCTCGGCGACTGGTTCCGCGAGCGCCGTAAGGGCTAAGCGGCGGCGCGGATGTCCTTCGCGGTGAGACGGCCATCGTGCAGCGCGCTGGCGACCAGGACGCCGGTGGCGCCGGCCTGTTCGAGCTCCGCCAGATCACCAGCGTCGCGCAGGCCGCCGGCGGCGAAGCAGCGACAACCTGGGGCCGTGCTCCGGATCTCGGTCAGGCGTGTCAGATCCGGGCCATGGCCACTGCCGACGCGGGCCAGAGTCATGACAATGATGTCGTCTGGCCAAAGGTCGCTTCGCGCCTCGAGACCGGCAGGCCCGAGAAAGCGGTCGCCCTTGAAGTCGAGTGAGAGGATGAAGCGCTGTTGCGACGCGACCATTTGTTCCAAGAGATCGAAGTCGTTCAGTGTCTCGCTGCCGATCACCGGGACGCCGAGATCGCGCGCGCACCAGTGTGCGCAGGCCGTGGCGTCTCCGAGCCCGCTATCGACCCAGAGGCTCAGCTCCGGATGCGTCGATGCGATTGCCTCCAGCGCTGACAGGTTGTCGCCTTGGCGCAGGATGGCGTCGAGATCGGCGACATAGAGCATCCGGAAGGGGTAGAGTTCGAGATAGCTCCGCACCACGGCGAGCGGTGCGCTGTCGGGGCAGAGCGGCGACTTGACGGGGCGGTAGGCCTGACGCTCGCCCTTGCGGGCGTGGACGGCCTGGCCGCCCTTCAGGTCGATGACCGGGATGATCTCCATGGGGACCGGATGTGCGTCTCTTCGTCTGCGAATTCGTGACCGGTGGCGGCCTCTGCGGCGAAGCCCTGACACCCGCGCTTTGTCGTGAAGGGGACGCAATGCTGCAAGCCCTTGTCAAGGACCTGCTGGATTTGTCGGGCATTTCGGTCGTGGCGACGCGCGACACGCGCCTCGAGGCGCCGGACTTGGCCGTCGAATGGCAATGGCTCGATGACCCGAATGCGGTCTGGCCAACCTGGCGACGCTTGGTCGAAACGGCCGACGCACTTTGGCCGATCGCGCCGGAGACGGACGGCGCCCTGGAGCGGTTGAGCTGGCTTGCCCTAGAGGCCGGCCGGCGGCCGGTTGCCAGCGACCCTGCGACCCTGCGCCTGACTGCCAGCAAGACGGCGACCGCGGCACACCTCCGCGCGCGGGCTATTCCAGTGGTGCCGACGGGGACGGTCGCGGCACCGCCCGACAGCGAGACCGGCTGGGTCGTCAAACCGGACGACGGCGCCGGTTGCGAGGAGACCTGGCTGCTGCCCGAGCGGTGCGATCTGGAACGATGGGAAGGCAAGGCCGGCACCATCGTGCAGCCCTTCATTCCGGGCCGGCCCGCCAGCCTTTCGCTTCTCTGCAGCAATGGCAGGGCCCGCCTGCTTAGCAGCAACCGCCAGGAGATCGCGATCGAGAGCAACCGGTTCCGTCATCTCGGCGGAATCGTCGGCGCGAGCGAAGAGCGCCATGCGGACCTCGCCGGGCGCATCGCGGCCGCGCTGCCGGATCTCTGGGGCTATGTCGGCGTCGATTTTATCGAGACGGCCGAGGGTCCGGTCGTGTTGGAAGTCAATCCGCGCCTCACCACCTCCTATGTTGGCCTGCGCGAGGTGCTGGGCGCCAATCCTGCTGCTCTGATCCTGGATCTGCTCGAAAGGGCGGGCAGGGACGAGACCTTCGGGTTGCAGCATGCCTGACGTCGTCGGCTGGGATCTGGGCGGTGCGCACCTGAAGGTAGCTCGTGCGGAGGACGGACGGATTGTCGAAGCCGCCCAGTTCGCCTGTCCGCTCTGGCAGGGTCTGGAGCGCTTGACGGCGGCCCTGGTGGAGGCGCGAGGCGTGGCTGGGAGTGCCTCCCGCCATGCCGTCACGATGACCGGCGAACTGGTCGATCTCTTCGCCAATCGGGCCGAGGGCGTCACGCAACTGATCGCGACGATGATCGCGGCCTACCCGCAGGCGGATCTCCGCTTTTACGCCGGTCGAGCCGGCTTCCTCGATGCCCAGCACGCCGCCGCGCGGCCGCGCGAGGTGGCCTCGGCCAACTGGCTGGCCTCCGCGCAGCTTGCAGCCGCACGCCGGCCGCAGGGCCTCTTCGTCGATATCGGCAGCACCACGACGGACGTCGTGCCTTTTCGCGATGGGAGTGTACTGGCCGTGGGCATGACGGACGCGGAACGGCTGGCCTCGGACGAGCTGGTCTACAGCGGCATCACACGCACGCCGGTCATGGCCCTGGTGCGCCGCGTGCCCTTTGCTGGCGTGGAACAGGCGGTGATGGCCGAGCACTTCGCCACCACGGCCGATGTCTACCGCTTGACCGGCGCGTTGCCCGAGGACGCGGACCAGTTGCCGGCAGCCGACGGCGGGGAGAAGAGCCCGGCCGGCAGCGCCCGGCGGCTCGCCCGTATGCTCGGCCGAGACTTGGAGGACGCGGACATGACGGCTTGGCGCCACCTGGCCGCATTCGTGGTGAAGCAACAGCAGGAGCAGATCGAGGAGGCCGCGGTCCGCGTATTATCGCGTGGCGCCCTCGACCGGGGTGCACCGGTCGTCGGTGCCGGCATCGGCCGCCTCCTGGCGCGCCAACTGGCACGGGCGATGGATCGGCCTTACGTCGACTTCGCAGAGCTGATCGAGGGGACGTCCGACGCCAAGGATTGGGCCGCGCGCTGCGCCCCGGCGGCGGCGGTCGCCCTCCTGGCGGTGTAGGTCTCCTCCGGAATCGCGGCGCGCACGGCGGCCAGCGCCGCCGCATCGAGGCCCGAACTGCGGCCCGCCAGGGTGAGCGCGCCGCGAAAGCCGAGGTAGTCCGGCTGCAAGGGCAACAGCGCCGGAATGTCGTCGCGGCCCAGCGATCCCGCGAGCCCGGTCAGAAGACTGCAGGTGCGGCTTTGATCCACGAAGGCGCGCAGGGCGGACTCGTCCAGATACCTGCGCAGCCCGCCGGCGCTCTTGTCTGCAGTATCGAGCATGGCGCCGGCGAAGCCGCTGTCGCGTAGGCGGGGAAGCAAGGCAAAGTCCGGGTCCTGGTCGGCGAACAGCACGGCGACAAGGCGCGTGCCGCACGTGGTGAGGGCACTCAGCCGATCCAAACAGCCACCGCGGTCGCCGCCGGGAAAGATCCCTACCTTGACGAAGTCGACACCGAGCGCGGCGATGCGCTCCGCCGCCGCGCCGACGATCTCCGGCTCCATCGGCAGGTCGCCAACAGTGGCGCTCACCGGTCGCCGCCCTGCGATGCGCGTCATGGCCGCACGGATGACAGGGGCGGGTAGGGCACCAAGCGCGCCGCGGCGCGGGTCCTTTAGGTCGATGATGTCGGCGCCACCGGCGAGCGCCGCCTCTGCCTCCTCGACTGTCATGACGCTCGCGAGCAGGCCGGTCACGGCGCCGTAGCCTCCTGCGCCTCGGCGGCCAGCGCCGCCTTGTGCTCTTCGACCCGCGCCATCAGCCAGTCCCAGGCCTGCTGTTCGTGCGGGCCGGCGGTCTTGCAAACGGCGATCTCTAGGTAGGCGATCTCGCGCTCGATCTTATCCCAGGGCAGCATATGCAGGCGGCTGACCAGGATGGCCGCTTCGACCACGGCAGCCTGCGCCCGGTTGAAGCCGCGGAAGGGGGCGTGGCTCTCCTCGTAAACGACCTCGCAACGGAAGCGTGGGCGCTGCTGGTCTTCGACCACATCCACCACCGCCAGCTCGGCATGGGCCAGCGCCTGCTCCAGTATGGCACCTTGCACCTGGCTCGCGGGCCGTGTCGGCCAATCGCGCCGCCCGGTCAGGCAGCCGGCGAAGACCAGCACATCGTCTGTATAGTTGGCGACCGCGAAGGGGTTGGCACGCAGATTGTCGAGCGTGGTCGAGGGCCGGAAAGGCGCGATTACCCAGTGCTCGCCCTCCTGGATGATGCCGATGGGTGCGATGTGCACGCGGCCTTCAGCGCTTTGCGTCGTGACGATGGTTTCCCGGATCATGGGCAGGAGACTAGGACAGCGCCGCCGCAAAGGGCAACCGCGCGGTCTCCGGCCCGTTCTCGTCGGTGATTGGGAGGCAGGAGTAGATGCGAGGTTCCGCGGCGCTCCTGAGAGAAGCTTGCGGCGGGTCCATGGACAAACGCAAAGGTTGAGGGTAGCGTGCCACTCCATAGGCGGTTGGGGAAGTACCGGTGCGCATAGAACCGTTGCGGTTCTTGACAGCAGACGGGCAGACAATAATGGGCGGGGCTCCAACAATTCAGCCAAAGCGTCTGAGGAAGGCGATCCTCGCGATCGCCGGGTTCGGAGGCGCGTTCTATTTCGTACCCTATGTGGCGCTCTTTTTCATCGCGACCGGGCTTGTCGATGTCCTGCGCAATGAAAAGAAGGACCGTACCCTCTTTGACCGATACTTCCTTGGGAATGGCCTGACCAGTTGGTTGCTTTCGCCGCTCAACCTGGCGCTGGACCTGCTTTGCTTTCGTAATAAGAGGATCTACAAACTCGACGATTTCTCGCCGGATTGTCGCAAGGAAATCGAGGACGTCCTGTCTTTGTTCGTGTCGCAAAAGCAGAATATCATCGAGCGGATCGACCAGGACTTCCAGTCCGGTCGGCGCGGCATGTTCGTTTATCGCTGGTTCGGCCGAACGTACAACCGGGAAATCGCCGCGTTCAACCGCCCCTTCAAGCATATCCAGACGATTGCCGTATCCGTCTTCGAAGGCAAGGAAACCACCTCTTTTCACTTCGGTCCCTTTCGCGCCACCTTGCGGATTCTCTACAACCTGACGCCCGTCGAGAGCGACGACATCTTCATCGAGTGCGGCTACACCCGGCACCACTGGCACCGGGACCCGCTTTTCGTCTTTGACGACACCCTGATGCACCGTTCCGTAAACCTGCACGGCGCCCGCCGCTATTGCGTCTTCATGGATGTCGTCCGCCCCTCTCCGGTTGTCGGCCTGCTGTCTTTCCTGCTGGTTCCGATCTCCGCCGTGACGCATCGAACGAAGGGCATCTTCTATCGGAATTGGCGGATGCTCGGTGGGAGCGACGCCCCCCGAAAGACGGCGATGGCCCGCTGATGCCTCAGCGTGCGGCGCGGAGGCTTTTTGATCCAGTCTAGTGGGATGCTGACGCCGGCCCCGACGCGAACAACGTGCCCTATCGTAGCCGTCCGATTGGGATGATCTCAGGTGAAGTCGAAGTGTATGCCGGGTAGTGTCTAGATTCTTTCGCACTTTGGGGTTGGCGGCCTGTCCCGTCAGGCACTCATTTTGTGCTGTTTGAGTAGGTTCATATTCATATAGCGCTTGCTCGACCACTTGGTGCCGGCGA
>Ga0209458_1000116_pt1 | contig 43026 bp, 44 predicted proteins | sample WorMetLIZAISLAND_FD_187411 | JGI IMG/M metagenome (GOLD analysis project Ga0209458, IMG submission 187411) | Marine gutless worms symbiont microbial communities from Max Planck institute for Marine Microbiology, Germany - Inanidrilus manae... ...
AGATGATCTTGGATCCGCTCGTCATCAATCCGAATGACGTTCGACAAGCCCGTGGTGCTATCCTCTTCCATGGTGGCTCCTGGTTCCTCCTCTGGCTCAAAGGTTTCGCGACTTCAAGCCTGAAGGGATTCGGGGCCACCAACCCCATCCAAATGTGCGAAAGATCTTTTACGTTATCCATTGGAACATCGGCCCGCGGGACATAGGACCGCGGGCCGTTTCTGTTTGCAAAGGGAGACCGGGCGAGCTGACGTCGGCCAGGCAGGCGACGGCAGCCAGGCGCGAGATGGCGACCCCAACGGGATTCGAACCCGTGTTGCCGGCGTGAAAGGCCGGTGTCCTAGGCCTCTAGACGATGGGGTCGTCGGCCCAGGGAGATACGGCCTTGCCGCCGCGAATGCAAGAACCGAAATGCAGCGTCCGACAGGCGCATCTCGGCGTCGGCTACATCTCCGGCGGGGCCCCGTTGGGCGTCGGGCGGTGCGCGGCGCCGAGCAAGGGGCCGGGCGGCGTCGGCGCGGCGGCCACTGGCACGCCGGCGATCTCCTTCACCAGCTTCTGCAGAATGGCCTCGGCGAAAGACTCGTAGTCCGCCGCCGTCATGACGAAGGCCCCAGTCCCGCCGATCACGTTGAAGCGGTAGTAGCGGTCGACATAGACATCCTCGTTGAGGATCGCCAATCCGTTCACGGTAATACCCTTGGCCACCGCCTGATCCCGGATCGGCCCCGGATGTGCGCCCTGATTGGTGCGGCCGTCGCCCGAGAGGTCAATCACCTTGCGCCGGCCTTCGAAGTCGTTGCGATCGAACTGCCGCGCGGCGAACTCTAGTGCTCCGCCGATCGCCGTACCGCCGCCGACCAGGAATCGAGGCGCCTTGTCGATCTCATCGGCCAGGGCCAAAACGTCGGCCTCCTCGTGCAATGTCATCCAGTCCACTGCAACGAATTGGTTGCGATTGTCGGACCACTGGACCAGCGACACGGCGATACCGAGATCGCCGGCGGCCCGGATCGCACCGAGCACCGCCGGATGGCGAAAAGCCTCGGCCAAGCCGCGCATCTGCAGATCGAACTCGAGCGGCGAGACGCTCGACGAGGTATCGACCGCCAGCACCAGCTCCAGATCGACGCTCTGCGGTGCTGCGTCCTGCGTCGCGTCTTGCGCTGCGGCCGACTTGGCGGCAATCGGCCATGCAGACGCCGAGAACACCAGGCAGGCAGCAAGCAGCAGCGAGTAAGGATCACTAAAAGACAGTCGGCAGTACGGCATAGGCCGCAGTCTAACCCGCGAGCCTGGCGGCGTCCTCGACAATAAACTGGACCGCGTCCGGTCCCGACCAACTATCGGCACGCAGTTTGCCGGCGATGTGCAACGGCAGGCCACCGGACTGCAGCAAGGCTTGGCCGAGCGGTCCGTCGAGAGCTCGGAAGGCGATGCCCTTGAGTCGGCTGCCGTCGGCGCCCGCAAGTTGGCAGCGAACGTGGTTCTCGCCCACGACCTGCGGCCGCACCACGCGTACCGCCGGCAGCGCGAAACGGGGCTCGGCGTTGCCCACTCCGAAAGGCCCGATGCGGGTCAGCGCCTCCAGCAGATCGGCCGAGGCGGCGCCCGGTTGCAGCACCGCGTCGAAGCCCATCGCCGGGCGGTAGTCGATCGCCGCGATGCGCTTGGCCAGCCGCTCGTCGAGGAAGGCGCGCAGCTCGGGCAGCGCGGCCTCGCTGACGGTTAGGCCGGCTGCCATGGGATGTCCGCCGCCGTCGATCAGCAGGCCGGCCTGGCGCGCGGCGATCACGTTGGCGCCAAGATCGACGCCCGGCACCGAGCGGCCGGAGCCCTTGCCCAAGCCGTCCTTGAGCGCGATCACCAGTGCCGGCAGGCCGAAGCGGTCCTTGAGCCGGCTGGCGACGATGCCGATCACGCCGGGGTGCCAGCCCTCGCCGGCCGCCAACACGAGCCCCTCCCCCTTTCCTGTCGCCGATGCGCCTTCGAGCTGCGCTAAGGCGGCGTCCAGTACCTCGGCCTCGATCGCGCGGCGTTCGGCGTTATAGGCATCGAGACGCTCGGCCAGGCCGCGAGCCTGCTCGGCGTCGTCGGTCGCCAGCAAGGCGGCGCCCAGCCCCGCCTCGCCGACACGGCCGCCGGCGTTTACCCGCGGCCCCAGCACGAAGCCGCAATGGAACGTGCCCGGCCGCTCGTCGATGCCGGCCACGTCGGAGAGCGCCGCCAGGCCCCCATTGCGGCGCTCGGCCAGGATCTTCAGTCCCTGGGCGACGAAGGCGCGGTTGAGGCCCGTCAGCGGTACGACGTCGCAAACCGTGCCGAGCGCCACCAGGTCGAGCAGCCGCCGCAGGTCGGGCTCGACACGGCCCGGCTGCCGGTACCAGCCGGCATCGCGCAGCGCCCGGTTCAGCGCGACCAGCAGCAGGAAGGTGACGCCGACCGCGGCGAGCTGACCGTGCGGGCTGTCGTCGTCCAAGCGGTTGGGATTGATCACCGCCGCGGCGGGCGGCAAGCGCGCCTCCGCCGCGTGATGATCGACCACGATGACATCGAGACCGCCGTCGGCCGCCGCCTGCAGGGCCTCGAAGGCGACGATCCCGCAGTCCACCGTGACCACCACGGCGATGCCCTCGGCCTTGAGCCGCAGCAGGGCCGGCGCGTTGGGGCCGTAGCCCTCGGCCAGCCTGTCGGGAATGTAAACCCTGAGGTCGGCACCGACCGCCCGCAGGAAACGCTGTAGCAGCGCCGAGGAGGTGGCGCCGTCGACGTCGTAGTCGCCGAACACGGCGATCGCCTCGCCGGCTTGCAGGGCCCGCAGCAGCCGCGCCACAGCGGCGTCCATATCCTTCAGGTGCGAAGGGTCCGGCAGCAGATCGCGCAGCCTCGGATCGAGAAAGCTCCGCGCCTGATCGAGGTCTACCGAGCGGGCCGCCAGCACCCGCCCGATCAGTTCCGGCAGGTCGAGCCTTTGTGCCAGGGTCAGCGCCAGGCGCTCGTCCGTCAGCCGGCTCTCCCAGCGCTTGCCGCCGATCGAGCGTTCGACCCCCAGGAAGCCAACGCGTGGCTCCGCGCCTGCCGCGGAGGCCGACATCGGGCTAAACGCCGAGGTTGTCGTACCAGGTCTTGCGCTCGAAGTTGTGGTGCGCCTCGATGATCCGCACCGTGCCGGTATTCGAGCGCATCACCATTGACTGTGTCGTAGCGCCGCCGTGGAAGCGCCGTACGCCTTTCAGCATGCTGCCGTCGGTCACGCCGGTAGCGGCGAACATGACGTCGCCGCTGGCCAGATCTTCGAGCCTGTACTTGCGGTCGAAGTCCTCGATACCGCAGCGCTCGGCCCGCGCCCGCTCATCGTCGTTGCGGAACACCAGGCGGCCCTGGAACTGTCCGCCGATGCAGCGCAACGCGGCAGCGGCAAGCACGCCCTCGGGCGCGCCGCCGGTGCCCCAGTACATGTCGACGCCACTCTCGGGGCGGCTGGTCGCGATCACGCCGGAGACATCGCCGTCGCCGATCAGTACGATCCGTGCACCAGCCTCTCGCACCTTGGCAATCAGCTCGGCATGGCGCGGCCGGTCGAGGATGCAGACCACCAGGTCGGCGACCTCAACCTTCTTGACCTTGGCCAGCGATGCCAAGTTGTCGGCCGGCGACTCGTCGAGATCGATGACCCCTTCCGGCAGGCCGCCGCCGACCGCGATTTTGTCCATGTAGGTGTCAGGCGCGTTGAGGAAGCCGCCCTCCTCGGCCATGGCAATCACGGTCAGCGCGTTCTGGCCGCCCTTCGCCGTGATCGTCGTCCCTTCGAGGGGGTCGAGCGCGATGTCGATCTTTGGACCGCCGGCGCCGACCTCCTCGCCGATGTAGAGCATCGGCGCCTCGTCGCGCTCGCCCTCGCCAATCACCACAGTGCCGTCGATCGCCAGAGCGCCGAGCGCTTCGCGCATCGCGTTGACGGCGGCCTGGTCGGCAGCCATCTCGTCGCCCCGCCCCATCAGGCGCGAGGCCGCCAGGGCCGCTGCCTCGGTCACACGCACGACCTCGAGGGCCAGGTTTCGATCCATTCCGTTGTTCGCCATGCGCTCCTCGCTGACCCCTGTTGTTGCTCCCCTTGCGCCGGATTATAGGCCGGCTGCTGGATCGAGCTAGAGAGACTCGATCCGTATCATGCGCGGCGTTTCGAGCACCGTGGCCAAGGCGTCGATTCGTCTCAGAGCTTCGATCATTCGCGATTCCTGAGTGTCGTGGGTGGTGATCACCACCGGCACCGCCTCGCCCGGCGCACGGCCGCGTTGCAGCATCGCCTCGACGGAGATCTCGGCATCGCGCAGCGCCGCAGCGACGTCGGCGATCACGCCCGGCTGGTCGAGCACCATCAGGCGAATGTAGTAGGCGCCTTCGTGACGCTCCATCTGCAGCGACGGCAGGCTCCGCAGCTGGCTGGCCGGCACCGTAAAGGCTGGCAGCCGCAGTCCGCGCGCGATGTCGATCACGTCGGCGATCACCGCCGAAGCGGTCGGCCCGGCGCCGGCGCCGCGGCCCTCTGCCAGGGTGCTGTCGACGAAGTCGCCGTCTGCCACCACCGCGTTGAAGACACCGTCGACATTGGCAATCGGCGCGTCGGCCCGCACCATGGAGGGATGCACGCGCTGCTCCACCCCCTCGCCGACCAGGCGCGCCAGGCCGAGCAGCTTGATGCGATAGCCCAGCTCGTCGGCATAGGCGATATCGACCGCGCTGATTTCACGGATACCCTCGGTGTGGACCCCGGCGAAGTTGACCTCGCAGCCGAAGGCGAGCGCGGTCAGGATGGCGAGCTTGTGGGCGGCATCGACGCCATCGACATCGAAACTCGGATCGGCTTCGGCATAACCAAGCTGCTGCGCCTCGGCGAGCACTTCGCCGAACTCGCGCCCGCTCTCGCGCATGGTGGTCAGGATGTAGTTGCAGGTCCCGTTGAGGATGCCGTAGATGCGCGCGACGCGGTTCCCAGCCAAGCCTTCGCGCAGGATCTTGATGATCGGGATGCCGCCGGCCACCGCGGCCTCGTAGGCCAGGGCGACGCCGGCCTCTTCCGCCTGCAAGGCCAGCGCCGTCCCATGATGCGCCATTAGGGCCTTGTTGGCGGTGACCACCGCCTTGCCGTTGCGAATCGCCGTCTCGACAACGGTCTTCGCGATGCCGTCGGCGCCACCGATCAGCTCCAGCACCACATCGATGTCGGGATCGGCGGCCATGACCGCCGCATCTTCGAACCAGCGCACGGCACTCAGGTCGACGCCGCGATCCTTGCTGCGGTCGCGGGCCGAAACCGCGGACACCAGAAGCGGCCGGCCGCAGCGCGCGGCGATGATCTCCCGGTTCGCCTGCAACAACGCCAAGGCACCGGCGCCGACCGTGCCCAGGCCGGCAACACCAATCCTCAAGGCAGAACTCACCCGGCCATTCCCTGCAGTGCATATCCCCGAACGTTCTTCTGGACCGGGCTCACGCCGCCTTGCGGCGCCAGCCTGCCCCATCACTTGACCCGTGACCTGTCGTGATTAGAGACGGCAAGGGAGAAAGGCAATCCCCGAGCGGCGGGAACCATCCCCTTTGACCGCCAGCTATGACTATCCTCGGAACCGAACGCGCCGGGGCGCGCGCCGCGGCGCGCCAGGGCGCATCGGACTACTCTAGAAAGATCTCGACCCGACGGTTGCCCGCCTCGCCAGTCGGCATGAACTCGTGGTAAATGGGCTGGGCCGCGCCCAGGCCGTCAATGCGTATGCGGCTCTGGTCGGCGCCCAGACGCACGAGCTCGCTCGCCACCACGTTGGCGCGCCGCAGCGACATAGTGCGATTCGCGGCTTCGTGGCGCTGTTGGTCGACGAAGCCGGTGCGCGCGCTGGAATGCCCAACAATGCGGAGGCCCCGGCTCTGATAGCGCTGCAAGGCCGCAACCTGCTGCAGGATCTGCATGTCCCGCCCACTCAGGTGGGCCGAGCCATGCTGGAAGTAGATCAGGCCGATCAGCTGGCCCGGCACGGATTGCGTCGCCAAGCCAAACGACGACGCGGGGCTATAGACGGTCTGCTGTCCGGCCAGAGCCGCCGGTGCCGGGGTTGCGAATGACTGCGCAAAGGCCGGCGTGGCCAGGGCCGGGACTTGACCCGGGATCTGACCTGGGCCGTTGGCCGGTGCCACGGCCGGGATCTGCGGATGGTGCAGCGCCGGATACTTCCACTGCGCAGCCTGCTGCTGGATCACCTGCTCGCGGAGCTGCTGCTGCTGAATCGCTTCCAGGCGTGCCTGTTGTTCGAAGGCCTGACGATTGAGGGCGAGCTGCTGCAGCTGTTGCTGCTGCAAGACCTGCTGCTGGAACGCCTGCTGCTGCAGCAAACCGGTCGGCGGTTGGTAGAGCAATCCGTTCCCGCTCGCACTGGACGACTCGGCGGGCGACGCCTGCGGCGGCGCTGCGGGCACGGCTGGGCTCGGCGCGGCGCTCGAGCCGGCGACCGTGCTTTCCGGCGGCGGCAGCGCAGTGGGGGCGGCGGTCGCTGGAGCGCTCGCCGGGGCCGCGGGTAGCGCCGGCGGCGGGGGCGCAAGCGGCTGGTCGCTGTCCTGCAACACACCGATGTCGGGCGGCGGCGGTACGCCGGAGGAAACGGCGGCGGACTCCGCCACCTGGGTGCGCAGGGTCTGTGCCGCGGGCGGCGGCGGATAGGCCGGCTCCGGCGGCGTCGCCGGCGGCACCGCGACGATCTGCGGGGTCAGCGGTTCCTCGGTGTAGCGGGCGTTCTCGCGGTCGGCGGACAATCCCTCAATGATGCCGCTGCGCTGCGCGCTCGGGCTCGGCAGCGGCGGCTGTTCGGGCACGCTCGCCAGATTGGGGGTGTCGGGATCTTCTTCCCTGACACTCTGGATCTCTATGCGCTGGGGCTCTAAGTCGTCATCGCCGAACAGGAATGACAAGGACGAGCAGGCGCCAAGCAGGAACGGCAATGTGAGGACCACGCCGGCCGACGCGACCCGGCCCATCTTATAGCTTCCGCAGCACGGAGACCTGCGATGAAGCCTTGCCTTGGTCATATCAAGTCAAGCTCCTGTCTTCGCGAACCGTCCCCCCGAGCCGGCTCGGCGCTTCCCCCCTTTGGGCTAGGCAAATGCCCCCGCATCCGCTATTCAAGCCCCCCGACGCCTAAAACTATCCGGCACTCCGAGGCAAAGCAATGCCGTGCATGCACGGCAAGACATGCACGGTAAGATTAGCATGCCTCGTCGCCGTGGGCGGTTATAATGTGTGAAAATCATAGGGAACACATTATGTCAGAGCAACAGGGCCAAGAGGTACGAATTCCCGACCCTGTGGAATTGTCGAAGACCATGACCGATATCGCCGAGAAGAGCCAGAAGCTCGTCTCGGATTGGCTGGAGCGCCAGGCGGAAAACGGCGCCGCCTCGAATCTGGACCCGCTGAACATTGGCGGCGCCTTCTTCGAGATGACCGCGCGCCTCATGTCGGACCCCGCCAAGCTCATGCAGGCGCAGATAAACCTTTGGCAAGATTACATGAACCTCTGGCAGTCGACGACGCGGCGCATGCTGGGCGACGCGGTTGAACCGACTGCGGAGCCGGAGCGCGGCGACCGCCGCTTCCTCGATCCGGCCTGGGATGAAAATCAACTCTTTGACTTTATCAAGCAGTCCTACCTCCTGACCGCGCGCTGGCTGCAGTCGACCGTCCAGGATGTGGACGGAATGGACGACAAGACGGCGAAAAAGGTCGATTTCTATACCCGCCAACTGGTCGACGCCATGGCGCCGTCGAACTTCGTGGTCACCAATCCTGAAGTTCTACGCGCGACCTTGGAGTCGGGTGGTGAAAATTTGGTTAAAGGCCTGAAAAACCTGCTCGATGACCTGGATCGGGGCAATGGCCGACTGAACATCAAGATGACCGACTACGAGGCCTTCGAGGTCGGCAAGAATATTGCCGTCACCCCGGGCAAAGTGGTCTTCCAGAACGATCTGATGCAGCTCATCCAGTACGAGCCGACGACCGAGAAGGTGCACAAGCGGCCGCTGCTGATCATCCCGCCCTGGATCAACAAGTTCTACATCCTCGATCTGCGCGAGAAGAATTCCTTCATCAAGTGGGCCGTCGGCCAGGGCCTCACGGTCTTCGTCATTTCCTGGGTCAATCCGGATGCCGAGCTGGCCCAGAAGACCTTCAAGGACTACATGCTCGAAGGCCCGCTGGCCGCTCTCGATGCCATCGAGCAGGCGACCGGCGAGAAGGACGCCAACGTCATCGGCTACTGCCTGGGCGGCACCCTGCTGTCCTGCACTCTGTCCTACATGGCGGCCAAGAAGGATACGCGTATCAAGAGCGCCACCTTCTTCACCACCATGACCGACTTCACGGAGGCCGGCGAGCTCGGCGTCTTCATCGACGAGGAGCAGCTGACCGCGCTGGAGGAGAAGATGAACGAGCGGGGCTATCTGGAGGGGGCCGAGATGTCGACCACCTTCAACATGCTCCGGGCCAACGACCTGATCTGGTCCTTCGTGGTCAACAACTACCTGCTGGGCAAGGATCCCTTCCCCTTCGACCTGCTCTATTGGAACTCCGATTCGACGCGCATGCCGGCGGCCATGCACAGCTTCTACCTGCGCCGCATGTATCAGGAGAACCTGCTGGTCAGGCCCGGCGGCATCGAGTTGAACGGCGTGCCGATCGACCTCACCACGATCAAGACGCCGGCCTTCATGCTGTCGACGCGCGAGGACCACATCGCGCCCTGGAAGTCGACCTACGCGGCGACCCAGCTATTCTCGGGTCCGGTGCAGTTCTGCCTGGCCGCCTCGGGCCACATCGCCGGCGTGGTCAATCCGCCGGCCGGGAACAAATACTCGCATTGGACCAATGCCAAGAACCCGACCGATCCGGACGACTGGTTCCACGGCGCCGAGGAGCATGCCGGCTCCTGGTGGCCGGAATGGTACAAGTGGGTGAGCAAGAAGAGCGGCGCCAAGCTGGCCGCCCGCGTGCCCGGCGACGGCAAGCTGAAGGTCCTCGAGGACGCGCCCGGAAGCTACGTCAAGGAAAAGGCCACCGACTGACACCGGGCGTAAGAGCCGGCAATTCAACGACAAAATCAAAGCCCCCGTCTTTCGAGGGGGGCTTTGGATGCTTGGGGCGCCGCTTGTAGAGCTTGCCGGGCGGTTCGACCGCCTGCCCGCGACGGCGCAGATGCTGCGCGAAGGGATCGCGCGGTTTCGGCTCGTCGGCCGTCGCTTTGCGGCGCTTGCGCGCTTTCGTCATGGCTTCTCTCCTCTCAGTCCTCCGCCAAATAGGCGGCGCCGAGCTCGGCGTAGTGCTTAGCAATATAGGGTCCCTCGGCCGCTTCCGCATCGCGCAGCTGGCGTAGGAAGCGCGCCGGGCGACCCGCCCAGAGCTCGCCGGCCTTGACCACCTTGCGCGGGGTGACCAGCGCACCCGCCGCCACCATCGCGCCGGTTTCGATCACGGCCTCGTCCATCACCACCGCGCCCATGCCGATGAAGGCGCGATCCTGCAAGGTGCAGGCGTGAATCAGCGCCATGTGGCCGATCGTCACCTCGTCACCGATATGGGTCGGCATGCCGCCGTCACCCGTCCGATCATGGTTCACGTGAACGACGGTGCCATCCTGGATGTTCGTGTTGCGGCCGATCCGAATAGAGTTGATGTCGCCGCGCAGCACACAGCCGTACCAGATCGAGGCGCCTGGCCCGATCTCCACGTCGCCGATCACGGCCGCGGTCTCGGCCACGAAGGCGGTCGGGTCGATCTTCGGGCGCACGCGGCGGAAGGGTCGGATCAAGCCTGACATGACGGGGTCCTTTGCTGCTCCTTTTCACCGGTTCACGGCATCCGTCCGGGGACGTCCGCCGGGGGACGTCCGCCGGGGAACCGGCGCACCGGTTTACGGGAAAAGCCCCGGCAGATCGAGCCTTTGTGGCCAACGCGGCCGCCTTTCGTGCGATCCACGTGATGGAGACCAAGCTACGCCGGAACTGCAGCATGGCCGGTCAATCTGCTGAAAACGCTAACGGTCTTGACCGCCCAGTTTCCCGATGTCGGTAAGCCCTCCGACGCCCCGCCCCTCAGAAAGCACTTGAAGCCGTTTCGGCAAGATCGCAAAAGATATAGACTACGGCGCCATAGGTTTAGGAGCAGAGGATCTGGAACGGGGAGCAGGGTCATGAATCTCGCCATCTTGAGAGCATTTCCCGTCATCATCCTATTGGCCGGCTGCGCCATGCAGGAGGAGATGCCGGCCGAAGGCACGGCGGAAGAGCCTACGGAACTCCAAGTCGGCACAGACGACACGGCCGCTGTCACCGAAGCGGCGGTGAGCGAACCCGCCGCTCCGCCTCAGGATAGCTTCTCGGTCTACTTCGCACTCGACAGCTGGATCCTGACCGACCAGGCAGAGACGACCATCGACGAGGCCGTAGCCGCAGCCGACACGCGCGACGGCAGCCGCTTCGCCGTCGTCGGCCATTCCGACGCAGTCGGTGCCGAGCGGCAGAACGAGCGCATGTCCAAGCTGCGCGCCGAGGCCGTGGCCGATGCCCTGGTCGCCCGCGGCATACCGAACAGCGCCATCGATGTCTCCTGGCAAGGCGCCTCCGATCCGGCGGTCACCACCGATGGCGGCACGCCGGAGCAGGCCAACCGCCGCGTCACCATCGACCTGAAGTAGTACCAACGCCGCTATCGATCTGTCGGCTTCGGCCAGGCCGGATCGAGGAATCTCTGGAACTCGACCAGATAGTCATTCGGGTCGTGGGCGAAGAAGTTGTAGATACGGTAGGTCTCGTTCCTCTCCGGCGGTCCGTCGAGCGGCACGCCTTGCGCCTTAAGGCGCTTGTACCAGGCGTCGACCGCGGGCGTCACGAGGGTGAAGATGACCCCGCCCGGTTCCGGGCTGCGCTTGCCCTTGCTGCAGACCCCGAGGAAGGCGTCCCCCGCTACGCGGAAGATGCGACATGCGCCCTGATCCAGCACCTGCTCCAGCCCCAGCACCGAGCCGTAGAACTCGGCCGTGCGCTCCAAATCGTGAGCATAGATGAAGGTGACCTGCTGCTCGACTGGGGGTATCGTCATCGCCGCCTGAACCTCCGCGTAGTGGCTTCCGGATTGTGGCTTCGCCTTGCTGCAGGGAACGGGCTGGCGAAGGGCATTGCAAGCCGCTTCGGCTTGGTTCAGATCTGTTAAAATACAACCATCCGCGTTGTGGATTCCGATAGGGGAGCGGCAATGCCACACTGGGTTCGCTTCGAACATGAGGGACGGACGGGCTTCGGCAGCCTGAGCGACGGGGTGATCGCGGTGCACGAGGGCGATCTCTTCGACGGCGCGACCTCGACCGGCCGGCAGCTTGAGCTCGCCGCGGTGCAGGTCCTGACGCCGAGCGTGCCGGGCAAGCTGATCGCCCTGTGGAATAACTACCACGAGCTGGCCGAGAAACTCGAGCTGTCGCCGCCGGCCGAGCCGCTCTACTTCTTCAAGGCCAACACCTCCTTCATCGGCAGCGGCCAGACCATCAGGCGGCCGCGGTCCTACGACGGCCGCGTGGTCTATGAGGGCGAGCTGGGCATCGTGATCGGCAAGCGGGCCGCGAGCGTCCAGGAGGCCGAGGCCCCCGACTACATCTTCGGCTACACCTGCATAAACGACGTGACCGCGATCGACCTGCTGAACCGGGACCCGACCTTCCCGCAGTGGGCCCGGGCCAAGAGCTTCGACGGCTTCGGCGCCTTCGGTCCGGTGATCGCGACCGACCTGGATCCGCTCCAGCTGTCAGTGCGGACCGTGCTGAATGGCGAGGAGCGGCAGAACTACCAGGTGCGCGACATGATCTTCCGGCCGGCGCGCCTGGTCAGTCTGCTGTCGCGCGACATGACCCTGCTGCCGGGCGATGTGATCGCCTGCGGCACCTCGCTGGGCGTCGGCTCCATGAAGCAGCCGCACAACACGGTTGAGGTCACCATCGACGGCATCGGCACGCTGACCAATATCTTTGAACAATAGAAAGCATCTTGGCGTATGGGGGGCCTGGGTTAGGGACTAGGCAAGGATTAGCCAGGAGACGGAGACATGAGAATCTGTGTAATCGGCGCCGGCGCCATCGGCGGTCTGATGGGCGCCAAGCTCGCTCTCGCCGGCGAGGAAGTGACCCTGATGGATCAGGGCGCCCACCACGCGGCGATCAAGGAGAACGGCCTGAAGCTGATCTGGGAGGACGGCAGCGTCCATCTTGCCAAAGATATCAAGGTGGTGGACGAGCTGGCCGAGGCCGGACCACAGGACCTGGTGATCCTGGCGGTCAAGGCACATTTCCTGGAGAACGTGGCGCGCGAGATCCCCGCCCTGCTTGGCCCCGAGACCGTCATTCTCACCGTGCAGAACGGCATACCCTGGTGGTACTTCCACAAGCAGGGCGGCCCCTTCGAAGGCCACCGGCTCGAGTCCCTCGACCCGAGCGGCGTGTTGGAGAAGAACATCGACGCAGACCGCATTATCGGCTGCGTGGTCTATCCGGCGGCCGGCGTGCCGGAGCCCGGCGTGATCCAGCACGTCGAGGGCGACCGCTTCCCCCTCGGCGAGCTCGACGGCAGCGAGAGTGCCCGCGTCCAAGCCGTGCACGACGTATTGGTCAAGGCCGGCTTTCGCTCTCGCATTCTCGACGACATTCGCTCGGAGATCTGGCTCAAGGCCTGGGGCAATCTCTCCTTCAACCCGATCAGCGCGCTCACCCACGCGACCCTGGTCGACATCTGCCAGTTCCCGGAGACCCGAGAACTGGCGGCGACCATGATGGGCGAGGCCCAGGCGATCGGCGAAAAGCTCGGCGCCAGCTTCCGCCACACCATCGAGAAACGCATCCAGGGCGCCGAGGGTGTCGGCGCGCACAAGACCTCCATGCTGCAGGACGTGGAGCTCGGCCGCTCGCTCGAGGTCGAGGCCTTGATGGGCTCGGTGCTCGAGCTCGGCCGCCTGACCGAGACGCCGGCCCCGGCAACCGCTGCCGTCTACGCCTGCGTCAAGCTGCTCAACCGCACCATGGTGCTGCAGGGCAGCGGCGTGAAGCTGAACGACGCGGCTTAAGCAACATCCGCTGCGCCAAACATAAAAAGGGCCGCTCAAATCGGAACGGCCCGTTTCTTCGTAACAAGGCTCGCGGCGCTTACCGCTTCGAGAACTGGAAGCTGCGGCGCGCCTTGGCCTTGCCGTACTTCTTGCGCTCGACCACGCGGGAGTCGCGGGTTAGGAAACCGCCCTGCTTGAGCACCGGGCGCAAAGTCGGCTCGTAGTAGGTGAGCGCCTTGGAGATACCATGGCGCACCGCGCCAGCCTGGCCGGAGAGGCCGCCGCCGGTCACCGTGCAGGTCACGTCGTACTGGTTGACCCGGTTGACTGCGCCGAAGGGCTGGTTGATCACCATGCGCAGCACCGGACGGGCGAAGTAGGTCTCGAACTCGCGGCCGTTGACCGAGACGCGGCCGGAGCCGGGCTTGATCCAGACCCGGGCGACGGCGTCCTTGCGCTTGCCGGTGGCATAGGCGCGGCCCTGCGCGTCGATCTTGGGCTCCTGGGTCTCCGAGTCGGCCGGTGCCGCGGCGGCAGTCGCCTCGCCGAGTTCGCTCAGGTCGGTCAGGGTTTCCTCTGCCATGCCTAGGCGCTCCTCTTGTTCTTCGGGTTCATCGCGGCGACGTCGAGCGCCTCGGGCTGCTGCGCCTCGTGCGGATGCTCAGCGCCGGCGTAAACCCGCAGGTTCTTCATCTGCTGTCGTCCCAGGGGGCCGCGCGGGATCATGCGCTCGACCGCCTTGAGGATCACCCGCTCGGGATGCGCGCCCTCGAGGATCTGGTCGGCGCGGCGGTTCTTGATGCCGCCCGGATAGCCGGTGTGCCAGTAGTAGGTCTTGGCGCTCGCCTTGTTGCCGGTCAGGCGCACCTTCTCGGCGTTGACAATGACGACGTTGTCGCCGCAGTCGATGTGGGGCGTGAAGATCGGCTTGTGCTTGCCGCGCAGGATCTTCGCCACCTGACTGGCGAGCCGTCCCAGCACGAGGCCGTCGGCGTCGATCAGCACCCACTTCTTCTCGACCTCGGCCGGCTTGGCGGAGTAGGTCTTCATGATGTCTCAACCGGACTGTTCGGATCGGATGGGGCCGGTCAAAGGACCGTCCCAAGTGCGCGGTTTTCTAGGGGAGCAACCCTACCCTGTCAACGTCGAAAAACCATTTCATAAAAACGAGTTAGTTTGCGGTATTATTATACCATTCTTGTAAGCCGCCTTTTGCAAGGATTTGAGCTAGACACCAAGCACCATCCTGTAAATTCTCAAAATAGAGCCACAACCATTTGACATAGAAGAGATCGAGCGGACTCACAAACACCCGACGAAATTCAGGTCGAGCAGCATGGCGCTGCCACGACGCAGCCAGAGTATGATCGCGCCGGCCGTCAGCAGCGTAAGTCCGACCAGGATGGCGCCCCACCATGGGGTCAGGCGTGCGCCGCCCGGAGGCGGGCCAGCGGCCGTTCGTCGATCGGCCAATGCAGCGCCGCCGAGGCCAGGCCGAGCGCCACGCTGAGCCACCACATGGCATCGTAGGAAGCGAAGCGGTCGTACAGCCAGCCGGCCATCCAGGCGCCAAGGAAGCCGCCGACCTGATGGCTGAGGAAGACGATGCCGAACAGCATCGACATGTAGGCCGGCCCGAAGATCGCCGCCACCACGCCGCTGGTCAACGGCACGGTGCCGAGCCACAGCAGGCCCATGGTCGCGGCGAAGATCAGCACCGAGGTCTCGCTGAGCGGCGTCAGCAGAAAGAGCAGGAAGATCGCCGCCCGTGCCAGATAGAGCAGGCTGAGCACCGATTTCTTGGGATAGCGTCCGCCGAGCCAGCCGCAAGCGATCGTGCCGACGATGTTGCAGATACCGACCAGGGTCAGCGCCGCGGCGGCCAGCCAGGACGGCATGCCGGCATCGGCCAGATAGGCCGGCAGATGGACCGCCACGAAGGCCAGGTGAAAGCCGCAAACGAAGAAGCCGGCGGTCAGCAGCCAGAAGCCGCGATGGGCGCGGGCCTCGCGTAGGGACTCGGCGAGTCCCAGGTTCGCGGCCTCCCCCTGCGGCAGCTTCGAGCGCGCCAGACCGGCGGCTAGGGCGACCATAAGCAGCGCCGTGGCGGCCAGGGCGACCAGGCTGACCGCCCAGCCGAGCTCCTCGATCAGCACATGGCTGAACGGTAGCGCCGCGAACTGCCCGATCGAGCCGCCGACGCTGGTCAGGCCGAGCGCCTGGCTGCGCCGCTCCGGCGGCGCGGCGCGGCCGACCGCCCCAAGCACCACCGTGAAGCCGGTGCCGCTGAGGCCGACGCCGATCAGCAGGCCACCGAGGATGAGCTGGCTGCCGTCACCGCTAAGGGTCATGACCAGCAGGCCGCCGGCGTAGGCCAGCCCGCCGGCCGCGGCCACTCGGCCGACCCCGTAACGGTCGGCCACGGCACCGGCGAAGGGCGCCAGCAGGCCCCAGACCAGGTTCATCAGGCCGACGCCAAGGGCGAAGACCTCGCGGCCGAGCCCAAGATCCAGGCTGATCGGCGTCAGGAACAGGCCCAGGCTCTGGCGCAGGCCGATCGAGATGCCGAGCGTGACGGCGGCGCAAAGGATGATGACGAACAGGCTTCGCTTCATGCGGGTCTCCTACAATCCGGCTGTGGGGTAAGAACGCCGCCGGCCAGCCAGCGTTGCCCGCGAGTCTAGGCGCATTGCCTATCATTTGAAAAATTGATAGTTTTAAAGAGATACTTGAGGAATTCTCAAATGCCGCGCATGACCAATCTGGACATGGACGTGCTGCGCTCCTTCGCTGCCGTGGTCGATCTCGGCGGCTTGAGCCAGGCCGGCCGGCAGCTCGGCCGCTCGCAGTCGGCGGTCAGCCTGCAGATGAAGCGGCTAGAGACGCAAGTCGGCGAGCGGCTGTTCCTGCGCAGCGGCCGCAGCCTGGACCTGAGCGAGACGGGCGAGCAGCTCCTAAGCTATGCCCGGCGCATCCTGGCGCTGAACGACGAGGCGCTGGCCGATTTGCGCGGCGCACCGGTCGAGGGCCGACTGCGCTTCGGCACCCAGCAGGATTTCACCGACAGCTGGCTGCCGTCCGCGCTGGCCCGCTTTGCCGAGCGCCATCCCGCCGTGCGGCTCCAGATCTCCGTCGGCAAGGGCACCAGCTATCTCAAGGCGCTGGAGCGCGGGCGCTTCGACCTGGTGCTGGCGCTCGGTCTCGGCAACCGGCCGACGGCCGAGCCGCTGGGCCACTTGCCGCTGGTCTGGATCGGCCGCAAGGATTTCGTCTGGCGTGACGGCGAGCCCTTGCCCCTGGTCACCTTCGAGGGCTGGTGCCGCTTCCGGCGCCGCGCGCTTACCCTGCTCGACGAGGCCGGCATTCCCTGGCGCATCGTGCTGACCAGTCCCAGTCTCGCCGGCCTCTGGGCCGCCGCCAGCGCCGGGCTGGGCGTTACCATGCGCACGGCCGAAGGCTTGCCGTCCGGCCTGGCAGTGCTCAACGATGCGCTCGGCCTTCCGCCGCTGGGCGGTGTCGACGTGGCTCTCCACAGCCAACTAGGCCCGCAGAGCCCGGCGGCCGCCGCCTTCGCCGCCCTGGTGCGCGAAAGCCTCCCGGCTCACCTGCAAGGCCTACAAGGCTATCAAGCGATATAGCTGTTTTTAAAGTTGGCTAGAACGATGGCAAAATAGTTGATCGGCCATCGAAAGAACCAAGCTAAGCGGCTGGCATCTTTCCGGAACAAACCAGCATCCCCCTCACCCAGCGCGCCGAATGACTTGCAAACCTGACGGCCCGCAAGTCATGGCGCACCGCCCTCTCCCTCGTTGGGGAGAGGGGACTTAGTCAGAGCGCGACACCCCTACCCCTCGCCCCTTCGGGGAGAGGGTTGCGCAGGCTTGGCGAGGCCTTGGCCGAGCCTTAGCCGGAGCTGGGTGAGGGGGCGGTTTGTTAGGCTGAGTTGGACGCGTCGTTAGGGAAACGCGCAGCTGTCGGCCACCACGCGGACGAAGCCGCGCTCGCCGGCGACGATCTTGAAGCGGTGCTCACGGTCGCCGACCACCAGCGAGCGGCTGATCGGCAGGCGCCCTTGCGTCTCCTCCACTTTGCCGTCCGGCCTCTCGAAGCGCAGGGTGATCGGCTTGCCCGGGTCGAACCAGGCTTCCTCCTGGCCGTCGGCGTTGAAGGCCGGCACGCCAGCGCCGGTGATGATGATGGTGCCCGAGGCGAAGCGCACGAAATCGTTGCCGCCGTTCGAAAGCGGCGTGGTCAAGAGGAAGCGCTTTTCGACCGGCGCGCCCTTGCAGTCGCGCTCGTTCTCCGCCGCGCCGACCAGGAAGCCGATCCGCTCCAGGGCCACCCCGGCTTCGAGCCGTTCTTGCACTCGCGCGATGATCTCGGCCAGCGGACCGTTCGGCACATCACGCTCGTAGCGAGCCGTGACCTCGGCCAGCTTGCTGTTCGATTTCGCCAGAGCCGCCTGTAGGCTACCCTGCTCCGCCTGCAGGTCTTCGAGGCGCCGCGAGAGATGTTCGATCTCGTCGTTCAGCGCCGCGACCTTGCGCTGCTCGAGGGTCGTGCCGGAGACATAGCCATAGACCCCGGCCGCGCTGATCGCGGCCAGCACCAGGATCCATTTGACAATGGCCCAGCGGATCCGCCGGGCGCGCCGCGCCCGCGTCTCGTAAAGGCCAAGCGTCATGCGTCGCCGTCTCCCAAAGTCCCCGCATCGACCCAAGTCCCCGGCCGAACGCGCTGGCGACCGACACCGGATCGAGCACCGTCAGTGCCGAGCCGCTTCGGCCTCTTTGCGCCAAACCCCGAGCGAATTTTGACATAGCCCCCGTTCCCCCGGGGCCCGGCGCCGCAACCTTGCGGCCAGAGCTAGCCAACCCCGCGCAGCATTGCAAGGCTTTGAGGCTCTGTGGGCGCCTGAGTACGGCGTCCCTACAACCGCCTCCTAGCGACTGCTCCCTCTGCGATCCCGCCACCCGCCGTTCGCCAGCTCCAGCAAAACGTCGGCATGGCAGGGCTGGTCGAGCGGACACCAGCAGACGAGATCCTTGCCGCGCAGCTCGTGGACCGCCGCCGCGAGCGTGCGCCCCTCAGCCGCCGGCGGACCGAGCCCCGCCTCGCCAGCAAGCCAACGCCGGTAGCAATCGACCGCCGCGGCACGATCACTAGGCTGCGCGATCAAAAAGGGATTGCCCCACTTCGTCGGCCGCCCGACGTAGACCGCCCCGGCCGGCATCCGCCAGCCCTTCCTCCGGCTGCGCTTTAGGCGTCTAGGCATACGCCCCTCGCTCTACCAGCGACCCCACCCTGGGTCGCTTGCATTAGACCCCAAGACCTCCGGCCGATCCTAGCGCGACGATGGGAATCGCCGTGGCCCTGCGGCATCCTGGTGCCATGCCGCTGTTCCTCGTCGCCTTCCCCAGACTGGCTGAGTCGGATTTCGCCTGGATCCAGGCCCTACGCGCCCGCCACGACCGCGAGCGCCACGCACTCATCGACCCGCACATCACGCTGGTCTTCGGCACGACAGCGCTGCGCCCGAATGACCTCGCCGCGCACGCGAAAACGCAACTTCAAGGCAAGCGGCCGATCCCCATCACCTTCCGAAGCGCCAAGGCCGTCAAAGACCCGCTCAGCGACAACACTCAGGTCTACCTTGTCCCCGACGAAGGGCGCGACGCCCTGACCGCCCTGCACGACCGCCTCTATAGCGGCCCCCTAGAGCCGGAACTGCGCCGCGACATTCCCTACGTCCCGCACATGACCGTGGCCACCTCGGACGATGGATCGGCCTGCGAGGCTCTTGTTGATGAACTGAATGGAAAGGGCATCGATGTTGCGGGAGCGGTCCTGACGCTCGATGTCATCGCTCTGGTAGATCAGCGTGTTCAGGCTCTTGAGACGATCGCCTTTGGGTGGCGTGACCCTACCGCCGCGGCGGGATCGAATAGGTGGAGGTGACGTGGGCGACAGGGCCGTTGTCGGTTTCTCCCTCGGAGAAGAGAGAAACCTCGCCGTAGGCAAGGCGCTGGCCGAGCTTCAGGAGGCGGGCCTCGCCGATCACGTCGACCGGCTTGGGGCGGCGCAGGAAGTTACAGGTCAGGTTCGTGGTGACGGCCAGCTCGACCCGGCCGATGGCGCTCAAGACCGCTACGTACATGGCGAAGTCGGCCAGGCCCATCAGCATGGGGCCGGCCACGGTGCCGCCGGGCCGCACGAATTGCTCGCGATAGGGCAGCCGCACGCGGCAGGTGCCCTCGGCGATCTCCTCCACGGCCATGCCCATGTCGAGCGCCCAGGGCAGCGCCTCCTGGCAGATCTCCTGGACCTCGTCGAGCGTGATGTTCGCCATGCGCGCCCTTCCCCTATTTGCCATTCCGCCGCCCTCTAATAGCGCTTGAACTGACCGGCGCGAAAGGGCCAGAGTCCGATAACTTCAGAATTCCTAGGAGCGCCCACCATGTCCGCGCCAGCCGCCACCACCGTCGCGACCGTCCCCGGTACAGAAGAGCCGATCCTGCTGCGCGAGGACCGCGATGGCATCGCCACGCTCACCCTCAACCGGCCGAAGCAGTACAACGCCCTTTCCGAGGCAATGCTGGCGGCGCTGCAGGGCGAGCTCGACGCGCTGGCCGAAGACCGCGAGACCCGCGTGGTGGTGATGGCCGGCATCGGCAAGGCCTTCTGCGCCGGCCACGACCTGAAGCAGATGCGCAGCAAGCCCGATCAGGCCTATTACGAGCGCCTGTTCGGCCAGTGCAGCCGCATGATGCAGTCCCTGGTCGCCCTGCCCCAGCCCGTGATCGCCCGGGTGCAGGGCATCGCCACGGCGGCTGGCTGCCAACTGGTCGCCACCTGCGACATGGCGGTGGCCTCCTCCGAGGCGCGCTTTGCCACCTCGGGCATCGGCGTCGGCCTCTTCTGTATGACGCCGGGCGTGGCGCTCAGCCGCAACCTGGGGCGCAAGCGGGCCTTCGAGATGCTCTTCACAGGCGACTTCATCGACGCCGAGACGGCGCTGGAGCTCGGCCTGATCAATCGCGTGGCCACGCCCGAGGCGCTCGACGAGGCGGTCGCCGCCCTGGCCGAGCGGGTGGTCAGCAAGTCCGGCGCGGCCATCGCCGCCGGCAAGCGGGTCTTCTATCGGCAGCTCGAGATGGGGCTGGAGGAGGCCTACGCCTACGCGGCCAAGGAGATGGCCTGCAACATGATGTTCGCCGATGCGGCCGAAGGTATCGACGCCTTCATCGAAAAGCGCAAGCCGACCTGGACGCACAGCTAGGCCACCGCACCATAACGGCTGACCTCGAATTCCACCCGGTCGACCAAACGCGTTGGAACGATCTTGTCGCGCTCTTCGAGGGGCGCGGCGGACCCAAGAACTGCTGGTGCATGGTCTGGCGCAAGGCGCCGGCCGGGGCGAAGCGCACGACCGGCGAAAAGCGCAAGGCAGCGCTCAAGTCAGCGCTTTGTGCCTACGTGGATGCGGGAACCGCCACCGGCATACTGGGCTACCATGAGGGCGAGCCGGTCGCCTGGTGTTCCATCGCGCCGCGCTCGAGCTATCGGCCGCTCGGCGGGCCTCCGGCCGAGGCTTCGGAGGTGGCCTGGTCCCTGGTCTGCTTCTATGTGAGGCGCGCCTTTCGCCGCCAAGGCGTGACCGACCGGCTGCTCGAAGCGGCGATGGCCTATGCAGAGCAGGAAGGCGCTACGGTCATCGAGGCCTATCCGGTCGATCCAGACTCGCCGAGCTATCGCTTCATGGGATTCGTCTGCCAGTTCGAACGCGCCGGTTTCGAGCAGGTGGGGACGGCCGGCTCGCGGCGCTACGTCATGCGCCGGCTGCTGAGCTGAGCGGCTCGTTCAGGGCACGCAGGATGTCCGTGTGCTTCGGCAGCCAGCCGAGTTCCTCGCGGGTCCGCACGCCCACCATGCACTGATCGAGCGCGTAGCCGCGCGCCCAACTGCCGAGTTCCGCGGTGATGGCCTCGACCGACTTGACCTCCAGCGTCGGCGGCGCGCCGAAACGTGCGGCAATCGCGCGGGCGATGGCACCGACCGGCACGCCGGCCTCGCCGACACCATGATAGTCGGCGCCCGCCCTGCCCCGCTCCAGCGCCAGGCGGTAGAGCACGGCCAGGTCGTCACGATGCACCAACGGCCAGCGCACCGACTCGCCGCCGACCACCTGCACCGGGCCGCCAGCCCGCGCATCCCGGACGAACATGGAGAGCACGCCGAAATCTCCACCACTGCCCAGATCGTAGACCATGGCGGGATGCACGACGATCGCCTCGACCGAAGCGCTCGCCAGCAGGCGGTCGCGCTGCGTCATCCAGGCGAAGTCCGACAGGGGATCGAAGGCCGACTCTTCGGTGATGACGTCGTTCTCGCCGTAGAGCCAGCAGCCGCCCGTATAGAGGAAACGCGATCGCGCGACTTGTCCGTTGAGATGATCGAGTAAGCTGTCCATCAGATGCCGGTCGACCGCGGCCATGTCGTCGTCGAAGGTGTCGGCCATGTGCACGATGGCCTCCGGCGCACCCAGTTTGTCGAGCCAATCGCGGGGCGTTCGAATGTCGCCGTGCAGCACGTTGCAACCGGCCTTAGCCAAAGCTCCCGCAGACGACTCGCTGCGGGCCAGCGCTGTTACGGCGTGGCCATGGGCCAGCAACTCCCGAACCACGGCTGAGCCGATAAAGCCGCTGCCGCCGAGCACGAAGATATCCATCACGCCGCCTCCAGGCTCGGCTGCCGCCGGTTCGGCTCGCGGGTGAGCCGCCAAGCGGCCAAGTTACCGAGCAGCGCCAGCGGCAGGAAGGCGGCGAAAACCCAGAAGCCGACGACCTCGGCATCGGCCCGCGTCACGCCGTCGGCGAAGCCGGCGGTGTTGGCGACGATGCCGGTCAGCGCCGCGCCGACTGCGTAGCCGATAAGCTGCATAGTCGGCAGGCCCGAGGCGGCCTTCTCCCGCTCGGCCTCCAGCGCGCTGGAGACCACGCGCCGTACGATGAAGCCCCAGCACATGCCGAATCCGGCACCGGCCAGCACGACCCAGGGCAGCAGGGCATAGAGTGGGCCGTTCGGCATGGTCACGGCGAGGCCGATCACGGAGAGCGTGATGGCGACCGATCCGGCTCGGATGATTAAGGGCTCGCTGCGCATGCTGGCGCTGGCGAAGGCGAGCGCCGCCACGGTCCAGGCAATCGATTCCACTGTCACAATATAGCCCGCGGTCAGGGGGTCGGCGCCGTAGAGCACCTTCATCAGCAGCGGACCGTAGGTGAAGAACGACACGGTCGTCGTGGCGAATGCCAGAACCGTCACCGTGCCGGCGCCGACCCAATGGTCGAGGCTGAGCGGGCGCCGCGGGAAGAGACTGTGACGCGCCTTGCCGTCGCGCTGCAGGAAAAGCCAAAGCAGCCCGGCGCCCGCCAAGCTGTAGGCGGTCGCGCTGGCTATCGATACGCCGGAACCGGCCACGGCAATCGCCAGTATGCCAGCGGCCAGCAGCGCAAGCCGGCCAACGGGGACGAAGGTCGCCGCCTCGTCCTGTGATTCGCCCTTTCTTGGCAGGGCGACCAGGATCATGACCGCGACTGCCAGCACGGCCGCCTGCGCGGCGAAGGCCCAGAAGCCCATACGCCAGAGGCCGATCGAGGCGAAGAAGCCGCCGATCAAGGGGCCGCAGAAGGCCGAGGCGCCCCAGACACCGGAGACCGCCGCCATCACCCGCGGCCAAAGAGCTTCCGGGAAGAGCTGCCCGATGGCGACATAGGAGGCGGCCACCAGGCCGCCGCCGCCGAGGCCCTGCAGGCTGCGGCCGATCAACATCACCGCCATGTCGGGCGCTACAGCGCTCGCCACGCAACCGAGGGCGTAGACCAGGGCTGCAGCCACCATGGCGCCGCGCAGGGAGAAGCGCACCACCAACATGCCAGTCGCCGCGCCAGCAATGATCGAGGCGAGCTCGTAGAGTGCGATGGTCCAGGAGATGAAGGGTACGCCGCCGATCTCGTCGACGGCGACCGGCATCACCGTCGCAACCAAGGTGGCGTCGGCCGCGTGCAGCCAGACACCCAGACAGAGGATGGCCAGGCGTGGAAAGTTGCCGTCGACGAATAGCAGCTTCCAACTCGGCGCCGCATCCGTCGCGGCTTGCGGATTGCTTGTCTCAGGCTGCGTCATCGGCCGCACCCTTCGACCGAGCCGTGACTGGCTCGATGCGATAGGCGCAACGCCGCGCGCCCTCCAAAATGTGTTCCTGCCGGGTGACTGTGACATCCTTGCCGAGCACGGCCTGGAAGATGGCCAGCTCCGAACGGCAGAGTCCCTGACACTCGCTGGCCGCCGCGCAGATCGGGCAATGGTTCTCGAGCAGCAGGAAGGAGCCGTCCCGATTGCGCCGCCATTCGGCCATGTAGCCCTCGCGCGAACGCAGCTTGACCAACGCGCGCACCCGCGCCGCCAAGTCATCGCAGGTGGAAAGGACATCGCCATAGGTCCGCAGGGTCTCCTGCTCGCGCTCGCTGATCAGCTTCTCGAGGCCGGCCTCGCCGAAAACCTTGCGCACGGAGCGCAGCAGCTCGAGGGTCAGGTCGGAGTGGCTATCGGGAAAGCGCGCGTGGCCCTGATCGGTCAGCGCCCAGCTCCTTTCCGGCCGGCCAACGGTTTCGCGTCGCTCCGTGAAGTCGACCAGCTGCTGGTCGAGCAGCTTCTGCAAATGCTTGCGCGCGCCGACCGTGGTCATGCCGAGGCGCTTGGCCACCGTCGCCGCCGTCTGCGGCCCACGGCTCTTCAGGAGATAGAGGATTCGCTCTTCGCTCGATTCCGGCATGGAGATCCCGTTCGCCGATGGTGAGATCTCTATAAAATAACTATTTGGTTTTTTAATTTCAAGCCGAGAAGGGGCACTTTATCGCGGCGAGGACCGGGACATGCGGTTTGACGCTCGGCGACCTAGCGGAAGCCGTTTTGCTTCATATCATCAGCTGTCATGAGACCTGATTTCAAGACGGTCGCCGACGATCTGAACCTATTGGAGCATCTGGCCAAATACAGGCCGGTGATAATTGGCACGCCGCCGCTAGGTATTGCTACGGAAGACAGCGACATCGACATTGCCTGCACCGCTCCTGACTTGGAAGAGTTTGGCAGTTTTGTCGAATCGGCATTTGGACACCTGAATGACTTTGCCTTCAGGTTTCTTCACGAAACGACCGAACCTGCCGCACTGGCGTCGTTTTTCAGCTCTGGCTGGCGGATCGAACTGTTTTGCCAGCGTCTGGATACTGAGGATCAGTGGGGGTTCGCCATTTCCGCGTGGAGCAACGACTATTGGCTATGGAGCCCAGGTTGCGGCCCGCAGTCCTGCGGCCAAAACGGCTCGGCTTCAAGACGGAACCCGCCTTCGCGAGGGCATTGCGTCTAGCAGGCGACCCCTATGAGGCGTTGCTTCTGTTGGAATCCGAATCGGACGAAGCGTTGCGCGAGATAACCAAGGGTGTCTCGTAACGCACCGAACGGCACAGGGGAAATTGGCAAGCGGTAGAGATCCAGCACTCACCCCACCACTTGCGGGCGGCTACCGAGGTGCCGGACCAGGAAGCGCTCCATGGCACGGGCCAGGCGACGCAACGCGCGATGGCCGCTGTTGTCGCTATGGCAGAAGGCGGCGAAGGGTCTCACCGTCACCCATCACGCAGCCATCGGCCTACCGGTAACGTGCCTGTCGAGTGCTTCGCGTGCCTGATCATCGAGATCGAACTCGATCGCGTGAGACTTCTCTGTCACACGCACGATGCGGCCGTCGACGTCGCCGAAACCGTCAAGCTTGAGCTGCACCTCATCGCCCATCGCAATCCCATCGAGCGCCGCAATCTCGGCGCCACCGGCCGAAAGATCCTTGATGAGGCACTCGCGCCACTGTCCATGGGCAAAGATCCGAGATGTCCGCTGGAGCGCGACCCGGTCGTGCGTGCGGCGATTGCTGGCGGCGGACTCCCGCAGGATCTGAGTTATCTCTGCCTGTAGTGCGATGAGCGACGAACTAACATCCTCGGCGTTGCGGCGAACCTCGTCCGCCAGCTGTCCGGACCGCTGAGTCGTGCCGGTGACCTGCCCCATACTCGAAGAAACCTGCTGGGTCCCCGTCGCCGCCCCCTGGGCGTTTTGCGCGATCTCTTGCGTCGACGTCGATTGCTCCTTCACCGCGCCGGCGATGTTGGCCGTGATCTCGCTCACTTCGTTGACCGTCTGGCCGATGCGCTTGATCGCCGATGCCGCCTCGCCCGTGGCGCCCTGTATGGCATCGATCTGTTGTCTAATCTGCTCCGTCGCTTTGCCGGTCTGATTGGCTAGGCTCTTCACCTCCGCGGCCACGACGGCGAAGCCCTTGCCGGCATCGCCAGCGCGCGCGGCCTCAATCGTGGCGTTCAGCGCCAAGAGGTTCGTCTGATCTGCGATCTCGTTGATCAGCGTGATGATCGCACCGATCTGCTTTGCGGCTTCGGTTAGGCTGTGAACCTTCTCGTTGGAGTGGTTGGCCTCGCCCACCGCATGCTCGGTGATCTCGGTCGACCGATCGACCTGATGGCCGATCTCGTCTATCCGACCCGACATTTCCTGGGCCGCGCCGGCAACAGTCTGCACGTTGGCGGTCGCCTTCTCTGCCGCTTCCGTCACCGCCGTGCTTTCCGAGCTGACCTGTTGAACGGCTTGGTTCATCTCGTCGGCCATCCCGCTCATGGTCCCGGCCTTCTCATGAATCGCGCCGACCGCCACCCGCACTTTCTGGTCGAGCGCATTCGACAAGGCCAACATCTCTTCCTTCAACACACGCTGGTGCTCTTCCGCCTCGCTCTCCCTCTGGGCCCTCATGTGATCCATCTCGATGGCGTTCCGCTTGAAGACGTCGATCGTGCGGGCCATGGCGCCGAGTTCGTCGCCGCGCTCCACGCCGATTACCTCGACATCGTTGTCGCCATCGGCCAGTCTCGTCATGGTCGTCGTCATCTGCAGGAGTGGTTTGGTGACGCGTCGGCCGATAAGAAGGCCAAGCAGCACCAACAGTAGACCACCAAATCCGCCAATCAGAAGGATGCGGTTGCTGACCGCGGCGCCGGCGGCAAGCTCGGCGTCGATGACGGTCGAGACCTCGAGCACGCCGCGAACATCACCCAGGTTCCAATCGTTCTTCGGCGTGTCCGCGCGGGTGTTGTGGCAGGTAACGCACACCTCCGCCACCATCCGGTCGGCGACCGCCACGCGGACGACCTCCTTGCCGTCATGGGTCTCCCGGCGGCTGTAGATCTCATCGGGATTGTCCACGAGGAAGTTCCAGGCGGACTCCTGGAAGTTGTCCAGGCTGCGCTCCGAGCGATTGGGGAAGGGAAACGGACTGAAGAGCTGCAGCGTGGTGTCCTCTTCCCTTAGCAGCTCGCTCATGTCGTGGATCACGGTTGCCGGCAAGGGTATCGAGCCGCTCTCCGACTTGTGGTTGAACGACGCGGACCCGCCGTTCCCCAAGACCTTCTTGATGACGTTCTTGGTGTAATAGCCGCGCAGTGTCTTGAACTGACCGACGATCTGCGTCGCATTGCGAATGGCGCTGTCCTGCGCGTTGCTCGCCAGCTCGGCGGGCAAAAACAGCCATAGCGCAAGCACGCTCAGGCCAAGCAGGATGGGAGCCGGCAGAATGAGCTGCCAAGCAATACTCACGTTTGGGAGTTTCATGATCACGATGTCAATTGCGTTAAGAAATAGGTCAGCAACGCGCCTTAATTGCGCAGTGTCGAACCATGCGGCAAATTGGTTAAAACACGCTGAACTCGCAAAACCCTCCCTACTAATGCAAAATTTCGGTTGTAGGGGATTGATACTCAGTCACAAATTCGCAGTTAAAGTGGCGGATTTCAGGAGAGCGTTCTCATAATGGCGCGTCGGTGCTGGCAAGAGTATCCAGCGGCCACTGTTCGCTGAGGCGCAGGCCGGGCAGAGCTTTCGGGCAGAACCTCAAGATTGGCAGGGGCCCGCCGTCGCAGCCGCGCCGCCATTCCACCATGTTGCCTCTCGGCCGCGCAGCTTGACGAGCGCGACCCGACCAACCGCGCTCAATCGGTCAGCTCCGCGCGGCCGCCGAGGTGCCGGGCGAGGAAGCGTTCCATGGCGCGGGCCAGGGTCATGCGGTTTTCCCATTTGCGGATCGCATGGCCTTCGTCGTCGAACACAATGTAATCGACGTCCAGGCCCTTCTCGCGCGCCGCCGCGACGACGCGATCGGAATGCTCGCGCACGACCCGCACGTCGTTGGCGCCCTGGGCAACGAGCATGGGCCGTTTGATCCGATCGATGAAGTTGATCGGCGAGCGGGCCGCCATGTCGGCCTTGTCTTCCGGATTGTCTATGTGCCCGACATAGAGGTGCCAGCGCGCCAATCCGTTCTTCCAATAGGCCGGGAAGGTCTCGAAGGCGGTCACCAGATCGGCCACGCCGACGATGTTGATGCCGGCGGCGAAGACATCCGGCGTGAAGGTCAGGCCGACCAGGGTTGCGTAGCCGCCATAGCTGCGGCCGTAGATGGCGATCTTCTCCGGATCGGCGATGCCCTGCTCGATCGCCCAGTTGACGCCGTCAATCAGATCCGTGTGCATCTTGCCGGCGAACTCTCTTTTGGCCGCCCGCATGAAGGCGCGGCCGTAGCCGGTGGAGCCGCGATAGTTTACCCGCAGCACCGCATAGCCACGGTTGGCGAAGAACTGATCCGTCGAGCTGTAGCCCCAGGAATCACGGGCGAAGGGCCCGCCATGCACGGCCAGCACCATGGGTAGGTTCTTGCCGTCGGTACCTTGCGGAATCGTGAGGTAGCCGTTGAGAGTCAAACCGTCCCGGGCCTCAAAGCGCACCGGCGTGACCGTCGAGAGGGCCCCGGCATGCTCGGCGATGCGCGGTGCCGCCAGCCTGTCCATCGCGCCGCTTTCCCGATCCAGGAGATAGAACAGCCTGCCGTGTCGGTCGCGCTCGACGGCCATTGTCATGGCCGACTTGCCCTGGTTCCAACTCATGAAGGAGAAGTCGAACGGCCCCTCCTGCCCAACCTTCTCGAGCACAGCTTCGATCGCCGGGTCGAAGACCTTGACCTTGAGGTAGTCCGGCATCGACCAAACGAGCAGCGGTTCGTAGGTGATCTCGTCCTCCCAGATGCCCTGGACATCGGCCCGCGGGTCTTCGTAGACGAGCGTCTCTTCTCCGGTCTTCAGGTCGAGTTTGATCATCACCTGCCGATCGCGGCCGCGGTTGGAGACGCCCCAGGCCCAGGTCGCACCGACTGGGGGATGGCCGTCGATCCAGAGCTCGTCCTCAACCGAGCCCGTGGCGATTGGCCGCCAGGCCTCCCCGTCTTTCACGTCCAGACTCCAGCTCCCGTCCGACAGCCGGCGCTGCACCGCGATTAGCTCCCCCGCCTGGTTTGTGTAGAAACGAAAGACGTCGCCGGGGTTCTGCGCGATCAGCTTTTCCTCGCCGCTCGCCAGATTTACCCAGTAGAGATCGAACTCGGAGCGGTCCCGACGGTTGTGCTTCAAGAGGTATTCCAGAGGGCGCGTGGGAAAGGCCTGCTGGAAGCGCACCTTGACGCCCTCGTGCGGCGTGACGTCGCGCACCGCCTGATCCGGATTCTCCGTATCGGCCAGCAGGAAGTGGTAGTTCTCGTCGCCGTCGTTGTCCCACCAGGCGGTGATGTGTCGGCTGTCGTAGGCCCAGTAAGCCCAGCGCACCGGCCGCTCCGCCGAGATTGTCGTGACTTCGCCGCCATCGAGATGGCGGAAGTGAACGGTCGGCTTGTCGTCGTTCAAGGCGATCCAAAGTAGTTTCTTGCCGTCGGGCGAGATCCTGTGGTCCCAACTTTCCTGTTGGGTGGAAAAAAAGGTCTCCGTCGGAATCAGCGGCGGCAGATTGGCGGCGACCAAGGTCGGATGGCTGGCCGGCTGAACCCGCGGGCTCTCCGCCAAGGCGGCAGACGCCAGCAGGCAGATCAGGCTGAGCCACAGGGCCAGCCATGAGTAGGCGAACGACGGGGGGGAGCGTCGGAGCATGGGGCACCTTTGCCGAGGACTGAGACGACGATGAGGAGCGCGGCGGTAGCATAGCGCCGATCCGGTCGGTTCTGAACCGCCGGCGAGGTGACATCTTCGTTGTTGGCGGCTAACGTCCCGCCCACGATTGTCGCAAGCCACGATCTGTGGCAGCCTCGATGAAGCGCAAGCCCGCCCCGGAGGACCGCCGCCATGCCGGCGATCGACTATCTGCTGCCCTTCATCGCGGCAACCGCGGTCTTTGCCTACATGCCTGGGCCGGCGATGCTCTACACCGCCGCTCAAACCTTGGCCCGCGGGCGCGCGGCCGGCTTCATGGCGGCGCTGGGCATTCACATCGGCGGCTATGTGCACGTGCTGGCGGCGACGCTCGGTCTCTCAGCCGCGTTGCGCTACGTGCCCGAGCTCTATCTGGCGGTGAAGCTGGCCGGCGCGGCCTATCTGGTCTGGCTCGGCATCCGCATTATGCTGCAAAAGCGCGAGACGGCAGCCCTGCCGCAGATCGGCGCCAAGAGCGCCAAACGGGCACTGATCGAGAGCATGATCGTCGAGGTGCTGAACCCCAAGGTCGCCATGTTCTTCATCGCCTTCCTGCCGCAGTTCGTCGACCCGGCGGCGGCCCTGCCGATCTGGGCACAATTCCTGATCCTGGGCACCATCGTGAACCTGGCCTTCTCTTCGGCCGATATCATGGTCGTGGTGCTGGCGTCCCAGATCGTTCGGCGAGCCCGAAGCTCGGGCCTCGGCGAGCGCATCGCCCGCCTGCTCGGCGGCACCCTGCTGATCGGCCTCGGCGCCCGCATGGCCCTGGCCCGGGATTAGCCTGCCGTCGCGCTGACAGCCCCTACCCGCACCGCAGTTTCCCGAACCCTGTCGGATCGGTTCGCCGGCCGACTGGCGGGGCGATTAACTATTGCGTCAAAGGAAATCCGAGCCTTTCGGGAGAAAAATAAAATTTTAGATATAATTGATGATAATAAGTCTAGAATAAAACAAACAATTTGTTTCGATGATTTCACAAATTACAAAAAATTAATAGAATATTTACTCTGGAACGATAAGCTGCGCATTACATGAGATTAGAAGCTCCAGAACATAGTTAAAATTCGCGAGATGCATCGTCACATGGCCGAGCCCGCGTACAACGGGACTGAAAAAGCAAGGAAAGCCGGACCTCCAGGCTGCAGCAGGCTTGCGCGCACTTGGCGGACCTTCCTGGACGACCGCCGAGGTTCGATCTTGCCCTTGGCCCTCGGCTTGATCGTCGCGGCGGTGGGCGCGGCGACGATCGGCGTCGACTATGCCCGGGCGGTGGCGACGCGCCAATTTCTGGCCACGGCCGCCGATGCCGCGGCGCTCGCCGCAGTCTCGCGCCTGCCCGATCACGACGCGGTCCGCAAGACCGCCATTGCCTATGTTCAGAAAAACCTGAGCGACGCCAGGTTCGGCACGGCCCTGGTCCCTGGCGACGTGGAGATCGGCGATTGGGACGCCATCAACGGGATCTTCGTGCCGATCGACGAAGGCGATCCCAGCGCGGTTGGCTCGGCGGTGCGGGTCACGACCCGCATGGCGAAGACCAACGGCAATTCCCTTTCGACGCTCTTCGCCGGGGCCTTCGGCATCGACACCATGGACCTCTCGGTAACCGCGGTCGCCGGCCGCGGCGGACCGCCCTGCGTGGTCGCACTCGATTCGACAACGGCCGGTGCCATGCATCTTGGCGGATCGGCCGAGGTCCAGGCCCTTGGCTGCGGCGTGCAGGTGAACTCGACCGCCTCGGCCGCTATGGAAGTCACTGGCAGCGCCTCGCTGGAGGCGTCTGAGATCTGCGTCGGCGGCACCGCTGCCGTGAAGGCCGGCAACAGCGTGCAGCCCAATCCCAAGGACTTCTGTCCTGCCCAAGTCGACCCCATGAGCGGCCTAACGCCGCCCGAGGTCGGCGCCTGCGACCCCGGCAAGGGCGGCACATACGAAGACTCGCATGAAACGCTCGATCCAGGTGTCTATTGCGGCGGTCTCAGTATCGAGGGCCAATCGGACATCACGCTTACGCCAGGCACTTACATCATCAAGGACGGCCCCTTCCGCCTCAGCGGCGCCTCTTCGATCCAGGGCAAGAACGTCACCATCTTCCTTACTGGTGCGGATGCCTTGATATCGTTCAAAGGGGGCTCGACGATCAACCTGACTGCACCGGTCGTCGGCGACTTCACGGGAATTCTCTTCTATCAGGATCCGGCCTACGGCGGCACGCACGATTGGAGGGGCAAGTCCACCACCGATCTGCGCGGCGTGATCTATTTTCCCGAAGGCAAGCTGATTTCGAACAGCAAGACTGCCATCACGCCGGAAGGCTCCTGTACGGTATTGATCGCCAAGACGCTCTCGTTCTCCACAAACGGCGGCGCCACCATCGATATCCGGAAGTCGAACTGCCGCAGCGCCCTGCCGGGTCCCTACAACCGCGGCATCGTGCTGCTGCAATAGTCCCGGCGCGTGCCTAGAGCCAAAACAACCGACCCCGTGACCGAGGAGCAGGTGCCCGCCGCCCGCTCCTCGAAGCGTTCCGCTTTAGCCACCTGGTTTCGACGGCAACATGGCGCCCAGGGCGGGAACCGGGAAGGCTGGCGGCGCGTAAAGACGATCCTGTTGGGCATCGTTCTCCTGGCCGGCGGCCTGACCGCCATTTACCTTTCGATCCTGCTGCAGGGCCGCACCAACGACATGAGCCGCTACGTCCGGGTGGACGTCTGGGCGGTTCAGCAGGCCGAGTACGAGGTGCAGCAGTTCCGCGCCACCTTCGCGCGTCACGTGGCTGGAGACGCCGGCGTCAAGATCGAGGCCGTGCGGGATCGCCTGGCGCGGGCGCGCAGCACGATACCGCTTTTGCAGCGTGGACCCGATTATCAGGAGTTCCGCCTGCTGGTCGATATCGACGGGGCAGCGCAGGGCGCCTCGGCCGCGCTTGCCGAGGTCGATCGCGCGCTCGGCGATCGGAGTGACTTCCGCGACGATTTGGTAACGCTGCGGCGCGTCGAGACCCTGCTCGCGGAACCGGCCGCAACCCTAAGGCAGCTGGCCGTCGACCTGGCTCACGTCCGGCTCGAGCTGCAGGATGGCGATCTGGAAAACGTGCGCCTGCTAACCGGCGTGAACCGCTGGATGCTGATCGGCTTCTTCATTGTCACCGTCGTCTTCGTCGGCTTCCTAATCGCCGAAATGCGCAGCGCGCGGCGGGCCGAGCGCGCCGCGACTGCAAGCGAGAAGAAGACCCGCTATGTCGCCGAGCACGATATCCTGACCGATCTGCCGAACCGCATGCTGTTCGGCCGGCAGCTACGCGACGCCATCGACCGAGAGAGCGAGCTCGGCGGTGAAGTCGCACTGCACCTGCTCGATCTAGACGGCTTCAAGGACCTCAACGACAGCTTCGGCCACGACGTCGGAGACCAGCTGCTGGTCGCCGTGGCAGAGCGGTTGGGCGGCTTGCTGGAATCGGACCACCTGCTGGTCCGCCTCAGCGGTGACGAGTTCGCTGTCATCCAGGATTGCGCGAGCGACAGCTGGGACGCCGTGGCGCAGGACCTGCTCGCCGCCTTCGAGCGTCCCTTCGACCTGAATGACCACCATGTGCAGCTCTCGACCAGCATCGGCGTCGCCCGCTTCCCGCGCGACGGTGGGACCTTCGAGGATCTGCTCAAGGCCGCCGACCTCGCCCTCAACGCCGCAAAGACGCAGCGCGGCTGCATTGTCGCATTCCATGCCGAACTGATGGCCGAGCTGCAAAACCGCAAGCAGCTCGAAGCAGACTTGCGGCAGGCGCTGGCCGGAAACCAGCTTGAACTCTTCTATCAGCCGCAGGTGACCCTCGAGGATGGCCACTTCAGTGGCGCCGAGGCGTTGATCCGCTGGCGGCATTCGAGCCTCGGCTGGATCAGCCCTACTGATTTCATCCCGATCGCCGAGGAATCCGGTCTCATCCTGCCCCTCGGCCGATGGGTCCTAGAAACTGCCTGCCGCGATGCCCTCGGCTGGACCGGGGCAGCCGCCGAGGCCGTCGTCGCGGTCAACGTCTCGCCTTCGCAGTTCGCCCACGAAGACATCGTCGGGCAGGTCCGCTCCGTGCTGGCCCAGACCGGGCTGCCGCCGCAGCGGCTGGAGCTGGAAATCACCGAAGGCATTCTGATGCGCGACGAGGAGGCGGCGATCGAGACGCTCGGCGCGCTGCACAGCCTCGGCGTGAAGCTGGCCATCGACGACTTCGGCACCGGCTATTCCAGCCTCAGCTATCTGAAGCGCTTCAAGGTGGACAAGCTGAAGATCGATCGTGCCTTTGTCCGCGACATCGAGAGCGACCGAAACGATCGGAAAATCGTCCGTGCGATCGTCGAGCTGGCAAACGGCCTCGGCATGCAGACCATTGCCGAGGGCATCGAAACCGTCGAGCAGTGGGAGCTGCTAAGAAGCCTGCATTGCGAGGAAGGCCAAGGCTTCCTCTTCTCCCGCCCCCTGGCAGAAGCGGACTTCCACGCGGCGACCCGTGACTGGTGCCTGTCGCGGCCGGCGACCGCCGTACTGGCGGCGGCGTCATAGCGGCTTGACGCAACTTTCTCTGTTGCGGTCAGCAGGCTAGCAGACTGAAATACCTTGATGTTTCGGCTTGTTCCGGGCGCCAATTGGGCACGTAGTCCAGAGGATTTAACACTTCTTTAGCGGGCCAGGTAGATAGTTGAGACGAGCACAAACGAAGCGCCGTGGCTCGCCTTGGGCCCGAAAGGTCTCCATGAGCTCTGACCCGCTCGACATCCCGAACGAGCTGCCGGCTGACCGCCAGCCGCCGCCAGCTGCGCCTTTGGAGGCCTCCGCCGGGCGAGATCCGGCACACCCGGATCAATTCCGCTCTCGCGCCTGGACCGCCGGCCATCCCATCAATCTGCGAATGAGCGTTCCCTTTGGTTTCGGCCGCTTCTACCTGACCATCGTCGCGGGACGGGAACGACGCAGCGCCTCCCGTCGCCGGGCGGAGCGCCGGCTCCATCCGATCGCGACTCTGGGTAACATCGCCCTTTGCGCCGGCTGCGGCGTCATTGTCGGGCTCGCGGTTCTCGCCCTGATACAGCTCGCCTTGACCTTCGTCCTGCAGCAGACCGGGAGCCTGGTCATAACCCCATGATCGTGCCCACGGACGCTGCCATGGTCGCCCCGCGACCGAGAACGCCGGTCGGCCGCCTTGCGGCGACCGGCAAAATGCGGCGCAGTGGCGGCCGATCCCCTTGGCGCGGCCTATGGCGTGACAGGAGCGGCGCCAGCGCCCTGGAATTCGCCTTCATCATGCCGGTTCTGCTGCTCTTCGTCGGCGGCATTATTCAGTTCGGCGCGGTCTTCTTTGTGGAGAGCAACATGGCGAACGTCGCACGGGACGCGGCGCGGCGCATTTCCACCGGCCAGTACGACGAACTGCAGGCCGAAACCTTCGCGCGCGACCGGTTGGCCTATTGGGGCGCCACCTTCAACGTCGACGCCCAGCTTCTGCCGGACCCGGTCAATCCGACCGAGACGGAAATCACCGTGGAGATCAGCGTGCCCTTGGCGGACGCCGCCATTATCGATCTCTTGGGACTGTTCAATTCGGGAACCCTGCGCGCGCGCGCCGTCATGCATCAGGAATGAGCCGCGCAACCCGAAAGGCGGGGCAGCGCGCCGCGCTCGACGTCTTCAACGGATGAGGCGCGGTTGTTCCGCTATTCGAGGTCACCGGCTTCGGCGGTCGTGGTTGCTGTCAGCTCGGTCCAGGCGCCCAGCAGCTGATCTCCGAGGGAACTCAGCAGGCCCTCGGTCTCCGCCGCAGATGGCACGGCTGCCACCTCACCGGGTCGCAGCGAAATGCGGACCGGTATGCCGCGCCGGCTGGCTAGCGCGTCCTCGATCGCCGGCCAGTTAAGCAGGTCCGCGGCCTCGCCGGCGGCAGCGACCAGCCGCTCGCGCACCTCGGGCACCGACTCGGGCTCGAACGCCCCGGCCTCCTCGATCTGGCTGGCTTGCTCGAGGCTCGGATGCGCCTCCAGGTAGAGGGCGCCCTGGACCTCCTGGATCTTCACCGGCTCGTCGATAACCCGCACGGCCGTACCCTTGGCGACCATCGGATAGAGCGCCCGGATGTCCTCAGGATAGAGCCGGATGCAGCCTCGGCTGACCCGGCGGCCGATGCCGTAGGGCTCGTTGGTGCCATGGACCAGATAGGCCGGCCAGCCAAGGTAGAGTGCCCGGTCGCCGAGTGGGTTCTCAGGGCCCGGCGGCACCGAGCGGGGCAGACTTGGATCCTCGCGGCGCGCCGAGGCCGGCGGATGCCAGGTCGGGTCCTCGCGCTTGCGCACGACCTTGGTCGTGCCGAGCGGCGTGTCCGCGCCCTCGCGCCCGACGCCGATCGGAAAGCTCACCGGCCCGCCGGGGTCGTCGAAGTAGTAGAGCCGCTGCTCTGCAAGGTTGATGACGATCCCCTCCTGCTCGCCCGGTGGCAGCAGGTGGGCGGTCGGCAGGACCACCTCCGTGCCTTCCCCGGGCAGCCAGGGATCGATGTCGGGATTGGCCGCGGCGAGCTCGACATAGCCGAGGTCGTGGCTACGCGCCAACTCGATCAGCGTGTCCTCGTGGGTCGCCGCGATCACCTGCTGGCGGCCGATGATGTTGGCGCCCTCCGGATGCACGACCGGCGGCTGCGCCGGCTGGCCGAACCCAGCGCACGCGCCGAGCAACAGAAAGCCCAGGACCGGAAGGCTTCTTGGCATCAAATGACCCATGCTTCCCCTCTGCAGTCTCGACCGGTGCTCCCCGGTGCTCTAGGGACGGATCTCGATCGGCGTGCCGTCCTCGACGAAGGACCAGATCTCGTCCATCTCGGCGTTGGTGACGGCGATACAGCCTTCGGTCCAATCCCACTTGGCGTGATCCGAGCCTATTACGTCCAAGCCGTTCGGCAGGCCGTGGATCATGATGTTGCCGCCCGGCGACACGCCGCGCGCCTGCGCCCGCGCCAGATCAGTGGCGCTGGGATAGGACACGTGGATCGAGCGGTAGAACTCGCTTTCCGAATTGCGCCAATCGAGCACATAGCGCCCTTCCGGCGTGCGGCCGTCGCCCTGATACTGCTTCTGCCCCAGCGGGTTGAAGCCGAGCGCCACGCGGTAGGAGCGCAACACCTCGCCGGCGCGCAGCAGCAGCAGGCGGCGCTCGCCCTTCAGCACGACCACCTGGTCGGCCTTGGCGCTGCGCGCCGTAGCGACGTCCGACCACGCCTCGCCGGGGACGGCCGCAACGGCCGTGGCCAATGCCACGGCCAGCGCCAGTATAGGGAAACGGAACGCGACGCACGGCGCCTTGCGATGTCCTGCCACGCCGCGCCCCACGGCTGATTTACTTGTTAAGCGACGAGCGGAAGACCCTCTCCGCTCTCTCACTAGCCTCCGCCGCCTCTTCACGCGCAGCGCGCGCCTCGGCTTCGGCGGCTTCCGCACGGGCCGCTGCCGCCTGCGCGGCCGCCGCGGCAGCGGCAGCAGCACGTTGCGACTCGGCCGCGCTGGCCCTGGAGGCTTCGACCTCCGCCCGCAAGGCGTTCAAATCCTCGTTGCTGGCGCAGCCGCTCAGGATGAGCACCGCCAGTCCTGCAGCAAGCGCGCCTGCGACTTTTCGAGTGTGAATCACGGTCAAATCCCCCCATCACATGATTAACCCAGTATCCCCGCGCGGTCCAGCCCGGGCCGGCACTACGACCGGCCCGGGCTAATCCCTGCGAGGCCGCCACATTAGGGGGCACGGCAAAGTGCTTCAACAGACTGGCTTGTGACAACTTTGGGCGCCACTAACCCCTGCCCCGGTAGGGGGAAACACCGGGGTCCGGGATCCAGACCTCGGCCGGCGGCGCGGCGGTCTGCCAAAAGACGTCGATCGGGATACCGCCGCGCGGGTACCAAAAGCCGGCGATCCGCAGCCAGCGCGGTGCGACCTCGTGCACGACGCGACGGCCGATCATGACCGTGCAATCCTCGTGAAAGGCGCCGTGGTTGCGGAAGGACTGCAGGAACAGCTTGAGGGACTTGGATTCCAGGAGCCACTGATCCGGCAGATAGTCAATCACCAGCAAGGCGAAATCGGGTTGCCCCGTAACCGGGCAGAGCGAGGTGAATTCCGGACAGGTGAAGCGCACGGCATAGTCGGTGTCGGCCTGGCCGTTCGCGACGCGCTCCAGCACAGCCTCCTCCGGCGAGGCCGGAAACGAGACGTCCTTGCCGAGTTGCGACAGATCCCCAAAGCGGTCCGCCATGACCGTCATCCTCACTTGTAGGCAGAGCCGACAGCGCCCCTGAAGCTGCCCTGAACCTGCCGCGCGCCGAGCAAAGGCGCAACAGCCTCACATCACATTTGCTTGATCGTTGAGGTTGGTTGGAGTCGGGCAATGGCGACTCCGGTGCCCGATTTCAGGCGGCGCCGCCGATCATGTCGCGGAATTCGTCGATGAACATCATGACGGCGGCCTGGGAGAGGTTGGCGAATTCCACAGCGACGACGTGACGCTGGTGATCGACGCGCACCACGCGGCCTTCGAAATCAAACCGCTGCGGGCGCTCGACCTGGCCCAGGCTACCGGAAACCCTGCCGTCGGGATGGTATTCGTCGGTTTCGTCCGGCTCGACCTGGATGGCCAGGCCGCCCAGCGACCAGTTGGCGGAGCGGCGGTTGCGGCCGTTCATCGCAACGACCAGCTCCGGCCGGTCGAAGCGGTGGTTGCGTCATCTCGAATACTTCTGGACGTAAACCACGGGTCGCACGTTCCCCCAAGACGGCCCAAAGGCTCACCGACCATGGTAACGAGCCAATGGTTAATAAAATAATCTCAAAGTCAAATCGAGTCGGGCGAGCCAAAACATTCGATTGGCCCACCCCTTTGGCCCGACCTCCCGGCCAGAGGCGAGGCGGCATCGTAGGGGCTCCAACGACGCATCAAACGCTTACGCGAAGGCTCGCTTTCCCCTAGAGTCTGCGAGCCATGCCCGAACGACTCATCTACGACGATCGCCAGATCCGCCGCATCCTAAGCGAGGTGCGGACCATCGCCATGGTCGGCGCCAGCCCGACCTGGAACCGGCCCAGCTACTTCGCCATGAAGTATCTGCAAGCCAAAGGCTATCGTATGATCCCGGTCAATCCCAGGGCGGCGGGACAGGACATTCTCGGCGAGCGGGTTTACGCCAGCTTGGCCGAGGTGCCGCACCGCATCGACATGGTGCAGATCTTTCGCAACTCGGAGGCCGCGGGGCCGATCACGGACGAGGTCCTGGCGGTGGCCGAGGACAAGGGAATCCGGGTGCTCTGGATGCAGCTCGGCGTGCGCAACGACGAGGCGGCGGCCAAGGCGGAAGCAGCCGGCCTGGAGGTGGTCATGGACCGCTGCCCCAAGATCGAGTTCGGCCGCCTCAACAGTGAGCTCAGCTGGGGCGGCTTCAACTCGGGGGTCATCTCCAGCAGGCGCGCGAGGCTGAGGTTCGGATGACGGACGACGACAAGGGCGACAAGCAAAAGGGCTTCGGTTTCGAGACCCGGATGATCCACGCCGGGACCCAGCCGGAGCCGGTGACTGGCGCGCGCCAAACGCCGATCTTCCAGAACGCCTCCTACGTGTTCCACGACGCCGACCACGCCGCCTCGCTCTACAATCTGCAGACCTTCGGCTTCATCTATTCGCGGCTGACCAACCCGACCGTCTCCGCGCTGGAGGAGCGCATCGCCAGCCTGGAGGGCGGGCGCGGTGCCACCTGCTGCGCCTCGGGCCACGCGGCGCAGCTACTGACCTTCTTCAGCTTTATGGAGCCGGGCGACGAGTTTCTAGCCTCCACAAGACTTTATGGCGGCTCCATCACCCAATTTGGCAAGACCTTTAAGAAGTTCGACTGGCACGGCCGCTTCGTCGACGTGGACGATCTGGCGGCGGTCCGCGCGGCCCTGACGCCCAAGTGCAAGGCGATCTTCGTGGAGAGCCTGGCCAATCCGGGCGGCGTAGTGAGCGACCTGGAGGCCTTGGCCGAGATCGCCCACGAGGCCGGCATCCTGCTGATCGTCGACAACACCATGGCGACCCCCTTCCTCTGCCGGCCTTTCGAATGGGGCGCCGATCTGGTGGTGCATTCGACCACCAAGTTCCTCTCTGGCAACGGCACCAGCATCGGCGGCTGCGTGGTCGACAGCGGTACCTTCGACTGGGCGCAGAATGAGAAATATGCCGGCCTGACCGAGCCGGAGCCGGCCTACCACGGCATCAGCTTCTACGAGACCTTCGGTGATCTCGCCTTCACCAACTACGCCCATGCGGTCAGCCTGCGCGACCTGGGGCCGTCCATGGCGCCGATGAATGCCTTCCTCACCCTGCTCGGGACCGAGACCCTGGCGCTGCGCCTGGAACGACACTGCGCCAACGCCGAGCGGGTCGCGGCCTTCCTGGCCGAGCACGAGCTGGTCGACTGGGTCTCCTTCGCCGGCCTGCCGGCGAGCCCCTACCACGAGCTGGCCAAGAAGTACCTAGGCGGCCGCTTCGGCTCGGTCTTCACCTTCGGCGTCAAGGGCGGTCCAGGGGGCGGCTACGAGATGGGCATGAAACTGGTGGAGAGCTGCGAGCTGCTGAGCCACCTGGCCAACATCGGGGACAGCCGATCGCTGGTGCTGCATCCCGCCTCGACCACTCACCGCCAGCTGACCGACGAGCAGCGCAACGCCGCCGGCGCGGGCGACGAGGTAGTGCGCATCTCGGTCGGCCTGGAGACCGCCGACGACATCATCGCCGACCTCGACCAGGCTCTGCAGAGGGCCGCCGGCGGCGTTAGCAAAGCGGCGGAGTAGGCTTGCGCCTTCTGCTTGTGTTAGTGAGGCCCATTTGTACAGTTCTATTATGAATAATTTCTGATCTCGATTTCCGATAGATTTCTGTTGGTTATTGAATTTCTCGGCTAAATCCCTAGTTAAAAGCTGCAAAAATATAGCCTTGGTCCGGCATGCGTAGCATCACGACGGCCACAGTCGATAGGCTCTGGCAGCGGGGGAGCAGAGGTGAGCAAAACCTTCGACAATCTGGCCCAGCTGGCGCGGGGCTACGCCCAGTTTCAGTCGACCACCTACCCAGAGAACCGGGCGCTCTATCAGGAGCTGTTCGAGCGCGGCCAGGCGCCCGAGACCATGGTCATCGCCTGCTGCGACTCGCGGGCCGACCCGGCGATGATCTTCGATGCCCGGCCGGGCGAGCTCTTCGTGGTGCGCAACGTCGCCAACCTGGTGCCGCCTTACGAGCCGCACGGCGACTACCACGGCACCAGCGCGGCCTTGGAGTTCGCCGTCACCGGGCTCGCGGTGCGCAACATCGTGGTCCTGGGGCATGCCAAGTGCGGCGGCATCAAGGCCTTACTCGAAGACACCTTCGATCCGGCGGCGGCCGGCGCCTTCATCGGCAAGTGGATGGGCATCATGAAGGTGGCGCGCGGCGAGGTGCTGGCGCAGACCCGCGGCCAGTCCAGCGCCGAACGCCAGCGGGCCCTGGAGCTGGCCTCGATCGTCACCTCGCTGGACAACCTCATGACCTTCCCCTTCGTCCAGGACGCCGTCGAGGTCGGACGCCTTCACCTGCACGGCGCCTACTTCAGCATCGCCAGTGGCGAGCTCACGGTTTATCGGCCGGAGAGCGGCGACTTCGTGCCTTTCGCCGAAGTGGTGCCGCCCCCTCCTGCCAGCGGGGACGGCCAGGCTTGACCTGCCCGTCGACAGCACTTAGCTGTCAGCGACGACGGATCCCCCAACGAAGGTATTGCGAGCGGTGACAACGCCCTGGCGCGCGCGGCTGGCCGAGTTGGTTCGGCACCCGCGCTTCGAGCACAGCATCATCGCCCTCATCGCCGTCAACGCGGTGATTCTCGGGCTCGAGACCGCGCCGGAGGTCATGGCCAGCGCCGGCGCTTTCCTGACGACCCTCGATCGCATCATCCTCGCGGTCTTCGTGGTCGAGCTGGCGCTGCGCATGGCGGCCTTCGGCTGGCGCTTCTTCCGCGATCCCTGGAGCGTTTTCGACCTGACTGTCGTGGCCATCGCACTTATGCCCGCGGCCGGCCCCTTCGCGGTGTTACGCGCCCTGCGGGCCCTGCGCGCGCTGCGCCTGATCTCCGCCGCACCGCGCATGCGCCGGGTGGTGCAGGCGCTTTTGACGGCGATCCCGGGGCTCGGCTCGATCATCGCCCTGCTCGGCCTGCTGTTCTACGTCGCCGGCGTGATCGCCACCAAGCTGTTCGGCGGCGCCTTCCCGGATTGGTTCGGCAGCCTGCCGCACAGCCTCTACTCCCTGTTCCAGATCATGACCCTGGAAAGCTGGTCGATGGGTATCGTGCGTCCGGTGATGGAGGTCTTCCCCTACGCCTGGATGTTCTTCGTGCCCTTCATCCTGCTCACCACCTTCGTCATGCTGAACCTCTTCATCGCGGTGATCGTCAACGCCATGCAGAGCCAGCACCAGGAGGAGCAGGACCAGGCGGTGGCGGAAATCGCCGGCGAAGCGCACAGCGAGCGCGAGGCAATCCTGGCCGAGCTGCGCGGCCTGGGCGCCGAGATCCGGGCGTTGCGTGAACTGCAGGAGAGAGGCCGGCCGGTCACTGCGGATATCGACACCGGCGCCTAGGCGGCTTCAGCGGACAATGCAGCTGGCGCTTCGGGCTATAGCGCGAGGAGACGGCGCAAGGCGGCCTGACAGGATTTCCGGTCGGTCGGCGACAGCACGCCGATCTGACGCGAGATCAGGCGGTTGTCGAGACTGAAGCCCTTCCAGCGAACGACCGACTCAACGGACAGGCCGGTACTGCCCAGCCGCTGGATGGGCGTATCGTTGGCCCAGTGAGTCGCAAGTCCGCGCGTAATCATGGCCAGGACGGAAAAACCGGTGTCCTGACTCGTTCTTTGCCGCGAGAGGACGAGAGCCGGGCGTGGCTTGGCGCGCGCTATCGATGAACGGAAAGGGAACGACGACAACGCTCCAGGCGTCACAAATCGTCATAGGCCTCCGCATCCTCGGCAAGCGACCATTCAGTCAGCATGGACTCCAAGTTGCGCAGGTATTCAACGTCGAGCGGGCTCGCCTTTCTGACCAGAACCGCATTGTCCTTGATCTCGTAAACGAGGCTGTCGCCGGGGCCGACTGCCAAGGCCTCGCGCACGGCCTTCGGAATCGTGGTCTGCGCCTTGGAAGTCAAACGGCTAATCGCGTCAGGCAAGTGATTTCCTCCTTTCTGCAAGAAAGTAAGGAATCCTTCTCGCATTGTAAGTAAGGAACAGTTAGCACAAGCCGCCCGGCAATCCGTCGTCGAGGCTCCCATCTGAGCCTTTAGGTAGACCCGCCAGGGTTGCCGACTCGACAAAGTATCGCCTTTTGGAAGGGGTAGCTCGCGCGGGCCGAGCCGCGCCCCTCCAGCGTCTGCTGAGATCCACGATGCCGCCGAGCAATCGCCAAGCCGGCAGTCGCTACGTCGGTCTGCGGAAGCCGTGCTATTGCGCCATCGAGCGCCAACAAACGACAAATCGTTCGAAGGCGGTCAAATAGTACTGATTTCTGCAAATAGTTTATATGCACTATGGCAAACCTCCTGTTTTCTTTATCCAAATTTTCATTCTTGTAGTCGATATAGATTAGGGCCTGTTGAGATTCATCTTGAATTGATGATGGCGGCGGCGAGATGGATGCAGGCGGCGAAGCTCTGGTCGGTTTTGTCGGCGCGCAGGGCGATGCGTTTGAAT
>Ga0209458_1000117_pt1 | contig 42847 bp, 42 predicted proteins | sample WorMetLIZAISLAND_FD_187411 | JGI IMG/M metagenome (GOLD analysis project Ga0209458, IMG submission 187411) | Marine gutless worms symbiont microbial communities from Max Planck institute for Marine Microbiology, Germany - Inanidrilus manae... ...
AAGCGAAGGCGTTCTTCCATCACCGAACTCTCTTTCCACGGCATCAACACCTCCTGCCTGCAAAAACAGGCCGAAAGTGTTACCCATGTGTCCGGTACGAAATGTCACCTATGTCTCGGGCCGCTCAGCACGATGACGATGCCTTCGCCTAGACTCTGGTCGCTTCGCGCGAAATCAAGTGGTCAGGGCCGAAGCCGTTGCTGTGACACGCTTCGAGACGGCCGCTTGCGCGGCCTCCTCAGGGTGAGGTCCTTCTTGGTTGCTCCTCATCCTGAGGAGCGTCCGTGAGGACGCGTCTCGAAGGATGAAGGCCAAGGATCAAGCCGCTTCCGACAAAACCTGACATACGCTAGGCAAGTTCGGCGCGCGACAGCGCGCCGAGCTCGTCGAGCAGATGGACATTCGCGGCGATCGCCTTTTCGAACACACCCAGGTGCATCGACTCGTTGGGGCCGTGGATGCCGCTGGCCGGGTCGAGCACGCCGTTGAGGATCAGCGGCAGGTGGCCGTAGCGGCGGCCGAACAGGGCCACGAACGGGATCGAGCCGCCGATGCCGACGTGCAGCAACGGCCGGCCCCAGGCCTTGGTGTAGGCCCGGTCGGCGGCGGCGAAGGCCGGGCCTTGCGGGGTGTAGAGCCAGGCATCGGCGGCGCCCGGGTGCTCGCTGACCGTCACCTTGACCCCGCCCGGCGGGTCGCGCTGCAGTTCGTCGCTGATCAACTGCCTGACCTCCTCGCGGGTCTGGCCCGGGGCGATGCGGATCGACAGGGTTGCCGCGGCGCTGGCACGCAGGGCGTTCTTGCGCCTATCCGGCGTCGGCAGCGTGGTCGACAGCACCGTCAGCGCCGACTGCCGCCAGGCCCATTCCGCCAGGCTGCGGCCCCGTTCCGGCAGCGCCGTGACGCCGTCGACTAGGCCGGCGCCGGCGCGCACGACCTCGGCGTCGAGCGGCACGTCGCGCGCGCCCTGGCGCCAGGCTTCGGGCACGTCCATGCGGCCGAGCGCGAAGCGGCCGTCGTCGTCGACGAGGCGGGCCAACAGCTTGACCAATGCTGTCGATACGTCCGGGACGACGTTGCCCCACAGGCCGGAGTGCACGTCGGCCTTGAGCGCCTCGACCTCGACGTCGAGGCGCATGGCGCCGCGCAGCGACACGGTCAGGCCGGGAATCTCGGTCGACGGGTTGTCGCAGTCGGTCAGCACCATCACATCGGCTTCGAACGCGTCGGGGTGCGCGTCCATGTAGCGTTCCAGGTTGGGCGAGCCGATCTCCTCTTCGCCCTCGATCAGCAGCTTGACGTTGCACGGCAACGTGCCGGCGACCGCCAGCCAGGCCTCGATCGCGGCCAGGTGGCTGAGCCAGCCGCCCATGTCGTCGCCGGAGCCGCGGGCGTAGAGCCGGCCGTCCTTCAACGTCGCCTCGTGCGGCGGCGTGTCCCAGGGCTCGCCCTTCACCGGCTGCAGGTCGAGATGGCCGTAGATCAGCACGCAGGGCTTGTCGGCGCCGGCGTCGAGGCGCTCGGCAGCGACGCAGGGCAGGGCGTCGTCAAGCTCGAGCACCCTGGCGCGGGCGAAGCCCAGGGCTTCGAGGTCGTCGCGGATCGTCGCCGCCAGCCGGCGCACGTCGTCGAAGTGGTCCTGGTCGCAGGAGATCGCCGGATGGCGCAGGTAGCCGGTCAGCCGCTCGATGGTGTGGTCGAGCTGCGCGCGGGCATGGAGGTGGACGGCGTCGGCCTGTTTGTCGGTCATCGGCGGGGTTCCTTGTCGTACGCGGTGAGCGCGGGGTCGATCACGGCCCAGGCCACCATCGAGGCGCGCCAGGCCCTGGTAGGCCGGTTCGACCAGGGTCGCGTCGTCGAGGCTGCCGGCCTTGAGGTAGACCCGGTCGGGGTGGGCGGCGGATGAGGTGTAGATCGGCGAGCCGCAATCGGCGCAGAAGTGCCGGGTCAGCGCCTGGCCGCTGTCGGCTTGGCTGGTGTAGCCCTTCGGTGCGCCGGCGGTGACGTGGAACGCCGCCGCGGCGACGGGCAGGCTGATGTTGAAGGCGCTGCCGGTACAGCGGCGGCAGTCGCTGCAGTGGCAATAGGCGGCAGCACCGGGTGCGGTATCGCAGACATAGCGCACGGCGCTGCAGAGACAGCCGCCGGTGACTTTCTCAACCATGCTATCGTCCTCTCGCCAGCGGATAAGGAAGCGGGACATGTCGCCAACCGTCGAGACGTCGACGCCACCGAACACGCCGACGCCCATCGGACCATACAGCCACATCGCCAAGGTCGGTACCGCCGTCACCATCGGCGCGATCGGCGGTGTCGATCCGGCGACCGGCGAGCTGGCCGGGCCCGATGTGTATGCCCAGACGCGGCAGATCCTGCAATCGTTCGAGGTCATGCTGCGTTCTGCTGGCTCCGACCTGGACCACATCGTGCACATCAACGTGTTTCTGGCCGAGATGGCCGAGTTCGAGCGGATGAACGAGGCTTATGTCGAGGTGATGGGCGACCGGCGGCCGGCGCGCACGGTGATCGGTGTGCGCGAGCTGCCCAAGCCGGGTTTCCGGCTGACCATGAACCTGACCGCGGTAACCGCCGGTTAGGCCGCGCCGGCGTTGCAGGCACACGGGAACCGGTAATGTCGCGCTACCTGGCGTTCGTCGTCTGCGTGCTGCTGGCGCTGGTCGCGGCCTCAGGCGTCATATGGCTGTCGCCGTGGTTCGCCCTGCCGCTGGCACTGTTCGGCAGCCTCGGCCTGCTCGGCGCGTGGGATCTGTTGCAGCGCGAGCACAGCCTGCTGCGCAACTACCCGCTGTTGGGCCACATGCGCTGGGCCTTCGAGGGCATCCGCCCGGAGATCCGCCAGTACCTGATCGAGAGCGACCGCGACGAGGTGCCGTTCAGCCGCGAGCAGCGCTCGATCGTCTACCAGCGGGCCAAGAACGAGCTCGACAAGCGGCCGTTCGGCACCCGCCAGGACGTCTATGCGCCGGGCTTCAGCTGGCTCAACCACTCGGCCGCGCCGCGCACCTGTGCCGACAGCGACTTCCGCGTGCGCATCGGCGGGCCCGACTGCGCGCAGCCCTATGACGCCTCGCTGTACAACATCTCGGCCATGAGCTTCGGTGCGCTCAGCGGCAACGCCATCCGGGCCCTGAACCGGGGGGCGAAGCTTGGCGGCTTCGCCCACGACACCGGCGAAGGCGGGATCAGCCGCCACCACCGCGAGCCCGGCGGCGATCTGATCTGGGAGCTCGGCTCCGGCTATTTCGGCTGCCGCGACGATGATGGCAACTTCGACCCGGACCGGTTCCGCGCGCAGGCGGCCGATCCTCAGGTGAAGATGATCGAGATCAAGCTGTCACAGGGCGCCAAGCCGGGCCACGGTGGGGTGCTGCCGGCGGCCAAGATCACGCCCGAGATTGCCGAGGCCCGGGGCATTCCCATGGGTCGCGACTGCATCTCGCCGCCGGCCCATCGCGCCTTCTCGACGCCGCTGGAGCTGATAGCTTTCATCGCCCGCCTGCGCACGCTGTCCGACGGCAAGCCGGTCGGCTTCAAGCTCTGCGTCGGTCACCCGTGGCAGGTCATGGCACTGGCCAAGGCGATGCTGGAGAGCGGCACGGCGCCGGACTTCATCGTCGTTGACGGCAAGGAAGGCGGCACCGGCGCGGCCCCGCTGGAGTTCTCCAACCATGTTGGCACGCCGCTGGTCGAAGGGCTGGTGCTGCTGCGCAACGTGCTGATCGGCACCGGCCTGCGCGCGCGCATCCGCCTCGGCGCCGGCGGCAAGCTGGTCAGCGGCTACGACCTGGCCTGGGCCCTGGCGTTGGGCGCCGACTGGTGCAACTCGGCCCGCGGCTTCATGTTTGCCGTCGGCTGCATCCAGGCCCAGAGCTGCCACACCAACCATTGCCCTGTCGGCGTCGCTACCCAGGATCCCTGGCGCCAGCGCGCCCTGGCGGTCGGCGACAAGGCGCAACGGGTCGCCAACTTCCACCGCAACACCCTGCACGCGCTGGGCGAGCTGACGGGTGCGGCCGGCCTCGAGCATCCGCGCGACCTGAGCCCGCAGCACCTGCGGGTGCGCCAGCGCGACGGCGACGTCGTCGCCGGCGACGTCGCCTACCCGGCGCTGCAGCCGGGCGAGCTCTTGAGCGGCACGCTCGATGCCGCCTACGCCCGGGCGTGGCAGCAGGCCCGGCCCGACAGCTTCGCCCCGGCCGACTGAAGCCGCTGCGGTTCTCGCTGCCGTTGCCGGCGCGGCAGGCAGTCCATAGACTTCAAGGATCGCTATCGCCGGACGGGAGGCACCGTCATGGCCCGACACCGTTTCTTCATCGTACCGCTTGCAATCACCTTGGCCCTGCTCTTTGGCGGTGTCGCCTGGGCCGGCGCCGAGGACGGGCGGGAGCGCTATCTGAAGCTGTGCTCCAAGTGCCACGGCAAGATCACCGAGCAGCGTACGTCCGACCGCTGGTCCGGTCTGCGCCAGCCGGCCGTGGTGATGATCATCGGTCCGAACCTGAGCGGTATCGTCGGCCGCCCCGCGGGACAGGTCGCCGGCTACCGCTACTCCAAGGCGTTCAGGGCGGCAGCGCCCGAGCTGATCTGGGACGAGGCCACGCTCGACCGTTGGATTGCCGATTCCAAGGCCATGATGCCGGGCACCTTCATGCTGCTTAAGGTGCCGGATGCCGCCGACCGCCGGGCCGTGATCGATTACCTGATAACCTACGCACGCTACCAGCCGCAGTAGGGGCGGGTTTTAGGCCCGCCCCCACGCAACCGGCTATGGCCGCGCTCAGGCGCGGGCGACGTAGCCGTAGGTGGCGTTGTCGCGCAAGCCGCCGGCTTCCGCGTACTGGCGCTTGATCTCGGTGATCGTGTCGCCCTCCATTGGTTCAAGCTCTGCGCGCAGATTGAGGTTGTACACACGGGCCGAGTTGAAGCCGAAGATGGCGTTCTTCACCAGCCCATCGGCCGGGCCCAAGGGGTCGAAGCCGTGCTTCTGCTGCATGTCCTCGGGGATCTCCAGCCGGCGCAGGGCTTCGATCTGCCATTGCGGTGAGCCGTACCACATGGAGTCCGTGCCCCAGACCACGCGATCGACGCCCATGCCCTTGATGAAGGTGCCGAGCATCGCCGCCGCGAAGGGCGGGTTGGCGGTCGCCGCGGTGGCGAAGCTGGTGCCCAGTTCGGCGTAGACGTTGTCGACGCCGTACTCCTCGGGGATGCGCGCCAAGTGGCTCGACCATTTGATCTCGCCGGTGGCCTCGAACTCGGACAGGGCCAAGTCGGGCTGCTCCAGGAACGGCCGCAGGCAGCCGTGGTAGATCACGAAGTTGATCTGCGGCCAGTCCTTCGCCGCCTTGCCGATGTCCCAATGGGTGTTGTACTGCCAGACCCCTTCCCAGCTCTTCTCGTAGTCCGCCGGCATCAGCCCCTTGTGGATGCAGATCGTGGTGATGCCCGCGTCGACGATCTTCTCGTAGAACGGATACATCAGCGCTTCGTCGTCCAGGCGCCAGGGATACTTGGTTGCCGGCGACAGCGGATCGCCGATGGTGTAGGCCTTCCAGGAATCGGGCCGCATGTTCTCCAGCGCATTGTCGACCTGCTCCAGCCAGCCCTGCTGTCTGGGCGTGATGACGAAATGGCCGAGCATGCGCCGGCTGCCGGCTACGCCATTGATCATGTCGACGGCCTGCCGGATCTGCTCGTTGGGCAGCAGCCACCAGTTGGGATCGTCGAACGGTGCACCGCTCAGCAACGCCACCTTGGTGTCGGAGTTGAGGAAGATCTGCTGCACATAGTTCTCGAACTTGTAGTAGGCGAGGTCGAGCTTCTCCTTGGCCAGATCGGGGTTCCAGTTTTCGGCCGCGAACAAGCCCAGGCCCAGCAGGCCCTCCTGTTCGAAGTCGTCGTGCACGAAGTGAGTCTGGTCGTCGAAGATGAACTGATTGCGCAGTGCGTCGGCGCGCGCCTGCGCCATCTCCGGCGTTGCCGCCTCGGCCCGGCTGACCTCGAACACCGGCCCAAAGACCTCGTTCATCGCCAGGAAGGCGGCGGCCATCCCGGCCGCGGTGCCCAGGAAGCGTCGGCGGTCCAGGCCCTGCTTTCCGCCCAGTTCGTCTGCCAGCTCCTTGATCCGGCCCTCGACCTGACGCTGCTGCGGCGATTGCGGCAGCGGGTTGAATTCGCCGTTGGAGACCATCTGCGTGGGCACCGGCGAGCGGAAGGCGCTGCGCTGCGCCGGCCGCATGCGTTTCAATTCGTCGTCGGAAAAGAAATGTGGCATGACGTCACCCTGTCCTGCTGGTTATCGGTTGGTACGCGATACGCTACGCAGACAGAGCGTACCGGCCGGCCAGGATGCTCGCGGGGGGCGGCCGGGCGGCCGCAGGGGTCAAGTGTGCTTCAGTGTCTGAAGCGTGGCAATGGCCGCGGTGGCCGCGGCGCGAGCGGGTTCAGTCGCGCGGCAGCTGGTGCTTGAGCACCTTGCCCGTCGCGTTGTGCGGCAGCTCGTACTCGAAGCGCACGTCCTTGGGCACCTTGTAGCGGGCCAGGTTGTCGCGGCAGTGGTCGATGATGGCGCCTTCGTCCAGGTTGGCGCCGGGCTTGAGCACGACGTAGGCACGGCCGACTTCGCCCCACTTGTCGTGGGGGATACCGATGACCGCGTTCTCCAGCACCCCGTCGAGCTGATAGATCACGTTCTCGACCTCAACCGGATAGACGTTCTCGCCGCCGGAGATGAATATGTCCTTCCAGCGGTCGACGATGTAGTAGTAGCCGTCCTCGTCCATGCGGGCGGCATCGCCGGTATGGAAGAAGCCGTCCTCGGTGAAGACTTCCTTGTTCGCCTCCGACCGGTTCCAGTAGCCGGGCATGACGTTGGGGCCGCGGATCAGCAGTTCGCCGGTTTCGCCCGGCGCCACCGGCCGGCCGTCCTCGTCGACGATCTTCAGGTCCGAGTACATCGCCGGCAGGCCCGACGAGCCGACCTTGGCCAGGGCCTGCTCGCCGCTGAGGATCAGCCCCAGCGGCCCGGTCTCGGTCATCCCCCAACCCTGCTGCAGGGTCAGACCGACGGCCCCGAAATCCTTGATCAGCTGCAGTGGCGCCGCCGCGCCGCCGACGCCCAGGCAGACCAGGTTGGAGAAGTCCGTGCTGGCGAACGCCGGCTCCTGCGCCAGCATCAGGAAGTTGGTCGGCACCCCCAGGGCGTGGGTGACGTTGATCTCCTTGTCCGACAACAGGAACAGGAACTGGCCCGGGTCGAAGCTGCGCATCACCACATTGCCGCCGCCGACGTGGAACGTGGGGTTGGCGTAGACGTTGAGGCCGCCGGTGTGGAACGTGGGCAAGAACACCAGGTTGTTGGAGTTCACCGTCAGCGCCACCGACATGGTGCAGTGCACCGCATTGAACAGACACATCTGATAGGTGATCTGTGCGCCCTTGGGCCGGCCGGTGGTGCCCGAGGTGTACATGATGGTCCAGGTGTCGGTGAGCAGCGGCCGCACCACCGGCAGATCACCTGCCGCCGTGGCGATGCCGGCCTCGTAGTCGCTGTCGCCGCCGTTGGCCATGCTCTTCACGTGCGGAATGGCGCACAGCCGGCCGACCTCGGCCGCCTCGGCGGCAAACTCGGTGCTGTAGAACAGGACCTTCGGCGAGGAATCGTTGCAGATGAACTCCAGCTTCGGCACCGCCAGGCGCCAGTTCAGCGGCAGGAAGATGGCGCCGGCGCGCTGGCAGGCGAACTGGATCTCGAACACGTCGGAATCGTTGTGGCACAGCACGGCGACGCGGTCGCCTGGGGCCACCCCAAGCTGATGCACCAGATGGAGGGCCAGCCGGGTGATGCGGACATCGAACTGGGCATAGCTGTAGTGCCGGCCGGAGGCGACGTCATGCACCGCCTCCCGGCCCGGCGCAAACTCCGCGTGATGGCCGATCCAGTCGGCGGCAAAGGTCATGGCGGCGTCCTCCCGGCTTCGCCTCGCTTCTTGTTGCCGGCAGTCTAGCGTGCCGGTGCCGGGCAGATCACTCCCAACCGAGCTCCTTGGCGTAGCGCTTCATGGCGATGAGCCATTCCTCGGTGTTGTTCGTGATGTTCGCCTGGGTGACGCCGCCTTCGACGACGAACAGCTGTTCCAGGATCATGTCGCCGTCTTCGTTGACGTAGGCCTTGCCGAACACCCAGTCGAGGTTCCATTCGTTGATGATCTTCAGCTTTGCATCGTGCGACAGGTCGCTGCGTTCGAAGCTGGCGCGGAACTGGCCCCATTCGCAGCCGCTGCCTTCGCAATTGTAGAACAGCACGGCGAAGCTCAGGCCGTCGTACTCGGCGTTGACCATGGGATCACCCTGGTCGTCCGTCGTCTCCTCCAGGTCGCTGGCGCCCTGGTCGCTCAGCGCCTTGACCATGTGGTCGGTCGTGAGCTGGCGGACCACTGCGCTCTTCTTCACGTTCACCGCCTGTGCCGGCAGCGCGCCCAACATCAGGGCCATGAGCCCCAAGACGATGGCTTGGCGGTAGTGCATGGTGTCTCGATCCTCTCTGCTGCGGCGACCGTCGTGCGGCCGCAGGTCCGTTCAGGTCCTATGCCTGCGCCAGGTCAGCTTCCGGTGCCGTCCGGCTACCAGCCGATGGCCTCGGCGAAGTCCTCGACCAGTTCGACTCAAAGGTCGGCGTTGCGCCCGAGATTGGCCTGAGTGACGCCGTCGCGGGCGTAGATCGCATGCTCGAGCACCATGTAGCCGCCGTCACTGACGTAGGCCTTGCCGAACACCCATTCGCGGTTCCACTTGCCCATCAGCTTGCGGGCCTCTGCCGGATCAATCTCGTCGTCCTGGAACTCGACACGGAACTGCACCTTCTGGCATTCGTCCTCCTCGCAGTCGTAGAACAGCACATCGAAGGAAATGCCATCCGTCTCGGCTTCGATCTGCGGGTCGCCGTGGGAATCCGTCGAGGTGGCGAATTTACGTGCCCCGGCCGCGTGCAGCGCGGTGACCACGGCGTCGGCCGTGACCAGCCGCATGGCATCATCAGTGGCGCCGGCGTCTCGCGGCCATAGCGCCATCGGTCCGCCGGCCAGCAGCAGCACGGCCAGTAGAGTTGCAAGGGGTGTTTTCATCGCCAGGCCTCCCTCCGCATGGCGGCGTTTGCCGCAGGGCGGAAGCGGCATACGCAAACAGAACAGCACGGGCCAGCCCTCCGGCCCGCAGAAGACGGCCACCCGGATGCTGGCCGGGCGGGTATCTCCGCTGGCAAGTTTGGCCGCTGCATGGGGCCGCAGCAAGACCGCGCTGTGGCGGATCTGCGGCGGTGGCGTCAGGCGGCGTCGCTGGCTCGGCCCGACGGCAGCAGGAGCTGAACCGCGTTCTCGACGATGCGGTGACCGTTCTCCGCGTCCATCGACAGGATCGACTCGGGATGGAACTGGACCGCGGCAATCGGCAGGCGGCGGTGTTGCACCGCCATCACCACGCCGTCCTGATTGCGGGCCACGACCTCTAGCTCGTCCGGCATGGCCTCGGCCACGGCATAGAGCGAATGATAGGCGCCGACCCGGCAGGGCGACGCGATGCCGGCGAACAGGCCGCTGCCGTCATGGCTCAATTGCCAGTATTTGCCGTGCCGCGGGTGCTCGAACACCGCTAGGGTCCCGCCGAAGGCCTCGACGATGCCCTGCAGCCCGAGGCAGACGCCGAACTGCGGGATGCCCAGATCGGCGACCCGGCGGACCAGCGCCGGCACCCCGAAATCGGCCGGCCGTCCGGGACCCGGCGAGTGGATCACCAGGTCGGGCCCCTCGGCCAGCGCCGCATCCAGGCTGGCATTGTGCCGGAAGGTGCGCACCTCGGCCCCGGTCTGGCGGAAGTAGTCGGCCAGGGTGTGGACGAAGGAATCCTCGTTGTCGACCATGACGATGCGCACACCGGCGAACGGCGCCGGTGCGGCGACGGGGGCGGCGACCGCGGCGGGCTTGGCCGACAGGCTGTCCAGGGCGCGGAAGAACGCCGTCGCCTTGAGCTCGCATTCGCGGTGCTCTTCCGCTGGATCGGAGTCGTAGACCAGAGTGGCGCCGGTGCGGTAGTCGGCATGGCCGTCGCGCAGGTGCACGGTGCGGATGGTGATCCCGGTATTGACGCTGCCGTCGAAGCTCAAGGCGCCGATGGCGCCGCCGTACCAACGCCGCGGCGACAGCTCGACCTGCTCGATGATCTCCACCGCCTTGCGCTTGGGCGCGCCGGTCAGGGTCACCGCCCACATGTGCGAGAGGAAGGCGTCCAGGCCGTCGAAACCGGCCCGCAGCCGGCCCTCGACATGGTCGACGGTGTGGAACAGCCCGGCGTAGCGCTCGATCTGCCGCCGCGACAGCAGCTTGACCGTGCCCGGTTCGCAGATCCGCGCCTTGTCGTTGCGGTCGACGTCGGTGCACATGGTCAGTTCGACCTCGTCCTTCTCGGAGAAGAACAACGCCTTGATCCGTTCGGCATCCTCCATGGCGTTGGCGCCGCGCCGGGCGGTGCCGGAAATCGGTGACGACTCTACCCGCGTGCCTTCGACCCGCACGAACATCTCCGGCGAGGCGCCGATCAGCTGCTCGTCGCCGAACTGCAGGAAGAACTCGTAGGGGCTCGGGTTGATCCGCTGCATCAGACGGAACAGCGCCGACGGCGCACCGGTATAGGCGGCGGTATACTTCTGGCTCAGCACCACCTCGAAGATGTCGCCGGCGTGCATGCGCTGGCGCGCCGCCTCGACCTTGGCCATATAGTCCTCGGGCCGGTGGTCAGAGCTGATCTCGCCGACACCAGCGGCGCCGGGACCCGGCGCCGGGATCGCCGCGAAGGCCTCGTCGGACAGGCCGACGGTGGTCAGGTCGCGGCGGGTGAATTCGTACTCGTAGGCGAAGGCCTGCTCTAGCCGGCGGTCGAGCACCAGCAGCCGGTCGGGCAGGAAGAGGTGCACGAGCTTGTCCTCGCCGGTGCGGTCCTGGTGCAACGGCATCGGATCGAACTGGAAGATCAGGTCGTAGCCGAAGGCGCCATAGAGGCCGAGGAAGCTGTCCTTGAAGCCGAGGAAGTCCTGCATCAGGGCGCGGATCGGGGTGAACGCCGAGGGTTGCCGGCTGCGCTCTTCCTCGGCGAAGCCGCCTTCCGTTTCCGCCACCTCCAGGGCCAGGCGCTCGGGTGCCTGGCTGACCACGGTGATCGCCGGGTCGGCCGACAGCACCGGGGCCAGCATCGCCAGGATCGGCACGCCGCGCGGGTTCAGCGCCTCGACGGTGATGTCGCGGTCGCGGGCGATCAGCTCCAGCGGCGGATCGACGAAGCCGAACTCCCAGCGCGAGTAGCGGTCCTGGTCCTCGACGCCGGAGGAGAAGTAGCCGCCGCGCCGGCGGTCGAGCGAATCGACCAGGAAATCGATACCGCGGTCGAAGTCGATGGGCCGGTCGGTGCGGTGGATCAGCACGCCGGAAGGGGAAACGAAGGAATAGTTGGCGCCGTTGTGCTCGGACATCTCCAGGTCCTTTCTGCCTTGCTGCCAGGCGCGCGCCGCGGGGCGCCAACGCATGGTCAAGTCACTGATTTAACTGGGATATTCAGTCTTGGGGTGCGGCCAGGGGCCGGCGGACGCAAGGCAGCGTCACCATCGAAAGGCGATGAACTTCGGCGGGTGCCGGTCAGCGATGTCAGGCGTGCCCTTCATGGTCGCGGACGCTAGCATGCGCCCCGGATGCCGTCCAGCGCGAACCAGACGTAGGCGGCCAGCACGCGCAGGGATGCCGGAGCGATGACAGACGAGCCGCTGAAGGCGAGCTACGAGGCGACGCCCTACATCAGCCTGCCGGTGCCGCTCTCGCACCCGGACCACCTGTGCGTGCTGGCCCGCCTGCATGGTCTCGATCCGGCAGCGCCGGCCGCGGCGCGGGTGCTGGAGCTGGGCTGCGCCGCCGGCGGCAACCTGCTGCCGATGGCGGCAGCGATGCCGGACGCGAGCTTCGTCGGCGTCGACCTGTCGCCGCGCCAGGTGGCTGACGGCCAGGCAGCCGCGGCGGACCTGGCACTGGCCAATGTCGAGCTGCAGGCCGGCGATGTGACTGCGTTGACCGCCGCCGAAACTGGCCGCTTCGACTACATCATCGCGCACGGGCTCTATTCCTGGGTGCCGCCGGCGGTGCAGGCGAAGCTGCTGCCGCTGCTGGCCGGGCTCATGAACCCGCACGGCGTCGCCTATGTCAGCTACAACTGCTTTCCCGGCTGGCACCAGCGCCAGGTGGTGCGCGCCTTGATGCGCCACCAGGCCGGCGGGCCGGCCGAGCCGACCGAACAGGTGCGTCAGGCGCGCGCCATACTCGACGTTTTGTCGGCGACCTACGAGCGCGACGATGCCTATGCCAGACTGCTGCGCGAAGAGCGTGACAAGGTGGCGGCGCTCGATGACGCCTTTCTGCTGCACGACCTGCTGGAGGTGGAGAACCACCCCGTCTATTTCAGCGAGTTCGCCCGACGCGCCGGTGCCGCCGGTCTGCAATACCTGACCGAGGCCAACATCGCCGCGACCCGGCCGGCATCGTTCGGCGCCCAGGCCCGCCAGATCCTCGAGGCACAGGGCGACGTGCTGCAGCGCGAGCAGCTGATCGACTTCTGGCTGAACCGCAGCTTCCGCGAGAGCCTGCTGGTGGCCGATCGCCTGGCGCCACAACCGGCGTTGCTGCCGGCAGCCGTGCGCGAGCTATGGCTGGCCTCGCCGCTGCAGCCCGATCCGGATGCCGATGGCACCGGCAAGGCGGGTGAACGTTTCTTCCGCGCCCCCGATGGCGGTCGCTGCGGCCTGACCGATCCGGGCGCGCAGCGGGCGCTGGAGGCCCTGGGCCGGGCCTGGCCGGCCAGCCTGGCCTTTGCCGACGTTGCCGAACTGGCCGGCACCACCGAGCTGGCGCAATCGCTGGCGCTGGACCTGTTCTTGCGCAACTGGCTGGAGCTGCGGCCGCGGGCCGACGACTTCGTGCTGACGCCGGGTCCACGGCCGGTGGCGTCCGCCGTCGCCCGCTGGCAACTGCGCCGCGGCGACCGCGTCACCAGTTTTCGCCACCGGGCGGTGCGGATCGATGAACCGGTGGCCCACCAACTGCTGCCGCGCCTCGACGGCCGCCACGACCGCGCCGCACTGGCGGCCGGGCTGGCCCGCCAACAAGAGGCCGGATTGCTGCCGGCCGGCACCGGCGAGCCGGAAGCGGCGCTCGATCGCGCGCTGGCGCTGCTCGCCCGTCACGCGTTGCTGGCGGGGTGAGCAGGTGCGGGTTCCGCGTTAGACTCGGGCGTCGTTTGTTGGAGGAGCGGACAGACGTGAACAGCAACGTCGAGAGCCATGTGGACTGGCCGCGGGCGGCCTACGATGCCTTGCGCGACTGGCGGGTGCGCCAGGTGGCGTACGTGCCGGATGCCGGCCATGCCCGGCTGATCGAGCTGTGCGCGGCCGACGCCGACATGGTGATGGTGCCGCTGAGCACGGAAGAAGAAGGCATTGCCCTGCTGGCCGGGGCCTGGCTGGGCGGCGACGCCGGCGTGCTGTTGATGCAGTCCTCGGGCGTCGGCAATTGCATCAACATGCTGTCGCTGGCCCGCAGCTGCCGCTTCCCGCTGCTGACCCTGGTGACCATGCGCGGCGAATATGGCGAGTTCAATCCCTGGCAGGTGCCGATGGGCCAGTTGACGCCGCGGGTGTTGGCGGACGCTGACAGCCTGGTGTTCCGGGCCGACGATCCCGCCACCATCGGGGAGACGGTGCAGGCCGCCGCGCGCATGGCGTTCGAGGGCCCGACCCAGGCGGCGGTGCTGATCGCCCAGGCGGTGATCGGCGCCAAGAGCTTCGCTCGTTAGCGCCGGCATGGAGGAGCGGCTGATGACGGAACGGGGCGACATGTTGGACGCCGGCCGTGCCGCGGACTATCCGCTGCGGCGCCGGGAGGTGGTGGCACGGCTGCTGGAGAACCGTGGCGATTTGCTGGTCGTCGCCGGCCTCGGCGCCCCGGCCTGGGACTGTACCGCCGCCGGCGATCGTCCGCTGAACTTCCCGCTCTGGGGCGCCATGGGCGGGGCGGCCGTGATGGGCCTCGGACTTGCCATTGCGCAGCCGGAACGACGTGTCCTGGTGATCACGGGGGACGGCGAAATGCTCATGGGATTGGGCACGTTGGCCACCATAGGCGTCCAAAAACCGCCAAATCTGGCCATCGTCGTTTGCGACAACGAGCGCTACGGCGAGACCGGGATGCAATTGACGGCGACCGCCGGGACCATCGACCTGCCGGCCATGGCGGCCGCAGCCGGATTTGTCGAAACGGAAACGATCCGGAGCGAGAACGAATTTGGCGACGTCGTCCCACGGGTGCACACGGCATCGGGGCCGCTGTTCTACAGCATCAAGGTCCGGGCGGAGGACCTGCCGCTGGTGATGCCGCCCAAGGACGGCGTGACCCTGAAAGACCGCTTCCGTGTCGCCCTGCTTGGCGCCGAAAAGGCCCTCTAGACGGCACAACCGCTGCCTTCATGTGGCCTTCCGGGCGCTGCCGATGCGCGAATTCGGGCCGATTCATCTTTAGGTCATAAGTGGCGGCATACTGTTCGCCTGCGTTGAGCGGTGACGCAGAAGCGTGCCGCAACAGACCGGGGAAGCGAACATGCCAGAGACGGAGCGGTTCAACTACGACGCCGCCCTGCAACGCCTTATGGAACTGCGCTTCAAGGCCCGCGAGACCGGCCAGCCCCTGGGCGAGGAAGCCTGCCGACTGGAACGGCAGATCTATGCCCACGTGCTGGCTGCGCATGACGACAGCGAGCCAACAGAGGGCAACGTCGCGCCGATCGACGCGGCGGCCTGAGGGCATCGGACCCCGGCGGCGCGTCCCGGCGGCGCGCCGCACTTTGAGGTCTCGACAGCGATGACCGCCTGGTCCGCCGGACCGGGTTACGGCGCTATTCGCCGACGTGCATCAGCTGGCCACCGACGCGGGCCTGGCGCAGCGCGATCAGAAAAATCCCGACACCGGCCGCGAAGTAGAGCGCGTTGATGGCGAACGCGGAGACGAGCAGGTCGTAGCGGACCACGCCGTCCAGCAGGACCGCCCGCATGCCTTCGAAGACATAGGCGGAGGGCAGGCACCAGGCCAGCGGTTGCAGCCACTCGGGCAGGGTGGCGATGGGATAGTAGATGCCCGAGACCGGGGCCAGGGCGAACACCGAGACCCAGGCGAGGCTTTCCGCCCCGAGGCCGAAGCGCAGGATCATGCCGCTGGTCATCAGGCCGATCGCCCAGCCCATGATCGCCAGATTGAGGAACAGCGCAGCCAGGGCGAGGCCGAGGTCGTAGACGGAGAAGCCGAAGAACAGGATCGCCAGCGCGGTCGCCGGCACCACACCGATGAGCGTGCGCGCCAGGCTCATCACCGTCAGCGAGGCGATGAACTCGCCCGGCCTGAGCGGACTGGCGAACAGGTGCGCCAGGTTGCGCGACCACATCTCTTCCAGGAACGAGATCGACACGCCCAGCTGGCTGCGGAACAGCACGTCCCACAGCAGCACGCCCGAGAGCAGCACACCGAAACCTTGCGCCAGATAGGACGACTGGGTGTAGAAGAACTGGGTGATGAAGCCCCACAGGATCATCTGCACCGTCGGCCAGTAGGCCATCTCAAGGATTCGCGGCCACGAGCCGCGCAGCAGGTAGAGGTAGCGCAGGCTCATCGCCGCCACCCGCCCGGGCGAGAAGCGTGGATTGCGCTGGGCCGGCGGCTCCAGCCGCGGCCGCGGCTCCGCCACGTTCACGACGCACGCTCCAGTGCGCCGTCGTCGCTGCCACGCGCAATGTCGAGGAAGACCTCTTCCATCGTCTGTCGACCGTAGGCGGCGAGCAGCGCCGCAGGCGTGCCACGGTCGATGATGCGGCCGCGCCGCATCATCAGCACGTCGTCGCACATGCGCTCGACCTCCTGCATGTTGTGCGAGGACAACAGGATCGCCGCCCCCGTCTCCTGCTGGTAGCGGCTCAGGTAGCGACGGACCCAGTCGGCGGTGTCCGGGTCGAGCGAGGCCGTCGGCTCATCCAGCAGCAGGATGTCCGGTGCGTTGATCAACGCCTTGGCCAGCGCCACCCGCGTCTTCTGCCCGGCCGACAACGTCCCGGTACGCCGTTTCAGGAGACCTTCGAAGTCGAGGTCGCGGGCCAGCGCCTGCACCCGGTCCGCCGGCCGGCGCAGACCATAGAGGCGGGCGTAGACGGTCAGGTTCTGACGTACCGTGAGCCGATGCGGCAGGTCGACGTAAGGCGAGGAGAAGTTTGCACGCTGCAGCACGTTGAAGCGGTCGCGCAGCATGTCCCGGCCGAGAACTTCGATACGGCCTGCGGTGGGCAGCACCAGGCCCAGCAGCATGCCGATGGTCGTGGTCTTACCGGCGCCGTTGCCGCCCAGCAGGCCGGTGACGGCGCCGGCCCGCACGGTGAAGTCGATGGCGTCGACGGCCAGCACGTCGCCGAAACGCTTGCTCAGCCCGTCCACCCGGATCACCTGTTCCGCCATGCGGCGGAATATGGGGCTTCACCGGCGGCGATGCCAGCGGCCGGCGTCGCCAGACGGCATGCCGGGCGTGCCCGCCTTGGCCCTCTCTGGCATCGCTGCTAACGTCGGCACCGGATCGCCAATGGGGAGCGTGAAGCCGATGAGTCGTGTGCCGGCGTTGTTGCTGTTGCTGTCTGGCGTCTTGCTGCTGAGCGCCTGCGATCCCGCCGCCGAGCTCTCGCCGGGCTGGCTCGAACGGGACTGGCGTGACCTGGACGCGCACGACCGCACCTTCTACCAGACCGATCCCACCTGCTGTCCCGGCACCGGCGCGGGTCCCTGACGGCGCGTCGCTGCGCCGGCGCTTGTGGTCAACCGTCGAGCGGGACGCCGATCGCCAGACCAGTGAGCACCATGTCGACGTTCCGGCCGTCACTGGCCAGTGGCATGTTCACGGCCTCGGCCGGTACATCGTGGTGCTTGGGGAAATCCAGCAGGCCGGCGGTGCGCACGACGTCGCGACTGTCGACCACCTGGTTGTAGGTCTGCAGAAAGCGGTCGAGCACGGCGCCTTCGTATACGTCTTCGAACCACAGCCCGCTGGAATCGTGGCCGACCGCTTCCGTCAGGTGCGTGCCGACGAGGCGCCAGCGGAAGCGGCGCGGCTCTCCCTGGACGTCGACGAGCAGGACGTGGGCGAGCCACGCGCGCATCTCCATCGGGTCGAGGTCGCGACGCCCGGGCAGCGTGCCGCCGGCGGATTTGGCGCGCCAGTAGTCGACCAGGCCGCGCAGCGGCGCGCTGCGCGGTTGCGGATCGGTCTGCGGCAGCATGGCGTTTTCCTGCAGGGCGCCCATGCCACGGTGTTTGAGCGCTGCGCTCATCGCCGGTGCGGTCTCAACCTGCGGTTCTGGCTGGCAGGCCCTGGCCCGGCGGGCGGCATCAGTCGGCCGCCTCCATGGCCTCGCGGCGGGCGGTCAGTGCATCCAGCATGCTCTCGACCACGCCGCGATCGAGGTCGCGGGTGATAAACACCAGGCGCGAACGACGGTCCGCGCTCGGCCAGGCGGGCAGCTGCACCGGCGGATGGAACATATGCTGCACGCCGTGCACGACCACCGGGGTCTCGCTCTCCTCGACGTTCAGCAGGCCCTTGATCCGCAGCAGATCTTCGCCGCGGTAGGTGGTCAGCAGCTCGAGCCAGGTCGCCACCTGCTGCCAGGGCAGCGGTTCGTCGATGTGGACGCAGAACGAGCGGATCCGCTCGTCGTGCCGGTTGACGTCATGGTGGTGGTGCGCGTGGTCGTGTTCGTCGTGCGCGTGCTGCGGCGCACCGGCGTCGGCATAGGCCTCTTCGCGCAACCAGCGTTGCACGTCGTGGCTCTTGCTGTCGGGGTCGTAGAGACCGCAGTTGAACAGCAAGGCCGGGTCGATCTCACCGAGAACCGCCCGGTGTTGGGAGGCCGCCGGGTTCAACGCCGCCAGCCGTCCGGCCAGCGCCTCCAGGTCCACAGCGCTGGCCAGGTCGACCTTGGTCAGCACGATGCGGTCGGCGACCGCGGCCTGCTTCACCGACTCGTACTGCGCGTCCATGGTGCCAGCGCCGGCCACGCCGTCCACCGTTGCAATGACGCCGTCCAGGCGGTAGCGGCCCGCCAGCATCGGATCGGCCATCAGCGTGTGCAGGATCGGCGCCGGGTCGGCCAGCCCGGTGGTCTCGATCACCACCCGTTCGAACTCCGGCACCTCATCCTTGGCCCGGCGGACATAAAGATCGCGCAGGGTATCGACCAGGTCGCCCTTGATGGTGCAGCACAGGCAGCCGGAACTCATCAGCACGACGTCATCGTCGGCCTGCTCGACCAGCGTGTGGTCGATGCCGATCTCGCCGAACTCGTTGATCACCACGGCGGTGCGCGCCATGCCGGGATGCTTCAGCAGGCGATTGAGCAGTGTGGTCTTGCCGCTGCCCAGGAAGCCGGTGATCACCGATACCGGCAGCAGTGCGCCGGCGGTTTCGTTCATGTCGTTTGCCGCCCCTGGCTGTCTTCGCTTCCCCGGAACGGCAGCATTAGCATCCAGCCGAGGTTGCTGCAAACCGGGTCCCGGTAGGCCTCCAGACCGATGCGCATGCCGCTGTGGCCATCGGCCGGCTGAGCCCTGTAGGAGCCGAACAGATGGTCCCACCAGGTCAGGTTGAAGCCATAGTTGGAATTGGTCTCTTCCGGCCGCACCGAATGGTGCACGCGATGGAAGTCCGGCGTCACCAGCACGCGGCGCAGTCCGCGGTCCAGCGTCGCGGGCAGCCGCAGGTTGCCGTGGTTGAACATGGCCAGGCCGTTCAGCAACACCTCGAACAGCAACACCGCGACCGCCGCCGGTCCGAGCAGCATGACGGCGGCGATCTTGATCAGCATCGACAGGACAATCTCGACCGGGTGGAAGCGCAGGGCGGTCGAGACGTCAAAATCGAGGTCGGCGTGGTGCATCTTGTGCAGGCGCCAGAACAGCGGCACGGCATGGAACAGCCGGTGTTGCCAGTAGATCAGCGCATCGAAGGCGAGCACCGCGAGGATCAGCTCGAGCCAGCCAGGCCAGGCCAGCTGGTTGAACAGGCCCCAGCCGCGTTCGGCCGCCAGGCTCGCGGCACCGACTGCCAGCAGCGGAAACAGCAGCCGCAGCACCGCGGTGTCGATGACGACGATGGCGAAGTTTGCCGGCCAGCGGCGCAATCGCGGCTGGCTCGGCCGCCGCCGCGGCCATAGCCGTTCGGCCACCGCGACCAGCAGCAGAATGCCGGCAAAGGCGCCCAGCCGGATGGTGCCCTCATGGCTCAGGATGACGGCGTCCATATGCTCCTTTCAGGATACTCGCAGCAGCTTAGGCCGGCCGGAATGGGCTGAATATAAAAACTTTCTGATATAAGGCCCACGTTCGATGGCCCTGACGGCGGGCCAGAACGAACGGCGGCGGGCCCTCGCCCGCCGCCGCCGACAGAAAAGTTGAACGACCGGCTCAAGCCGACGGATCGGGCACGATCCGCAAGTAGGGCTTGGGTGCCTTCCAGCCGTTCGGAAACTGCGCCTTGGCGTCCTCGTCGGACACCGCGGGCACGATGATCACGTCCTCGCCCTTCTTCCAGTTCACCGGCGTGGCGACCTTGTAGTTTGCCGTCAGCTGCATGGAATCGAGCACGCGGAGCACTTCGTCGAAGTTGCGGCCGGTGCTCATCGGATAGGTCAGCATGAGCTTGATCTTCTTGTCCGGGCCGATCATGAACACCGAACGCACCGTGGCGTTGTCCACCGCGGTGCGGCCTTCCGAGCTCTCGCCCTCGTCCGCCGGCAGCATGTCGTAGAGCTTGGCCACGGCCAGCTCTGGATCGCCGATCAGCGGGTAGTTGACGGCATGGCCCTGGGTTTCCTCGATGTCGCCGACCCAGGCGCGATGGTCGCTGACCGGGTCGACGCTGAGGCCGATGATCTTGCAGTTGCGCTTCTCGAACTCCGACTTCAGGCCGGCCATGTAGCCGAGCTCGGTGGTGCAGACCGGGGTGAAGTCCTTCGGATGGGAGAACAGGATCGCCCAGCCGTCACCGACCCAGTCGTAGAAATTGATGGTGCCTTCGGTGGTCTCCGCCGTGAAGTTCGGCGCTTCGTCGTTTATCCTCAGCGGCATGTTCCGCCTCCATTGGTGTGTCCCGAATTCCCTACGCGCGACCGTTGGGAAAGGGCGCTAGCCGGCGGACTTGCATCTGTAACGAGGATCCGCCCACACGCCTCCCAATTCCGATATTGGCAGCTAGACGGGCGGTGACAAGGCAGGAATCCCCATGCGCGAGAGGTTTCTCATCGACGGCCCGGACGATGTGGGGCTGAGCTTCGCCTTCGCCCATGGCGCCGGGGCGCCGATGGACAGCCCGTTCATGGCCTTCATCGCCAGTGCGCTGGCCGCGACGGGCTTGCGCGTGATCCGTTTCGAGTTCCCCTACATGGTCCGCCGGCGCCAGGAGGGCGGCCGGCGGCCGCCGGACCGCCAGCCGGTGCTGCTCGACGCCTGGCGCGACGTGATCGGGACGTTCGGGCCGGACCGGCTGGCGATCGGCGGTAAATCCATGGGCGGGCGCATGGCCAGCCTCGTTGCCGACGAGACCGGGGTCGCCGGCCTGGTCTGCTTCGGCTATCCGTTCCATCCCCCGGGCAAGCCGGAACGCACCCGCACCGAGCACCTGGCCGGGCTGGCCACGCCGAGCCTGATCATCCAGGGCGAACGCGACCCGTTCGGCACCACCGCCGAGGTCGCCGGCTACGACCTGTCGCCGGCGATCGCCCTGCACTGGGCCCCCGACGGCAACCATGACCTGGCCCCGCGCAAGGCGTCCGGGCGCACGAAAGAGCAGAACTGGCAGGCGGCGGCCGACGCGGCGGCGGTGTTCCTGAAGCGGCTGTGATGCCTCACGTCTAAAGCGGCTGACGCGATCTGGACCGCCTGCAGCGCCATCCTGCACTCACTGATGCCGTCGCGGCAGCTCGACCATTGGATCGACAACTCGCCGAAGCCGGCCTCGCCGATCGAACGATCGAGCGACAACAACGACCGCATCTTCCGGACGCGCTAAGGGCGGGGAAAGGTGGCAAAGCAGGTCGAGGGTCGGCATGAGCCGCTACGTAGGAAGGCGAGGTACGTTGTTGCTGCTGGGCCCGAAAAACAAATCGATGCTAGTACCCGCCGATACAGCCTGCAATCTGCAGCGAACTGTGAGTTAGGACACAGTTTGACTTCCGGAAATGACGGAAAATGAGCGCGATGAGAGGTCTATCTTGAGGGAGTTAGATATGCAACCCCTTCCTTTTTACTACATCGCACATTCCAAAGAGAACGGCCAGGTCATTGACGGCTCCGGTGGCCATGACTGGGTCTACGAAAACGACGGTCGGCCGAACGACTATCAGAAATGGCGGTTCGCTCCCGACGACAACGACGATTACTTCATGATGATAAAGAAGAAACAAGGCGATAACCGTTGTCTCGATGGCAGAACCGGTTCTGACGAAGTCTATCAGAACTGGTGGTTGTACAATCAAAACCAACACTGGAAGCCCGAAGACGCCGGTGACGGATTCGTGAAGCTCGTCAATCAGAAAAGCGGTCTGGTCATTACCGGCAAGGGGCACGAGCACAACGTCAAACAAGAAAGTTTCACGAACGCTGACACACAGAAATGGCAGCTGGAACTGGCCGACACCGACTTCACGGTGGAATTCGTTGACATTCAGTACGGGCAACCATCAAGTCCCGTGGTGACGAAGCCCGTAGATATCGTCACGAAACGGACGATCGAGAACCGGTCCAACGCGACACTGCGGGAGGTGGTGTCGAACACGATCGAACGAAACAGCATCTTCGAGTTCGGTCTGAGTTCGACGGTAACCGTCGGCGCAACCGTCGGAATGGAAGTCGGAGTCCCCGGCCTAGGCACAGCAACAGGGGAGGTGAGTGCGGAGCTGAGCTTAACGGCCCACGTCGTTTGGACCGACTCAGAAACCCTCTGCTACGGTATTTCCCAGGAAGTCGAGGTCCCACCGCAGACTGCGGTCGAAGTGCATGGCTGGATCGACTGGACCGACAACTATCTGTGCGACTTCACGATGATCCTGTGGATCTCTGCGACTGGCTATGACACCTCGGGGAACACGCGGCCGCTGACGACAGACGAACTGGAACAACATATCGACAACAGCGGGTTCTCCGGTCAGGTTCTCGACAGGACCCATCCGAACAAGCTGGAAGTGTCGATCGATGGGACGTTCAGTGGCTCTTACGGTATGGAGACGCACTTCACTTCGACCCCACTGTAGGAAGTACCCTGGCGCCGTGCATTGCCATCCGCAGCGAGGATTGCCGGCGCCAGATGCCCAGCTGGACACTTAAGCCAATGTGAGTTGGGCGTTGGGAGCCGACGCAAATGTAGCATCCAGCTCAGTACATACGACGATGCCGCAACTAACAGGCTGGATCCGTCGGCAATGGCCCAACGTTACCAAAGTCGCTACCCCGCGCCGGCACTGCCGCGACCAGGCGCAGCGGCTGCTCGGGCACCACGCTGTGGGCTAATCGCCGCTGCCGATACTGCGGCGGCAGCCGCGTTTCTCAAGGCCCTTTAGAACCGCCGCAGACAGCTTCCGGCCGACTTCGGCGGCGGCTTCGGGGCTGGTACACTGGCACAGTTGGAGTGACTTGCTCCAGCACGACAAAAGCAACAACAGGGGCACCACAAAAGCAAGAGCAGGGAGCGGACCGTCGTCGTGACGTTGCCGCGACGCCGGCCGTTAGAGAAACGTGACAGAAACGGAACGAACCGCCTCATTCCCCGGGGCGAAGCTGATGAAGTTCTTCGAGCCGGCGATGGTGGTCTTGGGCGTCGTCGGCCCCATGGCCGCGCTGCCGCAGGTGATCAAGCTGTGGTTCACCCACAGTCACCACGCCCATGGCCAGTCGCTCCTGACCTGGGGCATGTACGCGGTTCTGTCGATCGTCTGGCTCGCCTACGGGCTCTACGTGAACCGCCCGCCGCTCTATCTCGGGCAGGCCGTGCAGCTGACGCTGAACATGTTGATGGTCATCGGCATCGTCATCCATGCCGGGCTGACTTATTGACGGTGCTGGCGGCCCGCCTCAGAGCTTGAGGTTGCGCGCCCGGGCGGCGCGCTCGATGGCGGCCGAGGCGAGCTTGTCGAGGCGCAGGTGCTGGCGCAGCAGCTGCAGGATGCGGACCTCTTCCGGCTCGACCTCCAGGTCGGCGGCGGCGATCTCGCAGGCGATGGCGTAGGCGGTCTCGGCCAGGCGCGCGGGCAGCGAGGCGACGATCCGCTCCAGCACCTTTTCCAGCCCGTCGTCGCGCTGCAACAGGGCGGCGCAGTCCTGGGTCACCGGCACCAGGTCTTCGGGGTCGAACTCGGCGAACACCGGCAGGCTGCGCACCTGGTCGCCGATCCGCCGCAACTCGCGGTCCGTCATGTCCTGGTCCGCCGCCGATACCAGCACCATGATGTAGACCAGGGCGTCGTGCGGACTGAGGATCTCCTCGCTCATCACCATCTCCTCGTGTTGCAGCGCAGCGAACATAGGCGCGCGACGGTGGCGCGACAAGGCAGGCCTCATCCGGAAATGTCGCGCAGAAAGTCGTGCGTGCCGGCGACGACCTCGGCCAGTCCGGTGCGAACGACCTCGACACCATCGGGAAACGCCGGCAGCAGGCGCGAGGGCAGCATCGGATCGAGCAGTACGAACACGCCGGCATCGTCGGCCCGGCGCAGCAGCCGGCCATAGGCCTGCTTGAGGCGGAAACGCACCAGCATGTCGTCGTAGGCGCTGCCACCGAAGGCCTGCCGGCGGGCCCGGTGCAGCAGGTCCGGCCGCGGCCAGGGCACGCGGTCGAAGACGATCAGGCGGAGCGCGCGGCCGGGCACGTCGACGCCGTCGCGCACGGCGTCGGTGCCCAGCAGGCAGGCGTCCGTCTCGGCCCGGAAGATGTCGACCAGGGTGCCGGTGTCCATGACGTCGACATGCTGGGCATAGAGCGGCAGGCCGGCTTCGCCCAGTGGCCCGGCGATCCGCTGGTGCACGGCACGCAGGCGCTGGATCGCGGTGAACAGCCCCAGGGCGCCACCGCCGGCGGCGCGAAACAGCTCCCGGTAGGCGGCGGCGACCTGGTCCATGTCCGTCCGCCTGACGTCGGTGACGATGAACACGCGGCTGCGCGCGACATGGTCGAACGGCGAGGCCAGGCTGACCCGGTGGGCCGGCTGTGGCAGGTGCAGGGCGCCGGTGCGAACCTCGGCGGCAGACCAGTCTGTGGCTTCCGCGGCGGCGTTGTCGCGCAGGGTGGCCGAGGTGACGGCGACGCCGTGGGCCTGTGTCAGCAGGGTGCCGGCGAACGGAATGGTCGGATCGACCCAGTGCCGGTGCATGCCGACGTCGACGTCGCGGCCGGCGAGCCGTTGCACGCCAAACCAGTCGACGAACTCGGCCGGCGTCTCGGCGTCCAGGGCCGCCAGCATCTGCCGCCAGGCGGCGAGCACGTCGGCCCGTCGCTGCAGGCTGCGGCAGGCCGCCTCGATGCGCACGCGGGTGGCGGTGTCGAGCTCGTCGGCTTCGCTGTCGAGGCGGCCGGCCAGGCTGGTGCGCAGGCCGCTCAGCGGCTTGTGCAGTTGAAACAGGTCGGCATCGAGGGCCGCCGCCGCCTCAGCCAGGCCGGGCACCGGCTCCGCCGTGGTCGCTTCCAGGCCGTAGGGCGACTGGGCGTTGTCGGCCCGGGCCAGCACCTGCTGGTGCACACGGGCCAGGAACGCCTCCATGCTGCCCTGGCCCGCGCCCTCGGTCAGGCGGCGCAGCCAGCCCGGCCCGGCCAGGGCGGTGGCGGCGCGGATGCTGTCGCGCAACGCTGTCTCGGCCGCCGGCAGGCCGGCAACCAGGTCGGCCAGGCGGGCTTCCAGGCCGCGCGCGCGGCTGCGCCGGCGGCCGGCCTCATGACCGCGGATCCAGCGCCGCAACTCGGCCCCCTCCTGGCCGGAGAGGTGGGCGGAGAAGGCGTTGTCGGCGGCATCGAAGATGTGGTGGCCCTCGTCGAAGACATAGCGCGTCGGCAGCTGGCCGTCGTCGCCTCGGGCCGCTTGCAGCATCACTAGGGCATGGTTGGCGACGACGATCTCCGCATGGCGGGCGCGGCGGCGGCTGATCTCGACGAAACATCGGCTGTAATGCGGGCAGGCTGAGTAGATGCACTCGCCGCGCTGGTCGGTCAGGTCCAGGGTGCGGCCGCGGCCGACGACGCCGGCCAGCCAAGCGGGGAAATCGCCGCCGACCATGTCGCCGTCGCGGCTGGCCTCGGCCCAGCGGGCGAGCAGGCCGAGGGCGACGGCATCACCGGCGCGGGCGCTCGCACTCTTCGCCGCGTCCTCCAGGTTCAGCAGGCAGAGATAGTTCTCCCGGCCCTTGCGCACCACGGCCTTGCGCCGCTTCTGCCGACGGTCGGGGAACAACCGGTCGAGCTCCTGGTCGACCTGCCGCTGCAGGTTGCGGGTGTAGGTGGAGATCCACACCGCGCCCCCGTTGCGTTCGGCCCACAGGCTGGCCGGGGCGACATAGCCCAGGGTCTTGCCGACGCCGGTGCCGGCCTCGGCCAGGACGACGTTCGGCGCCCCCGCCTGGTCGCGCGGCTGGAACGCCAGGGCGACGCCGGCGGCATAGTCGGTCTGTTGCGGACGCAGCTCGGCACCGGGGCCAATGAGTTGGCTCAGCCTTTCCCGCGCCTCGTCGCCGCCGATCGGGGCGTCGGTCGGTGGCGGCGGCGGGGCGCGCTCCTCCCAGGCCGGCAGCCGGGTCCAGACGTCGAGCCCGCTGCCGCGCGGCGCCGCCTCGGCGTCGACGCCGAGGGCGGCGAGCACGGCCGGGGCCCAGGGCCAGCCGCCCGCCCCCATGGTGGTGGCCACGCGCCGCGCCGCCGCAATGTTGCCGGGCACGGCGATCAGCGCCTCCAGCAGGCGCGCGGCCGCCTGCAGCAGGGTCAGCGCCTGGGCTGCGTGGTCGACCGGTGCCGGCGGCGGCAGGTTCAGGGCGTCGGCGAGCCCGCCCGGGGTCGGCAGGCAGAACCGGGCCGGATGCACGAAGGCGAACAGCTCCAGCAGATCGAAGGCGCGAAACGGCCCGACGCCGAGCCGCCCGGCGGTGGCCGCGGCATGGCAGACCAGCGGCGGTGCGTCACGGGCGGCGCGCTCGGCCGCATCCGCCGGCAGCGTCGTCACTTCGCCGTCCGGGCTCAGCCACGTCGCCTCGCCCACGCCGGCGATCAGCACCGGGGCGGCAGGGACGCGGACAGTACCGGCGGCGACGGAGGTCATCGCTGCGGTATAGCAGCGTGTCGATGCCATCGCCATTGATGGTGCGTGCGTATCGCGCGGCCTGAGTCAAATGGGGCCGTCTGGGCCCAATGCCCTGGGTCCCCGCTTTCGCGGGGACGACGATTGCATTGGCCGGGGCACACTCACCTGCGTCGTCCCCGCGCTTGACGCGGGGACCCAGGGCGATCGGGTGCAAGCCGATAGCTGGACCCGTCTCTTCCCCAACGGGGCAAGAGGCTTCTTGCGACGGGCGCTATTCCGGCAGCGGAATGTACTCGCTTTCGCCATCCGGCAGGGTGAAGCGGCTGTCGCGCCACTGCTGCGCCGCCGAGGCCTGCCAGTCGGCCTTGGCCTGCTCGATGCGGGCCCGGTCGCTGGCGACCAGGTTCCACCAGATGTGACGGGGGCCGTCCATCGGGGCGCCGCCGATCAGGATTAAGTGGCTGTCGGCGTCGGCCAGCAGGGTCGCCGGGCCGGCGGAGAGGATCGCCATGCCGGCCGGCGCGAGCGTGGCCCCGGCAAGCCGCGCGGCGCCGGTGACCAGGTAGACGGCGCGCTCCTCGACGTCGTCCGGCAGCGCCAGCTCGGCCCCAGCCGGCAGCCGGATGTCGGCGTACAGTGTCGACCATGGCATGGCCACCGGCGAGATCGCGCCGAAGGCGGCGCCGGCGATCAGCCGAACGCGGGCAGCACCCGCCGTCACCTCGGGCAGGTCGGCTGCCGGGTGGTGCACGAAATCCGGATCGCTGTCTTCCAGCGCCTGCGGCAGGGCCAGCCAAGTCTGGATGCCGTGCATGCGATAGCCCGCGACCCGGTCCCGCGGGTCGGCGCGCTCGGAATGGGTGATGCCGCGCCCCGCCGTCATCAGGTTGACGGCACCGGGGGTGATGGTCTTCTCGATGCCGAGGCTGTCACGATGCACCAGCCGGCCCTCGAACAGATAGGTCAGCGTCGACAGGCCGATGTGCGGGTGCGGGCGCACCTCGATGCCGTCGCCCGGGGCGAACTCCGCCGGCCCCATCTCGTCGAAGAAGATGAACGGGCCGACCATGCGCCGCTTCGCGGTCGGCAGCAGCCGGCGCACCTCGAAGCCGCCAATGTCGCGGCTGCGCCCTTCGATCAGATGTTCGACCTGTGCTGCCACGGCCTGTCCTCCGTCCTGTCCGGTTTACGCCAACAGCAGAGCTAGGCGGCAGCCGCTCGCGGTCAAGGCCGGCGCGGCGGCGTTGCGTGGTTGACCGGGGCAGGCGATGGGCTACTGTCCGAGGCCGGTGGAAGGCGGACCTCGACGACAGCATGAGCACGACAGAGTTTGCGGCCAAGGCATGGCCGTTCCAGGAAGCACAACGCCTGTTGCAGCGCATCGACGGCCAAGCGCCGGCGAAGGGCTATGTGCTGTTCGAGACCGGCTATGGGCCTTCGGGGCTGCCGCATATCGGCACCTTCGGCGAGGTCGCGCGCACCAGCATGGTGCGCCGGGCGTTCGCCGAGCTCAGCGACGTGCCGACCCGGCTGATCGCCTTTTCCGACGACATGGACGGCCTGCGCAAAGTGCCCGACAACATCCCCGACCGGGAGATGGTGGCACAGCATCTCGGCAAGCCGCTGACCGAGGTGCCGGACCCGTTCGGCACGCACGACAGCTTCGGTGCGCACAACAACGACCGGCTGCGCGCCTTCCTCGACCAGTTCGGCTTCGACTACGAGTTCGTCTCCGCCACCGAGTGCTACCGCTCGGGCCAGTTCGATGCCGCCCTGCTGTCGGTGCTGGCCCATTACGATGCGGTCACCAACGTCATCCTGCCGACCTTGGGACCGGAACGGCGCGCCACCTACAGCCCGTTCATGCCGATCTGTCCGCGCACGCGGCGGGTGCTGCAGGCGCCGGTGGTCGCGCATGACGCCGCCGCCGGCACCATCGTCTACCGCGACGAGGACGGCAGCGAGATCGAAACACCGGTCACCGGCGGGCACTGCAAGCTGCAGTGGAAAGCCGACTGGGCCATGCGCTGGTTCGCCCTCGACGTCGACTACGAGATGTCGGGCAAGGACCTGATCGACTCGGTGCGGCTGTCGGGACGGATCTGCCGCATCCTCGGTGGCACGCCGCCGGAAGGCTTCACCTACGAGCTGTTTCTCGACGAGAACGGCGAGAAGATCTCCAAGTCGCGGGGCAACGGCCTGACCATCGAGGAATGGCTGCGCTATGGCACGCCCGAGAGCCTGGCGCAGTACATGTTCCAGTCGCCGCGCAAGGCCAAGCGGCTGTTCTTCGACGTCATACCGCGCGCGACCGACGACTATCTCAATCACCTGACCGGCTATTCCGGCCAGGATGCGGCCCGCTACGACAACCCGGCCTGGCACATCCATGCCGGCCAGCCGCCGGCCGAACAGGTGCCGGTCAGCTTCGCCCTGCTGATGAACCTGGCGGCGGCCTCGAACACCGAGGACAAGGCGGTGCTCTGGGGCTTCATCTCGCGCTACGCGCCGGGCGCCAGCGCGATGAAGAACCCGTTGCTGGATCAGCTCGTCGGCTATGCGATCGCCTACTACCAGGACTTCGTGAAGCCCAACAAGCGCTACCGCGAAGCCAGCCTGAAGGAAGCGGCGGCGATGCGCGAGCTTGCGGATCTGCTGGACGAGCTCGATGCGGACTCGGACGCCGAGCAGATCCAGAACCATATCTACGAGATCGGCAAGCGCCACGGCTTCGCCAACCTGCGCGACTGGTTCAAGGCGCTCTACGAGGTGGCGTTCGGACAGAGCCAGGGCCCGCGCTTCGGTTCGTTCGTTGCGCTCTATGGCGTGCGCGAGAGCGCGAAGCTGTTGCGCCAGGCGCTGGCCGGCGCGTTCCTGGCGGCCGACAAGACCCAGGCCGCGGACGGCTGAGCAAGGAGACCGGGATGCACAAGAGCCGCCTCGGGGTCGTGGTGATCGATTGCCAGGTCGAAGACCTGAGCGCACACGCCCGGTTCTGGGCCGATGCGCTCGGCTACACCGTCGGTGACAGCGACGACAGCGATCCTGCCAAGTATGTCGAGCTGCGCGGTCCCGACGGCGAGATCCGGGTGCTGCTGCAGCGCGTCGAGCACGAGGCCCGTGTGCATCTCGACATCGAGAGCGACGACATCGAGGCCGAGGTGGCCCGGCTGGAAAAGCTCGGTGCGACGCGGCTCGCCGACATCAAGGGCTGGGTCGTGCTGGAGGCACCCAGCGGCCACCGCTTCTGCGTGGTCAAGCCGCAGCGCCCCGACCTGGCCGAAAACGGCACGGCCTGGCCGTAGGGCTGGCCCGTTCTGTGTGACTCATCCTTCGAGATGCGCCCTTGCGGGCGCTCCTCAGGATGAGGGCATAGGTATGACGTGAGCCCTCATCCTGAGGAGGCCGCGTAGCGGCCGTCTCGAAGGATGAGCCGCACCGCCCGCCGGTCCGTCAATCGGGAAAGAACAGCTGCTCGCCGCCGATGCGGTGGGCGGCGATGGCGGCGGCGCCGGTCGCCGAGGTGAGCCAGTCGATGAAGGCCTGGCCCTCGGCGCTCTTCACGTGCGGGTGGCGTCGGGCGGAGACCAGGATCACGCCATAGTCGTTGCGCAGCGCCGGGTCGCCTTCGACCAGCACCACCAGGTCCTGCTTGTTGCGGAAGCCGAGCCAGGTACCGCGATCGGTCAGGGTGTAGGCGTTCAGCGCGGCCGTGGTGTTCAGGGTCGCGCCCATGCCGGCGCCGGTCTCCCGATACCACTGTCCGGAGGCGGCCTGCGGGGCGACGCCGCTGCCGCGCCACAGGACCTGCTCGCGCTTGTGGGTGCCGCTGTCGTCGCCGCGGGAGACGAACATGGCACCGCTGGCAGCGATGCGGGCAAGCGCCGTGTGGGCCGCGCGGCCGCCGGCGATGCCGGCCGGATCGGCCTTCGGCCCGACGATGACGAAGTCGTTGTGCATCAGCGGGTGGCGCTTAACGCCATAGCCGTCGGCGACGAACTGCAGCTCCGACGGTCGGTGATGGACCAGCAGCACGTCGGCGTCGCCACTGCGGGCTAGCCGGATCGCCGCACCGGTGCCGACGGCGACGACGCGGACGGCGATGTCGCTGGCGGCGGTGAACGCCGGCAGGATGGCATCGAACAGGCCCGAGTTCTGGGTCGACGTGGTCGAGGCGACGGTGATGTAACGCTCGCCCGCCATGCCGGGCCCCGTGGCGCCGAGCAGTACGGCGATGGCCAGGGCGATGACCGGCCACAAGCAACGCAAACGGCGCTCAGTCGCAGCGGGCATCGTCGTCGTCGAGCTCCGCCTGATAGATCGACTGGCGCCGCCACCACAGCAGCTCGCCGGCGAGGAAGGCGCGGGCCAGGTCGTTCTCCGGGCCGGCGAAGAAGCGATCGGCCGGGGCGCGCTCCTTGATCCGGCCGCGGTGCATGAACACCACTTCCTCGGCCAGCCTGCGGGCCTGGTTGAGGTCATGGCTGGTCATGATGATCTTGACGCCGTCGCCGGCCAGCTCGTGCACCAGGTCCTCGACCAGGTGCGCGGCGGCAGGATCGAGGCTGGCGGTGGGCTCGTCGAGGAACAGCACCCGGGGCCTGATCGCCATCGCCCGGGCCAGCGCCAGCCGCTGCTGCTCGCCGAACGACAGCGCCCGTGCCGGCGCGTCGGCCAGGCGGATCAGCCCGGTCCGCTGCAGGGCCTCATCGCTGCGCCGGCGGCGCTCGGCCCGACCGATGCCGCGCAGCTTGAGGGCGAACTCGACGTTGCGCCGGGCCGTGCGCCGCAACAGCACCGGCCGCTGGAACACCATCGCCTGGGCCTGGGCCAGCGCCCGCGGCCCGGCTTGCGCGGCCCAGCGCACCCGGCCGGCATCGGGTGCGACGATGCCGTGGCAGACCCGCAGGAACAGGCTCTTGCCGGCACCGTTGGGACCGATGATCAGGGTCCGCCCCGGTGCCGCGTCGAAGCGGCAGTCGATGTCCTTCAGCACCCGCTTGCCGCCGCGGCGCAGTGATACCTGCTCCACCTGCAGCGGCAGGATCTGTGCCGCCGCGCTCATGCCGCGTGCCGGTCCTCGGCCATCAGCCGCACGGCATAGGCCGCGGCGTTGACCAGCAGCGAAAGCAGCAGCAGCACCAGGCCAAGGCCAAGGGCGATCGCCAGGTTGCCCTTGCTGGCTTCCAGCGCGATCGCGGTGGTCATCACCCGGGTGACGTGATCGATGTTGCCGCCGACGATCATCACCGCGCCGACCTCGGCGACGGCGCGGCCGAAGCCGGCCAGCAGTGCCGTCATCAGCATGAAGCGGCCGTCCCACAGCAGCGCCAGCAAGGCCTGGCGGGCGGAGGCCGCCAGCGAGCTCAGCGCCTCGTCATATTCGCGCCACAGCGTTTCCAGGATCTCGCGGGTCAGCGAGGTAATGATCGGCAGCACCAGGACGACCTGGGCGATGATCATCGCCGTCGGCGTGAACAGCAGGCCGAACACGCCGAACGGGCCGGAACGGGAAAACAGCAGATAGACGAGCAGGCCGACGACGACCGGCGGCAGGCCCATCAGAGCATTGAAGGCGATGATCACCAGCCGCCGCCCGGGGAAGCGACGCAGCGCCAGCAATGCCCCCAGCGGCAGGCCGAACAGGGCGGCGATCGCCACCGCGCTCAGGCTGACGCGCAGGGATAAGGCGATGATCTCGACGAGATCGGCGTCCATCTGCCGCAGCATCGTCGCCGCGGCCAGGCTCGCCTGCCAGAAATCGTTCATGGCTGGGCTATGTCACCTCGGCCGCTTGAAGGCGCGGCGGCCGCTCATCCGCAAAGGGCGCCGTGCCGTGCGGTTCAGAACACCGAGTGGTCCTTGGCGTAGTCGAAGTAAAGATCGCGCGCCTTGGTGGCAATCGGACCCGGCTGCAGTTCGCGGTCCTCGACCCGGGTGATCGGCATCACCTTGCCGTAGTTGCCCGACGAGAACACCTCGTCCGCGTTCATCACGTCGGCGAAGGTCATGGTGGTCTCCTCCACCGGTACGCCGGCATCGCCGAGCAACTGGATCACCCGTTGCCGGGTCACGCCGTTGAGGAAGGTGCCGTTGATCGCCGGGGTCTTGGCGACGCCGTCCTTGACGATCCACAGGTTGGCGGTGAGCAGCTCGGCGACGTTGCCGTTGGGGTCGAGCACCACGGCGTTGTCGAAGCCGCGGTCGTTGGCGTCGCGCAGGGCCAGCGCGCCGTTGGGATAGAGGCAGCTTGCCTTGGCCGTGGTCGGCGCCATGTCGCGTGCCGGCCGTCGCCGCGAGGACAAGCAGACCGACAGGCCGTGCCAGTCCGGCATCGGAGAATCGTAGACCGCCAGGGCAAAGGCGGTGCTCTCGGCCTCGGGCGTGATGAAGCCCTCGCGGGCATAGAACATCGGCCGGATGTAGTACTCGCCTTCGCGCGGCAGGCGACGCACCGCTTCCAGGCACAATTCGGTGATCTCGCCGGCTTCCATGGTCGGCTTGAGCAGCATGTTCTCGGCCGAGACGACGAGCCGTTCGCAATGCTGGTCGAGGTCCGGCGCCAGGCCCTGGAAGGCACGGGCGCCGTCGAACACCACCGACGCCATCCAGAAGGCGTGGTGCATCGGACCGATCAGCAACGGCTGCTCGTCGAGCCACTCGCCGTCGTGGAAGAAGATCGCGGTCATGCTTCGCTCCTCATTCTGCGCCGCCGCGCGGATGCTGCCGGGTGGACCTTATGCCATCGCAGGGCTGGCATCGAAAGGCGCCGGCGCCAGGCCTTCGGCCGACGTCCGGCCGGGCGAGCATACTGCGGCGAACGACCGCGCGCCATCTCGGGCAGCGGCCGGCCCGCGGGGCAGCGTCAACTCTGGCCGACCCAGATGATGCGTGAAATCCAGGCGATCTCGTCCATGTTCAGGTCGAGGTCGGGGTAGTCCGGGTTGACCGACACCAGCAGCACCCGGTTGGCGGTGCGGCGGGCCAGCTCCTTGGCCATGACCTCACCCGACGTGGTGCGCACGATCACCCGGTCGCCGCGCCGCACCTGCGCTGCCGGCGAGACGATGACGATGTCGCCTTCACGCAGCACCGGTGACATCGAATCGCCGGCGATCTCCAGGGCGTAGGTGTGGGGGTCGGTGATGTCGGGGAAGTCGACCTCGTCCCAGCCGGCGCCAAGCGGAAACCCGGCGTCGTCGAAGAAGCCGCTGCTGCCGGCCCGGGCCATGCCGATGACCGGGATGCGGCGGCCGCTGAAGCGCATGCCGTCGCCGGCCCCGGCGACGTGCGCCACCAGGTCCGGCAGGGTGCTGCCGGTGGCATCGAGCACCTTGGCGATGCTCTCGGTCGACGGCCAGCGCGGCTTGCCGTCGCGCGAGACGCGCTTGCTCTTGTTGAAGGTGGTGGGGTCGAGCCCCGCTTTCCTGGCCAGGCCGGAGACGGAAAAGCCGTGCTCCGCCGCCATGGCATCGATCGCCGTCCAGATGCTCTTGTGGGTCAGCATTGTCGTTAATTGTTGTTATGACGAAGATCAGGAAACGGAATCATATATCGGAAAAGATGCGGCGCAAAGCCGGATCAATCCCTATTTCTGGGGAACAATTATAGAACATAAAAGATGAACCGCCAGGGTGCAAGCGAGCGCCCCCGTTGCCGCCTCCGGCACAGTGGGCTATGCGGTGGGGCCGACCATGCCGAGATCAACCGAACAAGGGATTGCCTGAGCCGTGGTGCTGCTGCGCACCGCCACCCATGCCATGCGCCTGCTGGCGCCGGAAACGGCGCATGGCCTGACCCTGACGCTGGTGAAGAGCGGCCTCGTCCGCGGTCCGGCGGCGGCGGCCGATCCGCGCCTGGCCGTATCCTGCCTCGGCCTGGACTTCCCCAACCCGCTGGGCCTGGCAGCCGGTTTCGACAAGAACGCCGAAGTGCCGGACGCGATGCTGCGACTGGGCTTCGGGTTCGTCGAGGTCGGCTCGGTAACGCCCCGCCCGCAGCCCGGCAACCCGCGGCCGCGGCTGTTCCGTCTGACCCGGGACCGTGCCGTGATCAACCGCATGGGCTTCAACAACGACGGCCTGGCCCGGCTCAAGACGCGGCTGCAACGCCGCCGACGGGGCGATGCCGGGATCGTCGGGGTCAACCTCGGGGCCAACAAGGACAGCACGGACCGAATCGCCGACTATGCGCTGGGTATGACCGAGCTGTGTGGCCTCGCCGACTACTATGTCGTCAATGTCTCCAGCCCGAACACGCCAGGCCTGCGCGACCTTCAAGAGGAGAGCCAACTGGCAGCGCTCATGGCACAGGTGCGGGTGGCGCGCGAGGCGGCACTGCCGCCGGGCGCGCCGGTGCCGCCGATCCTGCTGAAGATCGCGCCGGATTTCGCCGGCGATGCGCTCGAACGCCTGGCCGGCAGCCTGGCGGCGCTGGCGGTGGACGGCATCGTCATCAGCAACACCACGGTGGGACTGCGCGACGGCCTGCACGGCCGGCATCGTGGCGAGACCGGCGGGCTGTCCGGGCGGCCGCTGTTCCCGCTCGCCACCGACTGCCTGCGCCGGGTCTACGCCGCCACCGGTGGGCACATTCCGCTGATCGGCGTCGGCGGCATCGAGGACGGCGCCACCGCCTATGCCAAGCTGCGCGCCGGTGCCACGCTGCTGCAGCTCTATACCGCCCTGGTCTACGAAGGACCGGGGCTGGTGACACGGATCCTCGACGAGCTGGCGGCGCTGCTCGCACGCGACGGCTTCGCCAGCGTCGCCGAGGCGGTCGGCGCCGACCATCGCTGAGAGGTGGAGTCATGCGACAGCTGCACGACGAGATCGCGGTCGAGACCGACGGCAAGGGCCTGTACGAGGTCACCGGGCCGGTCGTCCGCTGGCTCGGCGGCACCGGCATCGCCGACGGCCTGCTGACGCTTTTCCTGCGCCATACCTCCGCCTCGTTGCTGATCCAGGAGAACGCCGATCCGGCGGTGCAAGACAATCTGGCGGCCTTCTTCGAGCGCCTGGTGCCCGAAGGCGATGCGCTCTACAGCCATGTCACGGAAGGCCCTGACGACATGCCCGCGCATGTGCGCGCGGCCCTGACCCAGAGCCACCTGGCGATCCCGGTGCGCGGCGGCGCCCTGCAGCTCGGCACCTGGCAGGGCGTGTTCGTGTTCGAGCATCGCCGGCAGCCGCATCGCCGCCGCATCGCCCTGCATCTGCTGGGCAGTTGAACGCGCGCGCGCCTGCGGCTATTGAAGCGGCCCGGCCCGCCGTTGGGAGATGAGGATCATGACCGAGGCGACAGAGCTGTTTGCAGCGCGCATCAGCGTCGAGCAGGTGGAGGAAGGCAGCGAGCTTGCCCCCAGGTTCGACGAGAACGGCCTGATTCCGGTCGTCACCACGGACTGGGAGAGCGGCGAGTTGCTGATGCACGGCTACATGAACGCCGAGGCGCTGCGCCGCACCATCGAGAGCGGCGAGGCGCACTATTTCAGCCGCAGCCGGCAGGCGATCTGGCACAAGGGGGCGACCAGCGGCCTGGTGCAGACGGTGCGGGAGATGCGCATCGACGACGACCAGGACGCGGTCTGGCTCAGGGTCGATGTCGCCGGCAGCGGCGCCAGCTGCCATGTCGGCTATCGCTCCTGCTTCTACCGCTCGCTGCCGGTCGGTGCGATGCCGCCCGCCGGACCGGTCGCGCTCCAATTCGAGGAAACGGACAAGCTGTTCGACCCGGCCGAGGTCTATGGCGACGCGCCCAACCCGACCAAGCTGTGATGCGGTGCTGTGGGCGGGTCTGAGACCCGCCCCTACAGGGTCACGACCGGTCGGTAATGGCGCGTCTCAGACCCGCCTGCTCGCCGGCCGCGCCGCGGCGCTGGTCTGCACGGCCCGGGTCGCCAGCACGGTGCCGGCGGCGATCAGCATGAACGCCGGCGCCAGCCAGAACAGCCAGCGCGCCTCGCCGGCATCGAGAATCCAGCCGAACAGCAGCGGGGTGAGAATGCCGCCGACGTTGAAGCCGGTGGTGACGAAGCCGAACACCTTGCCGGTCTGGCCTTCCGGCGTCACCGCGCGCACCAGCATGTCGCGCGACGGCATGATCAGGCCGTAGAGCAGACCACCGGCGCTCATCGCCAGCAGAATGCCGGCGGCGCCCCACTGGCTCTGGCCGATCAGGAAGATGATCACGGCGGTGGCGAGGAAGCCGCCCATCGCCACCCGTTCGTGGTGGACGGTGCGGTCGGCGATCCAGCCGCCGACCAGGATGCCGGCGGCATTGCCGACCAGGAACCCGGTCAGCGCCAGCTGCGCGTCGCTCAGCGCCAGCTGGTGGACATCGATGAAGGCGGCGACGGAGAAGCCGCTGATGTCGCCGGCCGACATGGAAATCAGCACGAAGAAGGCGAAGCACATCAGGATCGGTGTCGACAGCAGCAGCCGGACGCCGGATTCCCGGGCGCCTTTGTTCGCGGTTGCGCCGGCGGTGGCGGCGGGCCGCGGCCCGACCAGTTGCGCCCGGCCGGCCAGCAGCACGGCGAACACGGCGAAGCCCAGCAGGGCGGTAAGCAGCATGCCGGCGCGCCAGTCCCAGAGCTGCACCGCCACCGCCATCACCAGCGGCGCGGCGGCGCCGCCGGCATAGCCGGCAAAGGTGTGCAGGCTGAAGGCGCGACCCATGCGCTTGCCGCCGACTGCCGCCGACAGCACGGCATAGTCGGCCGGGTGGTAGACCGAGTTGGCGATGCCGGCCAGGGCGGCGAAGGCCAGCAGCGCGCCATAGGTTGGGATCAACGCCATGCCGGCAAAGCAGGCCGCGCCCAGGGCGACGCCGCCCAGCAGCAGGGCACGCGGACCGATCCGGTCGACCAGGAAACCGGCCGGGGTCTGGGCCAGCCCGGAGGTGACGTTGAACAGGGTGATCGCCAGGCCGAGCGCGGCATAGCCGACGCCGAACTCTTCCTTCAGCAACGGCAGCAGCGGCGGCAGCACGAAGATGAAGAAATGGCTGAGGAAGTGCCCGGCCCCGATTAGGCCGATCACCGAGGCATCGCTGCGGGCACCGGAAGTTGCTGCCGTCATGCCCACCATCTAGCCGGTTTGCCGCGGCGCGGCAACGGCCGGCGCGGCACGCATTCCCAGGCTCGTCATCTCTGCGCCTGACGCGGGGATCCAGGGGCTGCGTCGCACCGATGGTTGCGCGTGGTGCTGTGTGCCGTCGCGCACCGGCGGGATCACAGCAAGGGGGCCGGTGGCCGCCCTGGGTCCCCGGATCGGCGCTGCGCGCCGTCCGAGGACGACGCGGCGTGGGTCGCCCGGAGACGATCATACAGTTTCTTTCGTCATCCCCGCGGAAGCGGGGATCCAGGGGCTGCATTGCACCGATGGTTGCGCGTGATGCGGTGCGTGAACCGCCGCTAGTCCCCGAAGATGCTGTGCGGGCTGCACAGGGCGCCGGTCCGGACCTCGCCGTCGAGTCGGTACAGCTCCTGGCTGCCGAAGCCGCGGATCTCCCTTGTGCCCAACCCGGCGAAGTCGAACTCGTCCTCGATCAGCTCGTGCGTCATCTCGGAGACGGTGATCTGCATCGGCTGCGACACCGCCTCCAGCCGTGCGGCCAGGTTCGCGGCCGGGCCGAAGATGTCATAGACGTACTTCTGCACCCCGATCAGCGAGCCGATCAGCGGTCCGGTGGCGATGCCGATGCGACACTGCCACTGGGTGCTGTGGCTGGCGTTGCGGCGTTGCAGGTAGCGGCGCATGCGCAGGGCGACCTTGGCGATGCTGGCGGCGTGCTCCGGGTTGGCCTCGGGCAGGCCGGAGACGGCGACATAGCCGTCGCCGATGGTCTTGATCCGCTCGCAGCCGAACAGCTCGACGATCCGGTCGAAGGCCGAGAAGATGTCGTTCAGCTCGGCGACCAGGGCACTGGGGTCCTGGGAGATCGCCATCTCGGTGAAGCCGACGAAGTCCAGCATCAGCACGGAAACGGCGTCGAAACGCTGCGGTGTCGCCATGCCGAATTCCTTCATCTCCTCGTAGACCGAGCGCGGCATGACGTTGAGCAACAGCTTCTCGACCCGGTCCTTTTCCTTCTGCAGCTCGCGGGCGTGCTTCTCGGCGACGCGAGAGTAGGAGTCGAGCATGTACTCGGCCTCCTTCTGCTTGCTGACGTTCTGGCACTCGACCAGCAGCGCGTTGTCGTTGCGTGTGGGATCGCGCCGCACCTCGACCGCCAGGCTCGCTGCCGCCGCGCCGGTGCCGACCTCGGTTTCCAAGCGGTAGGGCCGGCCCTTGGCCAGGCGAGCCTGGGCACGCGCGCGGTCGAGTTCCGGCACCCGTTCGGTCAGGGCGTCTTCGTCGCCGTCGTTCGGGAACCACTCGGCGAAACGGGCATTCTCGAACAGCACCGACCAGTCGTCGCCGTCGATCACGGCGACGCCGGTGTTCAGGGCATCCAGGAACGGCTGGAAATGGATGACGTCGCCCATGGTTCAGCCATCGGTTCCGGTCGGCGCGACCGCGGCCGGCCGGGTGACGATCAAGTGCTCTTTGCGGGCAAGCGCATCGTGCACCATGGCGATGTCGTCCTCGTCGAGGCCGAAGTCCTCCAGGGTCTCGACCAGCAGCTCGGCGGTTTCGCGGAACTCGTCCGGGGTGATGCCGAGGTTGGCGTGGGCGCGGCGCAGGGCGTCGTCGCTGAAGGTCGCCGGGCCGCCCATCAACGAGGCGATGAACTTGGTCTGATGGTCGACCAGCATGCGCATGTTGACGTTGGCGAAGTAGGGCGACAGGCGCGGCGACTCCAGCACCCGGTCGTAGAACTCGGCAACGACGCGCCGGACCACGGCGAAACCACCACAACGGTCAAACAGGCTCATGTTCATCGGATTTCCTCCCCTTGGTCGTTGGCCCCCGCCGGCGGCCGCAAGGGCCGCCGGCGGTGATAAGGGCATCAACAGAAGACGGGTGCGACGTCGGCGACCCGGCGACTGCCGGCAATGCTCAGCTGATCCAGGGTCTCGCGGACCTTGTCGTGGGTCATGCCCGAGCCGAGGTAGGTCCAGCGGGTGGCCTGCTGCTGCGAGGCCATGTAGCGGTGCCGCTCGTCGGCGCTGAGCGTGCGGCCGGTGGCTCGCTGGAAGCTGTCCATCTCGAACTGCACCTGCTGCTCCAGGCCGCCGTCCAGGAAGCTGCCGATCTCCAGGTATTCGTCGATCGCGGCGTCGATCTCGTCGTCGCCGCAGTTCGCCGCCAGGGTCGCCACCATGAGCATGTCCAGCTTGGCGTGCTGGGCTTCTTCCAGCCAATGGTGCTTGAGCAGGTTCTTGAACAACGGTTCCAGCGACTGATCGTCGCGCACGCTGTCCAGATAATGGCGCTGGGTCATCCACTCGATGTGCAGGACGACCAAGGCGACGGCGAGCGGGTGATGCGACAGCACGGTCGCGGCGATGTCCTCGGCCGGGCCGATGATCGGGCAGGTCACCGGGAAGTCCGCCTCGAAGACCTTGCGGAAGCGCTTGAACATGTGGATGTGCTTGGCTTCGTCGGCGGCGAACTGCAGCAGCGCGCGCACCCGGTGGTCGTCGCTGTAGAGGTCGGGCCGGGCGTGGTCGAGCACGAACGGCAGGATGAACTCCTCGACCAGGCCGAACAGGCACAGGTAGGTGTGGCCGCGGATCTGGTTCACGGTGCGCTGCTCGGCGGCGCTCAGGAAGCTGAGCTCACTGACCCGGGCCAGGGCTTCCGGCAGAAACGGCCTGGTGAAATCGAGCCTGGCGTCATCGCCGATCAGGTCCTCGATCCGCCAATGCACGCGCTCGGCGGCGGCCAGAGTCGCGGCATAGCTGTAGTCGGTGTGAAACATGGTCTTCCTCTCTCGTTCTCGGCAGCGGCGCACCGCTGCGTCGTAGAGATGAGGGGCCACCGTTTGAATCACCGTTGGTGACGCCGTGGAAAACAGCGTGAAGATGCGTGGAAATTGCATAGAATTGTCATTCAAACGCCTCGAAGTGGCGGTAATTGGCGAATTTTCGGGGGAAACGGCCCAAGGCCGACGTAGCCATGCAGGCCGAGACGGACATGATGACGCTGCGCTTCTTCGGCGGCGTCGAGGTCGCGCGCGCCGGCGTGCCGCTGCGCCTGCCGCAATCGAAGAAGACGCGGGCGCTGCTCGCCTACCTGGCCGTCACCGGCCGCTCGCACCGGCGCGACCGCCTGGTGGAGATGTTCTGGGACATCCCCAACGATCCCCGGGGGGCACTTCGCTGGAGCCTGAGCAAGCTGCGCGAGGTGGTCGACGAGGGCGATATGCGGCGCATCGTCGCCGATCGGGAAAGCGTCGCCTTCGATCCGGCCGGGGCGGAAATCGACGTCTTGAGCCTGCGCGACCTGGCCGGACGCGATGTCGCCGAGGTGCCGTTGGAGGAACTGGAGGCGCTGGCCCCGCCGGCGCTGCGCGGTGACTTCCTGGAGGGGCTGGCGCTGGACGACTGCCCGTCGTTCCAGGCCTGGTCGGTGGCGCTGAAGGAAGAGCTGGGCGCCTGCAAACTGCGACTTTTTGGCGAACTTGCGGCGCGCCTGGCGGCCGAGCCGGCGCGGGCACTGCCCTATGGCCGGGCCCTGGCGGAGGTCGACCCCTATGACGCGCCCGCCCGGGCCAGCCTGATCCGGCTGTTGCTGGCCGCGCAGCATCGGCGCGAGGCGGAGGAACAGCTGCGCGCGGGCCTGCGCCTGCTGGAAGACGAGGACGACTGTGCCCTGCTGCAGCAGGCCTGGCGCGACGGCGAGGAGCTGGCGGCCGGCGCGCGCGCGCCGGTGGTCGCGGTGGCGGCGGACGCCGACCGGGCGCCGGCGCGCAGCGAAGACACCGCGCTCATGCTCAGCCATCCGGCGGTGGCGGTGCTGCCGTTCGAGAACCTGAGCGGCGATCCCGAGCAGGACTATTTCGCCGACGCGATCACTGACGACCTGATCACCACCCTGCACCACTGGCGCTGGATCCCGGTGATCGCCCGCAACTCCAGCTTCACCTACAAGGGCCGCAACGTCGACGCGGTGACCATCGGCCAGGAGCTGGGCGCCCGGTACCTGGTCGAGGGCAGCGTGCGCCGCGCCGGCGACCGGGTCCGGGTCACCGCCCAGCTGATCGACAGCGAAAGCGGACACCAGATCTGGGCCCAGCGCTATGAGAGCGTACTGGGCGACCTGTTCGCCATGCAGGACGACCTGACGGCGCAGATCGTCGCCCATGTCGAACCGGAGCTGGCCAACGCCGAGCGCGCCCGGGCGGCACGCAAGCCGCCACAGAACCTGGAGGCCTGGGAGCTCAACCTGCGGGTGTTCCCGCTGGTCCGCCGCGGCGGCGAGAAGGACCTGGAGCAGGCCCTGCAGCTGGTCGACAAGAGCCTGCGGCTGGAGCCCCACTCCGGGCGCACCTATGCCATCCGCGCCATGTGCCTGTACCAGCGGGCGTTGCTGGCCTGGAGCCGGGACAGCTCGCTCGGCCCGCGCGACTTCCTGGCCGATGCCCGCGCCGCGGTCGAGCTGGAGGCCGGTCACTGGCTCGGCCATTCCCTGCTCGGCATGGCCCTGCTCTGGGCCGAACGCGACTACGAGACCGCCGCGGCGGAGATGCAGCGGGCGGTCGAACTCAATCCCAGCGCCGCGCTGGCGCACCAGTTCCTCGGCTGCGTGCACAATTTCGACGGCCATCCGGCCGAGGCGATACCGCACCTGAAGGCGGCCCTGCGGCTGAACCCGCATCGCAACGTCGCCACCCTGCTGTCCGCCGACCTGGCCCTGGCCTACCTGCTCACCGGCGAGCACGACGAGGCCGTTGCCCATGCCCGTCGGGCGGTGGGCGAGTACACAGGCGATGTCCGTGCCTGGCAGCGGCTGGCAGCGGCGCTCGGCCAGCAGGGCCGACGCGACGAAGCCCGCGCGGCCCTGGGCGAGCTGCTCAAGCGCCAGCGCACCTTCACCATGGACTACCTGCACGTGACCTATCCATTCCGCTACCGCCGGGACATGGACACCTTCGTCGCCGGCCTGCGCAACGCCGGCTGGCACCCGCAGTAGGGCCCAGCCTCACCCTGACGTCCGCAGTGGCGCCAGCGGCGCGCACTGCCCTGGGTTCCCGCTTTCGCGGGGACGACGAAGAGCATGTGGTGCAGGGCCTCGCCCCGACTTCCTTGCGTCATCCCGGACGGAGCGCAGCGGAGATCCGGGATCCATATGTGGACGGCCCCCTGCTTGCAAGGTGATTGCCTGGTCCGATCGGATCGCTTGCATCCATATGTCCGGCCTGTTTTCTGCGGTCGCGCGTGGCCGCTGGCCAAGATGGTTTCCGCATCGCGAGGTCCACACAGGGCATCGGTGTCGGGCACCA